>VAOX01062173.1_pt1 | contig 22129 bp, 16 predicted proteins | sample 3393891 | NCBI WGS metagenome assembly VAOX01 (sample SAMN08290429, study PRJNA428436) | hydrothermal vent metagenome | isolation source: Deep-sea hydrothermal vent chimney | place: Indian Ocean: Southwest Indian Ridge | depth 2822 m m | reverse complement strand
TCACATGATAAAGCGCACCTGCATATTCTATTCTTAGTGGTCTTGCCATATACATAGATTACCGCTGTTTTTGCTGGATTGCAAGACCTGACCCCAACTTGCTGCTACTAACTTGCGTACCTCAACCCAGCCTACGCACCATAGATCTTCGACTGATTTCGACCGGATTCCTTACATTCATAGAGTGCCTGGTCAGACTGTTCAAGCCAGCTCTGATAAGCATCACAGCTTTCTGTTAACTCTGAGATACCCAGACTAATGGTGATTTTTATTCTGGCCGTTTCATACTCAATAACTTCTGCTTCTATACGTTGGCGAAGCCGCTCAGTAAATACCAGCGCATCCTTTGCCTCAGTATCTACCAGAATAACACCAAATTCTTCCCCTCCATACCTGCCAGCAATATCTGTGTTCCGCATGGTCTCTTTTAACAACGCAGATGTTCGCCGAATCACCTCATCTCCGGCCTGATGCCCATAAGTATCATTCACTACTTTAAAGTGATCAATATCAAACATAACAACACAGCACTTAAGCTTGCTTCTTTTTGAACGGTTAAACTCTCGCTGCAAATATCCCTCCCAGGCACCTCTGTTATTAAGTTGTGTTAAATGATCCGTTTTACTCAACTCCGCAAGTTTCTTGTTCGCCTTCTCAAGCTTAATTTTACTAACTGCAATATCAGTCACATCATAAATTAATACACCAAACTGCCTGACTTCATTGTCAGCAGATAACAATGGAATTAACGTAATGTTTTGATACATATAATCCGCAGAACCGGTGATAGGACGGTAGTTTTTAAACTTAAAAAGATACGGGCGTTGCTCCCATACTGTAAATGTACTACTTTTTAGCAAAAATACAGATTCAGCTTTTTGTCGAAACCATTTTTCAGGAATAGAGGGAAAAATATCAAAGAGAATTTTATCTTTTATAATCGCAGGACTAACACCACTATGGTTTTCCATAAATGAATTCCAGACCATGACTCTAAAATCGCCGTCCAGCACAATCAACCCCACATCAATTGTCTGTAGCATATCCATTAACCAGTGGATATCCTTTATATTAACCTGACCTGCTTCATTTTCTATAGACATATTATTCGCCACAATCACTCAAGCAAATGAGACACGCGTTCATTTAGTGAATCTATTGAATCTTCTGTAATCAATAATAATAAATCACAGTTAATATTTCTGTTTTCAATTTTATACCCCATTTCAATGGTTAAAATCTGTTTCCATTGTGTAGCCGAACCACTCAAAATATCATCAAAGTGAATATGTTGACCAATCACCATTGGGTGCCCAAGGCTAAATTTAATATCCAGCTGATCAGCAATACCGTTCAAACAGGCGTTACATAACACGCTTGAAATATCCATAAGCAACTCAAGCTGTGCAGTTTCGTTAATTTCCCCGTCATATTTCATTAGTTGAGCAATATCGGTATAGCTGGTTTCATTAAATATAAGCAATGCTTCACCCGCAACACCCGATCCGATAAACCCCTGACAAACGGCAGCAATAGCATCATCCGATTTAATATGTTGCATTGCCATTTCAAGCTCGTTTATTTCAATGTGTTTTACATTGGGAACGGGCATAACAACAAACGCATCGAGCAACCGAGCCAATAAATCTGCTGCTCGGCCCATTGCCACATTAGCCAGCTCCTGGTAGCTATCATCAAGGTCTATCTCTTCGTTTATCTCACGATTGTTATTTGTAGAATCTGACTGCTCAAAACTGATACCATAACTGTTCAGAATTCTGTCTATATACTCCCCGTCAACAGGTTTTTTAATGAACTCCAGCGCCCCAAGCCTTTTAACCCGCTGCATTGCTTCGGGCTGTATATCGCCGGAAACCACAATCGACATGGTTGGTAAATCTTCTTTTAATATCCCCTCTAACGTCTGGTAGCCATCCATTACCGGCATATTCAGATCCAGAAAGAGAATATCACCCTTACCCTTTCGAATGAGATCCAGCGCCTCTGCGCCATTAGCAGCATAGCTCACTTCAATATCCCAGTTTTTGGGCAGGGCACGAGCCATTTGCTTGCGTGCGAAGCTGGAATCATCACAAATTAGCACCGGCGTAGTCATTAACTGCTCACATATCCTGGAATTATTTAACACTGAGTGTAGTTGAGTGTAATAGTTTTTTCTGGGCCTAAATTGAGATATCCGGTGCCTGATGTCTTTTTCAAAGAATGACTCCCAGATTATGTTAAATCTCCGACATCCAACTTACGACTTCTTTTTATACATAACCGCATAATACAAAACCGGTATAACCACCAGCGTTAATACGGTTGAAACCAGTATGCCAAAGATCAGCGAAATCGCCAGTCCACTGAAAATGGGATCAGTTAAAATAAAAAACGCACCCAGCATTGCCGCAAGCCCCGTCAGCACAATGGGTTTTGCCCGCACAGCCCCGGCACGAATAACCGCCTCTTCAAAATTTATACCCTGCGCCAGTTGCTGATTGATAAAATCCACCAGCAAAATAGAATTGCGCACAATAATACCCGCCAGTGCAATCATACCAATCATCGAGGTTGCACTAAACTGCGCACCCAACAATGCATGCCCGGGCATAACACCAATCAATGTCAGTGGAATCGGTGCCATAATAATTAATGGCAATAAATAGGAACGAAACTGCGCCACAACCAGAAAATAAATAAGAATTAAACCAATTGAATACGCAATTCCCATATCACGAAAAGTTTCATAGGTTATCTGCCATTCACCATCCCACTTCATGCTGTATTTATAGGGATTCTCTGGCTGATTAATTAAATACTGGGGCATTGCACCTGCCTCGCTGTTTAGCGCAGACATCATATCGAACATACCGTATAACGGACTATCCAGCTCACCCGACATATCCGCTGTCACCATAACAACGGGCAATAAATCTTTATGATAAATCGCATGCTCGCGTGTGGTATTTTCAAAACTTACAAGATCAGACAGCGCCACCAGCCGACCACTTCGATTACGCACCCTGAGAGACATTAAGCTTTGCACCCGTGCTCTGTCTTCTACCCCAAACTGCAATCGCAGGGGTAATGGGTATTTCATATTTCCTGCATGCAGATAGCTAACATCTTCACCATCCAGAGCCGTTGATATGGCCCGCACAACCTGCTCCTGAGCAATGCCCAGCATTGCGGCTTTCTGCTGATCAATTTTAATAATCAGTTTGTCAGCCTGCGCCTCAATAGAATCATCTACATCCACGACATCCGCGGTATTTTCAAATACAGCGCGAAGTTTTTTAGCCGCCTGCATTTGCCCTGAATAATCAATGCCATATATTTCTGCCACCAGGGGTGACTGCACCGGTGGCCCCGGCGGCACTTCAACAATTTTTACATTGGCATTAAACGATTGACCAATTACCTGTAAGGGTTCACGTAACGACCGGGCAATTTCATGGCTTTTCCTGTCCCGCAAAGATTTATCCAGCAAATTCACCTGAATATCCCCTGCATTTGCCTGTTGGCGCAGGTAGTACTGGCGCACCAGTCCATTAAAGTTAATCGGTGCCGCTGTGCCTGCATAGATCTGGTAGTCCGTCACTTCTGGCACACTGGAAATGTATTGTCCCAGTTCACTCAATACTCTTACGGTTTGCTCTACCGTAGTTCCTTCAGGCATGTCCACAATCACCTGAAATTCAGATTTATTATCAAAAGGTAACATTTTCAGCACAACCCGTTTCATGCTCACCAGGCTTACTGATACAACTAATAACGCCAAAATCGTAACAAGTAATAACCACCGATTACGCTTGCCTGAATCGTCCCTCAGAAATGGTGTTAGATATTTCTTAAATAAAGGATAAAGACCTTTATTCTCACTGCGCTCATCAGACTCACTGGCCAGATGCTGCGGGGAAAGAATTCGATACGCCAGCCAAGGTGTCACCACAAAGGCAACCAATAAGGATATCAGCATACCGATACTGGCATTAATCGGAATAGGACTCATATACGGCCCCATAAGCCCAGTTACAAAAGCCATCGGTAAAAGCGCTGCAATAACGGTAAAAGTTGCTAATATTGTTGGCCCACCCACTTCATTAACCGCCAGTGGAATTGACTCTTTAAATGATGTATTGCCCAGTTGCATATGCCGATGAATATTTTCCACCACAACAATGGCATCATCAACCAGAATACCGATGGAAAAAATCAGCGCAAAGAGTGACACCCGATTCAATGTAAAACCCCATGCCCAGGAGGCAAACAACGTCATAGCAAGCGTAATCACCACCGCCAGCCCTACAATTATCGCCTCCCGCCAGCCCAGTGCAAATAACACCAGCAAAACAACAAATGAAGTCGCAAAAACAAGTTTACCAATCAGCTGCTGTGATTTTGCATTAGCTGTTTTACCATAGTCCCGAGTGATACTCACCTGAACATCGTCAGGAATAAAAACACCTTTTAACTGCTCTACCCGCTGAATAACCTGCTCTGCAATTTCTACCGCATTGGTACCCGACTGCTTTGCAATGGCCAGTGATACTGAAGGATACTCTCCCCTCATCGTAGCGGATAATGTGGAACCTGCCCCAATACCAAAAGCGCTATACTGCTCTGGTTGATCAGGACCACGACTAATTTCTGCCACATCCCGTAAATACACGGGGGCATTATTTTTAACCCCCACAACAAGGTCGCCAACATCACTGAGCGAACTCAAAAACTGACCACTCTGTACTTCTACCTGATGATTATCACGTACCATATAGCCTGATTTACGTGAATAATTACTCTGCTGTAATGCCACACGTAAATCGCTCACCGAGAGCTGATATGCAGCAAGTGCTGATGCATCCAGCTTAATTTTCACCACATCACTGGTTCCACCCAGGGTATAAATATCCCGCGTTCCAGGCACTCGCTTCAACTCAGCCTCAATCGCATGTGCCACCTGAGTTAATTCGTGTCGTCCGTGCTGCGGGTTCTCCGTCCATAATGTCAGAGTAACAATGGGCACATCATCAATACCCTTTGGCTTTATAATTGGCCTGGCAACGCCGAGTCCAGCAGGCAACCAGTCCTGGTTAGAGTAAACCGCATTGTATAAACGAACAATTGCCTGAGTGCGATCTTCTCCGACTTTAAACTGCACCGTTAATACGGACATGCCCGGACGAGAAACAGAATAAATATGCCTGATACCGGCAATTTCCGAAAGAACCTGCTCTGCGGGTATGCTCACCAGCTGCTCAACATCACTGGCGGAAGCCCCGGGAAAGGCAATAAAAATATTTGCAAAGGTCACGTTAATTTGTGGCTCTTCTTCTCTGGGTGTTACAAATACCGCAAAAACACCTAACAAAAATCCGAGAATTGCCAGCAATGGTGTAATTTCTGTTTGCAAAAAATACCGGGCTGCTTTACCTGAAATTCCTAAATTTGCGTTCATATTCGAGCATCTCTTAAATAGCAACGGCTAATCGCTAGCGTGTTTTTGATTCTTTTATAATGGTCACTGCTTTTATTGGATCAATAACCACCCGCTCGCTTTCCTGCAAACCAGCAAGCACCTCTATCATGTCATTTTTCTGCCTGTGACCAGCACGGATCTGGCGCATGGAAGGTACACCGACCATATTACCCATAGCTGCATCCATAACATAAACTGCGGTCACTTCGCTACGATATGTAATAGCTGAAGCCGGTACCAGGAGCTTTCGAATCACGCCCGTTGCAAATGCAACCTTAACGGCCATCCCTGGGTACAGGCCATGATCACCCGAGGGTAAGTTAACCCTCACCTGAAAAGTATGGCTCTCGGCATCCGCATAAGGGCTGATCGTCATTGAGCTTGCTTTAATCACTTCCCCATTGTTTTTCAGCGGTAATACATGCGCCTGTTTTAACTCGCGCACGACACCAATAATATCCTGAGGTAAACTCACAACCACCCTTAAATTTTCGAGTGAAAGCCCCGTAAACAGTGACATCCCCTGACGAGCCGTTTCCCCCACCTCTATGTGGCGCTTCACGACAATGCCGCTATAAGGTGCACGTACAATTGTTCGTTGCAGATTTTCTTCTGCCTGATCGAGCCGCGCGCGGGATGACTTTAACTGCAATTCAGCTTTATCGACAGCTGATTTTGAAATCAGCTTGCTCAGGTGTAATTTGGTGACTCGTTCAAACTCACTTTCAGCCTGCTTAAAACTTGCCAGAGCAGCATTGAGCCTGGCCTGCTGATCTTTATCTCGCAAACGTAATAACACATCACCTTTTTTAACGTAATCGTTCACATCAAAAAAGATCTGCTTAACTCGCCCGGAGGTTTGAGCCGAGACCGTTGCTTTATGCACCGCTTCAACCCGTGCGTCTAACACACGCTCCTGCTCTACAGTCTGATACTGGGCAACAGCCGTTTCCAGAACAGCGGAGCGGGTAATATCTTCTGCCAGGGCAGTGCCATATATCGACATAAAAAAGCTAAATAATGAAATTTTAAGTATCTGAACGGCTAATTTTGACATAAAATCATTACCTGGTTAATAAAACATATATGAGTCTACTACATTGAAATACAACTTATTCGAGGATTTTATGACGCTGGATCAAAGGAGACAACAGTAAAATGAAAATTTGGGTCGATGCCGATGCCTGCCCGGTTGTCATTAAAGAAATTTTATTTAGAGCCGCTGAGCGCACAGCCACACATATGACGCTGGTCGCAAACCACACCCTGCGCATTCCTTCTTCAGAATATATTAATTTTCTACAGGTTTCACAGGGCTTTGATGTCGCCGATAATGAGATTGTCAGACAATTAGACGCTGGAGACCTCGTGATTACCGCCGATATTCCTCTGGCCGCAGAAGTCATTGAAAAGACAGCCACTGCGCTGAACCCCAGAGGCGAGCTCTACACTGAAGCCAATATAAAAAGCCTGCTGAATATGCGTGATTTTATGGACACACTCAGATCCAGCGGGGTAGACACCGGCGGCCCACCGCCATTCAGCCAGAGTGACCGCAAAGCCTTTGCCAGCCAGCTGGATCGATTTTTAACACAACAAAACCGGTAGAGCATTTCATAAACCTGGAAAAATTCCACATAAAGGCTAAAAAATCATTGCCGAAGTAAGAAAAAAGCGTCATCTACTGCTACTCTTAGGCACATATGACAAAAAACAATATTCAAAGGGTACAATATGAGGGGGGTGGTCTGGAGCTTTTTTTTATACATTATATTACCCCTGAACCTTCAGGGAATGCAGGAAGATTTTTTCAGTATGTCGCTGGAAGAACTCTTACAGGTTGAGGTTTACAGCTCTACCCTGACACCTGAAAGCCTGAAGACTGTACCCTCTGCCCTCACCGTCTTCACGCAACTGGAAATTGACCGGATGGGACTGGATACGCTGGGCGAGTTAATGAATCTGGTGCCGGGATTTCAGTCTTATCGCTCATCCTCTTCATCCTTAAGTGCTCCTTTCTCATCACGGGGACGCCGCATTGGCAATGTACCCGCTGAAATACTGGTGATGATTGATGGCCACCGGCTCGACTCACCACAAAGCAGTGGCAGCACAACACTTGCCCCAAATTACCCGTTAAGATATATCGAAAAAGTTGAGTTCATCCGTGGGCCAGGTGCTGCTGTATATGGATCTAACGCCATGATGGGGGTCATCAACATTACGACTCGGACGAATGTTAATGCTCTTACGGCAAGCTATGGCAGTTTTAACCGACGACAGATTTTTATACAGACATCAGAGAAATTTACTGATATGACAGTGGATTTGTTTGGTCGTATCGATGTAGATGACGGCACCCGTTATAACCTGCCCGACACCTTTAGCAACAACCGGATCGACACCGATGACCCTCGCATGATTGCCGATCTGAACCTTAAACTTGCATGGCAAAATACCCGTATAAATATTCAGCACAGCCAGTTCGAAACTGAAAATTTCTACGAACTAAACACCATATCCAATGGTTTCAACGCACGCGAGGGCGCATTTGACTCTATTTCCCTGCAACATGACTTTGCCTGGCAAAAAGTTGAATCCTACCTCTGGCTTAGCTACAACTTCGTCAGTGCTACCCTGTCCTCACAGATCACAGCACCGGGAGCCCTGGCAGGTATCAGCAACCCCGCCAGCAATGACGCTCTCTTTATCAAAGCGGACTTTGACGATTATGCCGAAACCCGTATACAGCTACATAATGACTGGGAAATAAATACACTGAACCGTTTACAGTTTGGTATCGAGCTACGCCGACTGGATGCACCCGAGGCCATTGCCCGCAATAATTTTGATCTTGGAGATCTGGCCTCTCAGAACCTGCCAATTAGATTTTACGGTGGACTGCTACCCACAACCCCTGTACAGGCCAGGTCTAAACGCGACATTATCGGACTCTACGGCCAGTACCAGCATCAGCTCACTGAGACCACCTCATTAACACTGGGTCTGCGTTATGACGATTTTTCAGATATCGGCTCTCAGGTCAGCCCCCGACTGGGCATTGTTCAGGAATTAAACGAAAATCACAGTCTGAAACTGCTCTACGGGGAAGCTTTCCGTGCGCCCTCAGAAAGTGAACTTAACCTGCTCAACAACCCGGTGCTTCTGGGAAATTCCGATTTAAAACCTGAGACAGTGCAAAACTGGGATCTTATCTGGATAGGACAATGGTCTCAGACCGGATTATCACTGGGCTACTACGAAAGCCACTTCAAAGACTCCATCGTACAAATAGAACTCAACAATGGCACAACTCAGTTTCAGAACAAAGATCAGGATCCCACCCAGGGCATTGAGTTTGAATTATCGCAGGAATTAAATAGCAACTGGCTATTGCGCGCCAGCTATAGCTACATTATTGACAAACCAGACCTGTCATTCCGTGAAGCCGATCAATCCGGCTCAATGAGTGCAAATTATCAGTACCATAAATGGAATGCAAACCTTGTCGCCACCTATACAGGTGAAAGAGAATTCTCCACCAACGGCAATAGCACCACTCTCATAACACTGGATGACTACTGGCTTGTATATGGCAAATTACAGTATAATTTTACCCTTGCACTGGAGGTATTTTTACAGGCAAAAAATCTACTTGATGAAAATTACACCACACCCACTGCCAGCTCCTCACTCAATGAGGGAGTACCTAATCGGGGACGCGAACTGCTGGCCGGTTTAAGCTGGAAATTTTAAAATTAATCCTGAATTAAGCTTCAAAAAACGTTTATCTTTAGATAAAATAAGGTAGAATTTGCGGCCCCAGAATAAAGCCGGAAACAAATGAATATCGAAGACACGCTGATACAGCGCAGTGAATCAAAATGTGAGCTGTGCAGCGCTACTAACAACCTGAAGATATTTCAGGTGCCTGCACAATCCCTTCCCGACTCAATCAACGAGGTAGATCAGTCGATACTTATATGCTCGGCCTGTCATGAGCAGATCAGCTATCCAGATAAAATAATCGCCAGCCACTGGCGCTGCCTTAATGATAGCATGTGGAGCCAGATTCCCGCTGTACAGGTCATTGCATGGCGCATGCTAAACCGATTAAGCGCCCAGGGCTGGACTCGGGACATGCTTGATATGCTCTACCTTGAAGAGGAAGTTTTAAACTGGGCCAAAGATCTGGATGACGATTTATCAGAAGAAGCTACTGTACATAAAGACAGCAATGGAGCTGTGCTCAAAATCGGTGATACGGTTACGCTCATAAAAGACCTCAATGTCAAAGGCGCAAATTTCACCGCAAAGCGAGGAACCTCCGTTAGAAGTATTTCCCTGGTTAGCGACAATGCAGAACACATAGAAGGCCGAGTAGAAGGCCAGCGCATTGTAATTCTCACGAAATTCGTTAAAAAATCAAACTAATTAAGCATGAAACTCATACTCATCTCACTCTTCACATTGCTCTTTGGTGTTGCCGCGTATTTTTTCTACCTTGGCTATAAATCACAGAAGGGAACCCCTCCGGGACTGCTTCCAGATTTAAGCAATTCAAAGCTAACCCCCTGCTCCAATAAACCAAACTGTATCTGCACAGAATACCCGGATGCCCCATCGCATTATACAGAAGCCATCCTGTATGATGAAAAGACTCCAGAAACCATCGTTCAATCCATACGCACTGCTATAACAGAAACTGGTGGTCAACTTTTTAATGCTAATACCATCAATAAGAACAGCACGTATATAAGTGCCACCTACACATCCAGCTTGTTTAAGTTTGTGGACGACTTTGAAGTACGAATTGACCGGAACAACAAACGTATTCACATACGCTCAGCATCTCGCGTAGGCCACAGTGATATGGGTGCAAATTTAAAGCGCATAAAAGCATTTAGAAAAAAGTTACCCCAATGACTGATTTAACTAATTTCAGATAATGACTACAGATCAAAGGTTAGTGATCAGAGCTAACGACCAGGGCTAATAGCTATTTACAAACCCCAACGGCTCCATTACGACACCGTTGGTACTTAACCCAGGTCGTGCTACTCAAATTTGCACCTTCAAAAACCGCATCATCAATAATTGCACCACGTATAGAAGCACCACTTAAATTTGCCTGATTAAACTGCACACTTATCAGGTTAGCTTCTTCAAATTTTGCTGCTTTTAAATTAGCCCCGGTAAAATCTGCGCTTTCAAGATCTGCATTATTAAATATAGCCGACTCAGCAATCACCTTCTGAAAATTGGTTTTTGCCAGTTTGGCACGACTAAAATCCGCATTACTCAACTGCGCTTTATCAAAGTTGCTCTGTTTAATTTGCACTTCATAAAAATAAGCTTTGTTAATACGCGCCGATGTAAAAACACTCTGTTGAATTTCAGCTCGGCTAAACCGAGCCTCATCCAGAAACGCACCGGAGAAATCACTATTCGTTATTTTTGCGTTATTAAATCGAGCCCTCTCCAGCCTGGCATCTGAAAAATCTGTATTTTCGAGTTGAGAAAAATTAAAATCGGCCCCCTGTAATCGTGCTCTGGATAAATTGGTATTAGTAAAATTAACACGCCTGAGTACTGCGCCTTTTAAATCAGCACCACTTAAATCAACTCCCGTTTTATCACAACCCGTCCAGTTAACACCTGCGCGAGCTGTATCTTCGCATTTTGCCTGCGCCTGACCAATGAAGAGCCCACTAAAGAGCATTAAACAAAATAGTGCTAATACATGTCTTATCATATTTTTTTCTTTTTAAATGAACGAATTAAAAATCGTGCTGGATGTAAAGCATAGCGCACTCGGTTTGATACTGGCAAGGGTTCATCACAGATTGTTGCTGCCAGTAGCTGCGCAGACAAAAATGCACTACTAAAACCCCTGGCACCATGCCCCGTATTAACATACAGCCCAGGCAGATACCTTGCCAGAGGGTAGCTTCGAGCCGCCTTCCCCCTGTACAGATCAGCATAATTATCCAGATAATACTGTTTTACGGGTGCCGGGCCCACAACAGGTGTCCTGTCGGGTGTTATTGCACGCACTGATGCCCTCCCCCCACGGATATCCTGCATTTTAAATAAACCTTTAAAGCAGCTATCCAGATCTGCCAAATTAGCCTGATCCTGCAACTCTCGTAATTCTGTTGAACAGTCATCCAGTTCAAAACTGGCACCCACCACATGCTGAGCATCCACCTCAGGCAATACATAGCCGCCGTAAGCAATCGGCATTTTAAGTTGATAACTTTTCGAATTAGCCTTAAGCAAACTAAGCTGGCCTCTGGCTGGCTGTAAATGTAGATAGTCAAACTGCGCAAAGCGCCTGGTTTGCCATGCACTGGCGAGTATCAGACAGTCCGATGCAGCAACAACCTCATCGTGTGCATTTTTCAACCGCCACTGCTGCCCCCTGAAATCAAACGACTGTACAGTACAATTATAACGAATGCTCAGGTGCTCTCCCATTTCATCTATGAGACGCTGTAGTATTTTTTGCGGATAAACGCTGGCAGCCAGTGGAAAGTGATGTACCGCTGAGCTAATCTGTAAGCCACTCAAACGGCTCGCCATTTCTGCATCCAGCACCTGAGCCAGTGCTTTATCCTGTGGGTATTGAGCCATCTGCTTCTGTATACGCCGACTGCTGGCCAGTTGTATTCCACCTGTCTGTTGCCAGATATTCTGTTGTGCATCCAGCCGTTGCAGACAACGCAGTGCATAAAAATAAGCAGACGTATAGAACTCCCCATCTGCTGAATCCTGCAAACTCAATCGCGGCATCAGCATTCCTGCGGGATTACCTGATGCCTGCACACCTGGCTGATCACCTGCTTCAAACACCTCCACCTGAAAACCTCGTTTAACTAACGACCACGCCGTTGTTAAACCCGCTATGCCCGCACCAACAATACAGGCTTTACGGGACCTTGGATTTATATCAGGGTATTCATACCAGGGCTGAGTAGAATGAGACGAAAGTTGTTCCCGCTCAAGCTCACCACACAGATTATGCCTTTTTTTAGCGCAGCCTGCGACTTTTTTTACAGCAAAACCGACTTCGATTAGCCCCCGCTTAACAACACCTGCTGCTGTATAGGTACTAAACGTAGTCCCCACATAACTCAGGCGAGCAATCTGCGAAAACACCTCATCGCTCCACATTCCAGGGTTCAGGCTCGGCGCAAAACCATCGAGAAACCACGCATCCACCCTGCTATTCGCTGGCAGATGCATCTGTTGAAGCATAGGCTCCACCTCACCCAGCATCAGCACCAGTTTAATCCGCCCCTGAAACAGATCAAAGGTGTGAAAGCCCGCTGCCGCTACCTGATACTGCATCTGGAGTTCATCAGCAAGTGCTTTTAAATCTGGCCAGAAAACATGTGCCAACGCCAGATCCTCTGGCGTAAAAGGTGTATTCTCCACAGAATAATAATACAGACAGGCCGACGGATCAGCTATTTCAAGCCAGTGTTTTGCACTTACTAAAAAGTTAAGCCCCGAACCAAACCCCGTTTCAGCAATCACAAAGGCATTATTTTGAGCCGATAATGATGAAAATCGTTGCAGCAGCTGGTTATGCTGGATAAAAACATGCTCAGTTTCCTCCACGCCATTGTCCGCAGAGAAATAAACATCATCGAAATCCGGGCTATAAGGTTGGCCATCTCGCCAATCGGGCTTTGCGTAGTTCATCCACTCATTATACTATTGCATCAGATTTTAATGTGACGAGTTTATGAACACCCAACAAGCCTATAAACACTGCCTTGGTATTGCCGGAGGACATTATGAAAATTTCCCCGTTGCCTCATGGGTTTTACCCCGTCGAATGCGCCTGCCCGTGGCCGCCATCTACGCCTTTGCTCGCCGCGCAGATGATCTCGCCGATGAAGGGGATATGAGCGATGAGAAGCGTATTGATGAGCTAAATCAACTGGCTCAGCAGATTAATGCCCTGTTTGCGGGTGAGACAAGTGACGACCCGGTATTTATCGCCCTGGCCGATTGTGTACAGCGATTTGATTTACCTGAGCAGCTCTTCCTGGATTTAATTGATGCTTTTAAGCAGGATGTCAGTAAAAAACGTTATGCCGATTTTTCCGAACTGATGCAATACTGTCGGCGTTCTGCAAATCCTGTTGGGCGATTAATGCTGTATCTTTATGGACAAATAGACCGTAAAAGTCTGGGACAATCCGATGCAGTTTGCAGCGCCCTGCAATTAATTAATTTTTACCAGGACATAGCGCAGGATTATAAAGAACTGGATCGCATCTATATTCCACAGGATGAAATACGCGCGGCCTTTGTTAATGACAGCTACTTTAATAGCCAACGCACCGATGGCCCCATGTTAATACTGATGCGCAAACAATATGCGCGTGCGCATAAATTACTACAGGGTGGCGCGCCTCTGGGGAAATCACTCAAAGGTCGATTTGGCTTTGAAATACGCCTGATTATTGCCGGGGGTTCACGTATTTTATTAAAACTGGAGAAACAGACCGACAATGTATTTAGCCGACCTCGATTAAACTTTAATGACTGGTTGTGGATTTTCTGGAAGGCTTTATGGGCGAAATAAGGTAACTGCTCACACGGTTCAACATCCCCTACCCGAAAAAGCTAACTGTCGGCGTATAACCACAACAGGTGCAAAACACATAGCGTACATGCACCTGTTAACACCGAATACCAATAAGTCTACAGGCTAAAAATTCACCGCAGAGGACGCAGAGCGCGCGGAGGCTTTATGCCGGGCCTGGTGTTTTCTCTGTTTTCTGGTTTCCTCTGTGTTCTCTGCGCGCTCTGCGCTAAAAATCTTAAGGGGTGAGTAGTTACGAAATAAGAACATTGAAAAGCAACAGCCATTCTGAAAAAATCACACTGAAAAACCTTCAAATTTTTCCAGAAAATGTTCCTGCGAAAACATACACATATCCAGCACATCACACAACAGGGCCAGTGTCAGCTCAGTGTTTTTTGCTGCCGCATACACATATTTAAAATACACGTACTGGTCGTCCGCGTCCAGGTTGAAATGCCCCAGTGCCAGTTGCTGGTTAGCTGTTTGCTGCTCCAGCAAAATCTGAGATTTTTTTGATTTATCCATTTCAAAAGGATACTGAAAATAAAACTGGATAAAATCAGAGCCGTCCAGCTCCTCTCCCATGGGAAAAATACTCAGAATCAGAAATTGCGGAATATCTTTCCAGTCATTTTCCAGTCGGATAGACAACAGGCTCAACCCCAGATCTTCTGATTGTTGCACTAGTTCAGCTTCATAGCCAAGTTGTTTTGCCAGACCACCCAGCGCCAGTAATATTTTGTCGTCATTATTTATCATGCAAATTCCTAAAATTCTCTTTTCACGAGCGCACTCACTAGCATCGCCATTTGCTCATTTGCTTTGCCATTATTGTTATATAACTTCTTAAGATTCACACCTGTAGCTTTCAGGTAATTAGTTAAAGTTGCAACTTCTGGAGCACCTTTTTTCAATTTTTTAATGTCTGCTTTAGACATCATATCAACCAGGCTCCCAATCTGTTTAAGCCTGAAATCACGCTTGGCAGCTGTCGATTTGGTATGGTCGGACTTAGAAAATGCTTTTTTACCTTTGGCTTTTTTCCTGGCGGCGTTATCTCGAGACTTCTGTTTAGCAGAACGAGCCAACGGCATACCCGCTTTCACCGCTGCTGTGCCCCCTTTCATAGCAGCCCCTCCCATTGCCCCGGCTCCCGTAAGAATGGCAACATCAGCTACTATATTTGCGAACTCTAGTGCCATAAAAATACTTTGGCGTTTAACGCGTTTGGTATTGGCATCGCGAAATTCTGTTGCCATGGTATATTCCTTTACATCATCCTGAGACAGACTATGTTTGCCCTTCAATTTCTCCGCTTTCAACGTCTCTATCTCCTTTTGCATGCGTTTAACACGGTTTCTCTTCTTACAAAGCTCACTGGAATTATAATGGGGATCCCAGACATCTTTCCCCCCCTGTTGTTTTTCTATAGCCGCCACCTGTTTTTTATCATCTTCAATGACCTGCTGCTTATTGGATATTTCCGCATCTATCTTTCTGTAATATTCTGACGCTGCGTCCATTTCCTGATCTTTACCATCTGCAATTTTTGCACGTTGTTTATTCATCGCTTTTCGATGTGTATTTGATTCTGCCAGATAATAACCACTCATAATCAGTTTAGCTACCGATATAGCAATGCTCAAAGCAGGCACAGCACTCATAAGCGCACCAGAGGCAGCACCTTCAACGAACTCAATGAACGATTTCACTGTCAACACAATGGCTTTTGCAGCCTCTAGCGCCTTAACCCCTGCTTTCGCTGACTTTTCCGCCTTTTTAGCCGTACTGTAGTCCTGATTGTGTTTAACTAACTCCACTACATCTTTCATACCATCAAAAGCGGATTTTATGCCCGTAAATGCGTCTCCAAGGCCTTCAGAACCAGAGCCCAGTTTACCTGCCAGAGCATTTCCACCATCACTGGCCGTAGCCACTAATTTGGACACCGCTTCAGTACTTTTCATCGCCCCCTCCTGGATGCTCAGCACGGCTTCAACAAAATCAGCCGCTGTTGTCTTCGGATCAGTCAGATCCTGGATGCCTTTAACGAAACCAATCAATCCGGTAACGCCGGTAATACCGTCACCCACAATGCCCATGTTTTTTGCATGCTTGAGATCCGATTTCGATGAACCTCCACCGCCCGCTGAACTGGTGCCTACATTCTTGTCATTTAATATATCCGCAGCACCCGATATACCTTCATTGCCAATGAAGTCCGCTGCCGGATCAGTTACGACTTCCACCGCTTTATTCAATTTATCAACCTTGCTTTTCTTGTCATCCTTGTCTTTTGGATCTAGCTGCATTACAAAGCTGGAACCGCCCAGTTCAGATTCTGCTTTTTTACTTTCCCGCTGCACAACCCGCTGCAATGCCCTCGCCCCCATTACTGTCGCCTCACTCTCCAGTCCCGGGTTATCATTCACCGCCATACCAGCCACCTGAGTGGTCGGCTTCACCCGGCCATCCATCTGCTGCACCACATGACCCAGCTCATGGGGTAAATGCTTCTCCTGGCCTTGTCCCAGATGAATATCAGCACCCTGGGCATAGGCATGTGCCTGTACAGCAGCGGGTTTTGGCGAGTTATAGTGAACTTTTACATGATCGAGCGACTGGCCAGAGAGGTTTTCCATGCCGCTTTTTAAAGTATCCGGCAATCCCGTTTTATTTTCTTTTTTCTGTAGTGGCTGTTTTTGATCGGCGTGTTTTTGTACAGTCCCTGATGACACATTGTGGGTTATCGGTTTCAACTGAGATAGCTGATTAACCTGTAGACCACTCTTTTGCTGCAATCTTTGCGCAACGCCTGATCGATTATCCTGAATTTGAGATACTAGTGACGGACTGTTCTTTTTCTGAGTCACCAGGTTAGACACTAACGGGCCTTTATTTTCGTGTACCTTATCTGCTGAGGTGCTCATAATTTGACCTTAGTTTACTGACTTTATTTTATCACTATTTTGCCAACTGCATAGATGCCTGATACACCTGTATCAATACATTTTACAGGGTTATCGCCAGGGCATGCAAACAATTTCACCACACGACTCAACCTTAAAGTATGATTCATTAATATCCACCCTGAATAGATCGTTGTTTATCCTGGCAGCACATATAAAAAGGATAGCCTGTGCTCAGAATCGTCAGTCACTGGGATAGTTTTGCGGCGTATTCTGATACGGGATATCCTTTTTATATAGCGATAATCACTGGCAATTTTCGGCTTTTATCTCCACCTGCGCAGCATCAACATCAATCCTGGCAACAACAGTATCATCCAGATATTCATAGCACCTCCTCCACTAAAACTCGGCCGGGGCAATCTGAACATTGGTTTACTTTTATCCACACGATGTGAAGCCGTTTTCTGTTGTGCGCGTTGTGCCTGCGCCTGATGCTCAATTTCCAGGCGCTGTTTATTACTTCGTTTAATATCATAAGCATCAAACATTTCATCACGCATTACCACCATTGAAGTGTAGTTCGTTACCAGACCATACTCCATTGCAGTATCGGTAACCGCCTGTTTTATGTCGGCCTTTTCACCAAAGTTATTAATTTCAGCCATCATATCCTCAATGCTGGCATAGGCCCACAGGCGTTCTATTTCCGGGTTGCGTTTATCAATGGCTGGAAACTGAACCTCGGTGCGGTACTCTTTTTCAATACCTGATATTTTTCCAGTCAGTCGAATATCCGCCTTACCATCACCAAAGTAGTGGCCAAACACAATCAGTTGTTGTCCACGATACAGACTGCCAATCACCTGTGGCGCAAGATCAGCTGTTTTAACGCCTTTAATAGACAGTTTCACACCATGCAAGCTCTGATGGCTCACTTTACTGGTTGCCTCAAGAATCTTGCCGACAATATCATCACTGTTGGATATATTAATGGCAAAACCATTTGATGCTTTTGTCATTGCCTCCAGCAAAGGCCTGTTTGCACTGTTGCCCATAACAAAGGTAAACAGGCGAATATCCTTTTTCTTTAGCAGCTTAATAAACTGACGCTGTTCGGTTTCTCCAACATTGGCCACACCATCAGTCACCAGCACAATGGCACTGGTACGATCCGCATCAATACTTTTTAGCGCACTGGCAACACCACTGTATAGATTTGTGCCCTGATCCGGCTGCACCTGCGCCACAGCATTACTGTATTGCTTTATATTTTCAGCTGTTGCATTCACATAACCTGATGTGAGCTCACGGGCACGATCATTAAACAGAATAAGTCGAAAGCGATCATTAGCACGCATTTTCCCAAGTGAGCGTTGCACACCATCAGCAAGCGTTGCATATTTACCCTTCATTGAGCCGGAAATATCCAGCACAAAGACCCAGTCACTGCCTTCGCTAACCGGCTTCAAATCATCCCCGGGTGTCAGGGTAATCATAAAGGTGCCGCGTTTATTCTGCTCTGTTTTATAGCTCACCATATCGAGCGATCCGGGCAGGCCTGTTTTATGTCGCCAGTAAACCAGCAAGTCCTTATCCAGGGTAAAAACAGCTTTTGAAGTCGTAGCCGGTTGCCCTTCCTGAAGTGCTGCATTGCTGTTTGCCAATTGCACCACCCAGTCTCCATCGGCATTTTGTTGCGCATTTACCGCCGGCTGATTCGGCAAACGCAGGGCCTCAACAGGATAAGCCGATTTTAGTGTTAGTTTAAACGAGAAAGATTCCATTACTTTTTTACTCGCTGTCCAGAAAGAAAGCTTTTCTTCATCAGTGCCGCCTTCATCCAGCGGGTATACATACCGGCCTATGCCCGTATCCATATGCGCCGGTTGCAAATACACAAAGCGCACCCGAGTATCCTGCCCGGCTCTTATTGGGCTTACGCTGATATCAAAAGTTTTATAATCATCCTTTTCAGTTATACCGGCCTCACGACCCGCGGCTTTTTCCTGCTCATACAGCTGTCGCGCTTCGTGCTTTTCAAGTACCTCACCAGTCACCGGCTTGCCATCAATCCAGATAGTGAATTCTGCTACAGCAGCTTTTTCGGGCACCGGAAACGAATACACCGCCTCAAGATCCTGACCATGAGGATTATGAAAGACCTGCTCTACCTCGGTGATCGCATAACCGTCTTCTATAATCACATTCACATGATGCTGCTTTATTTGCAATGCAGGCAAACTGCCATCACTCGGTGTCAGCAGGCCGCCTGCTATTGCAAAACCACTAATAAAAAAACTCAGCAGCAAGGCATAAAACCTGGCATACAATGATATTTTGCGTTGTGTAGGCTGTTTCATTATTCATCCTCTGTTATTCGTTGCACAGGGTGTGCTACATGGGGTGTATTTACAGGAGTAAGTATTGGACAAAACACGAAAAAAATAAACTTTTACATAAGTTGTGCTTTATTTATAACCTGTTGGTTTATTATATTTATACTTTCTTATAAAATAAAACACTACCCACCCTGACACAGAGAGGCGATTAATTGCGCAGAACTCAAATATAAGCAAATACATCATTCACACAATGCGTTATCATTAAGGGGTACAAATGATGGTGACACCTGCCGCCCCTGCGCATGGCCTGGATTAATAGACGAGTCAACCATCCGAAAACAGTGCAGATCAGTTAGTAGTCACTTTTAGCACCACGAATTTTAAAACCAGTTATCAAATTCAGGCGAACAGTATTACCACCCCGTTTACAATCCATGAACTGGCTAAATTTCGCTGCTCACAAAGGCTATAACCATAATTCATCAACCTGGAAGAATCAGTTGGGCGCGAAAAAGGTATGTAAGCAATTGATCTGGATGGCGTAATGAAAAGACACATGATCAGCTTATTAGTGATAAGCACTTTTTTCATATAGCCAGACAGACCAGAGACTTGCGCAGACTTTCATGATCCAGCTGATTTTTCCAGGATCAACATACAGGAAAAACTAATGGGCAGTAATACGTTCTTAAAATGGAGCTCTGCTGGTGTTACCGATATTGGGAAAGTGAGATCAATCAATCAGGATGCTTACCTGAACCTGCCTGAAATTGGCCTATGGGTCGTGGCAGATGGCATGGGAGGGCATGAAGCGGGTGAAGTCGCCAGCCGCACGATTATTGAACACCTTCAGCACCTGAGTGAAGCACGGGATCTCGGCAGCTATATCACCGAGATTCAAAAACGCATAACTGAAGTGAATCTAAATCTGAGAGAGATCGCCGCTCAAAAATATAACAGTGCTACTGTTGGTAGCACCGTGGTGGTATTGATTGCATATGGCAACCAGTATGCCTGCTTATGGGCAGGTGACAGCCGATTATATCGCCTTCGCAACAACAGACTTGAACAGATAAGCAAGGATCATAACATGGTCGAAACATGCATCGCCGAATGCGCAATGAACCCGAAACTGCCATACGATAATAAAAGAGCAGAGGCACTGACCCGTGCCGTTGGCGGAGGAGACCCACTGGAAATTGATTTAAAAATTGATCAGATGTGTAAAGACGATATATTTCTGCTGTGCAGTGACGGCCTGTATCGAGAAGTTCCGACAGAAAAAATATCACAACTACTGAGCAAGGGAGACGACTGCACCACCATGACAAAAAATTTGCTGGAAAGTGCTCTCACCGATAGCGCGAAAGATAATATCACCATTTCTGTCATACAGATCAGCGAAATACATGGCTAGCACAGCAAAATTTTTTACTTTAACTGGTTCAGAATTTTTCAGTTTCTTTCGTGCGGCATAAACATTTTCAGAATCACCCTCTACGGGACAGGCTTATAACATATAATTATCAGCAATAACAAACCACTTCCTGGAGACTCTCAGCCTTTATCTAAAAAAAAACGGCATACGATCCTCTCACTAAAAACAATAATCTGATAGAGTACCGGCAATAACAGAAGGGGGGTGATATATGCAATATTTCGATGTATTTAATGGTGATGCGGACGGGATTTGTGCGCTGCATCAGATGCGTCTGGCTAATCCAGTGAAAAGCACACTGGTTACCGGTGTAAAGCGTGATATCAACCTGTTAAGAAAGGTCGAAACTGCCGTATCCGGCGATCAAATTCTGGTACTTGATATCTCACTGGATAAAAACCGCGAAGGCCTGAACAGGTTACTCGAACTCGAAGTCAACATCCAGTACTTCGACCACCATTTCGCAGGTAATATCCCCATAAATAAACATCTGCATACACACATAAACACCGCCCCTGATACCTGTACCAGCCTGCTGGTAAATGAACATCTAAAGCAGAAACATCTACCCTGGGCTGTCACAGCGGCTTTTGGCGACAACCTGCATCAATCTGCCGAGATCGCGGCAAAGCCCCTGGCACTGACTCAGTCTCAACTAGAACAGCTAAAGCTACTAGGCACCTGTATTAATTACAATGGTTACGGTTCATCTCTGGAAGATCTGTTATTTACCCCCAAAGATATGTACCAGAAAATAAGCCATTACAAAAACCCGCTTGAGTTTATTGATTCAGATGAGCACTACCAGACACTGGTTAACGGTTATAAGGACGACCTCAGTAAAGCAGAGTCATGTAAACCTGCCCATAAAACCAGTAGTCATAGTATCTACATATTACCCAATGAAAAGTGGGCAAGGCGAGTGAGTGGCGTATATGCCAATGCACTGGCCACAGGCAATCCGGATCGCGCACACGCCATGTTGACCCATCAGGACGGTGGTAGCTTTTTGGTAAGTGTTCGTGCGCCTTTAAATAACAAAACCGGTGCAGATGATTTATGTCGACAATTTGAAAGCGGTGGTGGCCGCAAGGCCGCAGCAGGCATTAATAAATTACCCGGTGCAGATTATGATTTATTTGTGGAAAAATTCACTCAGGCATTTTCTTAATCACAGGCTGATAGCTCTGGGAATGAGGCTATACAGCCTGATGCCCGAGCATTCACTCTGCATGGGTTCATGCTTAAACTTAAACCTAGATTAATCAGTTGGCGCGAAAAAGATGTGCAAGTTATTGATTTGGATAGCGTAATGAAAAAATGTGAAGTCACCTTATTGGTGATAAGCAC
>VAOX01030223.1_pt1 | contig 22140 bp, 19 predicted proteins | sample 3393891 | NCBI WGS metagenome assembly VAOX01 (sample SAMN08290429, study PRJNA428436) | hydrothermal vent metagenome | isolation source: Deep-sea hydrothermal vent chimney | place: Indian Ocean: Southwest Indian Ridge | depth 2822 m m | reverse complement strand
TTCCGGTATGGAAGTCTCCATATATGAAAGGAAGATGATAATCACGCAACACACCGACAGCAAAATAGCGCATACCGGATAGAATCATCATATTGTTCGCAGCCGAACGGGAACGAAACGGTTAATATGCTCCAGCGGCGTAAATTAACTTAATAGTGAGTAATCACTAGAATTTGCGTATCTTGATGCATTTGACACTTCAATAAAAACTTCTGCCCCACCGGGAACACCTCGATATCATCCAGCACTACATTGAAACCAAGAAAATATTCAAAAGCATTATTGCAAATAAGGTAGTCGACAAGACACTTATCTCCTAATTGGGGTGATAAGGCAGACCCTAATCTGGCGGGAATAACACACTGCGCCATTTCCTGCACGTAATACCCGCATAGATCATGCTCATTCAGGTCACGGAATCCAGTTTCGTGCAAACGCCAGATTACCGGAGGAAATGACCTGGGCCGCATCATACGTCGACGATATGCGATCATGAACCAACGCCTCATCATCTGAGTAGGTCAAGCGTTCCTGCCAAGCAGGCCGACTCTGTCTCGTGATTATCACGTAATGATGTTGACATGGTAATGATCCCGATAGAAATCGTCAAAATCAGCGCCAGTGGACGAGGTATCGTAGAGAACGAAGCCAAACGCACGGCATCTAAGAACATCCATTAGCCTGGCAATCGGCATGCCATCGAATAATCGAAAGGAAAGTTGCATCAGTTGTTCGTAAAATCCGCCCGCATAAACAGAGCAAGACATCCATGTCAAATCATTCAAATTTATCACCCATGTCACATGATAATATACCCTCCTCTATAATGCATTCGTGCTAGCTGCTCAACCATCCAGGTGGTGTAATCCGAGCGCGGCAAGAGCAAAAGTAGCGGTCGCGACTGTTCGGCGATTGCGGTGGGCGGCTGAATTTCAATACCGGCGACTCGCCGGCCTATCTTAGCGGGGGAAACATCGAAGAGCGCCGTTACCCGTTCGAGGATGCGTGAGTGCATCCCTAGAATCAATTGGGCATATTGCGAAATACCCCACATAGCCAACTCTCGATTATCACTGAGCATCAACTCCTCTTGCTCGGTGGACAGCGGACGTAAGGGTAGGTGTGCAACCATAGCCTCCCGAAGTGACTGATCCATAGTAGGAAGCGATTGGTCGTTGAGATTACGGCGGCAAAGTAAAAAAATACATGCCGCCGGATCGCCTTCTCCCGGCGAAAACGGCCATAGTTCCATTTCGACAGGTGCCATCCCCACCGACCGAGCGACCGTCGTTAGATGATGGGCATCAAAGTGGTTAATATGCTCGAAGTAAAAATTCCGCCAAGGCGCCTTGCCCTGCAACAAAGCAGGGGTATTCGGAACCTCCAAGCAGAACAACGCATCCACAGCCGACGCATCGACAAGTTCACGGAGGAACTTAACAGGGCAGGGCACATGTTCAAGAACATGACTCAGCACGACGACAGTCGGGCGCTCTCGATCCGACGGTAGTTCCCGGATGCACTCGGCGACGGGAATACCAATGTTTGCTTGAATGTCGCGACGACAAGCTACCGAAGTTTCCAACCCAATCAATTCGTTATAACCACGGGAGGCCAAATATCGCAGCCATCCACCCTTCCCGCAACCGACATCGAGTATGACGCTGTCCGGTGTTATCCACTCACGGAGGCGCTGCTCGAGCCTGCGGTAACGAGCCACATCAAGAGAGCTGTTGCCGCCAGTTCCACCGGTAGTCGAAAATAAGTAGTGTTCGTTATCCCGGTAATACGCGGCGAGTGCCTTGCCGCTGTCGGTAAGATCATTGAACACAAATCCACATAATGCACAAGAAACCAAACTGGAATGGCTGGAAATATCCAAGTCATCAAAAAGAAGGTAATTGATGTGTCGCAGCACACTTCCTCGACACGACCCACAAACGGGACAATGACGATGAAGTGCCTCCGTTGGCGTCAATTCCGTGCTCATGCCGCCTTGTTCATGGATTTCGCGCGATGACTCAAGACTCGCAATGAGTCGAAAATCTTACGATAGTAGCGTAGTGCGTCAATCTCCATTTTATAAGGCTTGATAAAAAATCTGGGTTCGTCCTGAACTGGATCAAGATTGATTCCACCACGCCAAAGTTGGTCTGGATCGAACGATTCGAGAAACAGACCATCACGACTCGCTTGCTCAAACAAGCGTGTACCAGGAAAAGGAATAATATTAAAAACGTAATTCAAATCGAGCTGAAGGTCCAGGATCATCTTGCGTGTATCTTCCAATGTCTCGGGGGTATCCTCCGGAAAACCCATGATGTACATGCTGCTAGTAAAAATACCATGCCGTTTAAATGACGATGCCGCTGCAAAAATTTTCTCGCGAGGCAGCTTCTTGCCTACGATAATACGCATTTGGTCATTACCATGTTCAATAGGTAATCGCGCGAAAACGCATCCGGCACCAGCCATCGCCGCAACGATTTCATCATCTAACGCACCCAAATAAGTGCCGCAAGTGGTCTCCCACTCGATATTTAGCCCACGTCGAACAATTTCATCGCAAATACCTAAAATATGCTTCTTGTTGACGTTGACGTTATCATCGATAAAACCAAAATAGTTTTGCCCACGCTCTTGATGCAACATCTGTATCTCGTCAGCGACTTTGACCGGGGAACGCATACGTAATTTACGTCCCATCGTTGTGTAAATCGAGCAAAAATTACAGGTAAACGGACAACTCCGCGAAGAGAGAATTGGGACAGAAATATGAAAAGTCAGTCTCTTAGGATTAAACCAACTTGAGTGATCTGCGTAATAATCAGGAAAGGAAATCATATCCCATGCTGGCTCCGGAAGCTCATCCAGGTTTGACAAAAAACTTCGCCGCGCAGTGACTACTACGTGTCCATCTCGACGAAAAGCAATTGATTGAACATGGCTGATATTTTCACGATCCCCTGTTTGCAATGCAGCTATCAATTCAATGATAGAATTCTCAGCCTCGCCAATAAACACATAATCGAATGCTGATGATCTTTCCAGTATTTCGCGGGAAAAAAGGCTGGGATGCGCGCCTCCAACGGCAATCGGTATTGCTGGGCAGGCCGTTTTGACGGTTTCTGCCAATCCTAAGACAACGGGGAAATGAAGTGTTGTGAAGCAGTTAATCCCCACCATATCTGGTTCAACATCATTCAGGTAACGACGCACTATATTGAGATGAAAAATGGTGTGATCATCATGTGGTTCTGGATGATAAATGGACAGGTCAAGTAGTGATGGGACATGCCCATGCTGCCGCAATACGGCCGCTAAATGCAGCAATGGAACGGGGATCGTCCCTTTACTCTCATTGAGTCCTTCGAGCTTTGGCGGAGAAATAAGCAAGATTTTCATACTAAATACTCCCTATCTCGTTAAGGTCAATACCTCACGCAATTTTGCGCAGAGCGCGGCCAATTGTGCATCTTCCGGAAAGAAATAATGATAATGAAAAGGAGAACCTCGCGTTGCCGAAAAACACGCCGACGGTAGATTGTTTAGATGCGCTGCTCTTATTTCACCCTCATCAAGCAACACATCAAGAAAAAAATCAGCTGCCGTCGTTCCTGTCAGCGCGTTGAGCAACAACGAAACCGGCCCATCGGCCTGAACATCCGGAACCACCGCAGCCATTGGAAGCCAATGCCTACTCGACACCATCTCCAGCGACTCATTATAGAGTTGATGCCATGCGGAAACCATCGCGTGTAAAGGGTAACGACAAGGCGCAGATTCTTGTGCATTTAGTGAGAGTCGATGTAGCAACACTCGATTACCATGCAACAAACGTAGTGCCTGAACATATTCACCCGCGGTAGCGCAAACAATCCCTGTCTTTCCATCTTCAACGACATAACGCTCACAACCATTGTCCAATACAACTGGGGCAACACCCGCCGCCATCGCCTCCAGTAATACCTGTTCACCAGTACCATAATGCTGCGGCGTCAACGGGTAGCCAAAGACATCTATTGATGAAAGAACCGCGGATACGTCACTTATCGGCCCACGGATATCAAAAATAGCGGCTAACCCCCGAGAGACTGCTTCTCGCCGCAATTGTTCATGGTCTGGCCCGCCGCACACAATAAAATTCGTTGTGGGCAAATTAGCCGCCGCGCACAACCGCAGAAAATCACGATGCATCTTCTCATAAGCAACAGTCCCGACGTAGCCTATCAAAAAACGCCGTTTCTCATTCTTCTGGCGTATAGGAGCAACAGGTGAGGCACCGGCACTACTCTGGATAACTTGAACACGAAGATTATGGTTATGAATTCTCTCATGCGTCAACGCCGGTGCTTGGAGACTCCATGGTGTCGATAGCACCATAATGTCAGGATAAGCGGCGAGACCAGGAGGAAAGTTTTGCGGTGCATAATGGCCATTGACATGCGACCATAATAGGCAACGGAAAGCAGGCAAGTCTGTCCGCGACATAAGAGCATTTAACAGCGGGTGGTGCCACCAATGCAGATGAACTACGTCAGCATGCGCCAAGCTATCCTTTAATTTCCGAAGGTCATGCCAGAGATTTCCCTGCGCCTTAATCCGCTGATCGGTTGCCCATCGCGCCATCAGCGGATTAAGTCGATCAAGACACAACAAACTATGATTGAAATGCCCTTCGCTAGTACTTGCTGAGACCAGTGCTCTCAGCACCGTTCCGACCCCACCACCAAAGTGAGGCGCAAGATGAATAATCTCAGGCCTGGACACAATGTTACCGCTGCTCGACCCGCGCAGCAGCTGCCTCGGAATCGAGGCGGGCGTATGTGCTGCAATACTGATGTATTCCATACCCCATGCAACGGCGGCATAGGTCGGATGAAATACGCTGCGATTGGATGTCGGCCAGAGAAGCTGTAAAGTAACTCGGCGCTACTACGTTTGACTCAGGATAATAGTACATCATGCAGGTGCTCACTGAAGCATCCCAGTTAATGTTGATGCAACGCAGAGCGTCGCAAGGCTGGTCAGCGGAACGACGAGAAATTTCTATTCCCGTGTCAAGATCGAGCAGCAATAACTCGGACGCTTGACGAGCCGGCTCTGGTAATGCTTTCCCTTCGCAATAGCCAAGAACATCGTCAAGCGAGACCAGGTAAGCGTAAATAGGATGCATCTCCACACCGAGCTCCTGGCAAAGCGTGCGAAAGCGTGTAGCGCCATTGCCAACACTATGTTTGTAAAGATGATAGTATACTTCCACCTTCATTTCCGGGTGGATTTTATGGCTCAAAGCACAAACTTTACGTAAATTATCGAGGAAAATCGGCCAACGACCTTTAGTATGGGTTACTTCATAATCATTACCCCATCCTGATGCAGAAATACGCAACCATTCGGGTTTAGCGGCAATTATACGAGCATAATCGACCGGCGCATTAAGGTTGCTAGAGATGGCACAACGCACCCCTTTCGAATGGGAATACTCGATTATTTCAGGCAATTGCGGATGCAACATCGGCTCTCCCCATTGATAGAGCTGGATATTGCCGACAAACGGACTCTCCTCAACAATTTTATCTAGCACACGACGAAAAGTATCAAGTGGCATAAAGCCGGGCTTTCGTTCTGCGGAAGAGCGTGAGGCGCGGGGACATGCGATACATTTCAGATTACACGCCCCTGAAATATCAACCGAATAATCATTCGGTTTAAGCTGTGAGTAAAAGATAAAATCTTTATTCTGCACAAACCCAGCTGCGCGGCAACGACTGGCGATTTCTTTCTCGAAAAAGAAGGCGGCGACAATGATGAAATTTTGCTTCATAAAATCTACATGCAATAAATCATCAGGAGAATGCACGGGCAACCCCATCAGTTTCGCACCATGATGATGCGTGTCGCTGTCCAAAAAACCGCCAAAATTAACAGACTGGGCACGCAATACTTGGCAAATACCCCGCCCTTGGTTTCCTGCACCCCATATCCAAATTTTCCGCCCAGACGCCGTTTTGTTCAGTAGATCAAGCGCGTTGTTTACTGGCTGACTCACGCTATTCTCCTAGCTCTCCATCATCGAGAATCCGTTCTTCCAAGTAAACACCAGTGAAGTGATGCAAACCATGACGCATACATTGGCCGCAAAGATCACTACCACGACGCTTATCAATAATTTGCTGAACGGGGATATCAAGAAAATCATCGGCGATATACGGCTTATAATACACACCACAGAAACGGACTCGCCGATCCCAGTCGATAGGTAAACAACGCTCTTCCGGACAAGCTTTATGACGACGCAGCAATGCCTTAGCAAGGCCTTCATCAATATCCATCAGCAGCAAATCCAGTGTGCGATGCGCTTCTTCCGATAAGGGTCGGCCCTCAACATAATCCAAAACATTGTCCAACGAGTAGAGATAAGCCATGTTGGGACGAAATATCAGACCTAGTTCATCACAAAGATCACGCATAGACCGGTAACTCTCACCTAGACTATGTTTGTACAAGTGGTAGTTCAAGACAATCTGCATTTCCGGATGGAGCCGATCACGCAATTCAGCAAGCCGCCGGAGGTTCCGCAAAAATTGCCCCCATTGACCACCAGTATGGCCAATGGCATAGTTCTCACCAAAGCCCGACGCAGAGACTTTAATCCAATCAGGTTGACTCGCTACCACGCGGTCCAAGTCGTTGGTCACTTTGAGATTAGTTGAGATAGCGGTAAGCACCTTAACTTCACGCGTGCGCTGTATTATCTCAGGCAGATTTTTATTCAGTAGCGGTTCGCCCCAAGCATAGAGTTGAATACTTCCTAGAAACGGTATTTCCCGCAGTAGTTTATCCAAGACTAACGTATAGTCTGCCAAACTCATGAAACCCACTGGCGGTGAATCTGAGATATTTCCTCGCGGGCAAGAAATGCAGCGAAGGTTGCAAGTGCCGGAAATATCAATACTTGGGTCGATCTCGTTCAGCTCACGTGAAAGGAGGTAATGATGATGCGGCGCAAGCCCATTAGCGCGACAAATCTCTGCTATCTCACGATCATAATGCCCAGAACCTACAATAATAAACGCCTCACCATCACGGCAAGCCACCATGGCTAGCTCAGGCGAAAGCACAGTGTAACCTAGTGCCCGCGTACCTTGTAAATTGGGGCTAGAGTCAAGGAAGCCACTAACGGGAATATTATGCCGTTCCAGGGAACGGCAAACCCCTTGCCCAACTATCATGGCCCCCCAAACAAATAATCGGCGACCGCCAATTATCTCAGTCAAGCGAGTGTAGTCCACCTCAGGAACCTATCTTAGCCAACGGGATGCTCTGCCGTTCATGTATCAGTTTTTCTTCGCTGTAAACCACATAGCAACGGTGAATTCCTTTACTCTTACAGTCAACGCAGAAGCGACTCTCATCACGCGCCTTAATGATCTCCTCTGGCGTGACGTTCAAGAAGCTACCCTCCAGCAGGTTCAAGTCGGGACGATACCATTCCATGCATTGAGCTATATTCAAGTCCCAGGTTATCCAAAGGTGACGCTCATAATAGCAAGGCCGATCACGCTCGGCATAAGCGCGTTCCATCACCTCATGTACCTTAAGATATTGAAGGGAACTAGTCTGTTCAACCCTTGAGTTAACTGGGCGCCCGGCAATAATGGCGTCGATGTTATCCAGCGGTGCCAGCGCAGCATGCCGACATCGCAAAACAAAGCCTAGTTCGTCACAAAGCTCCTGCCACATCAAGTAATCATCACGATTATGGCCATAAATGTGATAGAAGACCTCTACCAGCATTTCCGGGTGATGTTTCTCCTTATATTCTTTGAGGCGGTGGACGTTATCATACAACAAACTCCACTTTCCGCCTGTATGCGTCACCTCATAGTTAGCGCCCCATCCTGATGTTGAAATCCGGAACCACGTTGGCCTCGCTGCGATCACCGGTTCGAAATCAAGCTTCAGACTGAGATTGCTTGAGATAGCAGATAAAATTTGATATTCGTTGGTAATCTGTACTATTTCCGGCAATTCACGATTAAGTAGCGGTTCGCCCCAATTGTATAAAGTAATGATTCCAGTGTAAGGATCGTCTTGCAGAATTTTATGCAACAATTGGCGATAAGTCGCTGCACGCATAAAACCTTTACTACGATGTTCATCGAAATTACCACGGGGGCACGAGATACATTTGAGGTTACAACTACCGGAAATATCCACTTGATAGTTAAAATGCCGCAATTCCCCTTGAATCACGAAATCATGCTGCGGCTTAAATCCATGGCGAATGCACTCATGTGCAATCTCATCCGCGTGAAATCCTGAAGCAATCACAAGAAACGCGCCCTTCGCCGAATGGCTCTTGAAGAAATCCTGTGGTAATGCGATGTTAAGCCCAAAGGCCTGAGTGCCTTGCAGAGACAAACTGCTGTCGATAAACGACGTGATGTTGATGCCGTGACGACGCAGCACCCAATAAGCGGCGTAACCATCATGCCGCGCACCCCAAACAAAGACCTTACGCAAGCCTATTCGGCGTCCTAATTCTTCCGGAGTAGGAATGATATTTGTTTCCAAGACAGGTACGCCTCCATCCATAATGGTACGCAATTATCGGCACTTCCTGACAAAAGTTGAGTAAACGCTTAAAGAAGCGGTGCGATGTTCGCGCCACATAACACGCGCTCAGCTTAGCTAGACCTACAATAACGGTGAAATTTGTCAGGATTCCCCCAAAATGCCATGGGTTCATAATCTGGGTAAGGATAATAGCCGAAGTTTAATTGAATATTTCTATCCAGCGATACCAGGTGGCGCTCAACCAACTGGCGAACTGAGATAGGCTCACCACTACAAATATTACAAATGCCGTCACATTCAGGATGTTCAAGCAGAGTTACCAGACGATCGGCGACGTCAGTCACTGGCAGATAATCACGTAACTGCGCTCCGCCAGACAGATGGAATACCGTATCTCGGCCAATGACGGCACGCTCCAATTGGGCAATTAAACTATTAAGGGACTGACCTGCCCCATACAAGTAAAACAACCTAGCCCATTGTAGGGTAAATGGAATATCCTGCTGCAAAACATTAAGAAATCTACGGAGTGTGTCTTTTGCCAACGCATATGGAAGCACAGGATCAGCGGATAAGTCTTCCGATAAACAGCCATTCAGCATCCCATACTCGAAGCAGGTACCGGCAATAAGTAGGTGTGAAACACCACTCATTATCACCGCTTTTAGGAAATGATAATCCGCGGGAAGATTTTCCTCGAAGTGAAAGCGCGCTTTGTAATTAGGAAGACCAGACCAAGCCAGATGGATCATCACATCCAACGACCCAAATCGACCAATGTCATTATCATTAGCGATCTGATGAATATCGCACGCGACAAACCGCACGGAACGAAACCAATCCTGGCACCGCGCACGGGAAACATCACGCGCAACAGCCGTTACGCTATGGTTACGTGCCAATAAAACGGGAATCACATGATTACCAATAAACCCGGTCGCACCGGTCACTAATACTCTCATCTTTTCCTGTTCCGGTCGGTCGAACACTCGCTAACAACGACTGCAATAACCACGCGGCACTACCGCTACAAGCGAATCCCTGTAAAATCGTCTGCCAATAATGGCGCATGGCGATCGCGCACTGAAAGCGCTGTCACCGTCAAAGGCCAGGCAACGGCCACACGCTTATCATCGTATCGTACCGCCACTTCTGCTTCTGGCGCATACGCCGCCGTCACAAAATAAACAACTTCACTATCTTTTTCAAGTGCTTGAAATCCATGAGCATGACCTTCCGGGATTATCAGCATACGTGCATTATCAGGCGAAAGTTCCTCTGCATGCCACTGAAGAAATGTCGGCGATTCAGCGCGCAAATCAACTGCAACATCCCATATGCGACCCTTAATGCAACGAATCAGCTTCATCTCTGCGTGAGGTGGATACTGGAAATGCAAACCACGCACGCTCCCGATATCGCGGGTACATGAATGGTTAACTTGAACAATCCGGCGACAACCAATCGCATCGATTAAATCACGCTCACAATAATAGCGCGCAAAAGTTCCTCGATTGTCAACAAATGCCCGTGTTTCAGCGACAAATGTTCCGGCTAGTGGTGTAGTGCGCATTTCCATTCTCGTCATCCCGACACATCTAAACTTACGCAGTATAAATTTTCAGCCATTAACGCAATCCACATAGGCAATTATTTGCTTGAGCGTCATCTCCCGCATGTCTTCCCTGTGTTGATAAGCGCGGAACCATTCGATAGTACGATACAATGCAGCGCCAATATCCCACTTAGGAGCCCAACCTAATCGAGTGCGTGCTTTTTCACTATTCAACTTAAGGCATCCAGCTTCACGAAGCGGTGATTCATCTGTCAGCTGCCACGACGCACCTCCTCCCCACCATGAAGTCATATATTCTACAATCTGTAGGACAGACCATTCATGCCCCTCCGCTGGACCAAAATTCCAGCCTTCGGAAAAGGCAGGACCATCAGTCCACATCTTCTCGATCAGCATAAGATAACCGCTCAGCGCATCAAGTACATGCTGCCACGGCCTGATAGCATTGGGGCTACGAATGACCACGGGATAGTGCGCCATAATTGCGCGCATTATATCTGGAACAAGACGGTCATTGGCCCAGTCGCCCCCACCAATTACGTTACCCGCCCGGACAGAGGCAACCGCGACACCGCGTTGAGTCAATCCGGGGGAATGAGCAAAATAAGTACGTTGGTAAGCAGATGTAACTAGTTCTGCACATGCCTTACTCGCACTATAAGGGTCGCGCCCCCCTAGCAAATCACTTTCGCGATAACCACAGAGCAACTCCCGGTTTTCGTAGCATTTATCACTTGTGACGTTAAGTACGACGCGCACTCCACCAGCTCGCCGCACAGCCTCGAACAAATGTACTGTTCCTAAAACATTAACCGCATAAGTTTCAATGGGATTGTCGTAAGAGTAACGAACGAGTGATTGCGCCGCCATGTGAATAACAATCTGTGGCTGTACTCTTTGCACTACTCCGGCAAACGTATCAAAATCGCGCACATCCCCAACATAACCACACATACCATTATCAACACGCGCAATCTCGAACAAGCTCGGGCTCGTAGGCGGGGTAAGTGCATAGCCTGTTACATCGGCACCTAATGCTTGTAGCCAAAGAGAGAGCCAACCGCCTTTGAATCCGGTATGCCCAGTTATCAACACCCGCTTGCCAGCCCAAAAATCCAAGCCCATCACCACCCCTTCCAGGGCGCGTTATCATTAACCCATAGCCCTTCGAGATAAGCTTTATCCCGTAAAGTATCCATTGGCTGCCAAAAGCCACTATGTTTATAAGCTGACAACTGCCCCATCTCCGCGAGATGCCGCATTAACCCTCCCTCTAGCGGCGTGTCGTCTTCCTTAATTAAGTCAATCACACGTGGTGAAAACACGAAAAACCCACCATTTACCCATCCGCCATCCCCAACAGGCTTTTCCACAAAGGAAGCAACGCGATTATCGCTTATATTGAGTGAACCAAACCGGCCAGGTGGCTGCACAGCGGTTAGCGTTGCCCACGTTTTGTGGAATTTATGGTAATCAATAAGTTCTTTAATATTGATGTTGCCCACACCGTCACCATAAGTGCAACAAAAGTCTTCCTCGCCAATATAAGACCTAACCCGACGAATCCTACCACCGGTCATCGTTTGGTCACCGGTATCCACTAACGTCACACGCCATGATTCCACATGCTTCTGGTGAACAACCATGCCATTGTCTTCCATGTCGAAGGTAACATCAGACATATGCAAAAAATAATTGGCGAAATATTCCTTAATGACATAGCCTTTGTAACCCAGGCAAATAATAAAATCATTAATGTCATACATGGAATATATTTTCATGATGTGCCAAAGAATCGGTTTCCCGCCGATTTCAATCATTGGCTTAGGCTTAACGATACTCTCTTCACTAATACGAGTACCAAGCCCTCCGGCAAGAATGACTGCCTTCATTTATTTTTTCCACATGAATATTTATTCACGCTAAATGAACCTTAGCTTTTTAAAGTTTTACGTGAGAGAAACAGGCTATCATCCACTAGGGTCAACCGATGAACCACACAAAAAACAGTTGTTCCCACTTCTTAATCAGAAAATGAGACTAGTAAAACTAGCGACACAATAGCAATACAATAGCAATACACACATTATTTGAACACCAATCTAATCGCCATTGACAGCTACTAAGTGTTCAAGAATATGACGTACTCGCGCCATAGCACGCGCCATCACTGCATTGATCTCATCGAACGCGATAGCATGTTGGTTTCCACCGCGACCCGCCGCATAATTCACCACAACCGCCAAGGCTGCGTAGCAAAGATTCAGCTCGCGGGCGAGCGCCGCCTCCGGCATACCAGTCATACCAACCATAGTGGCACCATCGCGAGAAAAGCGGTCAATTTCTGCGCGGCTTTCTAGCCGAGGACCTTGGACGGCGGCATACACACCACCATCAATACATTGATCACCGGCAGTCGCCACTGCCCTCATGCAACGCGCTCGCATCGGCTGGCAATAAGGCTCGGTAAAATCAATGTGGGTGACCGGTTTCTCCGATGTTTCAAAGTAAGTAGACTTGCGCCCGTGAGTATAGTCGATGATTTGATCAGGAATCACCAACGTCCCAGGACCAAGCTCGGACGGAATACCTCCCACAGTAGCTACCGCCAAAACATCTGTTACGCCGACCGATTCCAGTGCCCAAAGGTTAGCGCGATAGTTGATTTCATGCGGGGGGATCGTGTGGCCGTAACCGTGACGTGCGAGAAAAACCACGTCGTGATCGCCAATAGTACCGAAAATAAGCGCCCCAGATGGCTCACCATAAGGCGTGCGCACGACCTGGCGACGGCTAATAGGTAAATTGGATAGCTGGCTCAAACCACTACCCCCAATAATCGCGAGCATACCATTTACTCCTTGATTTACCACTACATCGGCGTAACGGTTACTTTTGTCGCAGCGCGTAAATCGCTGGTAGATTACGCCACAGGCCATAAACGTCCATGCCAAAACCGAAAACATAGCGGTCTGGCAAGGTCACCCCAACAAAGTCAGCACGAATCGGCTTAGATTGCCCTAATGATTTCTCCGCGAACACCACGCTGTAGCACTTCGCCGCGCCTAGAAACAACAGTTTCTCGCGGATAGCCGCCAATGTATGGCCCTCATCAAGGATATCGTCAATGACCAACACGGTACGGCCGGCAACGCTGTCCTTGGGCAACACTTTCCATTCCAATTGTTCGCCCTGAATGCTGTTACGATAACGTGACGCGTGAATATAATCGAGCTCCAAGGGAAATCGCAATAATGGCAAAAGCTGGCCGCTAAAGACAACCGCTCCACCCATAACACTCAATACCAGTGGATACTGATCTTTCAATTCAGCGGTAATCTCATCGGCCAATCGCCGCACCGTGTCGGAAACGACGACGGCGGAACAAATTTGCTCCGCCGTATCGAGAATTTCCCATAATTCGCTTGCTGGCCGCATCAATCTCGCCCTTATCTCACACGCACCGCCCGCCGGTGGTCTCCCCATAAGATTATAACGGCATTAAGCATGACGACCAAAGCGCATCCGCCGGGTATTCACGGACGAGCGACTAAAAGCGCTGGGTCAGGTAAGTCTTGAATGCCTCAGATACTTCTGGATGTTTCAGTGCGTACTCCACGGTAGCCTTGAGATAACCAAGTTTGTTGCCACAATCGTAACGTATACCATTAAATGTATAGGCAAGCACTTGTTCCTGGCGCAACAACGAAGCGATCGCGTCGGTCAGTTGGATTTCTCCGCCAGCGCCTGGTGAAATATTTTCCAGATGATGGAAAATCTGTGGCGACAAAATATAGCGGCCGACTACCGCTAGTGTGGATGGCGCATCCTCCGGCCTAGGCTTCTCGACGATAGCGTTAACTTCATACACATTGTCTTTAAGCAGCGCCGCATCGACAATACCGTACTGCGACGTTTCCTCCCTATTCACCTCTTCTGCGCCAAGAATAGAGCAATTATAATAGTGGTACAAATCCACCATTTGTTTCGTGGCCGGTGGTTGAGCGTCGATCAGATCGTCAGCGAGAATAACCGCAAAAGGATTATCTCCGATGACCGGCTTGGCGCAAAGCACAGCATGCCCTAGTCCAAAAGCTTCCACTTGGCGAATGTAGATGCAGGTCACCTCCTTCGGCAGCATTTCATTCAGCATTTTCAGCATCTTGGTCTTGCCACGCGCCTCTAGCTCGCATTCCATTTCATAGGCTTTATCAAAATGATCCTCGATAGAGCGCTTAGTCCGGCCGGTGATGAAAATGAGTTCGGTAACACCAGCCGCCACCGCTTCCTCCACCGCATATTGGATCAATGGTTTGTCTACGATCGGCAGCATTTCCTTAGGACTCGCCTTTGTTGCGGGAAGAAAACGCGTCCCGAGTCCAGCCACAGGAAACACCGCCTTAGTAATTCGCTTCATCAAGCCCTCCATATTTCACCTAATAATACATCAAGTTACCGTTCATAGGCACGATTAGACATCACCTATTAGCCATTCAGCAGCGCCAGCAATGCGCGCTCATCCAGCAAAGGAATGCCCAACACCAACGCCTTTTCGTATTTCCCGCCGGGATCAGCGCCCACTACCACAAAATGTGTTTTACGTGAAACATTGCTAACCACTTTTCCGCCGCACGCTTCAATTTGCGCCTTAGCGTCCTCGCGCGTCAAATGAGGTAAGGAACCAGTCAGCACAAAGGTTTTTCCGTTGAGTCGCCCAGAGGTCACATGCATCCCGGCTGACTCTAGCCAAGAAACACCTGCCTGACAAAGTTGATGAATCACATCACGGTTGTGCGTTTCGGCAAAGAACTGGGCGATAGAGCGTGCAACAATGGGGCCAATGTCTGCTATTTGTAGTAGGGCATCTTCGCTCGCATGCATCAACGCGTCTAGATTGCCAAAGTGATTAGCCAATTCTTTAGCGGTTGCTTCCCCCACATTACGAATACCCAAAGCGTAAATAAAGCGCGCCAACGTTGTTTTCTTACTGGACTCGATAGCTGCGAGGAGATTGGCAGCGGATTTTTCCGCTAGACGTGCCAACTTTATCAGGGCCGGTTGATTGAGTGCGTACAGATCAGCAGGGTTAGCAACCATCCCCTGCGCAACCAGCTGATCCACCCGTTTTTTCCCAAGCCATTCGATATTTAAGGCACGACGGCTGGCAAAATGCAAAATTGCCTGCTTACGTTGTGCCGGACAATACAATCCGCCGTTACAACGAGCCGCCGCCTCACCCGGCAAACGAATAACGTTAGACCCGCAGACCGGACAATGAGCAGGCATGACGAATTCACGCGCGGCCACTGGCCGCAGCTCCATCACCACTGCCACAACCTCTGGAATAACGTCACCCGCCCGACGAACAATCACGGTATCGCCAATGCGAATATCTTTACGACGAATTTCGTCTTCGTTGTGCAAGGTTGCGTTAGTCACTGTCACACCGCCAACAAATACCGGGGTAAGCCGTGCCACTGGCGTCAGTGTGCCGGTCCGTCCCACCTGCACATCAATAGCCAACACTGTAGTTAATTCCTCTTGTGCCGGGAACTTATGCGCGATAGCGAAGCGCGGTGCACGCGCTACGAAACCTAATATTTCCTGATCATGAAGATTATTGATTTTGTACACCACGCCATCGATTTCGTAAGGCAACGTGGCACGTCTCTCGCCAATTTCCCGGTAATATGCTAACAATCCAGCCACACCATTCACTAAACGGCGTTCACCACAAACCGGCAGCCTCAAATTGGCAAGATAAGTCAAAACACCATCATGGGTATCGGGTAAATCACCACCCTCAACAACACCAACGCCATAAGCAAAGAAGGTCAAATGCCGACTGGCGGTGATTCGTGGATCCAATTGTCGCAATGATCCAGCTGCCGCGTTACGGGGATTGGCAAATGTCTTTTCTCCCTTTGCTCGCTGGGCGGCGTTCAGCAGCTCGAAATCTTCTTTGAGCATCAGCACTTCACCGCGCACTTCCAGTAATCGTGGCGGATGGTCAGTATAAAGTCGTAAAGGAACCGCTATGACGGCACGGATATTCGCCATAACGTCCTCCCCCGTGTAGCCATCACCGCGAGTCGCGCCTTGGATCAAACAACCGTTCTCATAGGTCAAGTTAATGGCGAGACCATCAAATTTAGGCTCCACCGCGTAGGTCACTTCTGCCACCGCCAGCGTATCCCGTACCCGCTGGTCAAATGCCATCACTTCGCCATCGTCGAAAGCATTATTAAGCGAGCGCATTGGGGTATGGTGCACAACTTGGGAGAAAGCAGCTAGCGGTTTGGTACCGACTCGCGTCGTAGGAGAATTAACATCAGCCAGTTCAGGATAGCGCGCCTCCAATACCTGTAGCTGACGAAATAGTCGATCATACTCAGCGTCCGGTATAGTTGGGGCATCCAGAACGTAGTAAGAGTAATTATGGCGGTCGATTTCTTCGCGCAAGCGGCGGATTTGCTCAGCGACAGGTAAAGACACAATATCTCTGTTCAAGAAAACAACCGCAGGGCCAAATTACCGCCTGGCGCGATATGTGCGGCGCGCATACTGGCGTAAACTTCTTTTAATTGCCGCCGTATTTCTTCCGCACCGCTCTCCGTCAACGGTTTACGGTTATCGTCCACCACCTGACCACCAAGAGATGTCGCCATTTGCTTCGCCAGCATAAGTAACTGGTCAAAAACACGCACACCGTCCACAACACGCGGCACATCAAGCAACAAGGTGACACCATGAGTACTCAATTGCTTGATGTTATCAGCGGAAAATGGCGTTGGGTCTAAATTACAGAGGGAAAACAAAGTTTCTCCCTCGTCACTGACATAATAAAAAGCACCATCACCACTTAATTTCATTCCCGCCACTTCGGCCATCGCGCGTACCTTAGTAGCGGGAATGGTCGGTTGGCTACCAGGAATGACATTCAGCCCGATGAGAATATCAGCTTCGGCACAAAACTGATCCAGCGTCGCCGCTTGCGCTAGCGCGGCGTTCACATCTGGGCACTCGGCCGTGGCCAGAAGATCGGCAGATGCGCTCTGTACTATGTCGCAGAATAACGATATTTCATGGGCAGATACCGGTCCGCGCCGATCAGCCAATTGGATAGCAATGACCAACTCACGATAAACATTGCCATGGTCAACATCGACAAGATTTTCCCAATACGCGCTTTCTTGATTTCGACCAAACCAGCGCACAGATTTATCGAGAGTGGGGGCTTTGCCTATCAACGCCTTTATTGCCTCTGCTGTCGCCGTACCATCAAGAGCCACACGCGCAACATAATCGATTGTAGCGTCAAAGCATGGTGCCGACGCCTCGCGCCCCTCGGCAACCGTGGGTAGGGATGCCTTGACCGACATCTGTTCTACCAAGGTAGGCTCAATCCGCGCCGCCTCACCGCCGACTCCCGCCGACGGGTCCATCAGAACGTCCTGATAGTTTGATTGAAACAACTGCTCTGTTCGCCGCTTCAGCTTCTTCTCTTGCCAGCGATTGAACGCATAGACGCCGCCCACTATCACCGCACCAATCGCTAACAAACCGAGTTGCAATTCGTTCATAGCATATTTATCCCATTGCGTGATTTTTAGGCCACAGCCCGCTCCATGCCCACAAACACAGCCCACTAACTGATAGTTGGCCCATTATACCCACAACTGATCACCATCGACGCTGCCGCTTACGCGATCTGCTCCCGTAGCTGCAACGCCTCTTCCACGTCCACAGACACTACGCGGGAAACACCTTGCTCCATCATGGTCACACCTACCAGTTGCTGTGCTAGTTCCATAGTTATTTTATTATGACTAATGAACAAAAACTGGGTTTGCGCCGACAAGTGATTCACGAGTTCGCAAAAACGGCCAGTATTGGCGTCATCCAAAGGCGCATCCACTTCATCCAGCAGACAAAACGGTGCTGGGTTCAACCGAAAGAGAGAAAATGTCAGTGAAAGCGCTGTCAGTGCCTTCTCCCCACCTGACAGCAGATGAAGAGTACTGTTTTTTTTGCCGGGTGGCTGGGCAATAATCTGAATCCCGGCATCGAGAATTTCTTCACCAGTTAACACCAGCCGTGCGTGACCGCCGCCGAATAACATGGGAAATAATTCACCAAGATGTTGATTCACCTGATCGAATGTCCGTTGCAGCAAATCCCGCTTTTCCCGATCGATCCGATGAATCGCTTGCGTCAATGTATTTGCCGCTTCGTCAAGATCGGCGGCCTGCGCATCAAGATACGTTTTACGCGCTCGCTCTCGCTCTAGTTCCTCCAGCGCCACCAAATTCACCGCCCCCAACGCGTCAATATCGGTGCCAATCAGGTCAATTCGCCGCTGTAATCTGGCCGTGGTTAAGGAATAATCCACCTGCGCCATCAACACCGCCTCATCTACCCGTACCGCGCTTAGTTGCGTATTGAACTGTGCTTCGAGCAACTGTGATTCCTGCTCGTTAAGTCGCGCCACACTTAAACGATCGCGCAATGGGTCAAGACACCGTTCACTTTGCAAACGGGTTTCCTCGAGATGACGTAACGCATCACCAACGACACTTACTGTTGCGCGTGCTGCGCCCAGTTCTGTTTCTCGCTGCTGGCGATGTGTCAAGGCCGCCTGCAATTCCGCCTGCAGTGGCATTTCATCAAGCCCGGCTTGCTCGTCACGCAGTAACTCAAGTTCATCAGCCAGCTGTTGCAAGCTGTCATCCATTGCGCGGCAATTCTTCTCCAGTTCGGTGACTTTACCCATCGCAGTTTTTTCATGGAATATCGCTTCTTGGGCATTGTGTTCGGCGACGCGCACGACTTCTCGCCAATACACAAGCGTTGCCTCACTTTCTTCTCGTGCGCGCCGACTGTCCTCCACTTGCGTATCGAGATGCGCAATTAGCTCCCGCTGCTGCTTAACCTGACACGCGCGCTCGACGGCCTGCTCTTGTTCCGCTGTCCACTGATCAATTAGTTCTCGTAACGTATTGGCAGTCTGGTGCTGATGTTCCTTCCAATGCGTCACCTGTTGCGTCCATTTCTGAATATCCATCTGCTGACGATGACAGTGCTGCTGCAACACGCCGTCTTGCTGGCGAAGTGCGACTAGTTCGGTTCGCAACCGACTTAACTCGTCTGCCGCCGCCACTTGGCGCTGCTCTTGTATCGCGTACTCATGGGTCGCAACAGCTAACTCTGCTTCCAAAGATTGGATTTCACGCTGCCGCACCAACACGCCATCGTGTGTATGTGACCCACCATAAAAGGAAACACTGTAACGTGTAAACACGCCACCATCAGGACAAACCAGTTGCGCACCAAAAGGGAGCTGCTCCCGTAACTGCCATCCCTGCGTCTGATCTGTGGCGTAATATACATTATCCAGCCACTCACTAAGGAATGGTGGTAATCGCCCCACAGGCCAATCACGCCAGCGAACCTGTTCCGCCAATGGTTTCCACGCAACCAACGGTGCACGCACCGATAATGCTTCACCATTCTCAGCCAGTGTCAATGCGCTTGGCGCGTGTATATTGCCTTTTTCTTTCACCGTCACTAAAGATGGCAGAACAAGACCATGGATACGCTCACGTAAAATACTTTCTAGCGCTCCTTCCCACCCTGGTTCAACCTGCAAATCACGCCACAATGGTACCAGCCGGTCAAGCTCGCGATCCACCAGCCATTCGTTGAATTCTTCATCCTGCGCCGCCTGTGACTGCCATTGCTGCAACGTCCGCAGCCGCGTCTCCAATCTGGTATATTGTTCACGCGCCTGCTGTGACTGAGTGATAGCTTGGCGGCTGACTGTTTCGGCCTCGTCAAGTGAATGACGCACCGTCTCATGATAATGGCGCATATCCTCCAGACGGTGCGCGTCACTCGCTGCCTTCTCTTGAAACCGCGTTAATTCGTCCTCATCCAACGGACACGGCATCGCGTTTTCTTGTTGTAGTTGCTGTTGGCGATGTTGTAACCGCGCCATCGATTTTCCGTGGTGCGCGAGATGCGTTTCCTCGACACCCAACATTTGTTCGGCTTTGGCCAACGCCCGTTGGGCTTCGTCATAACGCTGCCGACACACTTGAAAATACGTATTGGCCTGTGGCAGATGCGCTTTATCTAACACAACCTGTTCATGACATTGTGTGACGTGCCGTTGAGCGTCGCTTGCTGTCTCTCGCCAACAAGCGAGTTCTTCAATCAATACAGCGCGTTCATTGACTTGCCGTACTTGCGCCGTTGCTGCCTCTTCAATTTTTGCCGTCAACCGCAAGCGGCTTTCTCGTTGATGTTTAAGTTCCTGCTCCAGCTGGGCGGCTTCAGCATTAGCCTCATAGAGGGCACCCTGTGCGGCCTGGAGCGTATCATTAGCAGCATAATATTCGACGCGTTGTTGCACCAAGCAAGCCTCCGCCTGGCGCAGTTGCGTCATTTCCGCTTCCAACGCATCGGTAAGCTGCCGTACCTCACGCTCATGGCATTCCCGAACGCCAGCCGCCTCGCGTTTTTTCAAATAAGTGAGTAAATTTCGATCGTTAATTAGCGCTCGCTGCAACTCATGATAACGTTGCGCCACTTGTGCTTGCGCATCAAGGCGCTGTAATTGTGCCGCCATTTCCTGACGAATATCATTGACCCGCAATAAATTATCGCGCGCGTCCCGCAGCCGCAGTTCGGTTTCTCGCCGCCGCTCCTTATATTTGGATACACCAGCAGCTTCCTCTAAAAATATGCGCAGCTCTTCAGGGCGAGCGTCGATAATACGAGAAATCATTCCTTGTTCAACAATCGCGTAGGCGCGCGGGCCAAGACCGGTACCTAAAAAAATATCGGTAATGTCACGTCGCCGCACCTTTAGATTGTTGATGTAGTAACCAGACTCACCGTCGCGGTGCAGTACACGCTTAACCGCTATTTCCGCGTATACCGACCACTGACCGGGAGCACGGCCAAGATTATTATTGAAAAATAGCTCAACACTAGCTCGATTAATGGGTTGACGCCCGACAGATCCACTGAAAATCACATCTTGCATAGATTCTCCGCGCAGCTGGCGGGCAGATGACTCCCCCAAAACCCAGCGCACGGCGTCGATCACATTGGATTTGCCGCAGCCATTGGGCCCGACAATCCCCACCCGCTGACCAGGCGTCAGAATAGTGGTTGGATCAGCGAAGGATTTAAAACCAGCGAGTTTGATATGGGTCAGGCGCACGAATAGTATTATACCCACCCACCGTCTCGCCGCGACAATGTCTGAAAATGAGTGCTAACTGATTGGTTGGCGTCAACCGATCACAATAGCTACGGTTATAAATCCATGTTGGATTTATAATGAATATTTATCATGAAAGTAAACACCGCATGCCCAGTCAACCGAGTAAAGCCTTAGAACATTTCGACAACCCTAATCCGGAGCGAGATTTTCTTATTCACATGGAAATTCCTGAATTTACCTGTCTGTGCCCAAAAACCGGACAACCGGATTTCGCCACGCTGTGGCTCGACTATATCCCTGACCAGCACTGCATCGAACTCAAAAGCCTCAAGCTCTACCTGTGGTCGTACCGCAATGAAGGCGCTTTCCACGAGGCGGTAACCAATCATATTCTTAGCGACCTCATCGCCGCCATACGGCCACGATTTATGCGGCTAACAGCGAAATTTTACGTGCGCGGCGGCATCTTCACAACGGTCACGGCCGAGCATCGCCAACCTGGCTGGGAACCACAACCGCAGGTAAACATCACGACTTTTACATCACAATCCAGCGTCCGTTGATAAATGCCGTAGCGGTAAGCCCGTGCGATTCTCACCCATCACCCAGCGGCACCTACGCGCTAGGCATCGACTTTGGCACGTCCGGCGCACGCGCAATTATCATCGATTCACAAGGTGTAATTCTCACCGAGATCCACCATGATTATCCAGCTGACAGCTCTGAATATATAACCACAATATGGCGT
>VAOX01052259.1_pt1 | contig 22146 bp, 16 predicted proteins | sample 3393891 | NCBI WGS metagenome assembly VAOX01 (sample SAMN08290429, study PRJNA428436) | hydrothermal vent metagenome | isolation source: Deep-sea hydrothermal vent chimney | place: Indian Ocean: Southwest Indian Ridge | depth 2822 m m | reverse complement strand
GACACCTGGTATAACCTGATCATTAATCCGTACACGGATGCGGCCAACTTATCGGTGATCGAGCAGGAGTTGGCCTCACGGTTTGAACCGATGCGGGCCATCGATGGGGTGGCGATCAGTGCGGTGAGCGGTAATTTTTCAACGCTCTCAACAATCGGCAATGCTCGCAACTCCCCCCATGTGTGTTTGTTTGAATCCAGTGCTTATCCAAACCCCGCCTATGCACGCGCCGCGATGATTGCGGGGGTTATTTCACGTAGCGCACAGAATGATCCGGCCCGGCCCTTTCAGACGTTGCGCCTCAAAGGGGACTTGCCCCCCGCTGAAACCGATCGATTGAGCTTTGAAGAGCGTAATCTTTTATTGTTTGATGGCATTGCGACCTGTGCCACGGATGGCGGTAATGCGGTGCGCCTTGAGCGGGCCATTACCACGTATAAAACCAATGCTTTTGGCTCCCCCGATCCGAGTTATCTGGATGTGAACACGCTGCTGACTTTATCATTTATGCGCTTTTCCATGCGCGCCCGTCTGTCACAGAAATACGCCCGACATAAACTGGCTAAAGACGGCACGCGCTTCGGTCCAGGGCAGGCGATTGTCACCCCTAAAATCATGCGTGCCGAGCTGATTGCACTGTTTGGTGACTGGGAGCGCATTGGGCTGGTGGAGGATTTAGATCAGTTTAAAACGGATTTGCTCGTTGAAATAAATGCAGATGATCCGAATCGACTGGATGTTATTTTGCCGCCGAATCTGGTTAATCAGTTGCGCATACTGGCGGCACGCATTGATTTTCGGCTGTAGGCTTTTCTTCAGATAATTCGATATTAAAAACCACGCACATTAAAAACATTAAAAGAGGTGATGAATGTCAAATCGCATGGCAGGAATTTTATTCCTGAAAATCGATGGCGAGTTGTATCAGGTCAAAGGCGGGTTTACCTATAACTTAGGAATACCCACGCGGGAGTTTATCCCAGGCTCCGAGGGCTTTAAAGAAACCGAGCAGGCGGCGTTTATTGAAGGGGAGATTACGGATCACCCTGAGCTGGATTTAAAACGCCTGGTGAGCTTTGATGGGGTTACGGCCACACTGGAGTTGGCCAATGGCAAAGTGTTTTTATTGCGCAATGCCTGGTATGCGGGGGATGGCAATGTGTCGAGTGAAGAGGCGAATATTACGGTGAAATTTGAAGCGGCTAACGGTGAGGAAATTCGATAATGGAAAATGAAAATATAAAAACGGTGATTTTATGCGAGCCGATTGACTACGGTGATGAGCGCATTACTGAGTTGCACATTAAAAAACCCCGCGCCCGGCACCTGCGGGCGATGCCCATTGAACCCAACACCGGGGATTTGCTGGATTTAACTGCACGCCTTGCGGGCCACCCGCCCTCGGTGATTGATGAGTTGTGTATGTCGGATATGACCGAGGTGCTGGGGATTGTTGGAAATTTTATCGATGCTGGCCCGCCGACTGGCGCGAAGCGATAGGGTTGCTGGCGTATCACTTTCATATCCAGCCGCCGCATTGCTGGCAGATGGATGTGGAGGAACTTCGATTCTGGATGGCGAGATTAAGTGAGATTGCAAAACAAAAACAGTGAATCGTTTGCCCATTAATCAAACAATTTTTCCATCAAATAATATTCATGTTTAAAAATTCAAAAAATCAATAAAAGGGCTTTGTGATGGCCAGACATACCGCCTTGTCGGTTGTGGTATCCGCGATTGATAAGATCACCGCACCGATGCAAAAAATTAACCGCAGTATAGAGAAGCTTACCGCGCCGATTCGTCGAGTGAATCGTTCACTGTCACAATTAAACCGTGCCGCCGGGCTGGATAAATTTATTCGTAACTTAAAATCCGCACGGGGGCATGTGGGGAACGTGGCCCGTTCATTGGGTGGGGTGTTGAGAAAAATCACGTTGGTGGGGGGCGTGGCCGCCGGTGCAGGACTTGCGTTGATTAACAGCTTTGCCAATGCGGGGGATAAAATTGATAAAACCGCCCGGCGCTTAGGGTTTGGCACTGCCGCGCTTCAGGAGTGGCAGCATGTGGCTGAACTCAATGGCGTGTCGCAGGATTTATTTAATAATTCGCTGTCCGCTTTTGGTAAGCGGTTAGGGGAAGCCAAAGCAGGCACGGGGGGCTTAACCACCTTATTGAAAAGAGTGTCTCCGGCCTTGCTGGAACAGTTAAAAAATACGGACTCGGTGGAGGAGGCGTTTAATTTATACATCACCGCCGTGGGGAAAATACAGGATGAATCTAAAAAAGCCGCGCTGACCTCAGCGGCCTTTTCCCGTGCCGGTTTACCGTTGACCAATATTATGAATGCCGGCAGCAAAGCCATTGCAAACCAGCGCCGTGAAAAACGCCGCCTGGGAATTATCGACAAAGCCGGAATCAAAGCCGCCGCCGATTATAAAGACCAGATGTTTCAGCTAGGGGAGTCCTTTGCGGGGGTGCGTAATGTGGTGGTGGGCAAATTACTGCCGGTGATCAATGTTTTAATTGGCCGCTTAACCGGGCTGATTGTTGAGCTGCGTCCTGAAATTGAAAAATGGGCCAAAGGCTTTGCGGCGAATTTGCCGCAACGCCTGCAACGACTTTGGCGGGGGTTTAAACAGGTGCTGGCGGCGATTAAACCGTTGATTGATTTTGGTCGCAGTTTAGCGCAGAGCATGGGGGTGGTGAAAACCGTGCTGGGGGCACTGGCATTGCTGGTGGGCGGTTCACTGGTCAGTGCATTGTGGTCAGCAGGGTTGGCCATCAAGGCGTTGAATCTGGGGCTGCTCGCCACGCCGGTGGGCTGGATACTGGCGGCGATTGCCGCGATTGCGGTGGCGGTGTTTTTAATTATTAAAAACTGGCAACCGATAAAAGCCTTTTTTAAAACACTCTGGGATGATGTGACGGCGGTGTTCTCGCGTGTGGTGAATAATATCAGTGGTTTTTTTACGGGGTTATGGGAGGGCGTTACGACACTGTTTGATAACGGGGTTAAATTTTTGCGCGATAAATTGCTCTCTATTACCGATATATTGCCGGAATTTGTCAAGGAGCAACTGGGGTTAGACACGCAAATTGCCGCGAGCATTAATACCAATCAAATCGCCGGTCAGTTACTGGCCTCACAGACGCGCAGTGAATCCATTATCAAAGTACAGTTTGATAATGCGCCTCGGGGCACACGGGTGGACAGTGTGAGTGATAACAACACGGCGCTGAATCTGGACTTAGGTTTTTCAATGGTGACCCCGTAATGGCCTGGCGAGATGAATTACACCCCGCGAGTTTTCGGGGCGTGGGTTTTGGGGTGGATACCACGGAGCTGCAAAGTGGTCGGCGGGTGGTGACGCATGAGTATGCGCAACGGGATGTGCCTTATGGGGAGGATTTAGGGCGGCAGGCACGGCGCTTTAGTGTTGAGGGGTATGTGCTGGGTGCGGATTATCTGGCGGCTAAAAATAAATTACTCGCAGCCTGCGAAGCGTTGGGACCAGGGGAATTAATCCATCCGTATTATGGTGCGCGTCAGGTGTTGTGTGGCGAGGTGCGGGTGCGTGAGGCGATTAATGAAGGGGGCATGGCGCGTTTTTCATTGACCTTTAGCGAAGCGGGGCAGCGCCAGTTTCCGCGTGCGGTGAGCGATGTTGTCGTGGCGGTTGAGGTGTCAGCGGACGGGGTACTGGATGCACTGGAGGTGGCCTTTGGTGAAACCTTTAGTGTGTTGCGCCAACCGCAGTTTGTACTGGATCAGGCGGTGGCCTCGTTGCAGGCCAGTGCGGTTCAAATGCAAACGCTGGGCAATGCGCTGATTAATCCGGTGGCTGATATTTTTCAGGGGTTAACTGATTATCAACGCGCGCTGGGTAATTTAGTGAGTACGCCGGATCGGTTGGCGGGGCGTTTTCGCCAGACACTGGGCGCATTAACCCAGGGGTTAATGCGCAAAGAAAACCGCAGACCTCAATCCGTTAATGCATTACTTGCGCTGGCAAACAGCGCTGTTGATGATGACCCCGCTCCGCTGATAACTCCCTCACGGGTGCAGGCAAAAAACAATACACGCGCCCTCAACCAACTGGTGCAGGGCATGGCACTGGTCGAGGCGATGCGCCTTGCCAGTGGTGTGCCCTTTGATAGTTATGATGGCGCGATTGAGGTGCGCGAGCAGTTATTGTCGGCGGCTGAACAGCTTGCGCTCACATTGGATGATGAGGCGTTTTTACGTGTGCAGGCTTTGCGCCGTGATGTAAGTCAGGCGGTGCCTGCACCGGATCAGGTGTTGCCGCGACTGGTTGAGTATGTGCCACTGCACACTTTGCCCGCGCTGGTGATTGCCTATGAGGTGTATGGGGATGCGACACGCGAGGCGGAGATTGTGAATCGCAACGCCCAGCGCATTGTGCATCCGGGGTTTATTGGCGCGGGTGAAAGCCTTGAAATATTAACGGGGGAAATATTAACCGAGGAAATATTAATCAATGTCTGATGTGGTGTTGTTAGTGAATGGACAGAAATACACTGGCTGGACAGCCATTGAAATTGAACAGAACCTGCAGGCGGTGTCATCGCGTTTTTTATTAAATGTGTCGGATACACAGGGCGTCACGCGCACGGGTGAATCGGGTGCGCCGTTGTCGATTTATCCGGGAGATGCCTGCGCGATTGAGCTGGATCAGACGCGGGTGATAACCGGGTATGTGGATCAGGTGAGGCCGTCCTTTGATGCAGGCCAGCATGAGTTGCGGTTAAGTGGTCGAGATAAAACCGCCGATCTGGTGGATTGCTCGGTGCTCAATGCGCCGGGTGAATTTAATCAACTCACACTCGAACGTATTGTATCAGCACTGTGCAAACCGTTTGGTATTGCGGTGCGGGTTGAAGTGGGTGCAGGGAGGGATTTAGATGCGCCACTGGATGTGTTTTCAATTCAGCCGAGTGAGTCGGTGTGGGAGGTCATAGAGCGAGCCGCACGCCTGCGCGGTGTGTTCATTCATGCGGATGCGCAGGGCGATGTGTTGATCAGTGCGGCTAAAAACACCCGTGCGCACACGGCGCTGATTCAGGGGGGGAATATTCTACGGGCCTCGGCGGACTTTAATCACAGCACCCGTTTTAGTGTGTACAACGTACAGGCCAGCTCACCCTGGTCGGATGATTTTCCCGCCGCGTTTGCCAATGCCATTGAAGGGTTCGCTTATGATGAGAATATTAAACGGTTTCGCCCGAAAGTGATTAAAGCGGAAACCGCCAGCTCCAGCGCACAGGCCCAACGCCGAGCGCAGTGGGAGGCGGCGGTGCGCGCGGCTCGCTCAGGCACGGTTCAGATCACCACACCGGGCTGGACACAGGGGGATGGCTCACTGTGGAAAATCAACACATTGGTCACGGTGAGAAGTCCGTGGTTGTCCCTTGATGGGGATTTGTTAATTACCGCTGTGCGTTTTTCTAAAGATGATACTGGCGGTACACAAACACAGCTCACATTAATGCGCGCGGATGCGTTTGAGGCCAGGCCGAAAATTCCCGCGAACACCGATCTGTGGCAACGCTTTGCATAACGGCTCATAAAAAACGGGAAAAAAGATGTTACAGAATATGAAAAAAATGCTGGAACCTTTACAACGGCGCGTGATGTCGATGATTGCACCGGCGATGATTACGGGTGTGGATGATTCAAAGGCCATTCAAACGCTGCAAATCCAACTGGGTAAAAATGAAGTGCGCGAAGGGGTTAATCGCGTGCAGGAGTATGGGTTCAGCTCACACCCCCTTGCGCAAAGTGAATGCGCGGTGATGTTTGTGGGGGGGAATCGCGATCACGGTCTGGTGATTGGCGTGGATGATTCACGCTACCGTTTAAAAAATCTCGCGCAGGGGGAGGTGGCGTTGTACACCGATGAGGGGGATGTGATTCATTTAAAGCGGGGGAATCAAATTGAGATAAAGAGCAGGGCTTCAGTCACGATCAATGCGCCCGAAACAATCATCACTGGCAATGTGATGATTGAGGGTAATGTTGCTGTAAAAGGTAAAACCGAGGTAGTGGGTGCATTGTCATCCAGTACCTCGGTGTCCGATGCAAAAAGCACAATGGAGGCCGTGCGGGGAATTTACAACGGGCACAAGCACGGCAACTCAGCGCCACCTTCTCCCACGATGTGATTTTTTAACAGCGATAATTAAAGCGATAAATAAAGATAAAAACATGGCAGATATAGCGTTTATATTTAATGGCCCAGAATCGGATTTGAGCGTATTGCTCGATGATCTAAACACCGATGAAGGGCTGCAAACCGCGGTGTCCATATCATTGTTCAGTGATCGGCGTGCATCAGCGGATGATGTGTTATCGGATCTGGATTTGTTCGAGGGGCGAAATGACAAACGCGGTTGCTGGCTGGATGCTTATCCCGAGGTTGAGGGGGATTTAATCGGCTCGCGCCTGTGGTTATTACACCGTGAAAAATCTCAACAGGCGGTGATTAATCGGGCAGGCGGGATGATTTCTGAGGCATTGCAATGGATGATCGATGACGGTGTGGCCAGTCGGATTGAATCGGATGTGTTTTTTACTGAGCGAGACCGTTTGTGTCTGGTGATTGAAATTACCCGTCCGTTGTTTGCAAACCGGCGAAATGACGCGGTGAGTTTACGTTTTGAAATTAACTGGCTTGCACAGGCTTTAAAAGAATAAAGATGAAAAATAAAGATTAAAAAAAATTAAAGGATTTGTTTATGGCATTTTCACGCCCTTCGCTACAACAATTGATTGATCGGCTAGGCACGGATTTAAAAACCCGTCTGGGTTTAACCGGTGCGGTATTGCGCCGTTCGGTGGTGGGCGTTTTAGCGCGGGTATATGGTGCTGCGGTGCATTCGTTGTACGGGTATCTGGATTATATCGCGCGTCAGGCACATCCTTTAACCGCCGAGGGGCAATGGCTGGATCGGTGGGCCGCGTTGTGGCGCGTGGCACGCAAGCCCGCCGCTTTTGCTGCGGGTGAGGTGACATTTAACGGGATTGCGGGCAGTGAAATTGCGCTGGGCACGATTGTTCAACGCAGTGATGGTGAACAATACCAGAGCAACCAGACCGTCACGATTCAATCGGGTCTTGTGAATGTGCCGGTGAGTGCGCTGGACGGTGGCATCCAGGGTAATTTGTCATCGGACACCGTATTGTCCCTTATCTCGCCCATTGCCGGAGTGCAAACCCGTGCGCGCAGTGTGCGTGATTTTATCAGCGGTGGTGATAATGAAACCGATACGGATTTTCGGGCACGTTTAATTGCGCGCATTCAAAGTCCCCCGCAGGGCGGCACAAAAGAAGACTATCGCCAGTGGGCCTTATCGGTGCCGGGGGTGACCCGGGCGTTTGTGTTTGAACATTTTCTGGGCGGGGGCACGGTGGGGGTGTCCTTTGTGATGGACAATGCTGCGAATCTAATTCCTGATGCGGCCAAAGTGGCTGAGGTGCGTGCGGTGATTGAAGTGAATCGCCCGTTAATGGTGGATGTGTCGGTGTTCGCCCCCATTGCGGTGGTGGTAGATTTTGATATTCGACTGCGCCCGAACCAGCCCGCCGTGCAGGCGGCGGTTCAAAACGAATTGCTGGATTTATTGCGGCGCGAATCACAACCGGGCCAGACGATATTATTAAGCCACATGAATGAAGCTGTGAGCATTGCGGCGGGCGAGGTCGATCATAGCCTGGTGCGCCCGCGTGAAAATATTAACTTGAATGAAAATGAAATTGCCCTCATGGGAAGTATCACATGGTAACGGTGCAGGACTATGTGCGATTACTAAAAAGCCTGTTGCCCCGAGGCAAACTTTGGGAAATTGGCGCACAGTCGAATTTTACAAAATTGCTTGAAGGCACAGCACTTGAACTGGTGAGGGTGCATGTGCGTGCTCAGATATTATTAAAAGAAGTTGATCCGCGTACCACTGTAGAACTGCTTAATGAATGGGAAGCGGTGACGGGATTACCTGACCCGTGTGTCCGTCTGACACAAACGCTGCAACAACGACGGTTAGCGGTGGTTGAAAAACTCACGCGCCGGGCCTCCCTGTCACCGCGCTACTACATCGAGGTGGCAGAGGCACTGGGCTATGACATTACGATTACGGAATTTAAACCCTTTCGAGTCGGCACCTCAACAATGGGCGGTGCTCTCAATGGTCAGGACTGGCAGTTTAGCTGGCGGGTGAATGCCCCGGCGGTGACGGTGCGTGAGTTTAAAATCGGGCAAAGTGGCATGGGAGAACCTTTACGGCTTTGGGGAAATGAAATTTTAGCGTGCGCAATTAAGCGAATAAAACCGGCACACACGTTTGTGTTGTTTGGTTTTAGTGGTTGATTTTATTTTTAATTTTTTGATATGAAAAAAGGAGAAAAGTATGCATAAAGTGGATGCCCCTGGGGCAAGTTCCGAGAATGAATTTACCGATGGTGATCCGCAAACCGGTGTGCCCGCCACCACACTGGAGGCAAAGTTTATGAATACACTGCAACGTGAGCTTACGAACGTGGTGGAGCGCGAAGACATTGAACTGGATGATCAAAATGATGGTCAGGTGTACCTGGCGATGCAATCGTTAATACAAAAAGCGCTGAGTGGCACAATCCCCTCCGGTACGCGTATGTTGTTTGCACAGGCGGGTGCGCCCAGGGGCTGGACACAGGACAACAGTATTAATGATCGTGTGCTCCGAGTGGTGCGAGGGCGGGGCAATGGGGTGGGTGGGCGCTGGCAATTGACGGGGCTATCGCATACGCACACGCACGGTTACAGTGGCACAACAGCCACGGCGAACGCGGTTGTGGGTCTGAATTATGCACGGGGCGGCATTCAGGCAACGGTGCCCTCTGACAGAGCGGGACATACATATCAGGGGACGACAAGCGCTCCGATTTCATCCACGGTACGCTCCGATGGTGCCTGGCGCCCGCCTTATCTTGACGTGATTGCGTGTCGTAAAAATTAAAATTAAAGGTAAAAAAAATGAAATATAAAAATGCGTGGAAATGTCATAAGTGTCCCGAAACAAATAATGAACAGGGCTGCCCTGGCTGGACGGAGCTTATTGAAATGAATATTGAAACGGGGCAGGAGCGGGTGACGAAGGCGTGTTTGTTTCAGATGATGCCGCGCCTGATGGTGGAGGTGATTAAAGCGAGTAATCGCCCTGCCGCTGAAATCAGTGCCCTGCGCGGTGAGGTGGTTAATCAGGTTCAGCAGCTTGCACGAGCGGCGGCTTATTCAATACCTGCAAGCGTGCAAATAAATGCGTTGAAAAAAACATAGAAAAAACACAGGAGATAAAATGAAAATCATTGCAATGCCGAGTAAAAAAACAAAGCAGTTGTTTGAAAAAGTGACGGAGCGTAGAGCCCCGTTTGCTATTGTGCTGGTCTGGAAATGGTTCTATGGTGATTGGTTGGGTTTTGCCCTTGGGCCGTTGATTGTAACCAAACGTCCCGGTGATATTGCGCACCTGTGTCATGAACTGGTGCATGTTGAGCAATTTTATAATCAGCCGTTTACTTTCTGGATAAAGTATATCCTTGAGCGCAAACGCGCAGGTTACTGGAATAGTCGTTATGAGCGCGAAGCCTATGCGGTGCAGCGCCGGGTGAATCAATTTAGTAAATCATAGGTCGTTTTGCATACTCGGGGTAGTAAAGTTAAATGTGCTTTATTTAATGTGCATTTAACTTTTTCACAATGCGTGTAATTTCCTCTCGACCTTCAGGTGTTTGTGAGAGAGTCATTAGTCTCTCTATTGCTTCTTCCTCTGTTTTAAACACCATTGGCTCAATCGGCATATTGTTTTTTTTAGCTTCCTCTGTTGTGATCATGGCGCAGTGATTGCCATCTTGCCCTTTGAGTGTTTTTGTCATTGTAAGACTCTCTTATGTGGTGTGCGGTGAAACGTCAGGTTTGTGTTAATACTCACCGTGTCCAATAACCGCTTCACCCGTTACCTGTCTGAAGTACTCTTCATCCTCTTCTATCGTGTACCCGCCTTCAAACCACTGATCGCGCGGTAATTTCACCGCATCTTCTGTCACAACAAAGTGACGAATGTCGGTGAAAATTGCAGGGTCGATGTCTAGCAAATTCTCAACATCGATTAAGGCCAGGCCATTGACCGTGTTGAGGACATTAGCAGAGATAAAGGGCAGAAGGGACTCATCGCGTATATCCGCAGGGGCTGGAATGGGGTCAATATAAACGGGGTCAAGAGTGGCTCTTAAAGCCAGTTCAACTTTTCCACTGATGTCGAGTACAATCGGGCGCGTGATCGTGCCCAGCGTACCATTTAAGCCAATGATCAGCAGGTTGGTTGCACGAATGTCCGGGGCCTTAATATCTTTTTCTCCAACGCCTAAAAAGCTACCCCGAGTGCTGAACATATTCACGGTGCCGGTGCCTGAGTCACTGGGGTTGTTGGTTAAAAAGGCCTGGCGTAAATCCTGTCGTAAAGTGATGTTGTTGATAAAAACATCTCCACCCGTTCGCAAATTAAAGTCACCTGTGTCGATGCCACTGTTCACAATGCTGTCAAGGGTAATGCGGGTACCGGTATTGGTAATGTTGATATTGCCTGTATTGGTATTAAGGGCCTGCAGTGTTGAAACGCGGGTGTTGATCTGGGTGTTATTGCCAATGCCAGTACTTGCCTGTAATGAGGCACTGTTAGTAACGAGGTTATCATTCGCGCCATTGAGGTTCACCAGCGCCGCTGCCGCTGTTAAGCGGACAGTATCCGTGGCACTGATTCTGTTAATGGATAGATTGCCATTTTGGGTCGTGAGGTCTAATGAATTTGTGAGTGTAGAATCATTTAATATCAGCGCCTGGTAGTTGACCACAGTGGCGCTCTTTGCAGCCAGTGTGAGCGTTATGAATGAATTATCACCGCTCAGGTTAATGTCTGCATTGCCTGCATTAATGGAGGCGGTGCGTGTGGATTTGATAGCGGTTCCCGTTGACTGACTAATATCATTCCCCGTGGTGAGTGTGAAATCCCGGCTATTTATACTTTGCAAACGGATACCTGTTACATCATTGAGTGTGACATCTCGAGCACTGGTAATGCCCAGCCCGTTAAAATCATTGCCAGCATGGGTCAGATTAATGTCTGAATTACCCGCATCCAGTGAAGTAAGGCCCTTGGTGATTAATGCCCCTGTGCCATTTTGTATATTGCCGCGGGTGGTAATGGACAGATCGTTTAGTGTGCCGCTTATATTAACGGTATTGTTTGCAATCAGCGCAGTTGCACCGCTTACCTCACTGGCCGTTATATTGAGGGCATTCGCATCGGTGATATTGACTTCGCTGGCATTGCTTATAGCCATAAGATTAAAATCATTTGCGGCATTGCTTAAATTAATCTGACCGCCACCCGCGTCCAGTTGTGCGCGATTGCTAATCTGTAATGGGCCATTATCAATAATGCCCCCGAGGGCATTTTGTGTGGGTGTAACGGTTGCAATCAGATCGTTCATTTTTCCGCTTAATGTCAATGTATCACCGGTGGTGGCGGTCAGTGTGCCATTAATATTGGTGGCGGCTATCGCAACAGCATTAACATCATTTATGTTCACATTGCGTGCATTGACAACAGTGAGCGTATTTAAATCATGCTCGAACGTGTTGAGCGTAATGTTTGCATTGCCTGCATTGAGTTGAGCATTGCCCGACACTGAAATTGCGCCGCTGCCGACAATGCCCCCCGTGATTGATGTGCCATTAAGGCTTCCCATTGTACCGGCCAGTGTGAGGGTGCTGCCTGCGGTCACATTCAGATTATCGGTGATATTGATGGCATTTAAAATAAGGGCATCAATATCAAACAGCAGCGCGTTATTGGCCTGGGTGATGGTGAGCGTATTGAGGTTGGTATTATCATTGAACACTATATCCGCATTTGCGCTATCCAGTTGTGTGTTGCCCGCAATATTTAATGCCGCAGAATCTTCAATACCGCCCGCGGTGGTTGAAACATCCAGTGCCGCTGCATTGCCCTGTAAACGAACAAGGCCCGTTGCCTCTATTTCCAGTGTGCCACTGATTGCGTTTGCGATTACGTCTAGCCCGTTATTGGTATCATTGAGTGATACATTGCTGGCATTGCTAATATCAATGCGATTGAAATCATTATTAAGCCCCAGATCAATGAGGTTGTTTAAGCTTGCGAGGGTTGTGTTGCCATTAACCACAAATGCACCGGTCTGTGTGATATTGCCATTGGCGATAATGTCTAAATTCCCCTGTATTGTCAGTGCGCGTAGGTTCACACCAAAGGCATTATTAATACGGACATTGTTTAATGGGCCAGCAGTCGCTGAAATTGTAATCTCGCCCTGAAGCCCGTGAATGGCATTGTTGTCTAAGATAATATCCCCGCCATTGGCCAGGGCGAAGTTACTCTGGCCCGCGACATTTAAAGCGCGCGCGTTAATATTGGTTATACGACTGAGATTGCCCTCTAATCCGGCGGTCAGTGTTGCCGTGTTCATCGTGCCCGCAATTTGAATGCTGAGCTGATTATTGAGGGTGACATTATTTGCCTGTGTGATGGTGATATTGTTAAAACGGTTCGTTGTTGTATCGAAGACAATATCGCTATTAGCGGCATTCAACGTGGTATTGCCGCTAACCATAATCGTATCGCTGTCGAAAATCCCCCCTGCGGTGGTTACAATATTCAGTGCGCCTGCATCGCCCTGTAAGTTAACGGTATCGGTGGCATCTATATCCAGCGTGGCGCTGATATTACGGGCGATAATATCAACCCCATCGTTAATGTCATTAACACTCACCGTGGTTGCGTTAGACACCGTGAGCTGGTTCAAATCATTGGCCTGATTGAGCGTGATGACATTGTTATTGCTGTCCAGCGTGGTGAGGCCCACAACTGTCCATGCCCCCGTCTGGTTTATATCGCCATTGCTGTTAATGGTTAAGTCATTCTGTATGGGTGACGCACTCAAATTCACGCCTGCATTATTATTTATATCGACATTATTTAAGTCACCCGAAAGTGACGTCACGCTGATGGGGCCTGACAGGTTATGAGTAGCATTATTATTTAAGTTAAGGTCTCCACCATTTTCAAAAATAAACTCTGTGGCTTGTGTGACATTGAGAACACCGCCATTAATATTTTCAATGGTGCTGGTGGCACCGCCTGTGCCTGTTGTGAGTTTTAAGCTGTCCATAGTGCCCTGTAGCTGGATGTTATTCAGCTCGGTTATCTCAATACGCCCGGCGCTCGCAATACTAACGCCATTAAAATCGTTATCATTGTTTAATGTGATATTGCTGCCCTGCAATGATGTTGTACCGGCAACCGTAAAGGCACCGCTCTGTGAAATATCACCTAATGCATTTAAAGCCAGATCGCTGCCAATGTTTAACGCAGAGAATGAAATCTCCGAGGCATTGCGCAGGCGAACCGTGTCCAGTGTGTTGTTTGTCAGGGTGATCGTGTCCTCTAAATTATTTCGATTAGCGTTGGCAAAATTATCAAGAATCAGATCCCCACCATTGACCAGATTAAATGTAGATGTGCCGGTTACATTGAGCGTTGAGTCAGTAATGTTAGACACCGTGCTGGGTGCGCCCGCCAAACCCGAAGTGACAGTTAAGCTTGCCATATCGCCTGCAATATTGATATTATCGGCTTCATTGATCTGCACCGCGCCCGCACTAGTGATCTGAACATTGTTTAATGTGTGCGTGTTGTTGTTTAGCGTAATGGCATTTTTAGCGGCATTAAAGGTGGCGGTATTGATTACGCCAATAACGCCCGCATCGGTAATATCGCCCCCTGCGGTTACATTTAAATCATTGCCAATGGTGGATGTGCCAATAGTAATGCCGCCCGTGCTGGAGAGGGTGGCATTGTTTCCTGCGTTAAGCTCAAGGGCGGTGTCGGTGTTATTTGCAATTGCAAGTGTAATGTCTGTACCGGCGGTGAAGCTTGCCTCAGTGCCTGTTGTACTAAGGGTAGTAGCTGTCTGCTGATTAATTGCACCGATGGCGGTGGCATTCAGTGTGTCGACACCGGTTATGTTACCCAGGGTTAAATCGTTGATGTCCTTGAGGGTAACGGTTGAGCCATTTGTGGCTGATACTGCGCCAGTAAAATCATTACCCGTATTGCTTACATTAATTAAACCGTTGGCACTCAGATTCGTTGTGCCTGCAATGGTGAGTGTGCTGCTGCCTGTGATGTTGCCTGTGTCGTCCAGTACTCTCACCTGTGTAATGGCGCTATTCGCATTCGTTGCTGTGACGGATAAATTGCCTTTACCCGTGCCAGTGCGTGTGGTGATGTTGCCCAGGGTTGCATTGTTCTGAACGGTAATGGTTACACGGCCCTCGGGGGTGAGGACAGGAGTGGTTGTATTGATAACGTCAAGCACCTCCAGGGGGATGCGGGTATCAATAATGGTATTGGCGGCCTGAATAAAATCAACGCCACTGGCGGTAAAATTACCGCCCTGTAAGTTTATATTATTATTAATGCGTACACTGCCAATGCCAGGTGTGCCTCTCTGATTGGTTTCTCCGTTTCCACCCCAGTCTGCTATCAGTGTTAAATTTAAAATATCGCCATCAGGTTCAAAGGTGGAATTGTCGAGAGGGTCGGTGAGATTATCACCATTGGAATCATAAATTCGCCCGTCAATAATAATATTCCGGTGCGCACGCAGGGTGAGGGATGAGGCATTTTCTTCATTGCTGATTTTGCCTGCATTATCAAAATCCAGATCTACTGAGAGTGTAATATCGCCGTAGCTATTAATGGGGTCGGTAGAGTCTTCGCGATTTAAATCGGGATCGTCTATCACGCTGGTCTGGATTGTGATATTTGCACCGTTGACCAAGGTGGTTTGCAAAAAGTCTACATCTATAGATGAGTCATTAATTGTTGATTGAAATATAGTACTGCCAGGGTTAGAGCCAGACGGAGGCGTGATTTCAAGAACACCCCCGTTACCTGAACCATTGTCAATATCTATACTGCTCGGATCAATCAACCACTCACCATGCTGGCCATTGATTGCACTGACATCAATGCGAGTTTGTAAATCGGCGTAGTTTTTACTGGAGGTTTCAATAAAACCACCATCACCAGATTGTTTTCCGCCTGTAGCACTTAAAGTACCATAAGCGCGGGTGCGATCATCCGACCAGACAATCACCTTACCGCCATCACCCTTTTCAATGGCATCGGCTTTAATGCGGGTTTCTTCGCCTAAATAAACCGCTTCGGCGTTTTTAATATTTTTGTTCTTCCCCTGAAAGTCTCCGCCAATCAATATCTCGCCACCGCCTTGTGCACCCGAAACATCTATGCGGGCCTTATCCGTTAAGCCCACCTGATTGCCGAGCACCTTTACATCACCGCCCCGGCTATTCTGTGACTGTGCTGAAACCGAGCTGTTATCAGCAAGCAACGTTGTATTTTCTGCATTAAAGGTGACAGAGCCACCTTTACCAATCAGGCTATCGGCTTTAATAGTGCCTTTATGTAAAATATTATAGGAATCATAGGTGATATAACCGGCATCGCCTTCGTTGTTGGAAACATCAATGCCACCCAGATCGCTGATATTGCCATCGGCCCCAGCCAGATATGTGACGCCGTTTTGTACAATAATGCGTGTGGCTAGCTGGTTCTCATCAATGACTTTAATGGTGTCGCGGATGTCATTGGCCTGCCTGGCGGTGAGTATCACGCGCCCTCCAAAAGCCTGTATTAATCCTTCATTGAGTATTTCTGGTGAGTCGAGTTCCAGAATCTCAGCCAGGCGTTGCTGCGTAACGCCAATGTTTACATTGTTGTTTTGCTGATCGAGGGACACAGAGATGGTGCCTTCTGCGGCGAGAAACACAGTGCCAAAATTGGCAATCAGCAAACCGGTGTTTTTAATGCGCTGGCCGAGAAGAGCCAGTGTTCCACCATCAAGCACTTTTAGCGTGCCTTCATTAGCGACCAGACCCCCGGTGTTTTGAAGCGCCTGAAAGCTAAAATCGCCCTCCATGAAATCCTGTGGGTCAATGCTCATTGCGGCGGCGAATAACCCCCCGACATTGACCGAAGAGTCGGAGCCAAAGAAAATCCCGTTTGGATTTGCCAGTATTACATTTCCATTGGCACTGATGGCCCCCTGTATTTGCGAGGGATTAATGTCCCGTATGCGATTAAGTACAATAGAGGATCTGTCCGGCTGCTCAAAATTAACGGTCTCATTGCGCTCAATATTGAAGGTATCCCAGTCAATGGCAAGGCGGTCGGTGTGCTGGTGGATATTGGTATTTAAACCTGATCGGTGTATATGTCCAGCGCCCCCGGCAATGTTGCCGCCGGTGGGTTCAGCCATAACGGAAGATGAAAAAAATAATGACGTGAAAACGGCAGAGGCAATGCCGAGCGTTAAGTGGCTGTGCATTATTTGCCGGATATTTCCGAATGGTTGAATTAACGTCATTGTTTAATTCACGGGACTAGTTTCGGGTGAGTACAATCGAGCGGCTATTGGTGCCATCGCTTACGGTGAAGTTTAATGTTACATCGTTGCTGCCTTCTGTCCAGGCAAAGCCGGTATAGGTTGTATTGATTGCAAGAAGCTCTGAGGCAGCATCATCACAATCGCTGCCGGTGATAAGGTTCACATTATAAACATTGACGCTGGTGTCTGCGGGTAAAATACTGCCGGTGTATGTGCAGCCCAGTGCGCTGCTGCCCGTAATGTCGCCGGTGGCTGAAACGGCAATAGTGGAGGAGTTTCCAATTAGTCCATGTGTGCCTTGCCATGTGGCTTCAATTGTAGCAGAACTGGAACCTCTGTTAAGCAGCGGGGTATCTGAAATGAGGCTTATAGTGCCATCAGGCGGCTCTGTGCCTGTCGCATCGGTGAAGTTAATGGTGGCTGAAGTGTCTAAAATAAAAGAGCCTGTCAGGGTTAGTGAAGAGGATGAAGGTACGCCATTGGCTGTATAATATATAATATTGCCGGATAAGCTGATGCCTGATACCGATACCTGTGATTCAAACATCTGGCGGATGCCATTTGCCGATGAAAAAACCATCATTTTGTTATTATAAATGATGCCTTTTTCTTCGCCATTAAAAGGAGCGCCCCTTCCCCCGGTTATCGTGCCCGTATAAATGCCATCAGGCGATGCGGCTGTGCCGCCACCACCGCCGCCGGGACTGCAACCAGTTATACAGAGGGCTGATACGGTGATAAGGGAGAGAGCTTTTATACGGTTGGTCATGCTCATTTGAAAGCGTCCTGTTTGGTTATGGTTTTTTCCAGGGTTTTAATCGTAATCAGGAGCTGAAGCATGTACGCCTTCGTTAAGTTGTGTATAGGCTTGCTGTCTGTACTGCGTTGATTGCTGTAAAAAGTGTATGGAAACATGGTTAAATTTATTTTGTTATATCGTTTTTTAAGGTAAGTAATGCACGCTAGCGGATGATATTAATCATGTCAATGTGAGAGGTGACTTTCGCAAGCCCAAAGCGTGTTTTCGGGCAAAAAAAGGAAAAATTCCCATGCTGACGGGCAATTATTAATGGTTGCTTATATTCGATATTGAAAGTCAAAAACGATTTTAAAGTTATCGTCTGGTACGGTTATATCGGTATTGAACTGGCTTTTCAAAGGAAATGCAATTTGCAGGTTCCCGCTGATGTTCTTCCCCAGCCCATATTGCAGCCCAAGCCCTGCATCTATCAATGTGCCGCGTGTGTCTTCTGTCGCGGTGGTTTTGTTCTGAATGCCGGTTGCGGCATTTATAAAAAACAGGGGCTGCATTTTCTGAGGGAGACCCCGTGCCCTTAAGCCATTGAATATAAAGAGCTCAGGGGTATTAAATACCCATTCATAGCCTAAATAAATACTGCTGTCAGTTGAGAACTGATTGACTGGATAGGCGCGCACTTTGGTGGGTGAGGCGATGGCGTTCTGTTCAATGGAGGGTAATGCGTTATCGGAATATTGCAGTTCGGATTTAAAAAGCACACGGGACGTTGTATTAAACCAGGCCAGAGGCATAAATGTCATTAGCGTATAATCGGCTTTGAGTTTAGTATAATTTGGATCGCGCCCTCTCGCACCTTCAGTAAATGCACCGTTGGACAGGGTGACAGAGCCTAAATGCAAAACGTTGCTGGCACTGTCTAAAAGGTCAAACTGCATTGATAAACGTTGGTTTCTAATGTTGTCATTTAATCCCAGATCACCTAAGTCATCGCTTGTGAGCTGGGTGCGAGCGGTGTCTGAAATAAAGCTGAACCAGATCGATTTTTCTCTGGATCGGAGATAAGTATAGCGTATGTCGATGTTAATTTGTTCCGTGTTGCCGGTTAGCCCGAGTTGATTCACAGCACCGGTAGCATCCTGTGTTTGGTCTAAAATAAACTGGTTGGTTGAGGCTGAAAAAGAGAGATGCCAGCGTGGGCTAAACAGGGGCAAGCGGTAGCCGAGCAGGCCATAGGTTGTGTTATCAGGGGAGGTGGATTGTAAGATGGCAAGGTTTAGTTGGTCGGCAATTCCGCCAGGGTTGTTCCAGTTAAACTCTGCAAATGCTCTGATTTTACCGGTGAGTTCTGAGCCGTGGTTATCTAACCGGAACGTGCTATCAAGTGTTTGCTCATTAATCGTTTTAAGTACTAATTTAGCATCGCCCACCTGATGACCTTCGATGAGTTCTCCTGAAACATTCAGCCCCGGATAATCATTAATTAAATAGCTGCGTTCACTGATGCGGTTAAAAATAACGGGTTCTGTGAGTATGTCGTCAAAAACACGGGCGATTATATTCTCGTTATAAAGTTGATTGCCCTTTACCTCAACCATACCAAGTGTACCCGAACTCAGCGTAATGGTGACCAGTCCATCGCGCATGGGTTGTCGAGAAACATAGGCTTTTGCCAGTTGTAGGCCTCGGCGGCGATAGTAAATCTCAACTTTTTCTGCAATGCTTTCAATTTCAGCAATAGACAGCCCACGTTGCTCTTTCTGATCGCGTACCAACCAGATAAAACGTTGTAAATCAGATGTATTCACATGACTGTAGTTATTTTCGGAGTCAATTTTATTGAGCAGGGTGGCAATTTCAGCCAGCTCTGTTTGACTGTAGCCGAATTGCTCGATTTCACTTTCGCGCATAATACCAAAACGCAATTTTTCGATGTATGCCAGCACTTCAATGGTACGAATACCCATCTCTGGAAAATCATCAATGCCCTGAAGGCTGATTTTCTTCACCCATAAGCGAGGGCTGTCTTTTGTGTTTTGGCTGCGATTGTTTACGCTGGGAATGTTATAATTTTCATAGATGGACGTGCCATGTAGAGAGGGGGATTCTTCAATGGTGGGCATTGCTATAATGCCAGCAGTGCTTATTTGAACAGGCAAACATAAAAATAATAGATTAAAAAGAAAATGAGAATGAGTGCCTGAATTAAAACGTCTCATCTGGAAAATTTGCAAAATGACAACTGATTGAATCTAACTTCTAGCAAGGCTTATGTCCGTTTTTTTATTATAAAATCAATTTTTTAATACCGCGTTATCCATCGATTCCCGTATCAGATTGTCATAATAAACGTATAGGGCGGGTGACTGCAAGACGAAAGCATAGGGAAAAATTCCCTATTTTCAATCGTGTTGTTCCCTTGCTTCTGGTTTTTACGTAAAATGCGGTTGCATCAATTTCCCTGCGTATCTTTAAGTACACTGCAAAGTTTATAAAGTGTAATAAGGTGTAATAAAATAAAACGCAGACATGACCGGATGATTTTTAAATCGGTATAAAGCAGACATTATAAATACAATAATAACGCACGGAATAATATGGACATCAAGCTCAGTGATTATCAGGGAAATACATACCGGCTTATTCCCAAAAACAAGTCATCCAGCGTTAATAAATCCGGTGCGCCTAAAATTCATACGCTCAGGGATGCGGAAAGTTTCTTAAACAGCCTGGATGCTTCAGCGCCTAACTTCTGGCGCAACCTCTGGAAACAACTGGGCGCGGGTTTAAAAGTCTCGGGCGATCGTCAAATCATCAAAGCCATAGCGCAACTGATTAAAGACGGACGATGGCTTATTTCACTGGATAAAAGGGGTTCGGCATCCGCTACAAAACGCAGCGCGTCTAAAGCAACCCGTGGGCGTTACAGCGGCGGTGGTGGGGGGAGCAGTGGCCGTATCAATGTCGATAACAGCGGTATCAGCAGTGGCAATCAACCGGCTGCTCTGGGATCAGGCTCGGTTGATCACTCATTCACCGATACACCTTACTCGTCTTCTAACTCCGTGCCCGGTGAAGGCAACGCCATAGCAGCAGCGAATCCGGCCAAAGTGAGTGAAACCTCACACACCGCCGTGGTGATCAACGAAGATGAAACCACCAAAGGCTGCCCCATTAGCATGGTCTCTGGTGAAGAAGTTCTGCCCCTCACTGACTTTGCCCTGCCTGGCCCTGTGCCCTTTGTCTGGAAACGCTTTTATCGCACTGGCCACAACAGAGACATCGGTCTGGGCCACGGCTGGACACATGCCGCCTGCGAGTACCTGACCCTTGAAAAAAATCAGGCTGTTTTATTTGATAATGAAGGCCGCCAGTTACGCTTTGCCCGTCCTGCACTGTATCAACGCAGTAAATTAATTAATGAAGGGTTAAATTTAGACTTTGAAGGTCAGGACTGTTTTGTTCTAAAACAGACCGACCAGCCGGATAAAGTGTTTAGTCGCCTCGGAGACGGCAGTCACTTCCGACTCACACAAATTCGACACGCGGACTATCGCTCGCAGCGTCAATACAGCTGGGGAGATAAAGACTTCGAACGAGGCTTTTGCATTAATCTGCATTACAATGCCAGCAACCAGCTCACTCGCCTGCAGGGCAACTGGGGTAAAAGCTTAACACTCAGCCGCAATGCGCAGGGGCGTATTGCCTGCGTTGAGCTGGTCAGTGAATCCCCCGCATTAAAGCAGGCCACGGCTAAAAAAACCACGGCTAAAAAAATAGTTGCAGAATATGACTACAGTGAAGAAGGTGATTTAATCGCCCAGCGCAATGCGGCGGATAAAGGCGAGCACTATCAGTACACCAACCACGTTATTACCCAGCGTACATTGGTTACCGGCTTTAGCTATTACTATGAGTGGGATCAGCTCAATACCCATGCGCGTTGTCTGCGCAACTGGGGCGATAAAGGCATTTATAATTACCATTTTAAATGGGAACCAGAAAACAACACCAGCTACGCCACGGATAGCCGAGGTTATACCACCGCGTATATTTATAATGCGTTTGGTGAAATTATCGAAGAGCGTGATCCGGAGGGCGGTGTTCATCGGTATACATACGATCGAGGGCGCAAGATAGAGCACACCGATCCCGAAGGCAATATCACCCGATACCAGTACGATAAGGAAAACCGTTTTAATGTGCTGCGCGATGCGCTGAATAACTATCAGAGTGTGCATTATTTTCACGACAGGCCGACAGAATTTAGAGAAAAAGACAATACGCTCTGGCAATCTGATTACCCCGACTGGGAAGGCAATACACTCTGGCAACGAGAATACGCCTTAAGAAGCGGTCGCCTGATGTCCATGACCGACCCTTATGGAAAGGTCACGCACTACACATACCACGACACGGGCCTGCTCAAAGAAAGCATCGACCCCGAAGGGCGCAGCACTCAGTACCACTGGAATAACCACTCCGAATTAATTCAGATCACCGACTTTGAAGGCAACAAGCAACAATTAAAATACAATGCCTTTGGACAGATAGTCGAGCGCCATGTTTTTATAAAAGACCAGAAAGAACCGAGTATTACCCCCAGCATAACCGAGTACCGCTACAGTGTCACCGGCCAACTGGTTAAACTCATAGCCCCTAATAATGACACCACCCGCTACCAGTTCAATGACAACGAGCAATTAATTCAGCACAGTGATCCGCAGGGGCGTATCACCCGCTTTGAATACGACGGTCTGTCGCAGGTTACCCGACGCATCGATGCCAATGGTTATTCCCTCACCTATCAGTACGATAAAGAGCG
>VAOX01054247.1_pt1 | contig 22458 bp, 20 predicted proteins | sample 3393891 | NCBI WGS metagenome assembly VAOX01 (sample SAMN08290429, study PRJNA428436) | hydrothermal vent metagenome | isolation source: Deep-sea hydrothermal vent chimney | place: Indian Ocean: Southwest Indian Ridge | depth 2822 m m | reverse complement strand
GCCTGTTTTTTAGTATCAATGGGTAATTTTTGAATTAATAAACCGGCTGCCACTGTTGAGTTTGCGGCTAACCATAAGTTAGTATCGAGTTGTTCTGAGCGAACAAGATAATCTGTTATGGCATCGGCTAATGATTCGCCGGTGACATCAACAATACTTTGGTAACGTTCACCACCGGTTGATGGGGCTAATGTGATGACTAATTTACCGTTACCCACTAGCTCGGATAATTTTGTACTGTCTTTTATATCATCATCGTATTGCGCAACGGCGCGCAAGTGGTTATCGCTATCGCATTCGACCACCATCAATTTGATTGGATGACCGCCTTGGATTTGAATTATTAATTTACCCTTGAATTTTAAGGTGGCCGATAGCAGTGCCGCGGCAACCATCATTTCACCGAGCAAGGTTTGTACTACAGCTGGATAATCATGGCGTGTTAATATTGCTTGCCAGGTGGCGTCGAGTTTGACAATTTCGCCACGAATATCCGCATTTTCAAAGATGAAGCGTTGTAATGAATCCGACATATAAATAAATATTAGTTAAATTATTTTAAAATTTCAATTATTTTGGTTGTTAAAGTTATGCGATTGTGTGACTCATTACTAACTTAGCTTAACTTCTTCTTAAGCAATTCATTTAGCTGCGCAGGGTTCGCTTTGCCTTTTGAGGCTTTCATTGCTTGGCCTACAAAAAAGCCTAATACTTTGCCTTTGCCGGCTTTAAATTGTTCAACTTGCTCTGGATTGGCGGCAATAATTTCATCAACAATGGCTTCAATGGCACCGGTATCGGTTATTTGTTTTAAGCCTTTAGTGTCAATAATTTTGTCGGCATCACCTTCTCCGGCCCACATTGCGGCGAAGATTTCTTTGGCGATTTTGCCTGAGATGGTATTGTCTTTAATGCGGTTTATTAATCCCGCTAGCATCTCGGCGCTGACAGGGCTGTCTGAAATTGATTTATTTTCTTTGTTTAAAATTCCGGATAATTCACCGTTGATCCAATTGACCGATAATTTCGCGTCTTTGGTGCTTTTAGTCACTGTTTCAAAATAGTCGGCGACATCGCGGCTTAAGGTTAATATGCTTGCATCATACCCCGATAGACTGTATTCGGACTCAAACCGGATACGCTTGGCATCGGGTAATTCGGGTAAGGTTTTTCTTATTGATTCAATGGTTTCATCGTCAACTAGGACTGGTAATAAATCCGGATCGGGGAAGTAGCGGTAGTCCATGGCTTCTTCTTTGGAGCGCATGGGACGTGTTTCGTTTTTGTTGGCATCGTATAATCGGGTTTCTTGTTTTATTGTTCCACCGGATTCTAAAATATCAATTTGTCGCTCTACTTCGACGGCTATTGCGCGTTCGACAAATTTGAAGGAGTTGATGTTTTTTAATTCTGCTCTAGTGCCGTATTCTTTTTGGCCTTTTGGTCGAACCGAGACATTAACATCGCAACGAAATGAGCCTTCTTGCATGTTGCCATCGCTAATTTCTAAATAGCGTACAATCGAGTGAATTTTTTTCATGTAGGCTACAGCTTCTTCGGCTGAACGCATGTCGGGTTCAGAGACAATTTCTAACAATGGTGTGCCGGCGCGATTTAAATCAATGCCGGTCATGCCTTGGTAATCTTCGTGTAGTGATTTACCTGCGTCTTCTTCTAAATGGGCGCGTGTTACCCCGACGGTTTTAATTGTGCCGTCGGCGAGTTCGATGTCGACTTGGCCAATACCAACGATGGGTAAGTCCATTTGGCTTATTTGATAGCCTTTGGGTAGATCCGGATAAAAATAATTTTTACGTGCAAAAACAGATTTCTTTTCGATATACGCACCAATGGCTAAGCCAAATTTTATGGCCATGTTTAATACCGAATGATTTAACACGGGCAAGATGCCCGGCAATGCTAAGTCAACCGCGCAGGCTTGTGTGTTTGGCTGTGCACCGTATTTCGTTGCTGCGCCTGAAAATATTTTTGTTTTGGTTGCTAGTTGTGTGTGTATTTCTAGCCCTAAAACTGTTTCCCATTCCATAATTGTTTACCTAATATCGTTAATACTGACGGTTAAGTCGGGTAGTTTAAATAAGTACTTCACCTATTGGTGACAGCGATTATTGACTACTTATAATTTTTGGGTATAGCCCTATGCCACTGTGTTTGTTGCTGGTATTGATGAGCAACGTTTAATAATTTTGATTCTTCAAAATAATTACCAATAATTTGTAAACCTACGGGCATGTTGTTGCTAAAGCCAGCCGGAATCGATATGCCGGGTAAGCCGGCTAAATTAGCGGCGATGGTGTAAATGTCCGATAGATACATGGTCACGGGATCATTGGATTTTTCGCCCAGTTTAAATGCCGTGGTGGGTGTGGTTGGTCCCATGATGACATCCACGGTTTCATAGGCTTTTGCAAAGTCATTACTAATCAAACGACGCATTTTTTGCGCTTTGATATAGTACGCATCGTAGTAACCCGATGATAAGGCGTAGGCTCCGATCAGGATACGGCGTTTAACTTCAGGACCAAAGCCTTCGCTGCGTGAGCGGGTATATAAATCTTCTAAATCTTTAGGATCGTCACAGCGATAACCATAACGAACACCATCAAAGCGCGATAAGTTCGAGGAACATTCCGCTGGTGCCACTACATAATAAGCTGGTACGGCTAAATGGGTATTGGGTAAACTGATATCCACAAATTCAGCGCCGAGCTTTTTGTATTCGTCCAACGCTGTTTGAATAACATTGCCGACATCCGAGTCTAAACCGTCATCAAAATATTCTTTGGGTAAACCGATTTTTAAGCCTTTAATCGTAGCCGTTAAATTGGCAGTGTAATCGGGAACGGCTTTGTCGATACAGGTAGAATCACGTTCATCAAAACCGGCCATGACATTTAGCATTAATGCTGCGTCTTCAGCAGTTTGTGTCATTGGACCGGCTTGATCCAAACTTGATGCAAATGCAATCATGCCATAGCGTGATACCCGGCCATAAGTTGGTTTTAATCCGGTGATGCCACACAATGAAGCCGGTTGACGAATTGAGCCACCGGTATCGGTTCCGGTGGAACCCGCGACTAATCGCGCGGCAACGGCTGCTGCCGAACCACCCGATGAGCCACCCGGTACTGTGGTAACATCCCAAGGATTTTTAACCGCGCCGTAATAACTGGTTTCGTTGGACGATCCCATCGCGAACTCGTCCATATTGGTTTTACCCAGCATGACACTACCCGCTTGTTTAAAATTTGAAATAACATTGGCATCGTACGGTGATATAAAATTATCCAACATTTTCGAGCCACAACTGGTTTTAACGCCATCGGTGCAAAAAATATCTTTTTGAGCCAGCGGAATGCCCGTTAATGCTGTGGCATTACCACTGGCACGCAATTTGTCTGCCGCACGTGCTTGCGCTAACGCTAAATCCTCAGTGACGGTGATCATGGAATTGAGCTCGGTATCGTATTGTTTGATTCGCGCGAGAGATGCTTGCACCAGTTCTTCACTGGAGCATTCTTTATTTTTGAGCATGTTACTAAGCTCGGCTATTGTTTTGCTGTGCATGGTATAAATTCCGTAGTGCTGTTTAATATTTGAGCTTAATCCAGCCCATTTTCTGTTTTAGCATGTTAAGACTCGTGAGCCAGAATCTAGACGTTAAAAATGATAAGTGATAATGAAAATTATTCAATAACCTTTGGCACTAAATACAAGCCATCTTGCACACTGGGTGCAATCGCTTGAAATTTTTCTCGCTGGTTTTCTTCAGTGATAACATCCTCGCGTAAACGTTGGCCAGCATCCATTGGATGCGCCATTGGTGTCACATTGCTGTCATCAACTAAATTCATCTGCTCGACTAAATTTAAGATATTGGTAAGATTATCGACATATCCCGGAATATCCACTTCATCAATGCTAAGTCGGGCTAATTTAGCTATATTCTTTATGTCGGATTTGTCCAATGACATGAATTATCTCCATTACTTTAATTTATTAGGTATAGTTGGCAAAATAGTAACATTAACATAGTTCGTAACTTGCCCAAAGTGGTTAAATTTGAGTAAAGTACGTGTTTTCCATTAATTGCATTTTACTTTCAGGACATTATACAAAATATGGTATTCGACCGCTTACGAGGACTATTTTCCAACGATATTTCTATTGATCTTGGCACCGCTAACACACTCATATACGTACGAGGTGGTGAAGGAATCGTGTTAAATGAACCTTCAGTTGTCGCCATTCGACAAGAACGTGGTCCTGGCGGGCCTAAAAGTATTGCCGCTGTTGGTACAGAAGCAAAACAAATGCTCGGTCGAACCCCGGCAAACATTGTCGCTATTCGTCCTATGAAAGATGGCGTGATTGCCGATTTCACCATTACTGAAAAAATGTTACAGCATTTTATACGAAAAGTGCATGAGACGCGCTTTTTTCGACCCAGTCCCCGGGTATTAATTTGTGTTCCGTGCGGCTCAACACAAGTAGAACGTCGCGCTATTCGCGAATCTGCTGCTGGTGCGGGCGCACGCGAAGTATTTCTAATTGAAGAACCAATGGCCGCAGCGATTGGTGCCGGAATGCCCATTAGTGAAGCGAGTGGTTCAATGGTACTTGACATCGGTGGTGGTACTACCGAAGTTGCGGTGATATCACTCAGTGGTATCGTGTACTCCGCTTCGGTTCGTATCGGTGGCGATCGCTTTGATGAAGCCATTATCAACTATGTGCGACGCAATTATGGCAGTTTAATCGGTGAATCAACTGCTGAGCGCATTAAACAAACAATTGGCACTGCCTACCCCGGCAATGAACTCAAAGAAATGGAAGTTCGTGGTCGCAATTTAGCCGAAGGCATACCGCGTAGCTTTACTCTTAACAGCAATGAAATTCTAGAAGCCTTACAAGAGCCATTATCGGGCATTGTCAGTGCCGTTAAAACCGCACTAGAACAAACACCACCTGAATTAGCCTCTGATATCGCTGAACGGGGCATGGTATTAACCGGTGGCGGTGCTTTGCTTGATGACTTGGATCGCTTACTCATGGAAGAAACCGGCTTACCCGTCATTATTGCAGAAGATCCGCTGACCTGTGTTGCTCGCGGTGGCGGTCGAGCGCTTGAAATGATTGATGAACACGGCGGCGATCTTTTTAGCGTCGAATAGCATTACTGATTTAAGCCTATTCTGAATAGGCTTAAATATTCTTGAGTTTTAATTGCAGCCTCTATTCCGTTATATTTCCCAATTACTACTATGACAATTAACATATCAAATATTTACGATTTCTAAAATAAACTTCAAAATTCGGTGAATTTTTGTCTTTTACTCTTTCTCATGTACAATATGACAGTAATACAGCGCTATCACATTCACTATTTAAATAAGTGTAATGCTGAGGGCATTACTGGTTTCGTGATTAAAAATCTAAGGACTTCAAAAATTCAGTGAATTTTTGTACAGGAAAATCTAATTAAACTTCTATTTATTCAAGGAACCTCAATTGGAACACGGTTGATTATTTTCATCGTGCTGTCAATTACATTAATGGTGATGGATCATCAGTATCGTGCCGTTGATAATGTCCGTACTGCGATAACAATTTTAGTTTATCCATTACACTATATGGTGAACCTACCCTCTGAAATAAATACCTGGGCATCCAATACCCTGGTAACGCGCGATACCTTACAAGAACAAAATAGTACGCTACGAACCCAAAATAGTTTTCTTAAAATGCAAATTCAGAAACTCGCATCATTGCAGGCTGAAAATATTCGATTACGTGAATTATTGCAATCCTCTAAAAAAGTCGGTGAAAAAAAATTAGTAGCGGAAATTATTTCTGTCGCATTAGACCCTCATAAACGGCTAATACGTCTGAACAAAGGCTCATTGGATGAAGCCGAACCCGGTTTTAAAGTGAAACCCGGTTTGCCGTTAATTGATGCCGAAGGTGTAATGGGGCAAATAATTTATACCGATTTATTAAATAGTGTTGCGATTCTTATTAATGATCCAAGCCACACCCTGCCTGTACAAGTTAACCGAAATGGCTTACGCACGGTGTTAGTCGGCACCGGAATTCCCGGTTCACCACTCGAAATTCCGTACTTACCCAATAACGCCGATATCAAGGTTGGTGATCTACTTGTCACCTCCGGCTTGGGCGGTGTCTACCCAACCGGTTATCCGGCGGCTATTGTGAGTGATATTAGTATCGATCCGAGCTTACCATTTGCAAAAATAATTGCAGAACCCACAGCCAACCTAACCCAAGGTCGGCAAGTACTGCTTATATGGCCTCGCATTAGTTCAACTGAGCCACTGACAACAAATAGCAAACAGGTATTGCCATGACAATTTTAAAACACCGTGGTGGTGGCACAATTATTGTCTCATTTATAATCGCAATAATTTTAACAATTATCCCATTACCCGAATCGCTCGCCTATGCCCGACCAGAATGGTTGTTTATGGTCTTTGTCTATTGGTGTTTAGCCCTACCGCAACGCATCGGGGTCGGCACTGGTTGGTTCTTGGGCTTGCTGCTTGATGTGGTACAAGGCACCTTACTTGGACAACATGCATTAGCCTTTGCAATAATTGGCTTTATTACGTTAAAAGTACATCAACGCGTGCGTATTTTTCCATTGCACCAGCAAGCAATAACAATATTCATGCTCGTCACCTTGCAAATTATTTTGATAAACTGGATTAAAGGCATGACCGGCAACGAAACTGATTTGTGGTTAATGTTATTACCGGCACTAAGTACCGCTGCGTGTTGGCCCTGGGTATTTTTGATGATGCGTTTTATTCGACGCCAAAATCGAGTCGCTTAATATGGCGCGTCGACGTCCTGCGGTATCTACCATTAAAGATCACATCCGTGAATCACAATTGTTCAACCAACGTATCGTTACACTACTGGTGATAGTCGGGATTTTACTCGCAATATTAGTCGCAAAATTTGCCTACTTACAAATATTCAATAGTCAGTACTACACTACCCAGTCAGAGAATAATCGTTTAAGCATTTTACCCATTACACCGATACGCGGCTTGATCTACGATCGTAATGGCGTAGTAATGGCACAAAACATTCCAAATTATCAACTGAATGTTATTCCCGAACTCACTAACAACGTTCAAGACACATTACAAAAGCTTGGCGAAATGGTGCAATTAAGCAAAGACGATATTCGCCGATTTCAACGCTCCAGACGGCATCAACGAAAATTTGCCGAAGTACCACTGCGCTTTCGTTTAAGCGATGAAGAAATTGCACGTATCGCGGTTAATAAACATTTATTGCCCGGGGTTTTTATCAAAGCCGAATTATCGCGTCACTATCCGCTAGGAAAATTAGCATCCCACGTGATAGGTTATGCCGCCATTATTTCCGAGTCAGAATTACAACACCTCACCTCGGATAAACTCGGTAATTTGGAACTATCCAATTATCGAGGCACCAGCCGAATAGGCAAAGTGGGTATCGAAAAGAAATACGAGTCAATATTACACGGCACTGTTGGCATACAACGCGTAGAAACCAATGCCCAAGGTCGGGTTTTAAAAGTAATTGAACGTAACCTACCCATTCCAGGAAAAAATCTTTACTTAAATCTAGACACCAAGCTACAAGCAATCGCAGAAATTGCCTTTAAAGACAACAATGGCGCGTTAGTGGCAATGATACCCAAAACAGGCGCCATCTTGGCGATGGTCAGCATGCCAACGTTTGATCCCAATTTATTTGTCAATGGCCTGGACACCAAGCAATACCGACAACTCAGTAATTCATCTGAACAACCCTTGTTTAACCGCGCTATTAAAGGCCAATATCCTCCCGGCTCAACCATTAAACCGTTTATCGGACTAGCCGGATTAGAGTTGAATCAAATGTTAGCCGGTGATGAAATAACCTGTCCCGGTTATTACATGCTCAAAGGTGATCCACGTCGTTACCGTGATTGGAAAAAAACCGGTCATCTTGATACCAACTTAAGCAAAGCCATTATCGAATCGTGCGATGTGTATTTCTATGACCTAGCATTGCAGTTAGGAATTGATAACATCCATAGTTTCTTAGGACAATTTGGTTTTGGTTCCAAAACCGGAATTGATTTACTCGGAGAAATGTCAGGATTGCTACCATCACGGGCCTGGAAGAGAAAATATCGACAACTACCCTGGTTCCCAGGTGAAACCCTGATCACCGGCATTGGACAAGGCTTCACACTAACAACACCACTGCAACTCGCCAGTGCTACAGCGACGCTAGCCAATCGCGGTATATTAAAAATTCCTAACTTAGTACACGCAATTGAAGACCCTCAAGATGGTATTAAAAAATTAACGGTCACTAAAACCCTTGCACCAATTCCGCACAAAAACTCCCGCAATTGGGATACGATTATAGCCGCAATGAAAAAAGTCGTTCATAGTCTACGAGGCACCGCGCGACGGTTAAATTCCAAACTGGATTACACCATCGCAGGTAAAACCGGAACCGCCCAAGTATTTGGCATTAAACAAGATGAAGAGTATGACGAAGACGCCATTGCCAAAAAACTTCGAGATCACGCTCTATTTATTGCATTTGCACCCGTCGACAATCCTGAAATTGCAGTTGCAGTTATTGTTGAGAATGGTGGCCATGGCGGTTCAGTCGCAGCGCCTATCGCAAAGAAGGTGATGGATTATTATTTAAAAAGTATTAATAAAAGTGGCCCAAATAAATTAAAACCGGCCAAGTCAAAATCGACTAAAATAATAACCAATAAACCCAAACTGCAATCCGAGATTACAATACAGGAACTCAATAATGGTGGTTAATTCCCATACCGGATTTGTCGATGAAAACAAACTAAACCAAGGTCGACGTTTTTTTTCGCGTTTACACATTGACCTACCCCTGTTAATTGCATTACTAGCGCTTACCAGCATTGGCTTGAGTGTCTTGTACAGCGCCTCAGGTCAAAACATGAATGTTATCAATGCGCAATTGATCCGACTTGTGCTGGCGTTCAGTGTCATGTTTGCGGTTGCTCAAATTTCACCACATACCATAAAAGCCTGGTCGCCCTGGTTATTTATGCTCGGCTTACTGCTGTTAATCTTGGTCCTCACCTCATTAGGCGATGTTGGTAAAGGTGCCCAGCGATGGCTAGTTATTGGTTTTCGATTCCAACCGTCTGAAATAATGAAGCTGGCCGTGCCAATGATGGTTGCCTGGTATTTTGCCGATATGCCATTACCACCGGCACGTTCAAAAATATTTATTGCGAGCATTATTTTAGTGATACCAACACTACTGGTAGCCAAACAACCCGATTTAGGCACTGCATTATTAATTGCGTGCTCTGGCTTTTTTGTTTTAATTTTAGCAGGATTGCGTTGGCGTACTATTTTCACAACAATTTTTATTATTGCAGCCAGTACCCCGTTTATCTGGAATTATGCACTGCACGAATATCAACAAAAACGCGTGCTCACATTCTTAAATCCAGAAAGTGATAAACTCGGATCCGGTTATCACATAATACAATCCATTATTGCTATTGGCTCAGGTGGTGTGTATGGTAAAGGCTGGAATAACGGCACTCAATCGCGCCTTGAATTCATTCCTGAACGTAAAACCGATTTTATATTTTCGGTCTACAGTGAAGAATTTGGCTTTATTGGAATTTTATTATTACTCTCGCTGTATTTATTCATCATTATTCGAGGTTGTTTTATCGCCACCCAGGCTCAAGATACATTCAGTCGCTTATTAGCAGGTGGATTAATAATGACCTTCTTTGTTTATGTTTACGTCAATATGGGGATGGTCTCTGGATTATTGCCCGTGGTTGGTGTACCACTACCGTTGGTTAGTTATGGCGGTACCTCTATCGTGACTTTGTTTGCCGCATTTGGTATTTTAATGTCAATTCACACACACAAAAAATTTATGACATCATGATTCTACAAAATAATCTATTACAGAAAAAATCTATATTGAATTTAATGTTCAATAAACTTCGCAGCCAACGAACAAAACTGTTATCGGTTGCATCTATGATTAGCTTGGGGATAAGCTTAGAATTAATCACGCTAAGTCCTGCTCACGCAATCGAACTCGACGATCCTAAACTTCTCCAAGATTTTATTACTAAGATGACTCAAAAACACAAATTTGATTCTGATTATCTAATAAAATTATTTGATAAAACAAAAAAACACCAATCAATACTCGATGCAATTTCACGACCTGCTGAAGGTAAACCTTGGTATGACTATCGGCCAATTTTTGTCACTAATAAACGCATTAAAGGTGGAGTCGATTTTTTAAAAGAAAATACTAGCATATTAAAATCAGCATATGATAAGTATGGCGTACCGCCTGAGATTGTAGTTTCAATCATTGGTGTTGAAACACGTTACGGCGGTAATACCGGCTCCTATCCGATAATTGATTCACTGTCTACATTAGCGTTTGCGTACCCACCGCGCAGCAAATTTTTTAAAAGTGAATTAGAACATTACTTGCTCATGTCCCGCGATGAAAAAATTGATCCCTTAGAAAAGAAAGGATCCTATGCCGGAGCCATGGGAATGCCGCAATTTATGCCCAGCAGCTTTAGAGAATATGCCATAGATTTTGATGGTGATGGTCATCGAAATTTATGGACTAATCGCCATGATGTTATTGGCAGTATCAGTAATTATTTTGTCCGTCATGGTTGGAAAAAAGATCAACCCATCGTCACCAAGGTAAAAGTGTATGGCAATCGTTATGAGAAATTGTTAGCAAAAAATATGAAACCGAAATGGTCTCAAAAAGAATTGTTATTGCACGGTGTAGCACTACCAGAAAATTTACCAAAAGATTTAAAAGGCAGTTTCATGCGTTTTGAGACAAAAGACGGCCCCGAGTATTGGGTTGGTTGGAATAATTTTTACGTCATTACACGCTATAACCACAGTATTTTATATGCCATGTCGGTTTATCAATTAAGTGAATATATTAAAGACAGCGAACAAGCAAAAAAATTCTTGCCAGCACCATCATCATAAAATAGCATTTTAAATTGGCTTTTGTAGCTTTGTTAAATAAAATACATAACTGTAATAACTTAAATCGAACTAACAACTCGAAGCGTTTAAGTACAATGTTACTCAGCCTGTTAATGCTGTCGGTATTAGCAGGTTGTGTTTCGCGCGGCATTCCAATATCTCCCGGAAAAGATAGCGCGCCACAGGGTTATTTTGATGCATCACGCATTCCCAATGCCTCCCCAAAAATAGAACCTCGAAGTGCCAAGGGTAATCCACGGTCTTACGTTGTGAATGGCAAACGCTATTACGTGATGAAAAGCGGTAAAAATTACCATAAAAAAGGCATAGCCTCTTGGTATGGTAAAAAGTTTCATGGCCGATTAACCTCGTCTGGTGAAAAATACAATATGTACGCCATGACAGCCGCCCATAAAAGCTTACCCCTGCCAAGCTATGTCAGGGTAACCAATCTAAAAAATAGACGCAGTATCATCGTTAAAGTAAACGATCGAGGACCATTCCACGCTAATCGCATCATTGACTTATCCTATGCCGCAGCGACTAAACTCAATATTATTGCCACCGGAACCGGTGTGGTTGAAGTGGAAGTATTAGAGCCAAAAAAATACCGTCAACGAAAATCGGCTTACAGTAAAAAACCACTTAAAATCTCCCCTAAAATCAACAATATTCCGGCAAAAAACAATGCTTATATTATGTACCTACAAGTTGGGGCATTTTCCAGTAATACTAATGCGCTGAACTTACTAAACAAATTAACCGGTAAATTCAGTAATGTCAGAATAAATAGTGACCGAAGCTCTAAACAAGCAATTTATCGAGTCCAAATTGGACCAATTTATAGCGTTGTGGAAGCGGATAAACTTGCTCTAAAAGTTAAGAATATGGGCTTTGATCTACCCCACGTTGTGATCAATTAAGCAACTTATACGCTAATATTTTAGATTAAATTACATGATTTTTAAAAAAATGATATGATATCTATCATTAATTAACTTTATGTAAATATACTATGAACAAACTGTCCATTATAAAAAACACATTATTACCACTCATCTTAATACTTGTTTCTCTAACTACCAGTATTGCGACAGCCGCTATAATACCCAGCGCACCTAAAATACCCGCTAAAGCATTTGTGTTAATGGACTTTCAATCTGGAACCGTTTTAGCACAAAAAAATCATGACCAACGAATTGAACCGGCCAGTTTAACCAAAATAATGACCGCCTATGCCGTATTCCATGAATTAAAAAATGGCAGTATCAAACTCGAAGACAAAGTGCTTATTAGCGAAACAGCTTGGAGAATGAAAGGTTCCAGAATGTTTATTGAAGTGAATAAACGTGTTGATGTCAAAAGTTTATTACTCGGTATGATCGTCCAATCTGGAAATGATGCCAGTGTCGCATTAGCAGAACACGTTGCAGGCAGTGAAGAAACATTTGCTGCATTAATGAATAAACATGCTGATACCCTAGGCATGAAAGGCACTCACTTTGTTAATAGTACCGGCTGGCCTAATAAAGAACATTACACCACAGCGTCAGATTTGGCTATTTTAGCCCGAGCAATAATCAGCGACTTTCCTGAATATTATAAATGGTATAGCGTTAAAGAATATACTTTTAATGGCATAACCCAACCCAATCGCAATAGATTGTTGTGGATTGATGAGCGCGTCGATGGCATTAAAACCGGTCACACCGAATCTGCTGGTTATTGTTTAATTACATCAGCAGAAAATAAAGGCATGAGATTAGTGTCTATCGTAGTCGGCACAAAATCAGAGAAACTTCGCGTAAGTGCCAGCCGTAAACTATTAAACTACGGCTTCCGATTTTATGAAAGTCATCTTCTTTACCAAGCAAACGAGCAATTAACAGCACGACGCATTTATAAAGGTGAAACTGATGAAATTCAACTAGGCCTACGCGAGCCGCTTTACGTGACAATCCCTCGTGGTCAACGTAATAAAATAAAAGCCAGCATGACCATCGATCAAAATATAACGGCCCCCGTATTCAAAGGACAACAATACGGTACAGTTGATATTACCCTTGGTAAATCAAAATTAATAAGTCGACAGCTTGTCGCAATATCCGACATCCCAGAAGGCGGTCTATGGAGTCGTTTGGTTGATAGTTTCATATTGTTATTTATGTAACGAATAATGACATGACCGATCCCACTGTTTACTTACACGATAGTTTTATTCCTTTAAGTGAGGCGAAAGTTTCAGTGCTTGATCGCGGCTTTATATTTGGTGACGCTATTTATGAAGTAATACCCGTTTTTTGTGGCAAGATGTTTCGTTTCGAAGAACATCTTAGCCGGTTAAATAATAGTTTAAATAGTGTCAAAATACCAAATCCGTATTCATCCGAAAAATGGTTTTCCATTCTTCAAGAACTCATAACCAAAAATAGTGTTGACGACAAAAATGCTGAACCGCTATCGGTATATTTACAAATAACCCGTGGTGTTGCACCTCGTAATCATGTTTTTCCAGAGAATACAAAACCTACGGTGTTTATCAGTGCAAATCCACTAGCCACCATAGAAAGCAGCATTTTAGAAAAAGGTGTTGCGGTTGTTACCATGGATGATATCCGTTGGCAATATTGTCAAATAAAGACCACATCATTAATAGCCAATATATTACTGCGACAACAAGCGGCTGAAAAAAATGCAGTTGAAGCCCTATTAATTAAAAACGGCTTTGTAACTGAAGGTGCTGCAAGTAATGTGTTTATTATAAAAGACAGTATTATTTACACACCACCAAAAACAAATTGTGTGTTACCTGGTATCACTCGTGATTTGGTAGTTGAACTTGCACTTGAACTAAAATTGAATATTCGTGAAGAAGCAATTCCTCAGCAGTTATTAGACAATGCTGACGAGGTTTGGTTAACCAGCTCCATGAAAGATATATTACCAGTAACCAAAATTAATAATAACAATGTCGGCACTGGACTGCCTGGTCCACTGTGGAATAAATTACACCAGGCATTTAACAACTATAAAGTAAAACTCTGTGAGTGATGATACCTTATTTGAATTCCCCTGCTCGTTTCCAATAAAAGTAATGGGAAAAGATACACCCGAACTGCATCAGGCCGTACGCGACATAATAAATCACTATGTCGATAACGTTAGTGATGCTGCCTTTAAATCTCGTGCGAGTAAAAAAGGAACTTATATTTCAATTACGGTTACAATTACCGCAACGGACAAACAACAATTAGACAATATCTACCTAGCACTCTCCGCATCTGAACATGTCACCATGTCGATATAAGATAGGCTGTTAGCTAACGATGAATGCGAGCTCAGACCAAAAGCCACCGGCGAACATTAAAGTCCAATATTTAGGCCGACAACCCTACCAACTCATTGTTGAGCGCATGCAACAATTTACCGCCGCCAGACAATCTGACACTATTGATGAACTATGGTTAACTGAACACGATCCAGTTTTTACACTCGGTTTTAATGGTAAAAGCGAACACATACTAACTAAAAATGACATACCGATAATAAAAACCGATCGTGGTGGTCAAGTGACTTATCACGGTCCCGGTCAAATAGTACTCTATTTACTCATTGACATTAAACGTCGAGAGCTCGGTATTAGAAATCTGGTAAGGTTAATTGAACAAGCCATTATTGACTTGCTACACGATTACAATATTACAGCCAATGGTGACATCGAGGCTCCTGGTGTTTATGTCGCACATAAAAAAATTGCCGCATTAGGTTTGCGCGTTAAACAAAAAGGCACTTATCATGGCTTGGCATTAAACGTTGACATGGACCTAGCACCGTATCAATATATTAATCCTTGTGGTGTTAAAGATGCGGAAATCACCCAAATGACTGATTTTGATGTAACGGATGACATGAGCGTTATTGCTGAACATCTCATATCAAAAATAATTAAATTACTCGGGGTTGTTGATCATTTAGATATTGTTTGATTTGTAGTTTAAATCCGGCCACGAAACCGGGATAGCCCTATCAAGACACGCGAAACATTGCCATCCATGGCTTGCTCGGGTGCCGCAAGGTGAATTGCGAAGCAAGAGAGGGCAACCTGGGTTGCGTCCTGCGGCACACGGTCTTGATAGGGCTATCCCGATTCCGTGTCCTAACTTACGCTGCATTTAAATAATCGTTGTTATCTTAATTCTTAATAGAACCGTTAAAGATGAATGAACAGCTCCAAAGACTTGAATGAAAATTTAAAATGGAACCTATAATAACCCGAATAATAGAAAACCTGATTTTACCGCCAGGACTCAATATCATGATGGTATTTCTCGGTCTAGTATTAGTACGCCGTTTTTACCGAACTGGCGTTTTATTGGTCATGTTTAGCTTTTTCACTTTAATAATATTGAGCATGCCAATTACCGCACAGTTGCTTAATTATCCCAATAAAGACATTCATGCTATCACTGATGCGGCATTAACGAAGACTAAAGCAAAGGCCATTATTGTTTTAGGTGGTGGGCGTTATAGTAATGCTCCTGAGTTTAAGCGCGATACGGTATCCAATGCCACGCTCGTTCGAATACGCTATGGCGCTTACCTGCATCGAAAAAGCAAACTACCGTTATTAGTGACCGGTGGGAATGTGTATAACGATAAGGGATTAAGCGAAGCAAAGTTAATGCAACAATCGCTTAAAAATGACTTTAATGTAACAACGAAATGGCTTGAAGAAAAAAGTAAAAATACTAAAGAAAATGCACAATTTAGTTTTGAGTTACTTAAGTCTCATAACATTAGCAACATTATATTAGTAACAGATGCTTCTCATATAAAACGTTCAGAAACTATTTTTAAACAAGTTGGTTTTACAGTAACCACGGCGCCATTAAATTTTGATACTACTTATAAAAACAGTCCAATCATTTTATCATTTATTCCACAAGCGGACGGTTTGAGAAAATCCCAGTCGGTATTACGAGAATATTTAGGACAATTGTGGTATTGGCTTAGGTATTAATATTATTTACCTTCATACAATATTTGCCAATGATTGGCTTCTTTGCGTAAGTACAAACGTTTTTCCATCTCGCTACTAAAGTTATTAGACTTATAATCTTGTTTTAATCTCACCACAACAATATCACTTTTTTTATTAGCCATAGATGGATATAAAAATAAGGATACATCAGTTAAACTGATTTTTTGATACGTTTTAAGTTTTGCTAAACTTCGTTTACGACTTTTCCAAGACGATGCATTATGCGATGCTGTAAAAAAATCATTCGAATAATGACTTAAGTATTTTTCGACATTCATACTTTGCCAGTCATCTCGCCATTTATTAATTGAAGCTAAAACACTTTGTTGTAATTTGAACCATTTTTTTACTGTCATCCAATCTATTTTTTCTGTGATGACAACCGGTGTTTTTCCTGGTACTAATAAATGTTGAATTTTTTTAAGATCAACATTAGACAAAACCACACAACCTTCACTGTCTAACGGCGGACGACTATAAAAGGAACGTTGCATACCGTGCAACCATATTCCATAACCGGTTTTTCCTAGCTTGACATCAAGTTCATTTGGATAATTAACCGGAAAGGCTCCTATGCCGTATTTTTCAGGTAGTTTATTATCGGGTATCCAAGAGGTAATAAAATACACGCCTTCTGGGGTTCGTAAATCACCTTTTTTAAATTTATCGCCTTGTTTCTTACCCGTGCTGATATAAAAATCACCGACTAGTTTTGGTGGCAGGTTATTGCTTTGACGTTTATATAAGTATAAACGGTGATTACTTTTGTCGATTACTATCGCATTTTTAGTAGACGCACTTAGCTGCAGTAATTGTTTTGGAATTCGATTAGCCGCTAATTTTTTGGTATAAGACCTTAATCGAAATTTGGTTTCATCTTGAAATTGTTTAATTTTTAATTGTTGTGCTTTACTTAGACTATCTAAATAAGAGTTAGAGCCTAAACCATTAATCGCTTGAGCGTGAGCCAATAAAATATCACCTCGAATGAGATAAGCCAAATGAAAATTAGGAGATGACTTAATTAATTTATTTATATCAACTAGTGCTTCGTCAAAACTGCCTCTTTCCATTTTAAATAAAACTTTTAATAGGTTCGCTTCAGAATCGTTTGGATAATCAATTATCCTTTCATTCAAATTGCTAAGCAATTTATTATTGTAGGCCGTTTGTGGAATCAATGCTTGTTGTGTACCCAATGCTATTAGGGTGTTTTTTAATGGCGCAGCCAACAGTGACGAGAAGATTAAACAGGAGCAAATTGTAATTAAAATAATTCGAGACATAAATTTATTCCTAAAAGTTAATCTCATTTAAAATTTGCCAACCATCATCCGATCGTTTTAACAAAAACTTCTTCTTTGAGCTATCCCGAAAACTATTAGAACGATACAACTGAGTCACTTCAACTTCAGCTTGATTTTCATTGCGCTGTTCAAATATAAAATCACTTAGTCTAACTTCTATCCACCTAGGCTTTAATAAGCGTGTTTGCCGCTGGGAAATCCATATTTTTCGTGAGGATCCATTTTCGGGTAAAAATTGTTTGTCATAAAAAGATAAATAGAGATCAACATCTTGTGCCGACCAAGCAGCAGCCCAGCCCTTGAGTGCCGTAATGACTTCATATTTAACACTGATGACTGACTCGCTCCAGGTTTTAATAACTATTTTTTTATTCGTTTTTTCAGTAACTTTAATTCTGGGAACGGTTCTTCTAGGTCCTATTGAATATCGTCTCGTGTTGACTTTATTCGTAACAGTATTTTTTTCAACTGTTGGTTTTACCCGAATTGTGACTTTATTCAGCTTTTTACTTGGCTTTATTGTATTTTTATTGACTGCCGCGATAGAAATATTGTTAGAACTAAGTTTAGCAATGTCTAATTCAACATTATGTTTTTTGACGCCCAGCTGTAATGCCTTAACATACGATTCTCGAGCCAGTTCAAAATTAATATTTTTAATATTATTGTGAATTAACGCATAACTTTTATTAGTATTGATGCCATTAATTAAGGTTTGCTTGGCAAGCTGTAATTTACCTTGTTTAGCATAAATTCCAGCAAGATTATTATAAGCCTCAGGAAAAAGTGGATATAGTGTGATAAGTAGTTTATAGCTTTTTATTGCCTGATTGACACTATTTAATTTTGATTCGAGTTGCGCCTTTAATAGTAACAATTCTTGATTGTTGGCGTTACTGATCAATTTTTGATCAACTTGTTTCAATGCTATAGCATATTGTTGTTGGTCAACTAGGTGATAAATATTAGAAAAATTTTGAGCCTGAGCAGTTAAACTAAATACAGATAATGCAAATAAAAGAAAAACGCGTATTTTAACCATTTTAAAGTTTTAGCTTCAGTGTGAAAACATTAATAAAGTGTATGATTTTATTACACAATAATCCAGTTTTTCAGCCAATATGAGCTAATATATCACCTTATTGGGTCTTATTAATTCACACGATAATCCAATTACGACTTACCTCAATTTTACTTATTTAATAGTCTTTGAATTTCGATTAAGCGCTCGGGTGTGCCAATATCGAACCAGCTGCCTAAATGAATCTCTGCGTTGATATTATATTTGCTTATGGCCGTTCGAAGTAATGGTCCAAGAGCAAGTACACTGACATTCAAGCCTTTGAAAAAATCAGGGTGGTACATTGCTATGCCACTAAATGTCCATTTTATTCCTTCAGTCGGATGAATGACGTTATCGTTCATATAAAAATCACCATCCGGGTGAAACGCGGGATTAGGAACCAGTACTAATTGCGCAAGTTTATTATCATGCAGCTGTAATTTGTTAAAATTATAATCGGTGATAATATCAGAATTAATCACGATGAAAGGTTCCGTACCCAATAATGCTAATGCATTAATAACACCACCGGCTGTTTCAAGTGCAGAGTCGCCTTCGTTAGAATATTCAATTTTAACACCGTAATCACTACCATCACCTAATAACTCTATTATTTGATCACCTAACCAGGCAACATTAATAATAATATCGGTCAATCCTAGCGACTCTAATTTTTTAATATGCAATTCAATGAGTGAGGTCTCGTCACTAATTTTAAGCAATGGTTTAGGCGTGTTATCCGTCAATGGTCGCATTCGTTCACCGCGTCCGGCTGCTAATAACATGACTTTGGGTTTGTGATTACTCATGGTTTATAATAGAGGGCTAAATAATCGAGTTTAAAAACAAATTAAATTCTTGTAACTCTTGGTATTTTGAACTGATATTTTTTACGTACGATAACGTGCGTGGAATATCATCTAAGTATGCAGTTTTATTGTCTCGATAGTTTAATCGTGAAAAAATGCCAATGGCCTTTAAATGGCGCTGAATGCCCATTAAATCAAAATATTTTAAAAATACATCATCTTTAACCACTGGGATAATATTTCTCTCAACCGCTATTGTCTTATAGTATAACGCTAAATTAATTATCTGTTGTTCAGGCCAGTTAATATAGCAATCGCGTAATAACGAGACTAAATCATAGGTAAAAGGTCCTATAACTGCATCTTGAAAATCCAAAACACCGGGTTTGTTATCACTCGTCATCAAGTTACGGCTATGATAGTCCCGGTGAACTAAAACCGAATGCTGCTCAAGAGCCGATTCAGTTAAAAGCTTAAATGCAGTAGCAATAATATCTTCTTGCGTAGAGCTTAATTTAACGCTGAGATGCCGTTCTAAATACCACTCTTTAAACAAGCCCATTTCAGACATCAACAGCGGTTGATCATAATCCGGTACAATGTTTAATTTATCTCGTGGTATCTGTTGTATTTCTAACAGGGTTTGAATCGCGGACTGATACAAAGCCTCAAAAGTACTTTTATTCAGAGCAGATAAATACTGTTGGCTACCAAGATCGCTAATCAGAAAAAATCCAGTATCGAAATCTTTTTGATATATTTCAGGTACATTGATACCCGCATCAAATAATAATTTTGCCATCGCCACAAAAGGCTTACTGTTTTCTTTTTCAGGCGGTGCATCCATTGCAATGTAACTTTTATTATTGTTAGATACCCGAAAATACCGTCGAAAACTTGCATCAGATGAAGCTGGTGTTAACTCATATTTATCTAACTCCAAATGTTGTCGAAGCCATATATCTAACTGCTCTAATCTATTATCATTCAATTTCATTTTACTATTATAAGTCTTTTATACAGCTATGCTTTGAATTAAGTAGCAATTAATAAGATAATAGTAAAATAATATTCACTGTAAATTAATTAAAAAACTATAACGTTATGAACAAACCCAAACATTTTCAAATTATCGACGTTGCCCGTGGCGGCGCAATTGCGCTTATGTTTATTTATCATTTTTGCTTTGACTTGACGTATTTTGGCTTTGCTGATTTTAAATTTAATTCTGATCCATTTTGGCTCAATTTCAGAAGCCTTATTGTCAGCAGTTTTTTGTTCATAATGGGCATTAGCTTATCGCTAGCGGCCAATAAATCATTAAACCGAACAAGCTTCTTAAAACGACTCATGATGATATCGCTCTACGCAGCATTGGTTAGTCTATCAAGTTATTTAATGTACCCAAATAGCATGATATTTTTCGGAATTCTGCATTTTGTGGCTTTAGCGAGTGTTTTAGCCTTATTCTTTACCAAACTATTCTGGCTTAATCTGGTCATTGGTAGTTCAATCATTGTTTTTGGCCTGCTTTTTCAGTCCGAGTTATTTGATTTGCGTTACTTACAATGGCTTGGATTAATGACTCATAAACCAATAACTGAGGACTACGTCCCACTTTTGCCATGGTTTGGAGTTGTGCTAATTGGTCTGTTTTTCGGTAAACTACTGTTCGTAGAAAGTACCGCAGCTATAGCAGAAAAATGCCGTAATTGGTCAAATAATGGTCAAGTTGCTACAGTATTTGCATTTGCAGGAAAATACAGTTTGCACATTTACATGTTACATCAACCACTATTCATCGCTCTGCTCTATTTAGTAGTCTCGGTAAAAGGTTAAAATTTCGAGAAATGTTAATTAATTTAAAACGTAACCCAAGTCAGCTAAGCATTAAGCACTCGAATCTTGAAAGCCGCATTACTGGTGCGCTAGTATTGTTATTTTTAACAACGGCCAGTTTTGCCGAAGAAGTAATCAGTCAAAATAACCGCTATGAACTCTGTGGAAGCTATTTACGCACCCCAACACTGGGCACAAAATCATTAACAAAAGAAGATATTGAACAAAACAGAATTCGAATTCAAGCTGAAAGCGCCTCAATGGATCAGGCTGCAATTACTCGATTTACCGGTAATGTTGAAGCGCGTCGAAACGGCTATGTATTAAAGGCCGAATCATTGAAGTACGACAATGCGAAAGATTACCTTTTTGCCAGTGGTGACATCTATTTTAGCAATAATACGATTGAGGTGCATGGCGATAAAATTGAGTTTAGTAGCCAAAAACAACAAGGTGAAATACGCAATGCGCACTATTACCTATTTGACAATGGTGCCCATGGTTCAACCCCGAGTATTCAGGTTCAATCAAAAACTAAAATGAAGTTTCTTGAAACAACTTATTCGACTTGTCCCGAGAATAATTCAGCATGGCAAATTAAAGCCAGTGTCGTTAACTTAGACAGTGAGAACCACCAAGGTACGGCTGAAAATGCGATTTTGTCTTTTCAAAATGTGCCTATTTTTTACTTTCCGTATTTTCGATTTCCATTTGGGACTGATCGTTTATCGGGATTTTTGGCTCCAACCTGGGCCACTTCAAATAATAATGGCGACGAATATCGATTACCTTTTTACTGGAATATTGCCCCCAATTACGATGCGTTGATTACTCCGCGACACATGACTAAACGTGGCACCTTAATTAATACCGAATTTCGATACCTCACTCAAAATAGCCGTGGTCAGGTTGAAGTGGGCTTTATTCAAAATGACGCTAAATTTAATAATAACCGAGAATATTACTCGATTAATAATAAATACAATCATAAAAATAGCTGGAAAAGCACCGTTGATTTAACCTACTACAGTGACGTTGATTATTTAGTGGATTTTAGCGCGCTACTTGAAGAAGCCAGTATTTCACACGTTGAACAACGCGCAGAACTGGAATACACCAGTACCGATTGGCTATTTAGAACGAAGTTACAAGGGTATCAAACCTTGAGCGGCGATGACCCCTATACTCGTTTGCCCCAGCTCACCCTGGATTATAAAGCCGTACCACTGGATAATCAGTTAAATTACTTTTTTCGCAGTGAAGTGGTGTATTTTGACCATCAATCAACAGCAGCACGTAATGGCCG
>VAOX01003267.1_pt1 | contig 22482 bp, 25 predicted proteins | sample 3393891 | NCBI WGS metagenome assembly VAOX01 (sample SAMN08290429, study PRJNA428436) | hydrothermal vent metagenome | isolation source: Deep-sea hydrothermal vent chimney | place: Indian Ocean: Southwest Indian Ridge | depth 2822 m m | reverse complement strand
GCTTTAGCAGGTGTTGCTACCTCACTACTCGCTGAGGGTGAAATTGCGACAACATTACTTTCACCAGTAGCTTGGCTACTCGGTAAACTTTCTATAACACGTACAACCGTGGTAAAAATTGTGTCAATTTCACCAACGCCTTGAACCGTGCGTAATTTACCCTGTTTTCGATAGTATTCTATTAACGGAGCCGTTTGGGCTTCGTAAACACGTAAACGATTACCAATAGTGGCCTCATTATCATCAGCACGATGAAGCAAAGCTCCACCGCATTTATCACACTGAGAATCAATTCGCGGTGGGGTTGTATGAATATTGTACATTTGGCCACAATCTTCACAGGTTCGTCGCCCCGTTAAACGTTGCATCAATACTTGAAAGTCAACATCAATCAATAGACCGGCTTGCAGTGGCTGATCAATCTTTTCTAACATATTATCCAATTCTTCTGCTTGAGGTATATTACGAGGGAAGCCATCAAGAATGAAGCCATTATCAGTCTCGGATGAAGATAGTTTTTCTTCAATCATACCCAATACGATGTCATCAGATACAAGTTGACCTGCATCCATTGCGGTTTTAGCTCTCATTCCAAGCGGTGTTTGATCGGCAACTGCTTCACGCAGTAAGTCACCTGTCGATATGTGTGCTAAACCGTATTTTGTCACTAGTTCTTTGGCTTGCGTTCCTTTACCGGAGCCTGGAGCTCCTAACAATATTATTCTCATTTTATTTCTCGCTCTGTTGGCAGTAATAAAAGTTGCATACGTAATTTATAATTAGAAATTCACTTTTGTGTATTAAACAAGAGTGTTTATTTTTTATTACCGTTAAGACTTTAAAATTAATCCTTGATAGGTCTTAAGTCAATGCAAAATGTCCTATAGATTTACTTTTTTTTAGTAATAGTTAGCGTTTGGTAACATTTTTATTGTTTATATGTAGTTTTCCATCTAAATTTTCTTATATTACTCATTAAAAATGTAATCACATTGTAATAACCAATAATTTGATCTTATTAATTTAATTATAATTATTTTATAGATAACAACAAGCAAAAATTAATTAACATTGATTTGAAAATTTAAAAGTAATACTCACTGTATTTTATTTTAAATAATTAACTGTTACCTAAAGTTGTTCTTTTTTACCTTATGTAATCAAGCAAATTTGAACGCGAATGGCGTTGATATTACACAAGCAATAAACACACTTAAAGTGCGTCAATAAGGGATATCATGACAAAAGCACCCGGAATGACTCAATTACACACAGAATGACAAATAACCGCTAAAACAACACAAATCTGCTATTGTTTTAACGTAAATAGCACTAAATCACCTTTTCTTTTCATCTCAGACTGGTAAAATTGGCGGCTTTTTAATCGTAAATTTATTACAGGAATACAAAATGAATCTTGATCGAGTCGGCACAGGTAGTGATGCACCAAAGAAAGTAAACGTAATTATCGAAATTCCATCACATAGTGATCCAGTTAAATATGAAGTGGATAAAGAAACTGGCGCAATGTTTGTTGATAGATTTATGAATACAGCAATGCACTATCCTTGTAATTATGGCTATGTCCCACACACATTATCAGAAGATGGCGATCCAGTTGATGTATTGGTTATCACACCAACCCCCCTTATTAGTGGTTCCGTTATTTCCTGTCGTATTGTTGGTATGCTTGGAATGGAAGATGAAGCTGGACCAGATGCCAAGTTAATTGCAGTTCCTGACGATAAGCTTTGTAAGTTATATCGAAAAGTACAACAACCTGAAGATTTACCAGAGTTATTATTAATGCAAATTAGCCACTTCTTTGAACACTATAAAGATCTAGAAGAAGGTAAATGGGTAAAAATCAGTGGCTGGAAAAGTGCCGAAGAATCTCACCAGGAAATTTTAGATTCGATTGAGCGTTATAAAAATGCGCCAGAAAAACCTTGTTTCTAAACTGATGGAAAAGTCGTAATGAAAATTTGTATTGTATCGGACAGTCATGATAATCGGTTTTTACTAAAAGCCGCTGCAGAAGAAGCCAAAACCCTCGGTGCAGAACAAATATTGCACTGTGGTGATATTGTAGCCCCAACCACCTTAAGAATTTTAACCAAGGTTGGCTTGCCGATTCATGCAATACACGGCAATAATACTGGTGATATGTATAACCTTTCCAGACTGGCTAGCAATAAAAGCAATCAAATCCAATACCATGGACAAGATGCCGGTATTACTTTAAATGGAAAGCGTATTTTTATGGTACATTTCCCTCATTACGCTCGCGCTATGGCGACAACAGGCGATTGGGATATCGTTTGTTGTGGTCATGACCATCGCTCTAAAATTGAACCGATTGATAATGTTAAAGGTTCGCAGACTGTATTTATTAATCCTGGTACTGTCGGAGGCGTTGGCGCTGAGCCAAGTTACATTCTTGCCGATCTAAAAAACATGAAATTCGAGATTCGTCACGTCCCAGTTGATGATGATTTGGCTTATAATATGTCTCCTGTCACAAAACACAACTAAGCTCGATTAAAATTAAGTAGTTCAATTGCTTATTTATTGATAGACTCGAATCTGATCGTAGAATCAGTAACTCAGCTTCATCCTAACCTGAATTTAAGGATGAGCCATTAGAAGATGTTTCTAAAATATTTCACATTACAGTGCTCAGGTTTCAAAACAAGCCATACTACAATGAGAATTAGGAACATAATTTAATAGACTTATAAGCTGCGCTTTAATAATAAAAATATAATTTTAATTTAGTCGTCATATTCTCAGCTAATAATGCTGAATCAAATCAGTAAATAAGGATTTATACATGTCATTTCTTCGAAATTTATTTGCAATAATCGGTTTTCTTCTTGTTGTTTTATTCATCGCAGCGGGGATAAAATTTTCTCCGATGATTACCCAACTTAGTAAATTTGACTCTAAAGCGCTCGATACCTATAGCGATATGGTTTCCAAACTAATTGAGTCCGGAAATGGCGCTGAAGCGACAATTTGGAAGACTCAAGTAAAAGAAGGTTTATCCGTTACCGATGTAGAAGATGCAATGAAATCGGTTGCGACAGAATACAATATTCGAAGTGTTGGTGAACTGCCATTATCGAAGCAAATCAGTTTAATGTCCGGCAAAAAATACCGATTTTTGAAAATTTATATGTATTGCAATCCATTAACTGCTGCGAAAATGGTTGATTATAACGACGCATTTTCAGCCTACCTGCCGTGCCGTGTTAGCCTGGTTGAGGATAAGGAGGGACGACTGTGGATTTATTCACTAAACATGGACATGATGATTTATGGCGGTACTCCACTGCCACCCGCATTAAAGAAAGAAGCAAAGCGTGTTAAAGAGGTCATTCAGGCTATTATGAGCCGTGGTGCCAGTGGCGAATTTTAGAGTGTAGTTCTAAACAGTTGGTTTAAATTAGCCAGGGGTGTTTTTTTCAACCCAATGAAAACTATCCTTTGTTGTTTCACGTTTCCAGAATGGAGCAGTGGTTTTTAACTGCTCCATAATAAAACGACATGATTCAAACGCATCAACACGATGCTGTGACCACACAGCAACCAATACAATAGAATCATTAGGCTTAATATTTCCGACTCGATGTACAACTAATGTGTCGAGTATTTGCCATTGTTGTTCCGCTAAAGACACAATTTTCTCAAGTGCTTTTTCAGTCATGCCAGGATAATGTTCTAAAAACATTTCAACAATATCCTTACCCTCATTTAAATTACGCATAGTGCCGATAAAATTTGACATAGCGCCGTACTGACCAGTTCGTCCCATTTGTTGTTGGTATTCATCAAGTTTTTGCAAGGCATTAAAATTTTCAGCGAGTAGTTCAATTAACATATTTAACCTCCCGTTACTGGTGGGAAAAAAGCCACTTCATCATTATCTGTCACTACGGTATCAAAGCTGACATATTCCATATTGATAGCCACTAGCACATTGTCCGGAATTGCTTTATTTTCAGTACCGCTATTCCAAGCATCAGTAACAGTATTGATACCTTCCGCTGAAATTTGCATATCATCAAGTTTTAAATTCTCGCGTAAACTTGCAAAAAAACGTATCGTAATTGACATATTAAATTCTCTAATTATGTAATAATATTGCTACTCGTAACTGTAAATCAACTGTGTCAGAATAACCAAATAACACTAACAAATCTTAACTATTCCTATGTCTAAATTAACACATTTTAACAACGAAGGCGCGGCGCATATGGTCGATGTTGGTGCCAAAGATATTACCGACAGAACTGCAATTGCAGAAGGTCATATTGATATGAATCAAGAAACGCTGGATTTGATCTTAAGTGGTAGCCACAAAAAAGGTGATGTGCTCGGAATTGCCCGAATTGCAGGAATCATGGCCAGTAAAAAAACATCCGATTTAATTCCATTGTGTCATACATTAAACCTTTCAAGTGTTGATATTAAGCTATTTAAAAGTGAAACAACAATTGGTATCACGTGTACTGCCGTCGTTAAAACATCGGGGCAAACGGGTGTTGAAATGGAAGCCTTGACAGCCATTCAAATTGCTTTATTAACAATTTACGATATGTGCAAAGCTGTCGATCGAGGAATGGTAATTCAAAATTGCCGATTAATTGAGAAAATGGGTGGTAAATCCGGTCACTGGATAAGGTAATTTCGTATCATACATAAACTAACAACTTTGTTAAGATAGGTGAAATAAAGTAAATTGTTTTATAAACTTAAATTATCATCTATATTTATAACTTACGTATAAGATTGGAACTTGATGTGCATTTTTTTTATGCAACTGACACACATACTCGACAAAATAAAATGAGAATAAGTCATTTTATTGTGCTGTTATGCCTCTTATTACAATTTTCCATTTATTCTTCAAGCTATTCTGCAACCGCCAATTCGTCATCCAATTATAACAGCATCCTAAATAAAGCTAAAAAGGGTAGTCCCAAAGCAATGTTTTTAGTTGGCCGAATGTTAGAACAAGGCAAAGGTACCAAAAAAAATATAAAAGCTGCTTCTAAGTGGTATCAGCGATCCGCTAGCCAAAATTATGCTGCTGCGAATGCACGATTAGGAAAACTATACCTAGAAGGTATTGCTGTTAATAAAAATACCAAGAAGGCATTTCGGTTGCTTAACCTAGCTGCAATTCAAGGAATTCCAATGGCTCAATTTCATTTAGCAATATTATACGAAGTAGGCATCGGTACTAAAACAGATTTGAAAAAAGCAATTAAATGGTATGACTCTGCTGCAAAAGGTGGATATTTTTCTGCCAAAAATAAAAGTAGTAAACTGAAAAAACAAATTGGGCTTAGCTTGGCGACGACTGTTGACACTCTAAACTTAAAAGATGAAAAACCCGATAACAGTACAAAACAAGGTATTGGTCCAATTGAATTAACTCAAGAAACGACTGACGATATAAATGAACCTATCGAGTTGGGAGAGCCAATTGTTATTGACAATGAAGATTTGCTTTCTCAAAGTGAAATCGAACCACAAACAATTGCTCAAGTAGTCGCCAGTATAGACGTCGATATAGAGTCCGATGTTGCAAACACTAATATTGAGGAAAATACTGTCGCCGATGTCGAAAATACCCCTGAAATCGCTAGTGAAAACAAAGATCATGAGCTGTCAATTGAACACCAAATAGATATTAATGGTACTCAAAACAGTGAAAATGAAACACCCGAATTATTAAGTGATTCACAAAATCGTGCTGAAGTAGAGCCAAACACGGCTCCAATTAAAATCACTCAATTAGCAAGCCTTAATAAAAACCAAAAACTGGCACTTGTTAAAAATGAACACATTAAACGAACGTTAAAGACACTATTAGATGGTCGATGGTTTGATAAAAACAGACCGGTTAATTTCTTACCATCCCCAAAGACGCAATGTAATATTATTAATAAATCAGATATAAAATGCATATCGCGAGAGTTGCAACGTCAAACCGATAATGAAACCGTATTTTATAAAACGTTTGGAAAAATTAGCAAGATAACAAGCAAAGGTAGTTTTTTAATTCAGTATCAGAACTCGGTTACTCGAGTTAAAACAGAACAAGATGAGAGTGATAATGCCGTATTATTTAAAAGTAAAATAAAGATCGGATTACAAAATAAAATTCATCAATTAAATTGTCAGTACAAAAATATACGAAATCTAATTTGCATAAGAGACCGAGCCAATCGCTATAATTTTAAAAACAGAGCTATTATAGAGAAATCATCCGAAATATCGGATACTGATGAAGAGGATTAACGAAACTGAATGTTTACGTTAAAATACTCGATTTAATATCCGATTTTACATTGACGTGTGATGCTAAACGTCGGTTAACCAGCTTGCGACGCTCTTCAGAAATTAAAATATTGTCACTATCACGAAAAGGGAAGATATTACCTTGTGCTGTCTCTCGCCGATCATGTGTCGACAAGCGCCTGATACCTTGCACGTTTAAGACATACATTCGAATTATTGCCGCTGCACCAAATATAAATGCCATAAATAACACAACCGGTAATCCTTGAAATATTTCTACAAATGTATTCATTTCAGCCCTCCATCGCAAAATTAATTTCAGTTAATAAAGTATCAAGTTGATATAATATGTCAAGAAAAATATTCTGTTTAAGCCGTGTAGTGGGCATTTAATTACAGTAAATGCCACTATCAATCCAGTGTCTGTCGCTATATTAATGATATAATTTTAATCAATTTACAAATGAATAAATCGTATGAATTCAAATTTCTTTTGTATACCTCAATCCGAACAACAGTTAAAGCTAAACTGTGTTGCGCTTGCAGGCACGACACTTGCTGAACTAGCTGAATTATGTAAGATTACCTTACCGACAGAACTTAAATTTGCTAAAGGTTTACTAGGTCAATTACTCGAAAAAGTATTGGGTGCTACTGCGGGCAATGCTGCCGAACCCGATTTTCAAGGACTCGGAATTGAATTAAAAACAATCCCCGTAGACATCAATGGCAAGCCGCGTGAAACAACCTATATATGTACTGTCCCGCTAATAAACACCAGCGGTTATAGCTGGAACAGTTCCTGGGTACGTCGAAAGCTTAACCGTGTGTTATGGATACCAATCGAAGCTGATCCTCAAATTCCGCTCGCACACCGTCGAATCGGCAATGCCACTTTATGGAGTCCGTCTGATGAGCAATTGCAAATATTACAACAAGATTGGGAGGAACTTATGCAATTGATTATAACCGGTCAGTTTGAAAATTTAACTGCAAAAATAGGTACTTATTTACAAGTCAGACCAAAGGCGGCCAATTCAAAAATTTTAACACAGGCGACCGATGAATATGGGGTTCCTTGTTTAACCACCCCTCGTGGTTTTTATTTGCGAACACAATTTACTGCTGCTATTTTACAAAATGAATTTATTTTACCCTAATTATTTTATTCTTTAACTAAAGTGCGAAAAAAACATGACCGATACAAAATTACTTAATAACGAAAAAATTACTGCATTATTCGATTTGGTATCGGATATTTATGAAAATCCATCAACTCGTTTTTTTTCTTTTTGTGGTGATCAAGTTGCTAACCTATTAAAAGCTGGCCCTGGTCAAAAAGTACTGGATATTGCTGCCGGTACGGGTTGTAGCTCAATTGCACTTGCACAAACTATCCAGGCTAATAATGGTCGTGTCACGTGCATTGATTTGTCGGAAGGCATGCTTAAAAAAGCGCAACAGAATATTGAACGCGCAGGTTTAAAAAATGTTGATTACCATATTATGGATGGTCAAAACCTGGATTTTAAAAGTAACTATTTTGATTATATTAACTGCAGTTACGGCATATTTTTTATGCCTGACATGAATGCCGCTCTACAGTCTTGGTATCGGGTATTAAAACCCGGTGGTACTGTGTTATTTACTAGTTTTACAGAAAAAGCATTTGAGCCGCTAACAACATTATTTTTAAACCTATTAGGCGAGTTTGGGGTATCGGTTCCTGACACAAAATGGAAGTTACTCAAAAACGCTGATGATTGCAAATCGCTGCTTGAGCAAAATAATTTTGAATCAATCAAAATTATAGATAAACAACTGGGGTATCACCTAGCCCATTTTAATGATTGGTGGGAAGTTTTGTGGAGTACGGGTTATCGTGGTTTACTAGAACAAATGAGTGATGTGGATCTCGCAAAGTTTAGAGTTAAACACTCAATCGAAATTGAAAAGCTCAGAGCCAAGGATGGAATTTGGATGGATGTGACAACCCACTTTTCTTTGGCTAAACGTCCTTTAAAATAGTATGTGGCATGTTTACATACTGCAATGCAGTGATAACACATTATATACCGGAGTCACCAATGATATGGACTCCAGAGTGCATGCTCATAACCACTTGGTTTCTGGGGCTAAATATACACGTATTCGTCGTCCGGTTACTCTGGTGTATTCAGAAGATTATGACACTCGCTCCTTAGCGCAAAAACGTGAATTTGAAATTAAAAAATTATCACGACTAAAAAAATTAAATCTCATTGCAGTCCATCGTAACACTTGAGATAATCACTAATCAGGTTGCCCTCAAGCAACAATTAACGTAATTTTTATAAATTAAGACTTATTATGACAGATTTAAATTCAAATAATTTAGCCAACTTAACCAGCGTCCCCGATTTAGAATCACCTGAAGCACAGGCCCGTATCCAGGAAACATTTGATAACGAGCAACGGCTTTATAATGAATTGGCTACCGATGCACCTGAAATAGACCGTGCTAATATTTTATTGCGCATGGCAGATGCCGAAGTAGGCTTAAAACAAAATGAGTCGGCCTGGAGCCATGCTCGACGTGCTTTTGAATGTTTTATTGAGAATGAGCAATGGGAAGCCGCTGTTGAAGCGTGTAATTTGCTCTACCAAACAGAACAACCGGCTTCGATTTGCGCACTTGGGCAAGGGATTTGGCTGGCTGTCACCTTCCCTATTGATGTTACACTCAGTATTAACATGTTGACCCACATAATCGATGAAACGCCAGCACGTTCAGATGGAGCAGCCGTTGCGGCCATCACAGCCCATTATATTGCTGACATTCGCACCGATGATGACAAACACTCAAGTATTTCATTCTTAACAAGCAATATTCTAGCCCGTGTCGCTGAAGGCCATAGTGATGTTAAGGATCAACATTCTTTGAATATTTGGCTTCAAAAACTGGAATTAAAAGATCCTGAACAGTTTTTGCCACGATTAGCAAAAATACTCAATATCATCGTCGAAGACAAATGGTGGTATGACAAGGACAAATTAAGAGAAAAACTGCCCCATTAGCTATATTTTGATTAATTATGTGACGAAATTGTCATTTTTCGACAATTTCTGTCTATTTTTTAATCAAACCTGACCATTTCTGCTATACCTATAATTGTCACAGAGGCAAACTCAGACGAAAGCTGAGGGCGCAAAACCACCGGTCTACGGAATTTATTATTCTAAGATAGCGGGGTTACCAGAAACAGTCTGTGTTTCTGTCAAGCTACAAACAACATGCGTCTCTTTCGTCAGAATGTCTAATAAATTGGAATGTAACTGGATCACGTTTTCCGATTTATTAACTTCAACAATTCCTCAATGTGCCGATAGTTATAAGGATACGTTTTCTATTGAATTACTAGAAAGTTCTATTCTTATCTTTCAAAACCAACACTAGAGTTATTACCTATGTCAGTGGATCGCAAAATTGTATCAATTCACTCAAAAGTTGCCGGGAACGATAAACCGCTTAATGCAACGGAAGTAATCGAAGTTTGCCGCAAAATTATGAATTCACGCTTAAAAAGTTTGGTTCATTCTTTATTGGATTGTACCGATGATGCGTTATTTGAACTTGCTGATAAAGCCGAAACAAATGCGATTCAATGCCAATATTTTGATGCTATGCGTATTGTTCGCTTTCAACGCCAGGAAATTGAAGATTCATTTAATAATAATATTATCGACCAATTTCATAATTTACGAATAACCCATGATATTAACGAATCGTTAAATAATATTTCTATTGCTAACTTTTCATTAATGCAAGAATGTGACCTCGAAGAAACCCTTGCTATAGACGGTTTAATTGGAAAAGTAAATAATCGTCAACGTGAAATTTTATTTGCTATTGAACAACGCGTTGCCTCATTATTACCCGATCTTGATATCGACATCGATAATAACCCTTTTGGGCCTCAAACCATTTGTACCTCCTTTAAAGAATCATTAGCGACACTTGATGTCGATATTAAAATTAAACTTATTATTTATAAATTATTTGATAAACACGTCATTAGTGAAATTGGCAGTTTATACCAAGAATTGAACATCGTATTTATCAATGCCGGGATATTACCAAAGTTAAAACACGATATTAAAAAATCCAATAATGACTCAAATTCAGTTGCCGATAGTAATAATGCAATACATGAGCAAGCACGCGGCGGTAATAAAGAAACCCAGTTACAAAACGATAATAATGTATTACAAACCATCCAAGGCTTGTTAACCGCTTCGCGTTCAAATGCAGAGGCTGCCAAACTCAGCTCAAAGAATGGAAATAGTGCAAATAACAACGCAGATCCAACGAATACTATTGGCTCGTTTCAAATCAATGGCACACTACATGCGAATACTGGCGAAGTGTTAGTTGCACTAAGCTCGATACAATTAAATACTGGACATTTAGAGTCAATTTCAGCTAACGTGTTAACCAGTGAAATCATCAAAAATACATTAACCAGCCAATTTCAGTCCATGGAAAATATAGGGCCCAAAGAATCAATTAATCCCCTAGATAATGACATTATTGATGTTATTACGATGATGTTTGATTTTATCTTAGAGGACCATGAATTACCGGATGCCGTCATATCGCTGGTTGTCCGCTTACAAATTCCGATGTTAAAAGTTGCATTAATTGATAATCAATTTTTTGCAAGCAAGTCACACCCTGCTCGTAAATTACTCAATATTATTGCAAAAACGGGGGTTGGATTAACCAATAACAATTGTATCCCAGGTAACATCTTATTCGATAAATTATCTGAAACAACGGCCAGTGTTATTAATAACTTTAAATCAGATATCGCCATTTTCGATATAATATTGACTGATTTGGAACAGTTTTTATCGGAGCTTGATGAAGTTAGTCAGCAAAAAACTCAAAAACACATCGCCAAATTCAAGCAACGTGAAGAAGTAAAACTAGCCAGTGATTGGGTGAAATATTCAATTAATGAACAAATTTCTAAAGATAGTGTTCCAAATGAAGTTTACCGTTTCCTATATGAGCAGTGGCAAGAGGTACTTTTAAAAACCTACCTTGAACTCGGAGAAAATTCCAAGCAATGGAAAAAACAAATCAAATTTATTAGTATTTTAGTGTGGTCGGTTGAAGCTAAATCAAGCACGGCTGAACGTCAGCAATTAGCCGGTATAATATTAGATTTATTAGATATGCTAAAAAGTGGTTTAAAGTCCATCTCTTATTCAGAACAAGGCACTGCAAATATAATTGCGATGTTAGAAAAATATCACTTACATAATTTTCATTCTGATAACCAACTTTTACACGATACTGGCGATGACGAGTACTCCAATCAAACAACCTTGATTGATATTAAAGTAAACGACATCATTGATATTGATGCTGAGATGCAAGACTTAGTCGATGAGCTTGATAATATGAGTGGTATTGCTGCAGCAAATCCCGTTGTTGAAAACATTATTTTAAATGATTACCAACAAGATACCGACAGCTATCCTGACGATGAATATTTACAACTTGCTCGCCATCTAGAGGCTGGTCGTTGGATTGAGTTTGTCGATGAATCAAATAACACTCAGCGTGCGAAACTTGCTTGGAAAAGTGATCTATTAGGCGAGTTTACTTTTATTAACTGGCGATTCCAAGTTGTCGCAGACAAAACCTTACACGACTTGGCTAACGACTTGCAAAACGGTTCAGCCAAAATTATTGAGGATGTTCCAATTTTTGATAAAGCACTTGGCGCAGTTGTTGAAGGCTTAAAAAAACGAATTGCATAGTAAGTTTACTTTAAAAAAGATGAAACCGATATTCAACGTATATCAAAATGACTTAACAAAAAAATACAGTAACAGTGCTTGTTTATCCTGAACCCGTAATAATTTATTTTCTTTAATATTTCAATAATTATCAATAAGATACGACCATTCAAACCGATAGTGTTAAAAAACAAAAATAAATTAAAGAATTAGTACTTTTGGCAGATATAACTTGTAACGCAACCATAAAAGTTATCAGCCATGAACATACAAATAGATACTGTATCTAAAAACACTGTTATCACACTAAGTTATGCAATGTATGACGATGACAGCGGAAAAATTTTAGAATATCGCGATGACATGCGATTTCTTCAAGATGGCTCAGCCGAGTTATTACCAAAATTACACGAAGCCGTTGATGGCTATTCAGTTGGCATGAGTTGTGGGGTTTTATTAACTGAAGATGATGCCTTTGGGGCATACGATCCTCAATTGTTAGTTCGTGATGAACGAACCAATTTTCCTTCAAACGACATAAAAGTTGGTTCAACCATTGAGGGTCATACTGAAGCAGGTGAAGTTTTAATTTTCCGAATTGTTGACATTGATGGCGAAATTGTAACAGCCGATGCAAACCACCCTCTTGCCGGTATTAACCTTCGATTTGAACTTAAAGTAAAAGGCATCCGTCAAGCAAGTGCTATCGAAATTGAGCGTGGAAAAGCCTTTAAGCTCACGTCTCACTGTGATGTATCAAAGGAACAATTTCATTAGCTCTCTAAATACATCGAAGTTACTTAAACTGAGTTTCCACTAAACTTGTACTCTCGAATATAAATTACTAAACTAAATTAAGAAGAATTACATAATAAAATAAAATTAAGCTACTCGAATATCAATTACCTTTGTTTAATTGTTGTTAAAAATTCGATTATTTTAAACATTTGTGTGACCAACTACGCCACTTCCAAATATTTTTATAAAGCACGATGAATTATGAGCGATATAGATAATGTAGTGCATGATTAATCGAAGTGAATAAACTAAATGGATAAATCGAGTGAATAAAGTGTCAACATTAATGACAGACTCCATAACAGAATTTGATTTAGTATCACTTGAGCTATTTAAGTTGGAGCAGCCAAAATCATTAAGTTGGATTTTACCCTATTGTAAAGTACAAACTGTCGAAGCTGATTCTGTCATCCTTGAGCCTCAAGTCGAAAACAATACTCTATTTTTTATATTATCAGGCCAAGCCGAAGTTCATCTGGCGGGTAAAAATGCAATTAGTTATTTAAAACCGAATCAATGCATCGGTGAAATGTCAATAATTGAAGGGGCTGCACCTTCCGCTAAGGTTGTCACAACAGAAAAAACTATTTTACTCACCTTGCCCGGAGAAATTTTATGGCAAATAATTGATCGTTCTCATGCCGTGTCTAAAAACCTTATTTACATGCTGTCTTCGCGAATTCGAAACGATAATACAGTTATTGAAGAAAGCAGAGAATTACAAATTTTACATGAACAAAAATCAAAAAATGATGTATTAACAAATTTATATAATCGCCGTTGGCTGGATGAAATGCTGCCGAGAATATTTGAGCGCTACCAAACTCAAAAAACGAATTTCAGTATTATTATGCTAGACATCGATTATTTTAAACAATACAACGATAACCACGGTCATTTAAGCGGTGATATTGCATTAAGAGTGACAGCCGCTACGATTACAGAGAATATTAGGCCAAATGATATGGCTGCTCGTTACGGTGGTGAAGAGTTTATGGTGTTATTACCAGAAACCAATATTGAAGAAGCCTGCATTATTGCAGAACGATTACGCTCGACAATAAAAGCAAAAAAGATAGTATCCGAAAATAATGATGAATTACCATCGATAACAGCATCATTCGGGGTTGCGACAAGCCAAGAAAATATTAGTTTGCTTGATTTAATCTGTAACGCTGATACTGCATTATATAAAGCGAAAGAAGGTGGCCGTGATTGTATTTATAATGATAGGGGCAATAAATTCTGACTAAAACTGGTAGGTCTTTCCTGATTCAACATCAACAGCAGAAATAACACCATTTCGAAACTCTTTACGGCTAGACTTAAATTTTTGATTTGGCACGAAAAATTCATCTGAAATCATCAAACTAGTAATTAAACCTACTTCAAATTTACGCGCACCGGGTTTTTTAAATAAATTTGATTCGTCTTGAACGCGAAAGCCACCAACCAATATTCGTCCATCGAGAGCTTTGAAAATAATATAAGGCTCAAATGTACGATAGTGCATATCTAAATCATATCGCAGACGAACAACCTTTCTATCACTGATAGCAAGGCTAAGTTGAGATTCGATTTCATAATTACGTTCAGCAGGAACGATTTTTTGCAATGCCACGATGACTCCAAATTAATTAATACAAAATAATACAGATTGAGACTAATCAAATAAGCCAAAATCTCAGATGTTATTATCAGTATGGCTTAATTATTAGTGAATAGATTGTAAACTATGATAACTGGTTCATATTCTCCACCTAAAGTAGTTGAAAAACAACCACGAATAGATAGAAAGCATATTATAAACGATAAACGGTTTATTTAATGTACTTTTTTTATAAATTCCTTATTATTCAAACGCTTAATTTGTGATTAAACCGATGATAACGAGTTTTGAATCGATATTTGTAACCACCACTGCATGTTAATTTTTAAAATAAAGTGGCCTATTTTAATGTGATTGTTGTTCGATAAAGCTGACGATTAATTCAGGCGCAAGCATGCCACTACGTTGAGCCATTAGTTGACCCGATGGTGAAAAAACCAGAAATGTGGGGGTACCAAGCCAGTCCTGCTTGGTGTACTGCTCAAACACAGTAGTAATAAAATCCGTCTCAGCAATTAAATTTGGAAAATTAACATTGTGGATGTTTACAAAGTCTTGAGCTGCTTCGGTCTTTTCAATACCCTCAACAGAAATTCCTAAAACTCGAATATTTTTATCACTGAAAGCTTCATGCAACTTTACAAATTGATGAACTTCAACAGTACAAACATGACAGTTTGACGCCCATAACATTACAACAGTCCATTGTTCTGACTTGATATAATCGCCAAAGCGAACAGCTTTATTCGAAAAATCAAATAATGTATTTTCTGTTTCAAATGTTGAAATTAAGTTATTCGTGTTTAGCTCTTCGGTATGCGATGCTATTGGAGCCGCAATACTGCTCTGCATACAAATTAACATTAGTACGAACGCCGAAAATAGCTGTTTAAATATAGTAATCATTTTAATGGTCAACCGATATCTGTTTAAAGTTAAAAAGTTAGTGTTTGTTATAGCACCTAAGTTAACACACTATTGTGAATTTATTAGCCTATTGGTTCATGTTCGCTTTCAGGCCCCAGTAAAATAGCTATCCATTTAGACTGCTCATTACTTTCAAGCGCTATTTTTAAAGTCATGGTTAACGGCACCGATAATAACATCCCAACCGGACCTAATACCCACCCCCAAAAAACTAACGATAAAAATACCACCAAAGTCGATAAACCAACACCTCGCCCCATAAATTTAGGTTCAACAACATTACCAATTATTATATTCACCACTACATAACCAATTGCGACAGCCAATGCAGTACCCGATCCAAGTTGAATTAAAGCCATTAAAACCGCCGGGATTGCAGCTAAGATTGAACCTAGGTTAGGTATAAAATTAAACAAAAATGCTAATAATCCCCACAATAATGGATACTTCACTCCGAGTATCCACAAATACACCGCAATAATTATTCCTGTAACCAAACTTATGACGGCTTTTATTGCCATGTATTTTTTTAATGAATCTAAAAACTTATCAACATGAAACTGAGCATTAGTAGTTGATCCAAATGCCGTTTTAATTTTTGAGTTAAAACTTGAGGACTCCAGTAAAATAAAAATTACAGCCAATAAAATCAAAAAACCATTCGTTAACACATTACCAAATTCTGATAATATTTTAGCGACATATTTCATTGCAACGGCCGGGTCAAAAATTTCAGATACCGCGGAACCAGATAGATCTATTCCTATATTACTGATCCAAGAAAGTATACCTTGAAAAACAATGTCGATACGCGATTGATAAAGCGGTAGCGATTTAGAAAAATCATTGATTGAACTTCCGATTAAACTTGCCAACAATACACCAATGAATATCACAACCGCCATCACTATAAACAATGACAAAACCGTTGGAATTTTTTTTGTTTTCAACCAAAAAAATGCCGGCGCACTGATAACCGCAATAAAACCCGAAAGCAAAAAAGGTATTATAATTGCGGAAGCAGTTTTAACTCCTGCGATGACAATAATAAAAGCAGCACTAATCAATAAAAAACGCGTGCCTGATGACATCGATTGCATATTTTCTCCTACCAATTAATTATTTTATAACTTTACATCTGATCGTGTTTCGATTCAATCGAATCAAATTTCTATTTTGACAGGAAACGGTATTGAACAAATGATGGCTTAATGTAGAATGAGTAAACATACTTCTTTTTGAAATAATCAATATTCTGTCTATTTCACAATTTTGCATATTTTATGATACTAATCCACCAAGCCCACAATATTCAACAAGCAAACTTGATTTTGCATCATCTTGAGCAACATGGTTTAAAGGCGATTATTTTAAATCAATATACTCAAGGCGCTTTAGGGGAACTACCTTTCACCCAGTCTTATCCGGAAATATGGGTTGAGGAAATAATTAAAGATAAAGCTGAGCAACTGATTAAAGCGTTTGAACAACTACCCATTAATGATAACACGGTAGTTTGTGGCAACTGTAATGAGCTCAACCCAGAAAACTTTGAAACGTGTTGGTCGTGTGGTGTAATATTAAACGTTTAATCGTATGACTTACTCGGTAATAAGCGCTTAAATGCTGACATCACATTTTGAGCATTAAATGGCTTAACAATGAAACCTCGAGCACCACTACTAATTGCAGTTTGAACCCGTTCCGATGATGGTTCGCCACTGACCATTATGACGTGAATTTCAGGGTAGTCTTTTTTAATAATCCGTAATAAATCCAGTCCACTATCCTCTCCCGGTAACACGATATCCAGCAACACCACCTCGGGTGAGTTATCTTTTAACTGGCGTCTAGCCTCGGCACCATCACCGGCTTCACCACTGATAGTGAAACCGCCTTCAACTAGAATTAAACGTAACATTTCGCGTATTAACGAATCATCGTCGACAATTAATACACGTAAACTCTTGCTCATAATTTCAATATTACAATACCGTTCATGTAACGTTTATCGGTTTTTAACCCACGAACTTTATACAATATTTCATGCGTATTTAAATTAACCGCATGAATATAAAGCTTTAGGATTTTTTATATAATTCATTTCCCTGTTCGGCAAATTCCTTGGCTTTTTCCTGCATACCACTAACCAAAGCTTGCTCCGTGCCAATACCTTTTAGTTTTGCATATTCCCGAACATCCTGGGTAATTTTCATCGAACAAAAATTAGGGCCACACATTGAACAGAAATGCGCAACCTTGTGAGCATCTTTAGGCATCGTTTCATCATGATAGGCGCGCGCTCGGTCAGGATCGAGACCAATATTGAATTGATCTTCCCAACGGAATTCGAAACGGGCTTTTGACATGGCATTATCTCTAATTTGAGCGCCAGGATGACCTTTTGCTAAATCGGCAGCATGGGCAGCGATTTTATAAGTAATTATGCCTTCTTTAACATCATCGCGATTCGGTAATCCTAAATGTTCTTTTGGAGTGACGTAACACAACATAGCCGTGCCGTACCACCCGATCATTGCAGCACCAATACCAGAGGTTATATGATCATAACCCGGTGCGATATCGGTTGTTAGTGGCCCCAAGGTATAAAAAGGTGCCTCGCCACAGGTTTCCAGCTGCTTATCCATATTTTCTTTAATCATATGCATTGGAACATGCCCTGGACCTTCGATGAAGGTTTGAACTTCATGTTTCCACGCTATTTTGGTTAACTCACCCAATGCTTCGAGTTCGCCAAATTGAGCTTCATCATTGGCATCGGCGATACAACCTGGACGTAAGCCGTCACCTAATGAAAAAGTAACATCATAGGCTTTCATTATTTCACAGATATCTTCAAAGTGTGTGTACAGAAAATTTTCTTGATGATGAGCCAGACACCATTTAGCCATTATCGCACCACCACGTGACACTATTCCCGTCAACCGTTTTGCGGTTAATGGTACATGACGTAATAACACGCCTGCGTGTATCGTAAAGTAATCAACGCCCTGTTCTGCCTGTTCGATTAAAGTATCTCGAAATATTTCCCAGGTTAAATCTTCAGCTTTACCATTCACTTTTTCTAGTGCTTGATAAATTGGTACGGTGCCAATTGGTACTGGAGAATTTCGAATAATCCATTCGCGGGTTTCATGAATATTTTTGCCGGTTGATAAATCCATAATGGTGTCAGAACCCCAGCGTATTCCCCACGTCATTTTATCCACTTCAGTTTCAATCGATGAGGTGATTGCAGAGTTACCAAGGTTACCGTTAATTTTAACCAGAAAATTACGACCAATGATCATTGGTTCTAATTCTGGATGATTTATATTGGCGGGGATTATTGCACGACCTCGCGCAATTTCGTCTCGAACAAATTCAGGCGTAATCGATTTGGGGATACTTGCGCCCCACGACTGACCCGGGTGCTGCTGTTGTAGCTCTTTTTGATACTGTTCTAATTTTAAGTTCTCGCGAATAGCGACATATTCCATTTCAGGTGTAATAATGCCTTTTTTAGCATAATGCATCTGGGAAACGTTGTGGCCGCTCAGCGCACGACGTGGTTTGCTAATGTGCTCAAACCGTAACGCATCTAATTTGGTATCGTTGGCACGATCTAAACCGTAGGTCGAACTTAAACCATCCAATAATTCAGTATCATTTCGTTCTTCAATCCAACTTGAGCGAACATTGTTCAGACCCTTTCTAATATCAATGTCGACATCCGGATCGCTGTACGGACCTGAAGTATCATATACGGTTAATGGCGCATTTTTTTCAACACTATCATCATTGACGTCCGTCGATAATTTGGTATCGGACAATTTAATTTCACGCATAGGCACTCGAATATCTTCCCGACTGCCTTGGACGTATATTTTTTTAGAATTAGGAAAGGCTTGCATTGATGCGGGATTTATTTGTGCGGTGTTACTCAGTTTAGTATCAATAATTGCGCTCATAGTGTCTTTTCCAAATTTAAATTATATTGTTTAAGAAATCGACGCACGGAAATGGAGTTATTCGCATTTCCTACGCCGGTATTAACCGGATCAGGTTCGAGGGTATATCTCAGCGAAAAATTAAACTCGAGTACCAATAGTTAAGTAATGGACTCTGTTGATGTAACCGCACCCCTAGCAACGGAATACGTTATAGCAGCTGCATTAATTTTGCAAATATTATCATTAAAAAAACATTTCAAATGCGCCTTAGTTGCTCAATTCATTAAACAAAATTAACCTTGGGTTATGTCACCACCATTATAAAAATCAACAATTTCAATTCAATATTTCACTTTATTCATTCAAGTCATTGATAGCTGAGGAAATAATCTTTATAACACAAGCTGTATTATTACTTGTCACTGAAATAATAAAACCGTACTCTAGTCTAGAGCCTAAAGTAATACAAAAACATATCAATACGGAATACAGACATGACTAGTGCAACACTTGAAAAAGCGCGATACAACATGGTACAGCAACAAATTCGTCCATGGAGTCTCCCAAGTGATGAAATTTTAGACACCATATCCGCGATACCACGTGAAGATTTTGTACCTCCAGAGTATCGAAACCTTGCTTTTAGTGATAGTGAAACGCCAATCGGCTTTAATCAGGTAATGATGTCACCAAAACTAGAGGCGCGACTACTTCAAGCTTTAACTATAAAACCCAACGAAACCGTACTTGAAATCGGCACCGGCAGTGGTTATTTAACAGCCTTATTAGCGAGCTTGGCGCGTCATGTTGTGACGCTTGAAATAATCCCTGAATTACAAGAACAAGCTCAAGCCAAGTTTAAAACGCATGGAATAGTTAACATAAATAGTATTTGTGGCGATGCCGCACACGGCTGGCCTCAAAATGGTCCCTATGATGTGATTGTCGTTACCGGTTCAATATCATTCATGCAACATGATTTTAGAGAATCACTTAACGTCGGTGGTCGATTATTCGTTATTGTTGGCGATGCTCCGGTGATGACCGCGCAATTAATCCGTTGCACCGGGAAAAATCAATGGACCCAGGAAAGCCTGTTTGAAACAGAATTAGCACCGCTCAGTAATATATCCCAACCGGATCGATTCTCTTTTTAGCATCTGTTAAAAAAAACTTAACAAACCAGCTCAACAAATTTCGCAATATTAGAAAATTATTGATATCTAATCCTGCGGCAATATTAATCAAGGTGTATACTCCCCTCTGATTTAATACATGCTTTAATATCACTTAAAGATATAGAGTATATTGAGCATATTCACGACATGATCGAAATGACAGCCATTCAACTTAGACAACGTCTTACTAGCAGTGGTAACACCACGCCAGTTTTACTTGATGTACGAGAAGAATGGGAATATCAATACTGTCATATTGAAAATTCGGTATTAATTCCAATGGGTGAAATTAGCCAGAAGCTGCATGATCTCGATCCGCAAAGAGAGACTGTTGTTATTTGCCATCATGGCATTCGTAGTCGACGCATCGGTCATTATCTGGAAACCCAAAATTTTACCCATATTATTAACTTAACTGGCGGCGTTGAAGCCTGGGCAGATACAGTTGATCCAGCCATGCCTCGTTATTAAAAAAACAAATAAATTTTGTGAATATAAGGATATTCAATAATGAACTATTTAAAATTTTCAATCACACTTGCTTTAATACTTAGCATTACTAACGTACAAGCAGTCGAATTAACTCAAGTGTTTAAAGATGCGCTTAAGAATGATCCAATATATAAAGCATCAATTGCGGCAAACAAGGCTTTAATTGAATCAAAATCAATTGCTCTGTCTTTTTTATTGCCCAGTATCACGCTAAACGGAAGTTATTCAGATAATAGTACTAGTACTGCATTTCCTAATCCTACAACCCTAGCGACTATCGTATCACCCAAAGACTTTGAAGGTAATAATTATAGCTTGTCGCTAAGGCAAACTATTTATAATCACGATTACTTTACCCAGTTGTCACAAGCCGATAACTCAGTTGCAATTGCACAAGCTAATTTTATTGCCGCTAAACAAGAACTGATAATTCGGATAGCATCTACTTATTATAACGTCCTTGCTGCCATTGATAATTTAGATTTTGCCGTGGCCGAAAAAAAATCCATTAAACAACAATTACTCCAAACCAAACAACGTTTTGATGTTGGCCTTACCGCAATCACCGATGTCCATGAAGCCCAAGCACGATACGATCAATCCGTTGCATCTGAAATTGGAGCAGAAAACTTACTGGCTATTAATAAAGAAAAGCTACGTGAAATAACCGGAATATTATATCCAAACTTTAAAGGTCTAAAAGAAAACACACCATTATTGAGTCCAGAACCAGCCAATGTGAAAGATTGGATTAAAACCGCAATCGCCAATAATAAAGCCTTATATGTTGCTACAAAAAACATGGAAATTAGTAAACAAGATATCTCACGTGCGCAATCCGGTTACTATCCAACATTGGATTTTGTAGCCACCAGAAACCGTTCTATTTCGACAACAACATTTAATGGTTCCGACTTCAGTGAACTCGAAAGAAATTCAACAACATTGTCATTACAACTCAATGTCGCTTTATATGAAGGTGGTCGAACTTCATCTCGCTCGCAACAAGCACACTATAAATACCAACAATCTCGCGAGCTTTATGAATCTCAACGGCGAAAAACTGAACGTGAAACTCGAACTTCATATTTAACGGTATTAGCCGATATAAGTCAGGTGAAAGCCTTAAAACAAGCCTTAGCATCGAGTAAAATTGCATTAAAAGCAACTCAAGCCGGTTTTGAAGTTGGAACTCGAACCGCAGTTGATGTTTTAAACTCCCAACGAGAATTGTTTAGAGCCCAGCGTAACTATGCTAAATCGCGCTATGAATACATCATCGAGACATTACGATTACGCCTAGCGACCGGCACACTTGTTGATTCAGATGTAACCAAGGTTAGTGCTTGGTTAAAAAATTAAGAATGGCTCATATGGAATCAAATGGTTTAGCAAGCGCATCTCAGTCTCAATTACTGATCAT
>VAOX01018164.1_pt1 | contig 22510 bp, 22 predicted proteins | sample 3393891 | NCBI WGS metagenome assembly VAOX01 (sample SAMN08290429, study PRJNA428436) | hydrothermal vent metagenome | isolation source: Deep-sea hydrothermal vent chimney | place: Indian Ocean: Southwest Indian Ridge | depth 2822 m m | reverse complement strand
TATCACCAATAAGGTGACTTCACATTTTTTCATTACGCTATCCAAATCAATAACTTGCACATCTTTTTCGCGCCAACTGATTAATCTAGGTTAATGTATTATTTGCTCGAATCCTGCTTATAAAACCGAAGGCAAAATAGAAAATGCATCAGGTTCCTGAGTTTTTTCTTCAGAGTTGTCATTGCGTTTGAGCTGGTATTCAAGCAGGTCGTAGTAACGCCGAATATTGGTCACATATTTAACTGGCTCCCAGCCTCGGGCATATCCGTATTTTGTTTTTTTATACCATTTTTTTCTCGCCAGCAAGGGCAGGGTAGTTTGAATGTCGAGCCATTTGTCCGGGTTTTTCCCCTGCTTGACAGCAATTTTTTGCGCGTCAATAACATGATAATAACCAATGTTATAAGCCGCCATCGCAAACCAGATTCTATCCGGTTCCTTGAGCTTGTCGGGGAATCGCTTTCGTATCTGATCGAGATACTTTGCACCACCAAAGATACTGCTTCTGGCATCCAGTCTATTCTGTACGCCCATTAAACCTGCCGTTTGCAGGGTGAGCATCATAATACCTCTAACACCTGTAGGGGAAACGGCCTGAGGGTCCCAGTGAGATTCCTGGTACCCCATGGCGGCGAGTATTTTCCAGTCCAGCCCATACAGGTCAGCCGCCTCATGGTACATTTCAATGTATTTGCTCAGGCGGCTTGTAATGTGGCGAAAATAGGTGCGGTTGCCGACGTAATCAAATTTATTGACATGGCCATAGTGTTTTTCTATCAGGTGGGTGATATCGCCGCTGTTCATGCTGCGCCAGAAAAAGCTCATGGCCCTGTCGTAAAGGCTGGAATCTTCGGTGAGAGGGAATGCCCAGGCCAGTTGCCGGGGCTTTGATATATCAAATGCCACGCGTAGTTCCAGCAAAAACTGCTGATTACGTGCAACCTCGTTTGAGTCTGCAACCGTGTAGTCTATTAACTGTTTCTCAACCAGATTAAGCAGTTCCTCACTTTCAATATTGCTCTGAGTGCTCCACTCAAGTTGAGGGTGTTCTTTTTTTAGTTTATTGAGGCTTTCTATGTGGCTTGATCCCTCGATAACTTCAAGTGTGCCATCACTCAGGTCGGCAATATTTTCAGGGCGAGCTGACTGGTTGTTATAAATAAGTTGTTCGGTTACATCCATATAACTTGCGGCAAAGCGAACGTGCTTTTTACGCGCCTCTGTTATGGTTAAGCCAGCAGCAGCAAAGTGTGCTTTGTTGTTTTTTAGTCTGGAAAAAATATTACCCAGGTTATCTTCTGTTATTATTTTAAGTTCTACACCCAGGGAGTCGGCAAATTTTCTGGCCAGTTCATATTCAAAACCTGCGGGTCCATTCGGTCCGGTATAATAGGTTGTTGAGCTGTTGCGCGTAATAACAACCAGTTCACCGCTTTGCAGAACCTGATTTAGCAGATTCGGCTTGAAGAGTATGGGGACAATTTTAAACAGCATGAGGATCATGCCAGCTAAAAGCAGGAGAGAAACCCCCATTATACGACAGCGGGGGTTAAGAAGTGGGTTATCCATAAAAATTACAGCTTAAATTCAGCTCGGATCGAGCCGTGGTCTGAGTTTCGATTAGCGGTGTTAAACTGGCGTAGTATTTCTTTTTTGCCGGATATTTCTGTGGGAGGCTATTGCTGTCGCGCTGTAGAAAGTAGCTATTCATTACGGTGATAATCTGCCGGTTAACTTCGAACGTTGCAGAAATAAACCGTCGCTGTGCGTTCGCTGAGTCCTGAGAGAAGCTTTTGCTGATTTGCAGTGGAGCGTTTTTGTATAAAAAAGTTACGCTATAATGTGTTTTCTGAGCATGAAATGCCGCCTGATAGCCTGCATTTTTACCAGGGGATGCTATCATATCTAGTGGGAAGTCAGAATTTTGTGCTTTAGTCTCCTGAATGCCAATGACATCGGAGGCGTATTTTTGTATTATAGGTTCCAGCTGATGCTCTCGCATACGAATGCTGTTGGGATTAAAGGCGACGACTTTCACTTAATAACTACTTCAGGTTAAAAGTTACACTTGATTGTAACTGTTCGTAAGCGGCCTGTAACCTGAATAATTGCTCAAAAACAACATTATTGGAGGGCACTTTTTGCCTGGTAGAGAAAATTATGCTTAAAATTATAGCATTAGACGCATTTACTGATAATTATATCTGGCTGCTTAAGCGTGAGAATCAGGCCGAAGTGGTCATCGTTGACCCGGGCCAGTCAGAAATGGTGATTAATTACCTTAAAGCGCATGAGCTGGAACTGTCAGCTATTTTAATTACACATCAACACTATGATCATACGGGGGGGGTGGCCGACCTGTTAAAAATTTATCCGGATATATCTGTAATAGGCCCGAGCATACCCTGTTCGAAGGAAAAACTTGATATTGATCTACTTATTCCCGAGCTGATTACCTACTCTGTTGGGGACGGGGATACTGTTTTTTTGCCTCAGATTGAGGTTAAATTTGATGTGGTTTCCATACCTGGGCATACTCTGGATCATCTGATGTATGTAGCAGAGGATATTGTGTTCTGTGGTGATACGCTATTTGGTGCCGGTTGTGGACGGCTATTTAGTGGTACGCCCCGGATGCTGTGCTCGTCATTCAGTAAGCTGGCAGCCTTGCCTGAGAAGACAAAGCTTTATTGTGCCCATGAATATACACTGGATAACCTGGGCTTTGCCAAATGGGTTGAGCCAGACAATGTGCTTATTTCAGAACGTGAAGAGAGTGAAATGGATAAACAGGATCAGGGCTTACCAAGCATACCAACAACGGTTGAGCTGGAGCAGGCAACCAATCCTTTTATGCGGCTTCAACATCCCGAGGTTAAACAGGCGGCTGAAAACTATGCGGGTAAGGTGCTTGATGAGGATTGGGAGGTATTTGCCGCATTAAGGGAGTGGAAAGATAAAAAATACGACTAATATGAAAAACACTATCTCGGTTAATCTCCTGAGCTAATCTTCAGGATTAATCTTCCGGCTTAATGGCGAACATAAATATAGCTGCCGAGAATAAGTAGAAGTTTTACATATATAGTCTATTATTCAGGTAAGGAGCAGTGTGTGACAGGCCACAGGCGCCTGTAGATTTCAGGATAACCCCCTGTTTTATCCGCAGTCGACATTTTTACCTAATCCATGTTTTTTCTATCCTGTTTAGAACAGTATTCAAATGACTTAAGGCCACCTCAGTTCACTGAGGTGACCTTAAGCGCTCATCTAACGAGTTAAGCGCATTGCTTACCTGTTGCAGGATGTTGTGCCTGTCCAGATCGAAATCAGTTACAGAAGAGAAGTAGATAAATGGAAGGCGATAAATACTTTTATATGGAGCTCCTCAGAACATATCTGGACAGCACCAGTGATGCTATTTTTGTATTATGCGATGAGATGAAGTTTCTCGCCTGCAACCAGGAGGTAGAACGCTGGCTTGGGCGTTCTGAAGCGGACTTGACGCAACATAATCAGCGCCGTCCTGTTACACAGCTAATGAGCAACAACGAAACCATGGGTTTGTTCATTGAATATTTTAAGCGCGCAATTAAAGGCCACGCATCTCGTTTTGAGTGCTATCTTGAACCCGAAAATGCAGAGAGTCGCTGGGTTGAAATTCAGTTGAACAAGGTGCTGGTAGAATCTGGCGATATGGTGATTGTGGTTGCGCGAGATATCAGTGAACGGAAAGTTGCAGAGTCTGAACTGGAAAATTTTCGTTTAAATCTTGATCGCCTGGTTAAAGAGCGCACGGCAGAACTGGAGCGGGTAAACAGCGAGCTGGATGCTTTTTCTTATTCAGTATCGCATGACCTGCGTGCGCCATTACGTATTATTAATGGTTTTAGCGATATACTTCTTGAGGATTTTAGCGAGCAGTTTAGCGAAGAGGCTTTGCCATATCTTAATAAAATATATAAAACCAGTGTCAATATGGGATTACTGATTGATGATTTACTTAATCTTGCCAGGGCAGAAAATGTGGAACTGGACGTTGTAGAGTTTAGTTTTTCAGACATGGCTAATGAAGTATGTCAGGAATACTATAGTCATAGTTCACAGAAAAATATCAGGTTTAACGTTCAGCCAGAGCTTGCATGTCTGGCAGACAGAGCGCAGGTAAGAATTGTCCTTAATAACTTAATCGGTAACGCCTGGAAATACTCGCAAAAGAGCAGAGAGGCAGAAATTGAGATAGGTTCTATACAGGGTGATGAGGAAACAGTTTATTATGTCAGGGATAATGGCTGTGGATTTGACATGGCTAACAGCGATAAGCTGTTTATTGCATTTAAGCGTTTGCATGGTAGTGAGTATGAAGGTACAGGCGTTGGTTTGCACACAGTAAAGCGTATTGTAGTCAGACATAAAGGCCGTATCTGGGCTGAAAGCAGGCCGAGTGAAGGGGCTATCTTTTATTTTACTCTGAATCCCGGTTAATAGCGGTGGTCATATCCGATCAGGCATATATCCAGTCAGGCTTTAACCCCATTAAAGAGCGATGAGCTACCGGTTTGCAGCCCATCAGCAGTGTAGGTTTGAGCTGAGTGCTGCTGGTTAGCACCTGTCAGGATAGATAACATCTCAAGATTTAGTTGCCCCTGCTTACGTAAAATCCGACCATTAATTTCATTTTGTTGCTGGCATTCGGCAATGGATTTTCGTGTTACAGCCCATTGATTTATTAAGGATGCATTATGAGTCTCGGCAATATATGCATTAAAATTATCATCTGGACTATTCTTTTCCAGTTTATGGTCCTGTATAAGAATATCGGAAAATTTTTTACCCCGTTGAGTATCCAGTAGCTGTAGCTTGTCGAGTAAAGACTGTTTGCCGTTTGCAAGCTGGTTCAGTTGCTCGAAATCATGCTTATCCAGAGCCTGTTTTTCCTGCTTCAGGTGCTTTAGCAGTTCTTTGCTGTGTTCATGAATTGACTGTAGTAGAGAGAGCATAGGGGGTTACTCAATAAGAGACTGTTCGAGGTTAATGAAATTCTCAGCAATTTTATCCGCATCCAACGGGTAGTTACCATTGGCGATTTCCTGCCTGATGGCTTCAATTTTTGCGCCATCAATTTCGGGCGCTGTTTTTAGCTGCTGTTGCAACTCGATTACCTGCTGAGACCCTGTTGACAGACTGACGGTATCAACAGACTCTGAATTTACCGGGGTATTGGCTGAAGCGTCTGCTGAGCTGCTCGTAGCGCCTCCCTCAGCGTTAACTCTGGATGAGGTTCTGTTAGCGCCATTATTAATAGATCCCGTTAAAGGTCTACCAGAAATATTGACAGGGTCAGTCATTATATGCTCCAGATGGCTGATGGTTGGCGGATGTTACTCTCTCACAGTCTGTATCGGCCATCTTTATGATTACTTTAGTGGTTTTGTTCATTTTTCTAGATTCGCGGTTTCATATTAATTAATGCTCACAACGCCAGATTTCTTAACAATACCCTCAATAATGCGCTTTGACGAGAGGTTTTTGACTCGGATACGGTCCCCTCTGGCACCATCCATCATTGCCGTACCTGTCATTTTGACAGAATATCCTGAGTTTTCGGCAATAATTGATACCAGCTCACCTCTTTTAACCAGGGTGGGTGCTTTTATATAGTTGGCTTTGATAATGCTGTTCTGTGCTAATCGCCGCGTGAGTTGTTTGCCAGTTAAATGTTGTGGAGCGGTGAAAAAACCATATTTTAGCCGCCCCAGGTCTTCTTCGCTCATTATGAGGTCGCTTTTTTGCAATATATGCCCACGACGGAGTGGTTGAGCCGTTTTTATGACATTGGCATACAGGCTAATATGTGCACTTAAAAAAACGGTCCAGGGAGCACTACCACTGCAACTAATGTGTACGGTGGTTTTTCCAGCAAATCGACTCCCCGCTGCCAGGCTGGCGGTGAGTGGCTTCTGGCATTGAGTGAGTCTGAGGCGTGGATCGAGACGGCCCATTTTAATCTCAACACGGGCGTAACGTGAGGTGTCAATATTTGCGTCAAGAAACTGTCTGGAAGTCTGTACTATTTGTTGATGGTTCTGTAATGAGGCCTGAGGTGCAGGTTCAGATGCAAGAGCCAGGCTGCCTGAAAGCCCTGCACCTAGAAAAAAAATCAGGCTCGTAAACGTATGCCTGCTGCCTGTAACTGAGTTATGTTTCATGGTGAATTCACCTCATTAAGTAATTTTTCTATATGGATAAACAACTGTTGGCTATAGTTTTCCATTTCAACAATTTTTTGACAGGCTGCGTCTGTTTGCCCCTGTAATGCTAGCGATGCAATTTCTTTGCCAAGTTGATGAACGCGGGCATGGGGCTGTTCCATTTGCTGGAAATCTGTATTACTACCAAATTGCTCCTTACCCCTGTTGTAATACCATTGCCCCAGCCTGCACCGGGTATGGTCTCTGAGTTCGCCTTCGGGGATAACCTCACCACCCATTGCCATGGTGGCCAGGCGAATTTTCCAGTCGAGGTGATCGGCTTTTACGGTCTGTAATAAAATCTGTTCCTGACCAAAAGCCATCAGGTGTGTAAACTGATTTAGAATAGAGGCATTGAGTGCTTTTGCATGGTGCGAAATATCATCTACCTGCTGATTTTCATGTTGTACTGCAAGAGTGATTTCATTTAGCTTTGAGGCCATTTCAGCTGAAACCGCTTCCTGCTCACTGGCTGAAGCAGTAATGGTCTGTACCTGTGAGGTGACATCATTAACAACAGAGGTTACCTCGGAAAGCGCAATGGCCACGGTTTCCAGGCTCTCAAGACTGGTGTTCAGGCTGTCTTTGCTGGCCGACATTGAACTGCCCATTTCGCTGACGAGGTTGTTCATTGTAGTTGTGACAGACTCAATGTCTACGGTAGCGGCCTCTGTTTTAGAGGCCAGCTGTTTTACCTCATCGGCGACTACCGCAAAGCCTCTGCCTGCTTCACCCGCACGGGCAGCTTCAATGGCGGCATTGAGTGCCAGCATGTTAGTCTGATTTGCGATACCTCTGACAATCGAAGTTAAATTATTAATTTCATCGGTAAAGCCCGAAAACTTTTGCACTTCATCAAACATTACTGTCATGGTGTTTTCCAGCAAGTCCATGTCACCCATCATGGAGGATATAGCCATGTTGCCTGATTCGGTTTTGCTGTAGCTTTCAGTGGCACGCTCAGCGGTAACGTTTGCTGACTGAGAAATTTCAGCCGCAGAGGCGGCCATTTGTTCTGTGGCAGTTGCAACACTGTTAATTGCATCACTGATAGTGAGTGCTTCCTGTTGCAGTTGCAGGTTTCTGGTTAGAATTTCATAGGTTTCAGCAAGTGAGTCTACCCCTGAAGCAGCAACATCGCATAGCTTGCGATTATGGTTTTCAATAGTTGATAAGGCTTCATCCAGAGATGTAGCTGATTTAGTGTGTTTGTTGCGTAGTGCGTAGAGCTGTTTTGCATCGGCTTTAAGTGCCGCCATCAGTATCGGCAGAGCCAGTCGAGTCAAAATTAAAGGATTGCTCATAAGGGTTCCTGACGGTTTATTACTTTTGTAGTTGCTTTTTTATAAAATGCTATATTCATCTTTTCAGGTTTGAGGGTATGAACAGATACCTTTTGTCTTAAATGTAGTCTATAACACTAAAAAAGCAAAAAATGTTTTTGTTTGAAGCCAGCAGGCAGGTTTATATAATGCGGTTATTCATCGTGTTTTATGTAGTGCTACATATCAAAGAGTACACTGGTTATATTTTCTGGCGATTCAGCATATATGGACTAATATCATAATAAGTATGGTTGAAATTGATAAACAGGTCGTTTTTTTAAGGAGCCGATTTTTAGTTGCCTGCTGTAGCTCAGTCATCAGCTCCGTACGCCTGTTCTAACCGATATTTTGCATAGGAACCAGTGTGCAGATTTTTATTATTCAGTTAAAAGTACCAGGAGTCGTAAATGGCCAGTGTATTAGACAGTGTTGATAGTCGCACTCAGCTCGCCGGGCATAACCGTCTGGAGCTCTTGCTGTTCAGGCTTGAGGGTAAACAACGCTATGGTATTAACGTATTTAAAGTGCAGGAAGTGATTCGCTGCCCCAAACTAACGCATATGCCCAGATCGGACAGAAAGGTGGTTGGTGTAGCCCATCTAAGGAATCGTACCATTCCGGTAATGGATTTAGGCCTTGCCATTAGTAACCAGCCGATTCAGGATAGAGAAAACAGCTTCGTCATTGTCACCGAGTACAATCGCTTTATACAGGGTTTTATGGTGGTCGGTGTTGATCGAATAACCAATATGAACTGGAAGGATATCCTGCCGCCGCCCAAAGGCAGCGGAGCGGCCAGCTTTCTGACCGCCGTTACCCATATCGATAAAGAAATGGTGGAAATTATTGATGTGGAGCGGGTTTTTGCAGATGTAATGGGACAAACGGAAGAAGTTGCAGATGAAGTGCTTGAAGCCACGGTTGATGAAAACATAGATAAACCGAAACATGTGCTTGTGGTTGATGACTCATCGGTTGCTAGAAACCAGGTGAAGCGAGTATTGCAAAAAGTGGGCATCGAATGCACGTTAGCAAACGATGGTCAGGCAGGGCTGGATGTGCTTGAAAGCTGGGTTGAGGATGGTACACCCATAGGTGATAAAATTTCCCTGGTTATTTCCGATATTGAAATGCCATTAATGGATGGATATACACTGACAACAAAAATACGTAAAGACCCGAGATTGCAGGGGCTTTATGTGATGCTACATACTTCGCTAAGTGGTGTGTTTAATAACAGTATGGTAGAAAAAGTAGGTGCGAATCATTTTATACCGAAATTTAAACCCAATGAGCTGGCGCATTCAGTTATTAATATTATCAATAATAAAGATCCATCCGAGGGGATGGAAGGCATCACGGATGTTTGATGCCGATGAGTGAGGCGGATTATTGATGATGCTCATTATGACCAAATCATAATTTATACAAATAATAACGATATGACAACTAGTTTTTCGCCCGATGAATATAAAAATTTTCAGACTTTTCTGGAGGATGCCTGTGGTATTGTGCTTGGTGAAAACAAGCATTACCTGGTGTCGAGTCGGTTAAATCGTCTGATGCGGGAAAATAATATTCTGACATTACAGATACTGGTTGATACCCTGAGCAAAGCCACCAGCTCTGTATTGCGCGCAAAAGTTATTGAGGCCATGACCACGAACGAAACTCTGTGGTTTCGAGATACCTACCCATTTTCTGTGCTTTCTCAAACAATTTTCGAAGAGTGTAAACAGCAGAAAAAAGCATCAATGCGCATCTGGTCGGCGGCCTGTTCAAGTGGGCAGGAGCCCTATTCAATGAGCATGATAGCGGATGAGTATGCAAGACAGAATTTTTCGTTAAAAGTAGAGATAACAGCGACAGATATTTCGCAGGAAATATTAAATGAAGCTAAACAGGCAAAATATGATGCCCTGGCTCTGGCCAGAGGGTTATCAGAAGAACGTAAACGCCAGTATTTTTCACCTGTAGGAAAGCAGTGGCAGGTAAATGCTAATATACGTTCGAGAATTAACTTTCGTGAAATTAACCTGCTACAGAGTTACGCTGCTCTTGGTAAATTTGATGCGATATTTTGCAGAAATGTATTAATCTATTTTTCCGCAGACTCAAAAAAAGATATATTGGCTCGAATGGCGAAGTCCTTAAACCCCAGGGGCTTTTTAATGCTAGGTGCGTCTGAGTCTATTGCCCAGCATTCTGATAAATTTGAAATGGTGCGGGCCAGCACCGGGGTTGTTTATCGCCTTAAGGCGTGAAAAAATCTGCTATTCAAAGATAAAACCCTGGTTTTTATAAACTTGCCTGTTAAGCTGATACCTTCTCAAACTGAAAAAGTTATCATTCAAAAACAGTCCAGCAGAAAAATTAACATTTCAGGTCTGACGACTAATTACTACAGATTTTCTTTGCCGTATCCGGCAATACTTGCCATATTATTTATAAAACATCCTCTCTGTAATTCCCTAAGTGTATGATAAATTTAAAAATTTAAAGTTGGCATCAGCTTTGCAGTATGTTTCAACAGGCAAATAGAACATCCTGTATGAGGAAAGACTGATGGTTGTAAACTTTAATAATGCATTTGGTATACATGATGATGCACTCCTGCTCTTTGAGCGCCGGACCCAGTTGCTCTCAGAAAATATCGCTAATGCAGATACACCGAACTATAAAGCCCGTGATATAGATTTTGATCAGGTTCTACAAAATACCCGTAGAGGAACACTAAAGATGGCTGTGACTCAGGAAAATCACATTAATTTAGCAACGCAGGCATTTTCGGCTGATGTGCAGTATCGCCGTGTAGAGCAAAGTGCTGCCGATGGCAACACAGTTGACTTGCAGAGAGAAAAAGCGGCTTTTTCTGAAAATTCCATGCGTTATCAAACCGCTATGAATATTATGTCACGAAAAATCAGCGGGCTAAAAACAGCGTTTAGAGGTGAGTAAATTATGGTATAGGAGTTCAGTGTCTAAAAAATAGTGTTCGGAGGAAAGTAGACTGTGCCATGGAAAATCAGTGAATTTAAAATAACGTTCGGAGGAAAGTAAATAATGTCAGTTTTTAAAGTTTTTGATATTGCCGGTTCAGGTATGAGCGCACAGATGTTGCGATTAAATACAGTCGCTTCAAATCTGGCCAATGCCAATACAATAGCCGGTAATGAAAATGATGTTTACCGAGCACGCCATCCTGTATTTGAAAGTGTAATGCAGGATAGCTTGCAGGGCAGCGCTGATGATGTGGCAACGGTAAGAGTGCGTGAGATTTTACTTGAAGACGCAGTCGCCATTCCCCAGTACCGGCCGAATCACCCACTGGCTAATGAAGAGGGCTTTGTTTTTAGCCCTAAAATTGACGGTATTGCAGAAATGGCCGATATGATTTCAGCTTCGCGCAGTTATCAGAACAATATTGAAGTATTAGCAACCGTAAAAGAAATGATGCTTAGAACACTACAGATGGGGCAGGGTTAAACAATGGAAATAAATAGTTTTGAGAACATACCGGGTTTGCAAAGTATCGTAAACGAAAAGCCAGGTGAGGGCAGTAGAACTGAACTGGGTCAGAATGAGTTTTTAAAATTAATGACTACACAGTTAGCTAATCAGGATCCGTTGCAGCCAATGGAAAATGGTGAATTCATGGGGCAAATTGCACAGTTTGGAACCGTCAATGGAATTAATGAGTTATTAACCTCGTTTCAGGAGTTATCTACGAATTTGCAGTCATCGCAGGCTCTGGAGGCATCCAGTTTAATTGGGCGTCAGGTGCTGGTGAACCTTGATCAGGGCTATTTGCCACAAAATGGTTCGTTATTGGGTGGGGTCGAGCTTGATTCAAGTGCATCGGATGTTGCGGTGAATGTGTTTGATGCTAACGGTGAAGTACTGGGGCGCGTTGAACTGGGTGCACAACCCGCTGGCCTGGTGCAGTTTAACTGGGATGGAACAACTTTTTCCGGGCAACGTGCACCGTCGGGGCGTTATCGAATTGAGGTGGAAGCTAATTTTGGCGGTCGAACTGAATCGCTGACACCACAGGTGCTCGGTACTGTTAGCAGCCTGACCCTTGGGGGCGTTGGCCAGCAGATGCAGGTTGAATTAGAAAATTTAGGCTCAGTGAGTTTTAATCAGGTTAATCAGATTCAGTAGTCTGAACTGTATTTTTAAGCGAGGAATTAAACATGACTTTTAGCACATCACTCAGTGGATTAAACGCCGCATCTGCGGATCTGGATGTCACCAGCAATAATATAGCCAATGTGGCTACAACGGGCTTTAAGGGGTCTCGTGCAGAGTTTGCCGATGTGTTTGCAGCATCGGCTCTGGGCACCACATCCAATGCAATTGGTTCGGGTGTTCAGCTGGCTTCAGTCTCTCAGCAGTTTGGTCAGGGGAACCTGAATTTCACGGAAAATACGCTGGATATGGCGATAACGGGGGAAGGCTTTTTTGTGCTTCGCCCTAATGCGACAAGCAGTGATCTGACATATACAAGAGCGGGTGCATTTCAGGTAGATCAGAGTGGTCTGGTGGCAAACAGTGCCGGGCAAATATTGCAGGTGTTTCCCGTAGACCCATTGACCGGTGTTGTTGCTACAACCAGTTTAACGGGAACTGTACCGCTTACGGTGCCTAATACGGTGGGTAGCCCACAGGCATCGACTGTGCTGGACATTAATATAAACTTACCTGCGGGGCTGAGCCCGGCAATAGATCCTGCGGCTGTGGGAGGAATAGATGACCAGTTTAATGCGGCACTGGCAACAGTGCCAGTTTCAACCGTGGCACCCAGTTCAGCTAATTTTAATAATTCAACCTCGGCAACGGTGTTCGACTCGCAGGGCAACTCACATATTTTAACAATGTATTATGTTATGACAAATGAGCTGAGTAACACCTGGGAGGTGCGTTCAACACTGGATGGTTTTCCGATGCAGATTGGTGGCGCTTTATCGCCTGCCACACTCGATTTTGATCCCGGTGGTGTGCTTGACCTGGTGAACTCTACCGGTGGCGGCGCACTGAATTTTGATCCTTTTACACTAACCAATGGGGCGGCGGCACTGGATATCGTTATCGACTTTACAAATCAGGGCAATACCGTGACCCAGGAAGCACAGGGGAATTTCTCAGTGCAGTTTTTAAGTCAGGATGGCTTTTCAACCGGTCGTCTGGCGGGTCTGGAAGTTGATGATGAAGGTCTGGTGAGAGCCAGTTTTACCAATGGTCAGACAACGGCGCTGGGGAAAATTGCGCTTGCACGTTTTGATAACGCACAGGGTTTGCGCCAGACAGGAAATACATCCTGGGTGGAAACCGTTGAATCGGGGCCGGTGATTGGCGGCGAAGCGGGCACTGGAAACTTTGGCCTGTTACAGTCCGGCGCACTGGAAACATCGAACGTTGATTTAACGGCAGAGCTGGTTAATCTGATTACTGCTCAGCGTAATTTCCAGGCCAATTCAAAAGCCATTGAAACCGCAAATGCCATCACGCAAACCATAATCAATATTAACTAACAGGCACGAAGGCTGTACTCATGGATAAAATGCTATACACCGCAACCAATAGTGCCCGTCAGGCAATGCAGGCGCAAACTGCAATATCGCATAATCTGGCGAATGCCAGTACGCTGGGATTTAAATCGCATTTTAATACCTTTACCAGCTGGTATGTGAATGGCCCGGGGTTTAATACCCGGGTTATGAACCAGCAGGATGCAAATGATATTGATTTAACTGCCGGTTCAATCACTACCACGGACAGCGAGCTGGATGTTGCGATAAATGGTGAAGGCTTTATCGCAGTGCAAAATGCCGAGGGAGGAGAGTCCTATACGCGTGCGGGCAATTTAAAACTGGACAGTGCAGGTCGTTTAACAACAGGGGAAGGTTTTGCTGTTCTTGGAAATGCGGGGCCAATAGCCTTACCTCCGGCAGAAAAAATTGATATCGGTCGAGACGGTACAATTAGTATTGTGCCAGTAGGGCAGGCGGCTTCTGCACTGGTGGTTGCAGAGAGGATAAAACTGGTCAACCCTGATGTAAAAGAATTGTACAAGGGGGTTGATGGTTTGTTGAAAGTAAGAGACGGCCTGATACAACCTCCTTCAGTTGATGTGAAACTGGAAAGCGGGGTACTGGAAAACAGTAATGTAAATGCAGTTGGGCAGATGATAGAGCTAATAAGCAATGCACGTCAGTTTGAGACCAGCATAAAGCTGATGCAGGAAGCAAAAGCAACAGATGAAGCATCCGCAAGATTATTGCGTAATAACTAAATGAATGTATCTGGAGAAAGAGTATGAACCCGGCACTGTGGATATCAAAAACAGGTTTAGACGCACAGCAAACCCGTTTGTCTTTAATTTCAAATAATCTGGCGAATGTAAACACCACCGGATTTAAACGTGATCAGGCGATTTTTCAGGATCTGATTTATCAGAACAAACGTCAGGCGGGTGGTCAGATAACGCAGGATACCCGAGCGCCCTCGGGTTTTTCAACGGGCACGGGGGTGCGTATTGTTGCAACTCAGAAACTGCACACTCAGGGTAATATAACACAAACAGGAAATGCGCTGGATATGGCGATACTGGGGCGCGGTTTTTTTCAGATACAGCAATCAGATGGTACAACGTCCTATACCCGTGATGGTACATTTCAGATTGACGCTAACGGTCAGGTAGTCACCTCCCAGGGACAGTTTATACAGCCATCGTTAACTATTCCATCAGATACTCAGAGCATTACGATTGGGCAGGATGGCACGGTGAGTGTATTAACCGGAAACAACACCAGCCCTACGCAAATTGGCAGTGTTCAGCTGGCTGATTTTGTAAATCCTGCGGGTTTACAGCCGGATGGCAATAATCTGTTTGTTGAAACGGCCTCCAGTGGCTCACCGCTGACCGGTACACCAGGATTAACGGGCCTGGGTACACTGGAAAGCGGCGCGGTAGAAACCTCTAATGTTAATGTTGTTGAAGAGCTGGTTAATATGATCGAGACGCAGCGTGCTTATGAAATGAATTCCAAAGTGATTTCAACTGCTGACCAGATGTTGCAGTATGTGAGCAATAATTTGTAAAGGTGAAAAAGTGAGTATTTTAACGTTAAGTAAATGCATCGTAGTGCTTGTATTGTTTCAGTTACAAAGTGCCTGTGTCACAACGCCGGAAGAGCTGCATGATTTCGAACCTATTGTAAGGCCCGTTGCACCCAGACCCGCCATCTATAATAATGGCTCGATTTATCAGCAGCGCAGTATTTCTCTTTTTGAAGATCCCAAACCCTATCGGATAGGCGATATCTTAACTATATTGCTACAGGAAAGTACCAGTGCGAGTAAGTCGGCAGAAACCAGTACTAAAAAAGAAGACGATATTAGTATTGCAACACCGACTATTTTTGGATCAACACCCACGTTTAGGGGAAACAGCGTATTTGACATGAATATTGTGCCAGAGCGTGAATTTACCGGTGAGGCAGATAGCACACAGAGCAATAGCTTAACCGGGGAGATTACCGTTACCGTTGTTGATATACTACCCAATGGCAACCTGGTGGTGCAGGGTGAGAAGTGGTTTATTTTAAATCAGGGAAAAGAATATATACGCATTGCTGGCGTGGTTCGTCCATTAGACGTAACACCGGAGAACACCATACAATCTTCAAAACTTGCAGATGCACAAATTGCTTATAGTGGTGAGGGCTTCCTCGCGGATGCGAATAGTCAGGGCTGGCTTAGTCAGTTTTTGAATGGAAAATGGTGGCCTTTTTAGGGTTTTTTAGATGATTTGGCTTTATGGCAAGTTTTCTCTAAACACAGTGAGTATTTCGATGGTTCTGTTTTGTATACGGTAGAGGAAAGAATATTTTTTGTAAACAACACGACGAATATTGTTGCCGTATTCAGGTACAGGAAATCCTGATTCAGGAAATTGGCAGAGTAAAGTTTCTAACTATGCTTCTATATTGTTTAAGTATTTTAGAACAAAAGAGTTAGACAGGTTTTGCTGATATAAATAGTCTGCTATTTCCATCATGCGTTGATGGGCACGAGGGGAGAATACGATATTGTAGTCACTCATATTTTGAGCGGATACCTCTCATTGCTGTATCAAGTGGTATACATTCTCCTGTCTTGAGCTGTTCAATAGAAACACCTATGTCCTGCTTTATTTTCTGTTGCTGAATAAACTCAAAAAATGCATTGGCTATAGACTTTGTGTCGTCACCGTAGGTTTGCCTGATACTTTGTTCAAGCTCCGGGTTGTCAATGTGTATGTTAAGCATAATGTCCACCATTTATCTCAGTTTACTTATCTGAGTTTAGCTATTTTTACATCATACCGTTTATTTCACAGTAATCAACTGAATGCCAGAAGGTATTAATAAGAGGTCTTTTTAAGTTATTGATAATAAAGAAAAAAATATTTTAAAATCAGGTTGTTTATTCACCTTCAGAAATCTGGCCCTACTCTTGCAGTAGCTTCAGATAGAACCCATTTATCTGGAGAACCCGATGTTCTGGCGCTGTATTATTTTACTTATTCTATTCATTTCCCCGAGCCTTCAGGCAGAGCGTATCAAGGATATCGCTTCAGTAGCCGGTGTCAGAGACAATCAGCTGGTGGGCTATGGGCTGGTAGTAGGGCTGGATGGAACGGGTGATCAGACTACGCAAACGCCTTTTACCATACAGAGTTTTAATAATATGCTGCAACAATATGGCATTATTGTGCCGCCAGGCACCAGACCGCAGCTGAAAAATGTTGCCGCTGTTGCCATTCATGCGGATTTACCTGCCTTTGGCAAAACGGGTCAGAAAATAGATATAACGGTTTCTTCGTTGGGTAATTCAAAAAGTTTACGGGGTGGCAGTTTATTAATGGCTCCTTTAAAAGGCGCTGATGGCAAAGTTTATGCGGTGGCACAGGGTAATCTAATAGTCGGTGGTTTTGGTGTTTCGGGCAGTGATGGATCAAAAGTAACCGTAAATGTTCCAAGTGTGGGGCGTATACCCAGTGGTGCAATCATTGAGCGTGAAGTACCCAACCCGTTTGCCACAATGGAAAAAATTGTTCTAAATTTAAATCGTGGAGATTTCACTACGGCGAAGCGTGTAGTTGAGGCGATTAATAATGTACTCGGCCCGGACAGCGCCCATGCACTGGATGCGGTTTCAATACAGGTACTCACTCCCCCCACAACTACACAGAAAGTGGAGTTTGTTTCATTTCTGGAAAATATAATCGTATCTCCTGGAAAGGCACCTGCGCGTATTATTATTAACTCACGTACCGGCACCATTGTTATTACTGATGAGGTTCGGGTAAAACGTGCGGCGGTGGCACATGGTAACCTGGTGGTGAGCGTAACCGCAGATCCCATTGTAAGCCAGCCAGGCGGTGCGTTTAATGATGGTACAACAGCGGTAGTGAGGCGTGATCGAATTGATATCGAGCAGGAGGATACGCGGATGTTTCTGTTTAGCCCCGGTATCAGTTTGAGAGAGCTGGTGGATGCGGTTAATCGAGTGGGTGCAGCACCGGGGGATCTGGTGGCAATGCTGGAAGCACTAAAACAGTCCGGCTCTTTAAGTGCTGAGTTAATCGTTATTTAATCATGCAGACATCTGCCGCAATATATAACGATTTTCAGGCGCTCGGAAGCCTTAAAAAAGGCGCACGTGAAAAATCACCGGAAGCCATAAAACAGGTGGCTAAACAGTTTGAGGCGCTGTTTGTGCAAATGATGTTAAAGAGCATGCGTGATACGGTGCCGGATAGCGAATTGTTTGGCAGTAATGCGGAGAAGATGTATCAGGATATGTACGACAAGCAGCTCAGTGTGCACATTTCAGAGGGCAGGGGTATCGGTCTGGCAAAAGTGATTGAACGCCAACTCGGTGGTGCTGTAGAAAGTGACATTACTGGCAGGTCACCGGAGGATTACAGGGCGGCACCTGTGAGTGTTAAGCCCACTGTTAATGAAACCACTCAATCAGCTATAGAAAATAAATCAGTCGTTTTAAAGCCTCAGAGCTTTGGCGCAGCCGTAGCCGTAGCCGGTTTAGAAAAACAGAAAATACAACTGGAAAATACAGATAAAAAGCTTAGTAAACAGGCACAGTTTATTGACAGAATATTGCCTTATGCACAGCAGGCAGCTGAAATACTGGGTGTTGATGCGCAAGTTCTAATTGCTCAGTCGGCGCTGGAAACGGGCTGGGGAAAATACCTGCCGGTAAAAGCAGATGGTGTAAGCAGCTACAATTTTTTTGGTATAAAAGCCGATCAGCGTTGGCAGGGTGAGCGTCTTGAAGTGGCCACACGAGAATACCGTCATGGGGTGATGCAGCAGGAAAAAGCTGAATTTCGTGTTTATGAATCTCCTTCGCAGGCATTTGAAGATTATGCACAGTTTATTCTTGAAAACCCCCGATACCAGCAGGCACTGGAGCACGGCTCTGATGCCAGAGCCTATGCCCTGGAACTGCAACAGGCCGGTTATGCAACTGACCCTGAGTATGCGAATAAAATTAACAGGATACGTAATGATGAAATACTGCAAAGTAGAGTCGAGCTTAAGGGGGCAGGCAATTAATCCTGGATTAGTAGAGGTGACCTAAAGAAACTCAATAAAGTGCCGCTAACCTGATATCACTTGAAGAACTTCAGGAAGGCGGCTTATACCGTAGAGACGACAGGCCAGTGGCCTTTTATTTATAGGAAAGTGAGGCATTATGACCAGTATACTAGACACAGCATCAAGTGGTTTGATTGCCTATCAGGGGGCACTGGCCACCACCTCGCAAAACATTGCCAATGTGGGTAATGAGGATTACTCTCGTCAACGTGTTGAATTAAATGCACGTTTGCCGATACGCAGAGGACCAAACTTTATCGGTCAGGGTGTGCAGTTAACCAATGTTGCGCGGGTGATTGATAACTTTAATACCATCAGTCTGCGTGATTCCACTTCCTCTACTTCACGATTGCAAACCTCAGACTTTTATGCCTCGCGCATAGAAAATGCTCTGGCTGATGAGCAGGGTAGTTTGTTACCTGCGCTGAATAATTTTTTTAATGCCATGAATGATGTTGCTAACGATCCTTCAGCGAATGCGCCGAGGGTTGCATTGTTGGGTGCATCAGAAAACCTTGAGCAGCGCTTTGCTTCACTGGGCACAGAGTTACAAAAAATTGAATCTGAAATTGATAGCCGCCTACGGGTAGAAGTGGCAGAAGTTAATGCGATAGCTACAGAGCTTGCACAACTCAACGGCAGAATTTCCAGTATTAGCAGTGTGAATAACCGACCTTCTGATCTGCTTGATCAACGGGATGCACTGTTAAAACAACTCGCCGAAAAAATTACAGTGAATGTTGTTGAGCAGGCAAATGGAACACAAAATGTGCTGGTGGGTACAGGCCAGCTACTGGTATCAAATGAAATATCGTTTACGCTGGTTACTCAGCAGGATGCTGCCCAGCCGGACTTAACCGCCGTTGCGATACAGAGCAATGGTAGTAATGTTGCGATAACAGACTCATTGGTAGGTGGAGATCTGGGGGGGCTGCTGGATGTTAGAACAAATTTATTACGCTCTGCACAGAACCAGTTGGGTCGAACGGCGATTGCTATTTCAGATTCGATTAATGCACAGCAGGTTCAGGGTTATGATCTAAATGGAAATTTTGGCACAAATTATTTTAGTACTGTCAGTACAGGTCGATTGCAGGGGCAGTTTGGCGGAAACTATCTGAGTAATGGTTTAGCTGTGGGTGAAACCATCAGCTTTGACCTGCGTTTTGATGGGCAGGTAGTAACAACGTCTTATACCGTGCTGGCGGGGGACACAGATCAGGATGTCGCCGATGGATTGCTCTTTGGTGCAACGGGAATAGATGCGGATGCGAATGTAACCGATAATGGTAATGGTACTTATACATTAGCGGGTACTACTCCGGGTGTGAGTCTGACGTTTGAGCTGTATGGCTCAAATATTAAATTTGAAAGTGCTGGAGGGCCGAGTCCATTGGGTAATAATTTGACCATTGACAATCTTACGGATGGCGCAACAGATAACACAACACTGGCTCTGTTGCCACTGGGCCCGAGCAGCACAACAACAACTGCAGGTGTGGTTTCAACAGGCAGCCCTGCAACATTTGCTGGCCCGAGTACGGTCGCCATTGCAAACCAGAATAATACAGGAACCGATGTGGTTAATTATTCGATTACCGATGTCAATGCACTAACAACTTCAGATTATGAAGTGCGGTTTGATGGTGTAAACTACAATGTGGTTCGTCTCTCAGACAACCAGACGCTGGCTAGTGGGGCAGGTCCTTTCGCAGTGGATGGGCTTGAGATTACACCCGGTAGTGGTGTACCCGTGCTCGGGGACTCGTTTTATATTAGTGCGACAAAACTCGGTGCGATAAATTTTCAGACAGAAGTTAATAACCCGGCAAATATAGCCGCTGCTGCACCCGTTCGTGCGGGGGCTAATGCCGGTAATATTGGGGATGTTTCTGTAAGTCAGCTTAGCATTACTGACTCACAGGACGGTGACCTGATACGAGCCGTGGATGTTTTTTTTGACCCGACCAATCCGGCGGGTACGTTTGATGTTGTTGATCGGGCAAGTGGTGCGGTGTTACAGGATGATGTGGTTTATTTTGATGGCATTGTGGTGAGCCAGAACGGCTGGCAATTACAACTACGAGGACAGACGCAGCCCAATGATAGAGTTACGGTGCAAAACAATACCAATGCTGCGGGCGACAATGTAAATATGTTACTACTGGCCAGTATTCAAACTCAGAATGTACTGGATAATGCTAACTCAACGCTGGAGCAATCCTACAATGCGCTGGTTACAGGTGTGGGTGTTGTTACACAACAGATAAAAATTAGTCGAGAAGTGGAAGAAAGTATATTGCAGCAGGCCGTTGAAAGAAGGGAAAGTGTATCGGGTGTAAACCTTGATGAAGAAGCGGCCGATTTAATACGTTTTCAACAGGCTTATCAGGCATCCGCGCGAGTTATACAGACATCACAGGTAATGTTTGATTCTTTACTGAGTGCAATTTAATGATAAATAGAATGAGTTAGGAATATGCGAGTATCAACAGCACTAATACAGCAACGGGGTGTGCAAAGCATACTGGACAGGCAGGAGCAGTTGCTAAGAACACAGAACCAGCTATCCGCAGGCAAACGCATACTTTCGCCCTCGGATGATCCCGGTGGTGCATCACGTATTATGGATCTGAGCGAAGCGCTCAGTCAGATTACTCAGTTTGATAAAAATGCAGGCTTTGCAACTCAACGACTCAACCTTGAGGAAGACACGCTTAATTCATCAACTAATATACTGCAAAGAGTGCGTGAGCTAGCAATACAGGCGGCCAACACCGGGGTGAATGACTTGCAGAGTGAGCAGACCATTGCCAGTGAAATCAAAGAGCGGCTGGCGGAGCTATTTGATAATGCTAACACCCGTGATGAAAATGGTGATTATGTGTTTTCCGGTTTTCAGACTCGAACCCGGGCATTTACTACCGATGGCGCAGGTAATTATTTTTACAATGGTGATGAAGGTCAGCTGTCTTTGCAGGTCGGACCAAACCGCCAGGTTGCATCGAGTGATTCGGGTGCGCAGGTGTTTCAGCTAATTCGTACAGGCAATGGTGATTTTGCAGTTGACACGAATAGCACCAATGGCGGAACGGGGCGAATATCCACCGGCTCGGTAGTATCTCCAGCCGTTTATCAGGCACAGGATTTTTCAATTATATTTGATGAAGTGACCCCGGCAACCGTGCCGGTGTCACTCACCTACAGTATTTTTAATAATACAACGGGTGTGGCTGCGCCAGTTGCCGGGCCAACTGCCTATAGTGATGGTGGGGTCATAGCGTTTAATGGTGTTGAAGTTGAAATCAGTGGCGACCCGGTGGATGGTGATATTTTTACCGTGCAGGCCAGTCGCAATCAGGATGTATTTACCAGCCTGGATAACCTGATAAATAGTCTGGAAGCACCTGGAACGGGGGATGTGCGAGGCATTATTGGCGGGGACTTTACGGCTAATGGTTTTGATCCAGGGGATACCATCACATTTGACATCAACTTTGACGCTACACCCATAAATGGTATATCTGTTGGCGTGGTTGGGGGCGATACTAATGCCACAATTGCACAAAAAACCCTCGATGCGATTGGTCTGGCGGCAGGGGCTGGGGTAAATCTCGATGGCAGTTACACTGTACCCGGCGCGACTCCAGGTGTTGATGTGACATTTCGGCTGGTTGGCAATAATGTTGAATTTATTACCAGTGGGGGAACCACCGCAAATTTGAATAGTTTGCAGGTGAGCAATTTTGTTGATACCACATCAACCGATGCGCTAATGGATGTTACTGGCAGTGGAAACAGTGTCACCACGCAAACGATACTGGATGGCTCAGTAGTGGGGGGAGACAGTGCAACTTTTCTTGCCGGCTCTCCCCCGCGTGCTGAGTTGTCTCAGCAAATTGACAATGCGCTAAACAATATAGATCGTGTGATGGACAAAATTATCAGTATTCAGACTAGCATTGGTGGTAGATTAAACTCAGTGGATAGTCAGACCGAAGATAATGAAGTTAAAATATTGCAGCTGAAAACAATACGCTCAGAGATTGAAGACCTGGACTTTGCCGAAGCGATCAGTAATTTAACCTTTCAGACCACCGCATTGCAGGTGGCGCAGCAGACCTTTGTGCGGATACAGAATATGAATCTGTTTGATCTGATTTAGGTTAAACCTAGATTAATCAGTTGGGCGCGAAAAAGATGTGCAAGTTATTGATTTGGATAGCGTAATGAAAAAATGTGAAGTCACCTTATTGGTGATGAGCAC
>VAOX01064878.1_pt1 | contig 22537 bp, 18 predicted proteins | sample 3393891 | NCBI WGS metagenome assembly VAOX01 (sample SAMN08290429, study PRJNA428436) | hydrothermal vent metagenome | isolation source: Deep-sea hydrothermal vent chimney | place: Indian Ocean: Southwest Indian Ridge | depth 2822 m m | reverse complement strand
CGCAGTCCTTCTGTTCGACAATGCGCCTGTGGTGATCTTTTTTAAAACTCTGAAGGTTGGGCTGATGTGGTGCGTCCAATTCGCAACCCGGTTACAGGCAGAAGGATCCATCGGAAATTAAATCAGTGCATTCCACGATAGCCGAAGACGGCATCCGATGCTGGGAATGCCCGCCTCGTAAGGGATGAAAAGCAGGTAGCCTAAAGAGCGTGCTGCTGGCTATTCTTTCAGGTAAGTTCAAGGGAGGGGCGATAAAGCGCTGTAGGACGTGCGGAATCTTAACTTGATCTTGGATATTTTACCGGACAAATAAACAGTGCTTCCTGAAGGTATAAGGTGTGCATTGGTTCCATTAGTGCTTGTTTTTTGATATTATTTGTTTCCTTGGAAATTAGGGTGTGGTCGCATATGTGGCCGCAGAGGCATATTGATGGGCGGGAGCCCATTTTTTGTTTGCGGTGGGTGATGGATTTACAATCGTTGATTGAAACAACCCTAGGTGGTTTGGGTTACGATCTCGTGGATGTTGAATTTGGGCGGCACGGGGGAATGCTACGTGTGTTTGTGGACAAACCAGGCGGCGTTGGTGTTGAAGATTGCGCGCGTGTTAGCGAGCATTTGACACATTTGTTGGCGGTAGAGCTCGATTATGATTACGAGCGGTTAGAGATTTCTTCGCCTGGATTGGATCGGGTGTTGAAAAAGCCTGGTGATTTCGATCGTTTCCAGGGCGAAACTATACGGATTAAATTGCGAGTGCCTTTGCAGCAGCAAAGGAATTTCGTGGGTATTAATTGCGGTATGGTGGAGGATAAGCTGCGGTTGGAAGTTGAAGGTGAGTCGCTGTTGTTGGACTTGGCCAATGTAGAAAAAGCGAGACTGGTTCCAAGCGTGTGAACTGAAAAGGGATAAGTGAGTTAAATGGGCGTTGTTACGAGAGGCAGCGCTGAGAAACCTATTTTGCCGGAGGTGGTATGAGTCGCGAGATTTTGTTAGTGGTCGATGCGCTGGCAAGGGAAAAGAACGTTGACATCGAAGTGGTGTTTTCTGCTCTTGAGCTGGCCTTGGCATCCGCAACCAAAAAAAGGTTTCGTGAGGATGTTGATATATACACGGTGATTGATCGTGAAACTGGAGAATACACGACATTTCGTCGCTGGCAGGTGATGCCCGATGATGAAGTCGAGATTTCTGACCAGCAAGTCACGCTGAGTGAAGCACAACAGCGCAATGCTACTGTTGAAATCGGTGGTTTTATCGAAGAGCAGTTAAGTTCAGTCGCGTTTGGCCGCATTGGCGCCCAGGCGGCGAAACAAGTGATTTTGCAGAAAATTCGTGAGGCGGAGCGAGAGCAAATCCTCAACGATTTTCTGGCGCGCGAAGAGCATCTGGTCAGTGGCGTTATTAAGCGTATGGAACGAGGTAACGCGATCATTGAGGTGGGACGGATTGAGGCGCTGCTGCCGCGGGACAAAATGGTCCCTAAGGAGAACTTACGTGTAGGCGACCGGGTGCGGGCCTACTTGGAGAAGGTTGAACGGAGCCAGCGTGGCCCCCAGTTAATCCTCTCGCGTATCGCACCGGAATTTCTCGCCAGACTTTTTGAACTCGAAGTTCCCGAGTTGGAAGAGGGTATGCTCGAAATTAAAGCCGCAGCACGTGACCCTGGGTTGCGCGCTAAAATCGCGGTGCATTCTAACGATCAACGGATTGACCCGATCGGGACATGTGTTGGTATGCGTGGTTCGCGAGTGCAAGCAGTGACGGCCGAACTGGCTGGTGAACGGGTTGATATCGTTTTGTGGTCGCCAGACCCAGCGCAATTTGTGATTGGCGCGCTAGCGCCAGCCGAAGTGAGTAGTATCGTGGTTGACGAGGAGTCTCACAGTATGGATGTGGCGGTGGAAGAAGATCAATTGGCCCAGGCAATCGGTCGTGGAGGACAAAATGTTAAACTAGCTAGTGACTTGTCTGGGTGGGTGCTGAATATTATGACTCTAGATGAGGCAAACCAGAAGAGTCAGGAAGAATACGATGCGACCCGTCAATTATTCATGGAGAAACTGGATGTGGACGAGGATGTGTCCACGCTGCTTATCCAAGAGGGTTTTGGCACTTTGGAAGAGATTGCTTATGTACCGCTGTCAGAAATGCTTGAAGTTGAGGGACTCGACGAGTCAATCGTGACCGAACTGCGTGCCCGAGCACGCAATGCACTATTGGTAGAAGCCATTGCAACAGAGGAGGAAGCGGATAGCGTTTCCGACGAGCTGTTGCATCTGGAGGGAATGGATCCCAAGTTAGCCCATGATTTGGCCGATAAAGGTATTTTGACGCGGAACGATCTGGCTGATTTGGCGGTAGACGACTTGATAGAAATGGCAGAGATGGAATACGAGCGAGCTAAGGCGTTAATTATGACGGCTAGAGCGCCGTGGTTTGCTTAAGGTTGGTTTTGATGGAGGAATAGCCGGAATGAGTCAGTTGAATGTGGAACAGTTCGCCGACGAGCTGGGAATGCCGACTTCGCGGTTGCTGGAGCAATTGCGCGCGGCTGGTGTCGATAAGTCATTAATTTGTGATTCATTGACCGAGCAAGATAAGAAGCAGTTGCTGGATTATCTGAGACGATCCCACGGGGTGAAAGAGCCAAAGAAAAAGATTACTCTGACTCGACGGGAAACTACGGAAATCAAAAAGTCCGATAGCATGGGGAAAGCGCGCACCATCCAGGTGGAAGTGCGCAAACGGCGGACATTTGTCAAACGGGATGGTAATGCCGAACCTGTGGTAGCTGCTCCCCCGGTTGTCACTGTAGAGAAACCAGCGCCGCCTCCGCTTGTCGATGCGGAGCAAGCGGAAAAGCGCGCGGCGGAGGTGCGCCAACAGACGGAATTAATGGATCGTCAGCGGGCAGAATTGCGCGCCAAGCAAGATCGAGAGAAAAAAATCAAAGGCGAGCAAATGGCGGCGGTGACGGACGTTGTTAAAGCGCCAGTTACGACCGAACCAACACCGGCTATTCAGCCGGTGCCGCCTGAAGGTACGCTGCACAAGCCAGAGGCAAAGAAAGACGGCGCGGTAGGTGGAAAAGTCGAGAAAAAAGGGGCCAAAAAACCGAAGACGCCGCCATCGGCCGGTTGGGCGGGCGACAACGCGAGAAAGCGTACGATGAGAGTTCGCGGTGGAGGGTTTCCCTCCGGTTCTTGGCGTGAGCGTAAGGATAGAAGTGGCAAACAGAAATCTGGGCCGGAAACCCCCCATGGGTTTGTTGCGCCAACAGAACCTATTATTCACGAGGTATTGATTCCGGAGACGATTACAGTAGCTGCTCTGGCACAGAAGATGGCAGTAAAAGCGGCGGAAGTCATCAAGACCATGATGAAGATGGGCTCCATGGTTACAATTAATCAAGTCCTCGACCAAGAAACAGCGATGATCGTCGTCGAGGAAATAGGGCATGTTGCTAAACCGGCGAAATTAGATGATCCGGAATCGTATCTCACAGAAACAGATGAAGTTCATACGGTTGAGCTAAAGTCACGGGCACCGGTGGTCACGGTCATGGGGCATGTCGATCACGGTAAGACTTCGCTGCTTGACTATATTCGTCGTACGCGAGTGGCAAGTGGAGAGGCCGGTGGGATTACGCAACATATCGGCGCTTATCATGTTGAGACACAGCACGGCATGGTGACTTTTCTGGATACGCCTGGTCATGAGGCATTTACTGCCATGCGTGCTCGTGGCGCGAAAGCGACTGACGTCGTTATTCTCGTAGTAGCTGCGGATGATGGAGTAAAACCCCAAACAATTGAGGCAATTCACCACGCTAAGGCGGCTAACGTGCCGCTGGTCGTCGCAGTAAATAAGATCGACAAACCGGAAGCTAATCCAGAGAAAATAAGGCAAGAATTAGTCGCTCAGTCCGTAGTGCCAGAAGAGTGGGGCGGAAATGCGATATTTGTTGAAGTATCGGCGAAAAGCGGGCAGGGAATTGATGGTTTGTTGGAAAGCGTGTTATTGCAGGCTGAAATACTCGAGTTAAATGCGCCAGTTGATGTGCCTGCGCGAGGGTTGGTCGTCGAATCTCGCCTGGATAAAGGCCGCGGACCTGTTGCCACAATCCTGGTACAAAGTGGTGTGCTACGTCAAGGCGATATGTTGTTGGCTGGTACGGTGTTTGGTCGAGTGCGGGCAATGCTGGACGAAAATGGTAAGCCGACTAAGACGGCGGGGCCATCCATTCCCGTAGAGGTTCAGGGATTGTCCGAGGTTCCGCTAGCTGGTGAGGAAGTCATGGTGCTGAACGATGAGCGTAAAGCACGTGAAATTGCTTTGTTCCGTCAAGGGAAATTCCGCGACGTTAAGTTGGCGAGGCAGCAGGCGACTAAGCTGGAAAGCATGTTCGACCATATGGCTGAAAGTGAAGTAAAAACGCTGCAAATGATTATTAAAGCAGACGTGCAGGGATCTAGCGAGGCATTAATACACTCATTGCAGAAACTGTCGACTGATGAGGTTAAAGTCAATGTTATTCATAGCTGGGTCGGTGCGATTAGTGAGTCTGATGTGAATCTGGCGGTGGCGTCCAAGGCGGTTATCGTTGGCTTTAATACGCGGGCAGACGCGGCAGCACGTCGATTGGCGGCATCGGCCAACGTTGATATCCGCTATTACAATATCATTTACGATGTCGTGGATGATGTAAAAGCGGCATTATCCGGGATGTTGTCGCCGGAGCGGAAAGAAAAGGTTACTGGTTTGGTAGAAATTCGCCAGGTATTCCGTATTTCTAGAGTGGGAACAGTGGCCGGATGTTATGTTCTGGACGGTATCGTGCGACACCATTCAATGGTTCGTGTGTTGCGGGACAATACGGTCATCCATACCGGTGAGCTGGATTCATTGAAACGCTTCAAGGATGACGTGAAAGAAGTTAAGTCCGGGTTTGAATGCGGTTTATCGTTGAGGCGGTTTAACGATTTAAACGAGGGTGATCAACTCGAGGTTTTTGAGGTTGTTGAAGTGGCGAGGAGCCTTTAAATTACAGGATGATGATGTTACAAAGCAAAGGTTTACTCCATGCCTAAGCGTTCCGCCAGAGCTCGGCGGATTGCCGATCAAGTCCAGCGCGAACTTGCTGATATTCTTCGCCTTGACTTGCGCGATCCGCGTGTTGGCTTGATCACACTTACTGATGTTGAAGTGACGTCAGACTATTCTCATGCCAAGGTTTTTTTTACCTTGCTAAGCGGTCAGACGTCCACCGAGGATGTGTTGCAGGTGTTGGGACAGGCTGCCGGTTTTTTGCGTAGCCAATTGGCGCGGCGGATGAAATTGCGTATCGTCCCAATCCTCCATTTTCATTATGATGTTTCTATCGAACGTGGAATGGCGCTGTCGTCATTGATCGAGCAGACCGTTGCCGAAGACAGTGCGCGCGGCGACCGCCAGCGGGAGGATGATTCCTAGCGTGGGAAACTGTTCGTTTTTATGACTCGGATATACTCGCGTTCTTCTCGGTGCCATGTCAATGGCGTGTTGTTGCTCGATAAGCCATCCGGAGTCACGTCCAATTTTGCGTTGCAGCGAGTTAAGCGACTGTTTGATGCGGTCAAAGCTGGTCATACTGGCACGTTGGATCCCATGGCAACTGGCTTACTACCCATCTGTTTAGGTGAAGCGACTAAATTTTCTCAATATTTGCTCGGCTCGGATAAGGTTTATCGGGCGACGGCTAGACTCGGCCAGACCACAGCTACAGGCGACAGCGAGGGAGAAATCGTGAGTAGCCGAGTGGTAAATGTGACGCGACAGCGGTTGGAACAGGCCATTCAGCGGTTTATCGGCGAAATATATCAGTTGCCGCCAATGTATTCAGCACTTAAACATAAAGGTCAGGCACTCTACCATTACGCTCGGCGCGGTGAAACCATTGAGCGTCCGCGTCGAGCAATTACCATCCATAGCCTGATCCTCGACCGTTTTCACGACGATGTGTTCGAGGTAACCGTTGCCTGTAGCAAGGGGACGTATATTCGCGTGCTGGTAGAGGATATTGGTAACGATGTCAACTGTGGTGCCCACCTGACGGCGTTGCGGCGTCTAGCTAGTGGCCGTTTTTCGCTACTCCAGGCGGTAACGCTGGCGCAACTGGAGGAAGCGTCCGCAGAGCAGAGAACGGCGTATCTGTTGTCAGCAGACGCGATGTTGGATAATTATCCTGTTATGTTCCTGGACAAAGAAAGTGCTTTTTATTTACGGCGAGGGCGAAAAGTATGGCAATCGCCACCGGTGGCCGAGGGAATGATCCGCTTGTACGATGATCGCCACCAATTCATCGGCCTCGGTGAGCTGAATGAAGAAGGATATATTGTGCCCCGCCGATTGATTGCTGAGTTTTCTGGCGCTGAAACGGCGGAGACGTGTTAATCTCGGTTGACTACAAGAATTGCTTGTGAAGAAAATGAAAATAAAGGTAAAATTCCCCCCTTTGCAAATGGAGATTGAAGAATGTCAGTAACGAGTGCCGACAAGGCTAAGATTGTTTCTGATTATCAGAAAGGTCAAGGTGACACTGGTTCGCCGGAAGTGCAGGTCGCGCTACTCACCGCACGAATCAATGATTTAACTGGTCATTTCAAGGTTCACTTGAAAGACCATCACTCTCGTCGCGGTTTGCTGCGTATGGTGAGTAAGCGCCGCAAACTGCTGGATTACTTGAAGAGTAAGAATGCGGACCGCTATCGTGGTGTGATTGGGCGTCTTGGCTTGCGTAAGTAACGGATAAAACACGCCACAGACTGGTGTGGGAATAACGGGCGCGGGAACGCACTTCCAAAAGTGCCATGGAACTCATGGTGACCGGTATTGAATGAAAAGGATATGGCTTTGAGGCACGTTAAAAAGAGTTTTGCTTATGGACGTCATCAGGTAACCCTGGAAACAGGTGAGATCGCACGCCAAGCGGATGGCGCAGTGCTGGTCAGTATGGGCGATACGGTGGTGTTGGTAACCGCCGTTGGCGTTAGAGAGGCAAAACCGGGCCAGGATTTTTTTCCCTTGACGGTAGATTATCAAGAAAGAACCTACGCCGCCGGGAGAATACCGGGTGGCTTTTTCAAGCGAGAAGGTCGTCCCAGCGAGAAAGAAACGTTAACCAGCCGTCTTATAGATCGTCCCCTTCGTCCCCTGTTTCCCGAAGGTTTCTACAATGAAATCCAGATTGTCGCCACAGTAGTTTCGTCCGATAGTGAGATTGATTCTGATATTCCCGCGATGATAGGGGCATCAGCTGCCTTAGCCATTTCAGGGATTCCCTTCGCTGGCCCTATTGGCGCCGCGCGGGTGGGCTACGCAGATGGTCAATACATTCTGAACCCAACAGCAGCCGAACTTAGCACGCAATCCGAATTGGATTTGGTAGTGGCCGGGACAAAACAGGCAGTGCTGATGGTTGAGCCTGAAGCACGTGAATTGCCCGAAGACGTTATGCTTGGCGCGGTGGTTTACGGGCATGAGCAGATGCAGACGGTGATTGACGCGATCAACGCGTTGGTGGCAGAAGCTGGTGCCGAGCCATGGGATTGGCGGCCGCAGGAGAAAGATGCGGCATTGGTAGAACAGATGGCCCAGTTGGCGGAAACCGACTTGGCTCAAGCCTATAAGATTAAGCAGAAGCAGCCGCGGACCGAGCAAATAGACGCGGTGCGTAGCCGTGTTTTCGACGAATTGACGAGCGAAGGCGATTCCCCGGCGCGCGGGCAATTGTTGAAGAGTGTATTTAAAGATCTTGAGGCGAAGATCGTGCGAGGCCAGATTTTAGCCGGAGAAGCGCGAATCGATGGTCGAGATACGCGTACAGTACGCCCAATTACGATTCGCACCGGCGTTTTACCGCGTACACATGGTTCGGCGTTGTTTACTCGTGGAGAGACGCAAGCGCTGGTTATTGCCACATTGGGTACGGCGCGGGATGAGCAGGCTATCGATGCATTGCAAGGAGAGTATCGTGACCGTTTTCTGCTGCACTACAATTTCCCTCCATATTCTACGGGAGAAACTGGTCGCGTTGGCACACCGAAGCGCCGTGAAATCGGCCATGGGCGGTTAGCCAAGCGGGCGTTGGCGGCTGTTTTGCCGAGCGCTGAAGAATTTGCCTATACTATGCGTGTGGTTTCCGAAATTACTGAGTCCAATGGCTCAAGCTCTATGGCGTCCGTGTGTGGTGGTTGTTTGTCGTTGATGGACGCGGGGGTGCCGTTAAAAGCCCACGTCGCGGGCATTGCTATGGGACTGATTAAAGAAGACAACCGTTTTGCCGTGTTGACGGATATTCTGGGTGATGAAGATCATCTCGGTGATATGGACTTTAAGGTCGCCGGTAGCGAGCGTGGAATTACCGCGTTACAGATGGATATTAAAATCAATGGTATTACGAAGGATATTATGCAGGTGGCGCTTGCACAGGCTAACGAAGGGCGTATGCATATTCTTGGTCTGATGAAGGAAGCCGTACCTTCTTCCCGAAGCGAGATTTCGGAGAATGCTCCTCGTATTATCGTGTTGAAAATTAATCCGGATAAGATTCGCGACGTGATCGGCAAGGGGGGCGCGGTCATTCGCGCTTTGACCGAGGAAACGGGCACGACCATCGATATCGCCGAAGATGGTACCGTATCTATTGCTTGTCTGAAGTCAGAAGGGTGTAGCCTAGCAAGGCAGCGAATCATCGACCTAACCGCGGAAGTGGAAGTTGGCAAGACTTACGAGGGAACAGTACTGAAATTATTAGATTTCGGCGCAATTGTCAGTGTACTTCCTGGCAAGGATGGCCTGCTCCATATCTCCCAAATTGCTCATGAGCGCGTTGCCTCGGTGTCTGATCACCTCAAGGAAGGCCAACTGGTAAAAGTGAAAATTTTGGAGGCGGATGAAAAAGGGCGCTTGCGTCTCAGTATGAAAGCGCTATGTGAACCGTCGGCGCCTGTTGTGACTAATGAATGATCATTAGGATACACAGATAATAAAAAAGCGGCTTTGGCCGCTTTTTTATTTATGTATTATTTACTTGTGAAAAAATGATTGCCACCACCGTTTACGATTGGCGGGAATAACCCGGTGGGGAGTTAATTCATCCGGCGGCATTAGGCTCATGAGCCAGCCCGGTAATGGTGGCGGTGTTTTGCCGGAGCAGCAGGAGCTGCCGAGATGGTTAGGGTCATAGATCTTGATCAGTGTTGGTTCTTCAATGTCATCGGTGTAGACAATACCGCAGTAATCCTCATCGTGTTCACGGCGGAGTAGTGTATCGACCTCGTGGATAAATTGTTTTACTTGGTTGGCGTCTGCCGGATCTTCGGGGAGCGTTTCACCGATCGCGTAGAGGTACCATCCTGCGTCTGCGTCTATGCTCTTTTCCCAAAAGTGCGCTAGCTGTTGCCAGCTCATTAGACCGTAAAGTGACCCATTGTAAACGTTAGCGAAAGAAGAATTTTGTGGTAAGGCGGACATGGTAAACTGGCTTCCAGCGGTGGTTTTATTTGGCGACTTGTTTTTCCCGCAGTTCTTCTAATGTTTTGCAGTCGATGCAGAGGGTGGCGGTAGGACGCGCTTCCAGTCGTTTTAGTCCGATTTCCACGCCACAGCTTTCGCAGTAGCCATAATCTTCCGCGTTTATTTTGGTGACGGTCTCGTCTATTTTCTTGATGAGTTTGCGCTCACGATCCCGGTTGCGTAGTTCCAGTGCCATGTCTGATTCTTGGCTAGCGCGGTCGTTGGGGTCGGCAAATAGCGTCGCCTCTTCTTGCATCGCATGGACGGTTCCATCGATATCTTCGCGGAGCTCGGTTTTCCAGTCCTCCAAAATTTTGCGAAAATGCGCGAGTTGCTTCGGATTCATATATTCTTCACCCTTTTTTTGGGTGTATGGTTCAAATTGCTTATGCAGTTCAGCAGGCATAGTTGCGATCCCGTCTCTGTGAGCAAACCGACTTAATAGCAGAAATTTTTCATTATCGCAAGGACAGTGCTATGGAGAAAAAGCTAACAGCGCTCATATTTGATGTGGATGGGACATTGGCCGATACGGAACGTGAGGGACACCGTCTGGCGTTTAATGCGGCATTTCGTGAATTAGGCTTAGACTGGCTATGGGATGTGCCTTTGTATGGGAAATTATTGGCGGTAGCCGGTGGAAAAGAGCGTATCCGTTATTATGCTGATAATTTCCCGGCTAATACTGAAAAGCCAGCAGCATGGGATTCCCTGGTGGAAACGCTCCATCAGATCAAGACGCGCAACTATGTGGATAGGCTCAATGCCGGCCAGATTCAGCTCCGCCCCGGCGTGAAGCGGTTGCTGGTGGGTGCGAGGGCTGCGGGCTTACGTTTGGCCATTGCGACCACGACCACGCCGGAGAATGTGTCCGCGTTGCTACGTCATGGTCTGGCTGACGACGCGGAATCATGGTTTGATTTAATCGCCGCCGGCGATAGCGTTCCTGCCAAAAAACCGGCACCGGATATTTATTTACGAGTATTGGATAAGTTGGGATGGCATCCCCACAATTGCCTTGCCGTCGAAGATTCAGCGAATGGTCTGAAATCCAGTCTCGCGGCTGGTATCAACACAATTGTTACAGTCAATGATTATACGCTGGCGGATAATTTTGATCGTGCGGTAGTGGTGCTAAGCGATTTAGGAGAGCCAGATAAGCCGTTTCAAGTGTTGCGGGGTGATGGCGGTAGCAGCACTTATGTTGACATCGTACAGTTACAGCGCTGGCATAAAGTCGGCGCGTTATTACGAGGTGGTGTGGGTGTTTTATAGCGGGTGAAGTTTCTCAGCCGCGTAAAGTGTATTCTTCAACAGCGTGGCAACCGTCATTGGGCCAACGCCGCCTGGAACCGGGGTGATCCAAGCCGCACGTTGGGCGGCTTGTTCGAATTCGATGTCCCCATGAATTTTCCCATTATCTAGGCGGTGAATTCCTACATCAATAGCGATGGCACCTTCTTTGATCCATTCACCTTTAATCAGCGAAAGCTTACCTGCCGCCGCCACCAGAATATCGGCGGACTTGACGAAGTCCTGCAAGTGTCGAGTGAAACGATGGCATGTCGTCACCGTGCAGCCCGCCAGCAGCAACTCCAATCCCATGGGTCGTCCCACATGGTTGGATGCGCCGACGACGACCGCTTGTTTGCCTTTCAGCGCTTGCCCAGTGCTTTCGAGTAGCGTCATGATCCCGTATGGTGTGCACGAACGTAAAATCGGCATACGCACCGCCAAACGCCCGATGTTATACGGGTGGAACCCATCGACGTCTTTGCTGGGATGGATGCGCTCGATGAGCGTTTCCCCGTTAATGTGGTGAGGGAGTGGCATCTGCACAAGAATCCCGTCGATGTCGGTGTTTTCGTTTAGCTGGTCGATTAGACCGAGTAAAGTGTCTTGAGATGTGGTGACTGGTAGGTCATGAGAGATAGAGCGGATGCCAACGCGTTCGCAGGCGCGTTGCTTATTCCGTACGTAAATTGCTGACGCCGGATCGTCGCCTACGAGCAGCACAGCTAGTGCTGGCAGTCGCTGCTGCCTAGCCAATCGCTGTTCGACGCGTTGCGCTAGTTCTTGCAGGATCTGATCCGCGATGGCCTTGCCATTGATAATCTTCGCTGCCATTGCTTGAGAGGTCAAATGCGCCTAGAGTGCTAAAGTGTAATCATCGCATTTTTGGGTGGTAGTGCTCAAGATAAAAAACGAGGTGGGTTAGCGGAGCGCGATGGCATTCCTGCTGAAGAGAACGCTAATTTTTGACCAAATTACCTGTAAGAAGCGCTAACGGAACATTGGCGAGGTAGATTGACCTTTTAGTCTTATCCCTGTATATTTCTCGCCTTTCGGGGTGTAGCGTAGCCTGGTAGCGCGCCTGGTTTGGGACCAGGATGTCGGGAGTTCGAATCTCTCCACCCCGACCAGCAGTTAACGTAGGTTGAGTAGTGCCCGTAGCTCAACCGGATAGAGCACCAGCCTTCTAAGCTGGGGGTTACAGGTTCGATCCCTGTCGGGCACACCATATTCATGCTGTCCGGCAGTTTGTCAGTGGTGGACGTAGCTCAGTTGGTAGAGTCCCGGATTGTGATTCCGGTTGTCGTGGGTTCGAGACCCATCGTCCACCCCATATTTATACGTTACACGGTTAAATCGGCGATCGGTGCGGAATGAATAACTTTAACCAGCCTCAAGTGTAACGTTGGTGCGTGATTTTCACGCTCTTATGCTTCATTGTATTTTGCTCCTCCTATTGCAATCACTTCGTGTGTTCACCATTTTTCGCTAAGCGACGGTCGCTTGCGCCGTATATTCGCCGCAAACTGGTTTCCCCTGCCTTGCTTGATCCACAGATTTTGACGTGCCACTTAATTTCGTGTGAATGGCACGATAGATGACGCGAGTCGTTGGGTGGCATCGTTGTAGATTATGCTCAGGTGGAGCGGTATTTTGCGGTCGGTATTCTCGGTGATTTGATCGGCATGGCATGGGTCGTCCATTGCCGATCGTGTTATCGCGCCGATGTTTAGAATTCTTTCCGACGAGTGCGGCGCAGGATCAGTCAAAAATAACCGTTTTATTGGCGTACAGCAAGATGCGGTTTTCAACGTGCCAGCGCACTGCTCGCGACAATACGATTTTTTCCAGGTCACGGCCTTTGTGAATTAGGTCTTCCAATGTGTCGCGGTGGGAAATACGAATGACGTCCTGTTCAATAATAGGGCCGTCATCAAGGATTTCGGTGACATAGTGGCTGGCGGCACCAATTAACTTTACCCCGCGTGCGAAGGCGCGATGGTAGGGCTTGGCGCCGAGGAAAGCTGGCAGGAAAGAATGATGAATATTGATGATGCGTTGAGGATAGTGGGCAGATAAATTCTGCAGACAGTATCTGCATATAGCGCGCTAGGACAATGAGATCGATGTTGTGTCGCGTCAATAAAGCCTGCTGTTTTCGTTCAACGTCATCTTTGTCTTCTTTGGTAAGCGGGAGATGGTAGTAAGGAATATTGTGGAATTCCGCCAACCGACGATTTCTTCTATGGTTGCTTATGACAAGCGGAATATCGCAGGCTAACTCGCCACTTTGGTGGCGATAGAGTAAATCGATCAAACAGTGATCATATTTGGAAGCAAAAATTGCCACCTGCGGTCGTTGGTTGGATAACGCTAAGCGCCAAGTCATCTGGAAGCGGTCGGCAATCGCGGTAAAGTGAGCGCCGAAACAGTTATGATCCAAAGAAAACCCTGAGAGATCCCATTCCACGCGCATGAGAAATAAACCTAACTCGCTATCTTGATGTTGATCAGCGTGAAGGATGTTGCCATTGTGCCGGTACAGAAAGTCGGCGATGGTGGCGACCAACCCCTTTTGGTCGGGGCAACTAATGAGCAGGATAGCGGTACTTTTCACAACGAAAACCTAAATCTCTCAAAAAAACAACGCTGAATGATACACCAACTCAAACCGGCGTTTCTTACGTATCTAGTCATCGCATTAGTTATGCCCAAGAATTAGCTAAATATAAAGTTAAGCGAATAGGGCCAATAATTGATGATTAAATTTTTGACTAAATAAAGTTGCACCGTCTGAGGACAACAACTAGAATTAGTCGAAATTGTTTAGGCTAACCACAATATATAGTGGTTATAAGCGACATAAGCCTGCTTCCACCACCATTTTTGGAGACAAATAGTTTGCTACCTTTTGCCGAAACTTCCGCTGCGCAGCCATCGTTGCGATCTTTGCCCGAGACGAGTGATCAAGCTGGCCAGGCATGTTATAGCAAATATAAAGTGATTCGGCGCGATGGCAGCGTGGTCAGTTTTGAGCCGAATAAAATCGTTGTTGCCATGACCAAAGCGTTTATCGCTGTTAACGAGGAGCAAGGAATAGTCTCAGCACGTATTCGCGAGCTGGTTACTTGTTTGACCAAGGACGTGATCGGTGCCCTGATGCGGCGTCAGCCGAACGGCGGCACTTTCCATGTCGAGGATATTCAAGATCAGGTAGAGCTTGCGCTGATGCGTTCTGGTGAACACGACGTAGCACGAGCCTATGTGCTTTACCGTGAAGAACGTGCGCGTGAGCGTGCGAAGCAGAAAGCTGCCGGGAATAGCGCTCCTTCCATTCGGGTCATTGACGATGGGGTTTCTCGTCTTCTGGACGAGAAGGCGTTGCAGATGTTGCTTGAAGTCGCTTGTGATGGATTGGGTTCCGGCGTCGATCCACAGCGAGTCTTTACGGCTACGCTAAGAAATTTGTATGACGGTATTTCCATGGAAGAGGTTTATCGTTCGGCGATTCTCTCTGCTCGTGCCCTGATCGAAAAAGACCCGGCTTATCGATTTGTGACAGCTCGTTTGCTGCTCAATAACATTCGTCGCGAGGTGTTGGGCGATGTGGTCAGCCAGGCGGCGATGGCAGTTCGTTACGCCAAATATTTTCCTGTCTTCATCGCGGATGGCATCGCTGCGGAACTACTCGATGAGCGGTTGGCGCATTTCGACCTCGTGCGTCTAGGCGCGGTATTGGTAGCAGATCGTGATCTCCAGTTCGAATATCTTGGTTTGCAAACATTATATGATCGTTATTTTTTGCACATAAATGAGCGCCGTATTGAGTTGCCCCAGGTCTTTTTTATGCGTGTGGCGATGGGCTTGGCGCTTAACGAGGATGAGCGTGAAGCGCGGGCCATTGAGTTTTACCATTTACTGTCTCGTTTTGATTTCATGAGCTCGACGCCGACGCTATTTAATGCCGGCACCCGTCGGTCACAGTTGAGTTCGTGCTATCTCACCACGGTTAGTGATGATCTCTATGGTATTTATGAGGCAATTAAGGAGAATGCCTTGTTGTCAAAATTTGCCGGCGGGTTAGGCAATGATTGGACCCAAGTGCGCGCTCTGGGGTCGCATATTAAGGGCACCAATGGCAAATCTCAGGGTGTGGTACCTTTTCTCAAGGTGGTTAATGATACCGCGGTGGCAGTAAATCAGGGAGGAAAACGCAAGGGTGCGGTTTGTGCCTACCTGGAAAGCTGGCATTTGGATATCGAGGAATTTTTGGAATTGCGCAAGAACACTGGTGATGATCGTCGTCGTACCCACGATATGAATACCGCTAATTGGATACCAGATTTGTTTATGCGTCGGGTCATGGAAGGTGACGAGTGGACGTTGTTTTCACCTTCAGACGTGCCCGATTTGCACGATAAATTCGGCCGGGATTTCGAGGTGGCCTATATTGCTTATGAGAAAAAAGCAGCACGTGGCGAAATCAAATTATGTAAGAAAATCGCCGCAGTGAGCTTATGGCGCAAGATGCTGACGATGCTGTTTGAAACGGGCCATCCTTGGTTAACCTTCAAAGATCCCTGCAATATCCGCAGTCCTCAGCAACATGTAGGCGTTGTACACAGTTCTAATCTCTGTACCGAGATTACATTGAATACCAATGATCAGGAAATCGCTGTGTGCAATTTGGGGTCAATCAATCTTGCCGCCCATTTAAAGGATGGCGCGCTGGATATGGGTAAGCTCAAAACCAGCATCCGCACTGCCATGCGAATGCTGGACAATGTGATCGACATCAACTACTACGCCGTACCCAAAGCGCGTGACGCTAACTTGCGTCATCGGCCTGTAGGCATGGGTATCATGGGATTTCAGGATTGCCTACATCAGTTGCGTTTTCCCTACGCCAGCCAGGAAGCTGTGGAATTTGCCGACCATTCCATGGAGATGGTCGCTTACGCAGCTTACTGGGCTTCCACTGAACTCGCGGAAGCTCGTGGTCGCTACCCCAGTTTTACCGGGTCGTTGTGGGATCGCGGTGTCTTGCCCCATGAGTCATTGGTTGCGCTGCGCGAAGCACGTGGCGGTTATCTCGACGTGAATGAGTGTATCACCCTTGACTGGGAGGCGCTTCGTGTTCGCATCGGGAAATATGGCATGCGCAATTCCAATTGTTTAGCGATCGCACCGACCGCAACTATTGCTAATATCGTCGGAGTATCAGCGAGCATCGAACCCACTTATCAAAATTTGTTCGTAAAATCTAATTTATCCGGAGAATTTACCGTTGTTAATCACTATCTGGTTGATGACCTGAAACGGGAAGGGTTGTGGGATGAAGTGATGATCGCCGATCTTAAGTATTTCGACGGTAGTCTTGCTAGCATTGATCGTATCCCGTCGGTAATGCGTAAGCTGTACGCGACTGCTTTCGAGGTTGAACCTAAATGGTTAATCGAGGCCGCCGCTCGCCGCCAGAAGTGGATTGACCAGGCGCAATCACTCAATATCTATATGGCAGGTACCAGCGGAAAAAAACTGGATGATACCTACAAGTTGGCTTGGTTACGTGGTCTTAAAAGCACTTATTATCTGCGTACGTTGGGCGCGACCCATGCCGAGAAATCGACAGTGCAGACAGGCATATTAAATGCGGTGCCAGTTGGGGACGGTCGGGCGGACGATATATCCAAAGCATGTGCTATTGACGATCCTGGTTGCGAGGCTTGCCAGTGACGGATGTCCAGTGGTGTTACTTTAATAAATTGGAACGACTTTTGCTGAGTGTCTAGTGTTAGCTATGGCCGCAGTGGAAATCCGGCAAATTCTGCCACCAGCGTCAGGGTGCTGGTGGCTAACGGGAAGGATGGCAGCAAAGTGCTGAACTTTGAAAACGAATTATGCGTCGAGTCTATGCTTGGGTCGCCCGTCACTCCTCCAGTAGAAGCGGTGACGAATGTGGGCGTGGCGGTATCCACTGCTTTAACTGGGATACATAGTACGCGCCGAGTTAGCGTCGAGGATAAACGCATTATCAACTGTCGCTCTGACGTGAATCAACTGGTGCCGTTCAAGTACCAATGGGCCTGGGAAAAATACTTGGCGTCCTGTGCGAATCACTGGATGCCTCAGGAAGTCAATATGAACCGCGATATTGCTCTGTGGAAGGATGCTGTTGGGCTTACTGAGGACGAGCGGCGCATTGTGAAGCGCAACCTGGGGTTTTTCACAACGGCTGATTCTCTCGCGGCAAATAACATCGTCCTCGGCACTTATCGCCACATATCCAACCCGGAATGCCGTCAGTTTTTGCTACGTCAGGCGTTTGAGGAGGCTATTCATACACATGCTTACCAGTACATCGTGGAGAGCCTGGGGATGGATGAGGGTGAAATATTTAACATGTACCACGAAATTTCATCAATTCGTGCCAAGGACGAATTCTTGCTGCCTTTTATTGACACGCTGACACGTCCCGACTTTAAGACTGGCACGCCTGAGACCGACCAGCAGTTACTGCGTTCTCTTATCGTCTTTGCCTGTATCATGGAGGGTCTTTTTTTCTATGTCGGTTTTGTGCAGATCCTTTCACTGGGTCGCATGAACAAGATGGTGGGGGCCGCCGAGCAGTACCAATATATCTTGCGTGACGAGTCGATGCACCTGAATTTCGGCGTTGACGTGATTAACCAGATCAAGTTGGAAAATCCCCACTTGTGGACCTCGTCATTTCGTGATGAGATTGTCGATTTGTTTAAGGAAGCGGTAGCGCTGGAATATCGTTATGCGGAAGATACCATGCCGCGTGGTGTGCTGGGGATGAACGCATCAATGTTCAAGGAATATCTGCGATTCATTTGCAATCGCCGATGCCAGCAGATTGGACTCGATGTTCTTTACCCAGGTGTGTCTAACCCGTTTCCATGGATGTCGGAAATGATCGATCTAAAGAAAGAGAAGAATTTTTTTGAAACACGGGTGACCGAGTACCAGTCAGGTGGCGCTTTGAATTGGGATTAATCTGCAAATGATATGCGTGGTGGGGTATTTTGTATGCAGCTACAGGAGGACAGTTCAGTGAAAGACAACTGTTTTTGCGTTGTGCAGGGTAAGTATGGCGGTGTGACTGTTTCTAGTTATGGGGCTACGGAAGAGGAAGCTGCGATTTTGTTGCGTGAATGGACAACACTTGTTCAGCTGGCTAATGATGATGGTTGGAGAAATCAGGAAAATTCGGCTTGAGCCATTACCATATTGCCTTCGTCGATAATGATGGCGCATTTTATTCGGCATCGGTGGAAACTCCCAGCGATCTTTTTACTACGGCGGGTATCAACAGTATCGCCGAGGAGTTGAGTGAGCGTCTGGATCAAACAGATCCTGTGGCTATTATTAATGTGATTCCCTTGAAATCTTAAGTCATGGCGCTAGTAATGGCTAATATGGCGTAGCAGAGGATCGGACGTTGTGGTCGGAACAGTATTCGAAGCAAAAAACGAGTTAGAACATCATCTATTGGCGCTGCATGCAGGGCAAATGGCGGAAGCGGCCTTCCTTGATGTCTTAATTAAAGCGGAAGTATTTATGCCAATTCGTGATGAAGAAAAGCACCAGATTCAAGGGCTCCAGCGATCGACTCATGCTGTACCGCTTACCTTGACGGCTGACGACCAAACTTTGGTCATGCTGATGTTTACCAGTCCTGATCGGGCAAAGCCGGTAGTGCGAGAGTTCGCTGATTTTGGCGGCGGCCTACTCACAGAATTTCCTTGGGTGCTGAAGCGGTTGGAGGCTGGCTGCGGTATTTCGCTCAATCCGGGCTGGGAAATCGGTTTTGATATGGAGGCCGTTTTGGTCGATCGCTTGAGGGCGCAGTTGGTTTTGTGACAAATTCTCTTAAGCGATATATGCCGCCTCGAACCATGATGGATGATGCCGCAATTTTGCGAGCTATTGGCCCCGATGATGGTTATTATTTGTTGCGAATACATTTGTTCGGCGGTATTTATCCGTCAGTGCTGACTTTCCCTCCAAAAGAGAATGGTTTCGTCGAAAACAAGCCATCGTGCGTGCGTGGTGACCGGGAGACGGTAGAACATCTGCGTGCGCTGACGGTGATGGGATAAAAAGCAGGAGTTTTACCTTTTATGACTAATTCAACCTCCCAAAGATCTACCGCTACGTCACTTTTGACTGATTTGTCACCGCTCGGAATGGATGCGGAGAGTTTGAAGGCAGATCTTAAACGCTATTTCAGCCATACGTTGGGTCGCGAGCGCTACAGCAGTGGCCAGTATGCATACACTTCGTTGGCGCTGTCGTTGCGCGACCGGCTGGTGGAGCGCTGGAAAAATACTCACGCGGCCTACGAGTCACAAAAGTGCAAGCGTGCCTACTATTTGTCGCTAGAGTTCCTTATGGGGCGCGCATTGGGTAATGCCATGCTCAACCTTGGCTTGGTGGACGAGGTGGGACAAGTGCTTGGAGAACTTGGTTTGGCGATGGAAGAAATTGCCGAGCGAGAACACGACGCCGGCCTTGGTAATGGTGGGCTCGGGCGGCTGGCGGCGTGCTTTCTTGATAGTTGCGCTACTTTGCAATTGCCGGTAATGGGTTACGGTCTTCGTTATGAGTATGGCATGTTCCGCCAGGAAATCGACGATTATCAGCAGGTAGAGGAACCGGATCATTGGTTGCGTGATGGTAACCCGTGGGAAATGGAGCGGCCAGAATACACGCAGACGGTACAGTTTGGCGGGTACACTGACTATTGCCATGATAGTGATGGCAAACTCCGCGTCCAGTGGTTGGATACCCACCATGTGCTGGCGGTGCCATACGATGTACCCGTGCCCGGCTACCGCAATCAGACGGTCAATACGCTGCGCTTATGGAAAGCGGCTGCTACCGACGAATTTGACCTGGGTGAGTTTAATGCCGGTAGCTATCCTGAAGCGGTGGCCGCTAAAAATGCTGCTGAGCACATCACCATGGTGCTTTATCCCAATGACGCAAGCGAAAATGGTAAGGAATTGCGCTTGCGTCAGCAGTACTTTCTTGCGTCTGCTAGCTTGCAAGACGCTATCCGTCAGTGGCAATGCATCCACGGTGGTGATTTTGTCAACTTTGCCGAACACAATCATTTTCAGCTTAACGACACCCATCCGTCTTGCGTGGTGGCGGAGTTAATGCGGCTACTCCTGGATGAGCATGGCCTGGACTGGGATGAATCCTGGGCACTTACCTGTCAGACTGTCGCTTACACCAATCACACGTTATTGCCGGAAGCGCTGGAAAAATGGTCAGTACGCCTATTTCGCGCCTTGTTGCCGCGGTTACTAGAAATCATCTTGGAGATCAACGCTCGTTTTCTTTCAGAGGTGGCTCAGCGTTGGCCGGGGGATACCGCACGCTTGAAACGCATGTCTATTATTGAAGAGAGTGATGATCCCACGGTGCGTATGGCGCATCTCGCGGTTATCGGCAGTACATCTGTTAACGGGGTTGCCGCGTTGCACTCGCGATTATTACGCGAGCAGTTATTCCCTGATTTCTATGCCCTATGGCCGGAAAAATTTAATAATAAGACCAATGGTGTTACGCCGCGGCGATGGTTACAATGGAGCAATCCGCATCTTAGCAGTCTGATTACCAAAACAATTGGTGACGGCTGGCAAACAGATCTAGGAGCGCTAAATCGGTTGGTGCCATACGCTGCCGAGCCAGTTTTTCGTACCCGGTGGCGTGAGATCAAGCAAGAAAATAAACAGCGTTTAGCGGAGTTGGTCGAAGCCGACTGCCAGGTTAGTTTTGACCCTGGCGCGTTGTTTGATGTTCAAGTCAAGCGTATTCACGAGTACAAGCGTCAGTTACTCAATATCCTGCATGTTATCCATCTTTACGACCGCATCAAGCGCGGTGACACGGATGAGTGGACCCCTCGCTGTGTGCTGATCGGCGGTAAGGCTGCCCCCGGCTACAGTATGGCGAAGAATATTATTTCTCTAGCTTGTCACGTAGCTAAAGTCGTTAACGCCGATCCAGCGACACGTGGCTTGCTTCGGATGGCTTTTCTGCCGAATTACCGCGTATCGGTAATGGAGATGATTTGTGCCGGAACCGATCTATCCGAGCAAATATCAACCGCAGGTAAAGAAGCGTCTGGTACCGGCAATATGAAATTCATGATGAATGGTGCGTTGACCATAGGCACGCTGGACGGCGCGAACATTGAAATTCGTGAAGAGGTTGGCGAGGATAATTTCTTTTTATTTGGTTTGACCAGCGAGGAAGTGGATGCTCGTCGTGCTTGCCACAATCCCATGGAGTTGATTGAAGGGGATGAGGACCTGCGGCGAGTATTCCAACTGCTGACTAGTGGCCATTTTAACCAATTCCAACCAGGTTTTTTTGATCCAATCATCAATGCGTTGTCAGCGTGCGGCGACTATTGGATGGTGATAGCAGATTTTCGCAGCTATGTTGACACCCAGCGGCGGGTGGCGCGCATTTTCCGAGACACGGTACAGTGGACGCAGATGAGTATTCTTAATACAGCCGCTAGTGGTAAGTTTTCCAGTGATCGTACAATCCAAGAATATAACGCTGATATTTGGCGAGTGCCGACGGTAGTAGCGCTGCCGGCGACATAGCTGATATATTTTATGACGAGATGATGGACAGGTTATGTTTTTTATACTCATCTACTAACGGGAAATAGCCGTGTTACACATTTGACTTGATCATCTGATTCGCGAGCGCAGGGGTTAGTGCGATAATTGGATGGCGATGCTTTTGAAACGTACAAAACGGCTGGACTGTTAGCAGAGTGCTTGCGTCAGGCGGGTAACAAAAATTGTTCATGCCGCGTTGCACCGTAAATTATTTTTTCGCGGCTACTGGAGATTGCACCGACCAACGTATGATCACCAATGGTGTTTACGTCATGTCTAATGAGTTACTTAACCAAAACCAGGAGCTGCGCCGTCGTCTCCAGGCGTTAATGACCAATGCCCGAGACAACGAACATATTATGCACCGCCAGCAGGTACTGGAATTACGTATTATCGGTGTCAGCGGGTTATGCGAACTGCTCCACGAGGTGCTCTGCCATTATAAAAAGGCCGCTGATCTGGATAACGTAACCTTAGTTCTGGTTGACCCGGAATATGAAATTCGGCGGATGCTCTCCCGTCTTGATGTTGTTTCTGAAACCTTCTCATGCTTACGCTTTCTTGAAGACGATACCGCCTTTCATTCTCTGTTTGATCGCTATTTTCAGCCCGTACTCGGGCTATATCATCCCAAGGTACATGGTAGTTTCTTCGCGGTTCCGGCAGGATTGCATAGCGTTGCGTTGCTGCCGTTGGTGCGTAACCAGCAGTTGATTGGCGCACTTAGTCTGGGCAGCATTTTTACCGGGCGTTTTATTCAGGGAATGGCAACTGATTTTATCGCTCGATTGGGGGCTATTGTCGCTATTTGTCTGGAAAATGTGATCAATAGCGAACGTCTCAAGCACATGGGGTTAACAGATCCACTAACAGGGATTCGCAACCGACGCTATTTTGAAAGCCGCCTACCAGAAGAGGTAGCCCGTACCCAGCGGTATCGTCATTCTCTGGCATGTTTGTTTCTGGACGTAGACCATTTCAAGCGGATTAACGATACTTACGGCCACCAGAAT
>VAOX01014936.1_pt1 | contig 22549 bp, 22 predicted proteins | sample 3393891 | NCBI WGS metagenome assembly VAOX01 (sample SAMN08290429, study PRJNA428436) | hydrothermal vent metagenome | isolation source: Deep-sea hydrothermal vent chimney | place: Indian Ocean: Southwest Indian Ridge | depth 2822 m m | reverse complement strand
TCAAGACCGTCAGCCGCAGGGATGCGGGTGTCGAGCTTACATGGATGTATTGACAGCGTGTCTTGAACAATAAGTATCCTTTTTATCTGTTTCAGTAATAACATCCTGTATGCTGTTAACAGGAATGATAATACCGATATACGGTTATCTTCTTATTTAATCCAGTATTTTTATCCAGCAGGTATTTACATGTTAAAACTTGCCAGTATAAAAAATTACTTTTGGGGACGGTTTGTCAACTGGCTAACCTATGAACCACCCAATTATCAGACACCGCTGACCAACTTTGAACGTTTGCGCTACGAATTGCGGCCGGGCGATATTTTACTGGTTGAAGGCCGTTCAAATATCAGTGAGATTATTCGCGCCATCACACAGAGTAACTGGACACATTCTTTTTGCTATATTGGGCACCTGCATGATATTGATGATCCGGCAATGCGTGAACACATACAGAAATACAGAAAATGCGAAATGGATGATCAGCTTATTATTGAAGCGTTGCTTGGTGAAGGAATTACCGTCAAAACATTGAATAATTATAAAGGCGAGCATCTGCGTATCTGTCGCCCACGTGGCATCACCCGCAATGATGTACAGAAAGTCATTAACTATACCATCGGTCAGCTCGGCGTGGATTACAATGTAAGACAGTTAATGGATCTGGCAAGGTTTATGTTCCCTTACTGGTATTTACCTAAACGCTGGCGATCTACTTTATTTGAACACAATGCCGGACGGACGACCAAAACCGTGTGTTCGACCATGATGGCAGAAGCCTTTGCCCGAGTACGCTTTCCTATTCACCCCGTGTTATATCGTGACGACAGTGGTAAATTAAAATTAATGCGTAAGAACTCACAATTGATTACTCCACGTGATTTTGACCTGTCGCCTTATTTTGACGTTATCAAATACCCGATGCTGGATTTTGATGAACTGGGCATTTATCGTAAACTTCCCTGGGATCAAACTGGGGTACATAGCAATGATTTCGGTGACTGCTATATTTCTTACCCAGAAGAAGAGAATGAACTTGAATCTGTTACTACCTTTAACCAGAAAGAAGAGCTAAACAAACTGTTAAAGCAGAAGCAACAACATGATGATAAACAGAAGGATAAACAGAAGGACATACCAGACAGAGATGGATAAATCCGGGTGTAATACATGAAAGTTATTTCAACATGAACCACTACTGAATAAAAACGTCTATCGTAAATAAGGGGGAGTTACTCACCGGATGAACGCCATGACCATACTGGATATTTGGTGTTCATAAAATACTGGCGCATGATGTAAGCAAAGATTCCCCGACAATAATAAGAGAGATCAATGATGATTTACTGGATACTGGCACTGGTGTTACTTTTATCTGTTTCCGCTTATATGCGTCTTGCATTACTGCAATGGTCAGTACTGCTCGGTTTACTACTCCTTGCCTTTCAGTTTTTCAGTCCCGCTAGCTCAACATTTACTACCTCACTATGGCTACTCTATTTTGTCATTATCATTCCGCTCAACCTGCCCGCTTTACGCAGGCGATTAATCAGCCAGATTGTTTTCAACGGCATGAAAAAGGTCATGCCTGGCATTTCACAGACAGAACAGGAAGCACTGGATGCAGGAGATGTCTGGTGGGAGGCTGAACTGTTCAGCGGTAAGCCCAATTTTGATGTCATACGAAAATTACCAAAACCGGTATTAAACGCAGAGGAACAGGCATTTATTGATGGCCCGGTGGAAGCGTTCTGTAAAATGCTGGATGACTGGAAAATCACCCATGAAGATTACGATCTGTCCCCGGAGGCCTGGCAATTTGCCAAAGACAATCACCTCTTTGCCATAATTATCCCCAAACAGTACGGCGGCCTGGAATATTCTGCCCTGTGTCATTCTCAGACAGTCATTAAAATCGGTAGCCGTAGCGGCTCGGCCGGTGTAACCGTAATGGTACCAAATTCACTTGGTCCCGGTAAACTGTTAATGACGTATGGCACAGAAGAACAGAAAGACTATTACCTGCCTCGACTGGCGCAGGGCATTGATGTTCCCTGTTTTGGTTTAACTGGTCCTGATGCAGGCAGTGATGCCGGTTCCATGCCTGATACCGGAATCATCTGTAAAGGCGAATTTGAAGGAGAAAAGGATATACTCGGCATTCGCCTCAATTTTGAAAAACGTTATATCACCCTGGCACCGGTGGCAACCATTCTGGGCATTGCCTTTAAATTATACGACCCCGATCATCTATTAAGTGATGCAGAAGAACGGGGGATTACTCTGGCATTAATCAAACCGGATACTGAAGGCATTGAAATTGGCAAGCGCCACTTTCCAGCCAACCAGGCCTTTATGAACGGGCCGATCCGCGGCAAGGATGTCTTTATTCCACTGGATGCCATTATTGGTGGTATTGATTATATTGGCAGGGGCTGGAGTATGTTAATGGAATGTCTGGGTGATGGCCGTGCCATTTCATTACCGGCACTGGGCACCGCAGCAGGAAAAATGTCATCGAAATACACCGGGGCCTATGCCCGTATTCGCACACAGTTTAGCACCCCCATCGGCCACTTCGAAGGTGTTGAAGAAGTACTGACAAAAATCGCCGGTCAAACCTATGCGATTGATGCAGCAAGACTGATGATACTTTCTGCACTGGATAATGGCACCATACCTTCCGTTTTATCCGGTGTGGTAAAACAACAGTCAATGGAAAGAATGCGGAAGATTATTAACTACTCCATGGACATTCATGGTGGTCACGGTATCTGTATGGGACCACATAACTTTCTGGGACGGGCTTATCAGTTAATCCCGGTGGGCATTACCGTAGAAGGCGCAAATATTCTTACCCGCACCATGATGGTTTTTGGTCAGGGTGCCATGCGCAGCCACCCCTTCCTGTTAAAAGAAGTTGCCGCTGTACATCATAGCGACCCGGCAAAAGGGCTGATTGACTTTGATCGTACCCTGTTTGCGCATATTGGTTTTGTAATCAGTAATAAGGTACGCAGTTTCTGGTTCGGGCTCAGTGGTGCACGCTTTATCAGCACTCCTGGTAACGCTCACACCCGTTATTACTACCGGCAGATTGTACGCATGAGTGCTGCCTTTTCCTTTCTGGCAGACGTCTGTCTTGCCCTGCTTGGTGGCAGCATAAAACGGCGTGAAAAAATCTCTGGTCGCCTTGCCGATATTATTGCTAACCTTTATATATGTAGCGCTGCATTAAAACATTTTGAAGATGAAGGGGAAAACGAAGCCGATCTTCCGCTGTTGCGCTGGGTCTGTGAAGATGCGTTGTTTAATACACAAAATGCGATGAAAAGTATTATGAAAAATCTACCATTCGGCATAATAGGCAAGCTCTGTAATATTATTATCTTCCCGCTGACCAAACCCTATCAGCAACCCGATGACCAGCTTGGCCATGACGTTGCACGTCTTACCCTGACACCTTCGGAAACACTGTCACGTCTAACCGCAGGAATCTTCGTTAGCGACGATCACGATGATGCCACCGGGCGAATAAGTAATGCACTCGATCATGTACTGGCAACGGAAGATATTGAACATGAATTACATAATGCCTATAAAACCGGCCAGTTAAAGAATCGGGGCTATGCTGCCTACGATGAAGCAAAAGATAAAAAACTGATTTCAGATAATGAATATAAACGCTTAAAAGAAACTCAGGCTGCGATACGTAATGCAATTAAGGTGGATGAATTTTCCTTTAAAGACTGGAAGATAGAAACACCATAAACCAGCTCAATGGATGTATAGCGCCACACAGGCTATACACAAAGGCAAATATTAATAATACTTTTATCTACACAGGTGCATTTTTATGAACAGTCAACAAAACCGTAAAGTTTTTATTGTTGATGGCAGCCGTACGCCACAATTAAAAGCACGCGGCAAGGTTGGACCGTTTACTGCGGGTGATCTTGCCGTTAATGCTGCACGGCCATTGCTGTTGCGTCATTCCTTCCCTCTGGATGCACTCGATGAAGTTATTCTTGGCTGTATGATGCCGGGAGAAAGAGAAGCCAATGTTGCACGGGTAGTTGCACTACGACTGGGTATTCCGCAAACCGTACCGGCCTGGACGGTGCAACGTAACTGCGCCTCGGGTATGCAATCTATTGATTCTGCCTACCGCAATATTAAACACGGTGAGGCGAATCTTATTCTTGCAGGTGGTGCAGAATCCATGAGCCATGCGCCGGTTTTATTTAACCATACCATGGTCAACTGGCTGAACAGTTTTATGCGTGCCCGTACTGCCGGACAACGCCTGAAAGTCATTTCCAAATTGCGTCTGCGTCACTTTAAACCTGTTATCGCCCTGCTCTATGGTCTGTCTGATGATACCGTTGGTTTAAATATGGGAGAAACGGCTGAAAATATTGCAAATCAGTTTAGTATTTCACGCAAGGAAATGGATAGCTTTTCTGTCAACAGCCATCAACGTCTGGCAAAAGCTATGGATGATGGATTGCTGGAGGAAATTGAAGTTATGTACGATAGTAGAGGGAATTATTATGATCATGATGATGGCCTGCGACGTGATTCCTCTATCGAAAATCTGGCAAAACTACGTCCTGCCTTTGATAGAAAATACGGCAGCGTAACAGCCGGTAACAGCGCACAGATTACCGATGGTGCTGCCTGGGTAATGCTTGCCAGTGAAGCCGCCGTTGAACAGTATCAACTTCCGGTTATAGCAACCATTGAAGATACACAATGGGCCGGTCTGGATCCTGCGGTAATGGGCATGGGACCAGCCCATGCCATGGCGCCGATTTTGCAACGCCATCAACTTGGCGTTGATGACATCGACTACTGGGAAATTAACGAAGCCTTTGCCACTCAGGTACTCGGTTGTATTAAAGCCTGGGAGGATGAAGACTATTGCAAAACCCAGCTTGGACTCGATCAGGCCATCGGCACCATTCCCCATGACAAACTTAATATTGATGGTGGCGGTGTCAGTATGGGTCACCCTGTCGGTGCCAGTGGCGCACGTATTGTATTGCATCTGGCTAAAATCTTACAACGTACACAGACACAATACGGTATGGCAAGCCTTTGTATAGGCGGCGGTCAGGGTGGTGCGGTTTTTCTGAAAAATGCGACCGCTGAAACGCAGCATAAAAAAACTTCCGAGGCAGCATAATGAGTACTGAAACAAAAACATCATCACCCCGGAGCAACCAGCACTGGCATGTCGTGCGCGATGAGAAAGATATCGCCTGGTGTCATCTTGATATGGCGGATAACCGGGTGAATCTATTATCCGTTGCAGTTATTGACGAGCTTGATCAACTACTCGATGAGTTTAATCAGCATAAACCACAGGCCATCATTATTCTATCTGCCAAACCAGACAGTTTTATCTTCGGCGCTGATATAAAAGAATTTACCACTCAGGAAAATTCCCAACAGGCACTCGATTTTCTCCACCGAGGCCATGCGCTGATGAATAAACTGGAGGCCATATCCTGCCCCACCGTAAGCATGATACATGGCATCTGTTTTGGTGGCGGCACCGAGCTGTCACTCGCCTGTAATTATATTATCGCCAGTGATGATACAAAAACAAAAATTGGTCTACCGGAAATCAAACTGGGTATTCACCCCGGCTATGGTGGCACGGTACGTTCGATTGAGCGTTGTGGACCAATGGCTGCAATGAATATTATGCTAACCGGGCGGGCATTAACCGCACGCAGCGCAAAAAAAATTGGCCTGATAGATGAAATGGTGCCACTACGCCAGCTAAAAAAGGCAGCTCAATATTACGCGCTGAACGCCCCGGCACGAAAACCACTTAAATGGCTGCCCCGACTGACAAACACAGCACTGATACGACCACTGATTGCCAGTCAGATGCGAAAACAGGTAGCGCTTAAAGCAAAACCACAACATTACCCGGCACCCTATAAACTGATTGAATTATGGCAGAAATACGCTGGTGAGCGAACGCTTATGCTGAAACAGGAAGCATTGTCGGTTGCAGCATTGACCACCACACCTGCCGCCAGAAATCTGGTTGGGGTTTTCTTTCTGCAGGAAAGGCTCAAAAGTCTGGGTAAAAAAACACACTTCAAGCCCGCTCACGTACACGTAATTGGTGGTGGCATTATGGGTGGTGATATCGCTTCATGGTGTGCCATACAGGGATACTCAGTAACTGTACAGGATCAGAGCCCAGAACGGCTGGCACAAACCTTTAAACGTGCGCAGACTTCCTTTAAAAAGAAGTTTAAACGTAATCGCCGTGCTATCCGCGATGCAAATGACAGACTGCTACCCGACCACCGCGGCGTTGGCATTAAAAATGCCGATATTATTATTGAAGCCATTTTTGAAGATGTAGAAGTCAAACGTAATCTCTATCGCTCTATCGAACCACAGATGAAAGCCGATGCCATTCTTGCCACCAACACCTCCAGCATAAAGCTGGAGGATTTAAGCTCCGCACTAAAAAACCCCGGTCGGCTGGTCGGCCTGCACTTTTTTAACCCGGTTGCATTGATGCCGCTGGTGGAAATTATTCGCGGTCCACAAAGTGGCGAACACACAGTGCAACAGGCGCTGGCATTTGGCAGAAGCATCGCCAAACTACCTCTGCCGGTTAAAAGTTCACCCGGTTTTCTGGTCAATCGCATTCTGATGCCATATATACTGGAAGCGGTCACCATGGTTGGTGAAGGTATTCCACCTGAAGTCATCGACAAAGCCGCCACCGACTTCGGTATGCCTATGGGTCCAATAGAACTGGCCGATACCGTTGGACTGGATATCTGCCGTTCCGTTGCACAGATACTGGCCGATGCACTGGATATGGCACTACCGGATACACTGGAAAACATGTTTACTTCCAATAAACTGGGTAAAAAATCAGGAGAAGGGTTTTATCAATACAACAGGGGCAAGCCGGTTAAAAATAAAAGCGCCCATTATGACAGGCCACAGGAAGTTCAGGATAGACTGGTGATGCGTCTGTTAAATGAGGCCGCCGCCTGTTTACGAGAAGGCATTGTTGATGACAAAGAAATGGTAAATGCAGGTGTCATTTTCGGTACCGGATTTGCTCCCTTTACCGGTGGCCCACTACAATATATCGAATCACAGGGTAAAGATAAACTGCTGCAATCCCTGCACACGCTGGAAAAGAAATTCGGCCCGTCATTTGAAGCCAACCCCGGTTGGGAACAGTTATGAGTGACTAATCTATGCACTGCTGCCGTGGTAATTTTAATAGAGATGCCCTTTAATCAAACACCGGCCCCAGAGGTTTAACCGTTTCATCTGCCATAATAATGTCAGTTTCATTGATATCACCAGTGACATCAATATTCACTGATTTGACACCTGGCATGGTTTTAAGGATATAGGCAGCCATCAGCATCAGTAGCTTTTCATTATTATTTTCAATGGCCGTTAACAGCTTGTTTGCAATAATTTTGCAGCGTTGTTCAGGTGATGGATCTTCCACCCAGTCACAACTCATCTGCCAGCCTTTATCCATATCCATATCAATTTTATCAAAAAAGTCGTCAGCTTCCTGCAATAACGTATCCGGTATGCTAAATACATTGCTACGCTCATCAATAATAATATTCAGATTCATCATATGATTCTCTGTTAAAATTCAGTAGAAGAGCTCTGGGTTAATCAGAGCCTGATTGATTATACTCGAACCTGATTGATAAATAATATGCTTATTACTATCCCGGAAGTACTAAATAAAGATGATATCCGTGTTGTTCTTGAACTAATGAAGACAGCAAACTTCCGTGAAGGTACAAACTCGGCCGGAAGCGAAGCCAAACGTGTAAAAAATAACCATGAGATGTTTATTTCCGAGGTTGAAACCCAACGCCTGAATAACCTTGTGATGGGTAAGCTGATACACAACCCGGATTATATCGCTGCGGCCTTTGCCTCAAAAATTGCCGCACCTTATTATGCCAGGTATACCGCAGGCATGTATTATGGTAATCATGTCGACGATCCGGTGATGGGACCACCTAACCAGCGTTATCGCTCTGATATATCCATTACTATTTTTCTAAACGAACCTGATACTTATGATGGTGGTGAACTTGTTATTCAGACCACATTTGGTGAGCAAAAAGTAAAACTCAATGCCGGTGATGCGGTCCTCTATCCATCATCAAGCACACATCGCGTTGACAAAGTGACGCATGGCGAACGCCTGGTTGCCGTAACCTGGCTACAAAGTACCATTCGAGATCCTGCAAAACGTGAGATTTTGTGTAACCTGAGTCAGGCACGAGAAACATTAATAAAATCTTCCCCCGATTCTAAAGAACTGGAACTATTAAGTAATAGTTATGTGAATTTACTCAGAATGTGGACAGATATTTAACGCATAACAAAATTTAATACTGGTCACAAAAACAGCTCAAAAAAAAGCCGCAACACTGTTACGGCTTTTTCTACTTCAGTTAGAACTAAAAACTAACGTTCTGAACCTGTTTCTGCATGTGCCAGATCAATAACTTTATCCGCTAGAGCCTGATATTTATCACGATAACCGTCCAGTTCAGAACCCGAGTCCGGCTTATAAAGATCTTTAGGATCAACACCATTTTCCTGTTCATATTTTGAAAATTTATGTTGTACTTCTATCATTTCTTTAATTAATTCAGCTTTTGTACTGCTCATATTTCTCACCTTTGAATGTGTGAATAGACCATCGCTGGCCTTCGATACTTTAAAATATTCAGTCGCTCAGAACTAGCTCAAGTTTATCGTGCAGTGCCTCTTACCCATATACCTATAAAGGGAGAAACATCAAAAAATTAAATCTCCTGAGACTCGATTTGCCATACTCGATTTACCATAATCAGCATCGCAGTTTGCGACGATTTTGTTTTATTTAATCGCATAAAATGTGATTAATAACCACCCTTACGAGTACTTTCTGGACAACCGCCAATTTTTAAACCTTGCTTCGAAGGCATACCGGGAAATAGCGCATACATTTCTTTAGAAGTCACTTTATGTCCCCAGAGCTTACCCATTGCTTTCATAATACCGCGCTCATTGGGCTCTTCACCGGCCAGAGTTTCATCACGAACGTATTTAACCGTATCCCAGTGCGCTGCGGTTGGCTCGATACCTTCTTCGGCAAAAAGTGCTGTCGCAACCTCTTCGTTCCAGTCGTTTGAATTAACTAGATAACCTTTTTCTGTCCTTTCAACTGTTTCAAGTGCCATATCATCTACCTTTTAAAATAGTTATAATGAATCTATAATTATATGTTGCCGTGCTATCGGCTAAAAACAAGTAAGCGAATAAAATCGGGGTCGAATAATAACTTAACCGGGCTATACTTTCCAATATTACAAAGTAGGTAGTACGACAAAGCACCGGTGAACCGCGATGCCTCCACAACAATTTTGATTAGATTAATGTAAGCCATTAAATATAATATATAACTACCTGAAAATATAATATCTAACTACCTGTAAAATGAGAGTTATCTTCCGACTCAGTAACGGCTTTAATGCCTTTATGGGGAAGAAAGATACCGCAACCATATTGACGCCCCGAACCCACTCCAGCTTCTTGCAGCTGTATAGAAGTGACTGCCTCCAGATCAGCGATCATCAAACTTCTCGTTTCCAGTCGATCTGCATCAATCTGTATATTATGCCCCATTCCACACAACATTTTTTTTACCTGGATATGACGCTGTTTTAACTCTGCAACTATCCACGATAAAAAGGCCTGTTCATCATAACCTTCCGGTACCACCACGTAACGTGAAAACAAAGTACCACACGGGATAACTGGTTTTATTGTCATCTCACCGATACTTAGTGACTCACCGGCAATATGTAATATTTTACCACTCAACTGCTTTGCATCCGTGGTTCGCTCCAACGGAATACGTAACCGCATACGTGTCCGACGTGATAACTGTAATAACGCATCATCGGCAGGTCGTTCCCAGCCGTTACCACTGGTTGCACCATGTATTTGCTGGATGGCAATCTCAGGCTCATTCTTCAGCCATGGTAAAATCCTGTATAACTCCCGACCCAGCTCCACAGCATGTGAGACAGGTAACCGTTTACAGTTTATTTTATAACTAACATCAACTATCTTCTCTGATTTTGTTACAGGATTTTCTTTTTCTGCATCTTCCCAAAACATAATCGGCTTACTCCTGTGTTGATGTAAAAACCGCTTCAAGTCTGTCTTCCCAGTCGCCTGGTGTATCAGGAAACTGTGGCTTTACATCCATCCGAAAAAAAAATTCACCGGCAACTGCACGCTTTTTTAACTCTACCTTAAGTTCATCGAAATTTTTCATCTCAGGATTCTGAATCAGCACTTCGCTTAACCATAACATAAATAAAACCCTCTAAAAATGTCTTTAATGTATCATCTCGCCTGACCTGACGGGCAACGTTTACTCTCCAGGGCATCCTGTCATAATATCGCACTCTATATATACCAGTCTACGCATCAAACCGGACTCTAAAGCCACACACGTAGTTTGTGCATTAGAGCCTTAATTGCATTAGAGCCTTAATTTATAGATACAAGCCGGATTCTCATCGCGCAAACACATAACTAAGGAGAACGGCAATTAGTAACTCTTTATTTACCCAAAGGGACTGTTGCCCAGTATTTGTAGATAAATTATCCGGCACAGCTTGCCTAAATTGGTAGAATATTACAATATCACTTAAGAAAATCGTAAATACTGGCACACTGTTACCGCATCCTCGCACACCATCGGAACGGGCTATTGAGTGAAAAAAGCCAGCATACTATTCCTTATTGGATAAGGCTTTTCTAATTACCCCTCCCATGCGTAGGATTTAATAGAGCGTTATAGACACCTAAACTTCGACCCAGAGATTTGTGATACCTCAGACGTGGTTAAGATAACATCAAATGGATATTGTTATAAAAAATGTTTGGTACTACAATCGCCCCTGATAGCACTAATCACTGACAGGTTTGCAATTTTGAGACCTGCTAACAACAAACCAAAGCGGCAGACAGGAGAAATTCCATGGCCAAGAAGACTTATGAAACACCCATGCTTGATGAACTTGAAAACGGCCCGTGGCCAAGTTTTATTTCAGGGATAAAAAGACTACGTGACGATCACCCTGCTGAATACATTCAGGATATGAACCGCAGCTTGCTGGGACAGCTTGAACATTCATATGAGACACGCAAAGGTTACTGGAAAGGAGGCACCGTCTCCGTGTTTGGTTACGGTGGCGGAATCATCCCACGTTTTTCTGAAGTAGGTTCGGCTTTCCCTGAATCAAAAGAGTTCCACACCATTCGTATACAACCCCCTGCTGGCAACCACTATACGACTGCAATGTTGCGTCAACTTGGTGACAGTTGGGAAAAATATGGCTCTGGCCTGCAAACATACCACGGTCAAAGTGGTGACATCATGTTTATTGGTATATCGTCTGACAATATACAGCCCTTCTTTGATGACGTTAATGCCTATGGCTGGGATCTGGGTGGTGCTGGCCCCGCAATGCGTACTTCCATGTCCTGTGTAGGCGCCTCACGCTGTGAAATGTCCTGCGCCAATGAGCAAAGTATTCAACGTCACCTGGTAAACAACTTTACCGATGACCTTCATCGCCCGGCACTGCCATACAAATTCAAGTTTAAAGTATCTGGCTGCCCTAACGATTGCGTGGACTCGATTGAACGTGCAGATATGGCCATTATTGGTACCTGGCGTGATGACATGAAAGTTGACCAGGAAGAAGTAAAAAACTACATTAATGCAAAAGGTGAAAATGGCCGTCAATATTATATTGATAATGTCGTTTCACGCTGCCCAACTAACTCACTGCGTTTAAATGACGACGATACTTTAACCGTTGACAACCATAACTGTGTACGCTGCATGCATTGTCTGAACGTTATGCCAAAAGCATTACACCCCGGTGATGACCACGGTGTTAGTATCCTTGTTGGTGGTAAACGTACGCTAAAAATCGGTGGTTTAATGGGCACAGTTATTCTCCCATTCAAAAAAATGGAAACCGAAGAAGATTATGAATCACTAATTGAACTGGCTGAGGAAATGATTGATTTCTGGGCTGAAAATGCTCTTGAGCATGAACGCACAGGTGAAATGATCGAACGTATCGGCCTGGTTAACTACCTGGAAGGCATTGGTGTTGATGTCGATCCAAATATGGTTGGCAGCCCTCGCGAAAGCTCATACATTCGTATGGACGGCTGGAACGAAGAAGCTGAAAAATGGTTTGAGCGTAAAGCGGAAGCCGCAAGCGCCTGAAACAACCACCTTAGATCAAACTAACCTGGCTAAAGTAGTAGCTAATGTCAAGTGGGGGGGCATCTGCCCCCCTGTAACGAAATTGAATTATTGAGGAATTAATAATGAGTCACGATAAACCTCGCTCGCCCATAGAATCCGGCTGTCCTGATGCATTCCAGTACATGCATCCTGTAATGCGCAAAAATTTTGGTCAATGGAAGTTCCACGATCATCCAAAACCAGGCGTACTCCGTCATGTTGCATACAGTGGTGATGAAATCTGGACAGTACGCGTAGGCACGCAACGTATTTTAGATATCTTTTCCCTACGCACACTGTGCGATATTGGTGATGAGTTTGCTGATGGTTACATCCGCTTCACCATCCGCAGCAATGTTGAATACATGGTCGCTGATGGTGCAAAAGTTGAACCTTTAATCAAGGCTATAACAGATGCTGGTTACATTGTTGGTGGTACCAAAAACTCAGTAACCATGATCTCACACACACAGGGCTGGTTGCACTGTGATATTCCAGCTACGGATGCATCGGGTGCGGTTAAATCAATGATGGATGAATTAATTGATGAGTTCCGTAACTGCAATATGCCAAACCGTGTTCATATAACGACTTCATGTTGTCAGATTAACTGCGGCGGTCAGGGTGATATTGCAATCAATATCCAGCACACCAAACCCCCCAAAATAAATCATGACCTGGTAGCTAATATATGTGAACGCCCAACCGTAGTCGCGCGTTGCCCGGTTGCTGCTATTCGCCCTGCAATGGTTAATGGTAAACCTTCTCTGGAAGTTGATGAAAAGAAATGTATCTGTTGTGGCGCATGTTTTCCTCCATGCCCACCGATGCAAATCAATGATGCCGAGCATTCCAAGTTGGCAGTATGGGTAGGTGGTAACCACTCTAACGCTCGTAGCAAACCAACTTTCCAGAAACTTGTTGCTGCTGGCATTCCAAATAATCCACCACGCTGGCCTGAGGCAACTGCAATTGTAAAAAATATTTTGCAGGCTTATAAGGAAGACGCCAAAGACTGGGAAAGAATTAATGACTGGATTGAACGCATCGGTTGGCCACGTTTCTTCGAGAAGACAAATTTGCCATTTACCAAGTATCACATTGATAACTGGCGCGGCTCGCGTAATAGTCTGAATGCTTCCACTCACATCCGTTTCTAACGGCATACGTATCGAAAAGGTATTTTTATAGTGAAATTTAGTATTCAAATTAATGAAGGTCCCTATCAGCACCAGGCCTCCGATACTGCCTATCAGTTTATTAAAGCAGCGCTGGCAGCGGGACATGAGATATTCCGTGTTTTTTTCTACCATGATGGTGTTAATAATGCGACACGCCTGGCGGTACCGCCACGCGATGATCGTAATATTTCCGCATTGTGGACACAACTGGCAAAGGAAAAAAATCTTGATCTGGTTGTCTGTATCGCCGCCGCCCAACGCCGTGGTGTTATGGACGCAGATGAAGCAAAACGTCAGGGACTGGATGCAGATAATATTGCAGAAGGTTTTCGTATATCTGGTCTCGGCCAGTTGATAGAAGCGGGTATCCAGTCTGACCGTCTGGTCGTATTCGGTGATTAAGGTTGAGGAAATATAAAGATGTCAATTAAAAAATTTATGTATATCAACCGCAGAGCACCGTATGGCACTATCTATGCACTTGAGTCATTAGAGGTTGTATTAATCGGTGCTGCATTCGACCAGGATGTCAGTCTTGCTTTTATCGGCGATGGCGTTTATCAGCTAACAAAAGGCCAGAATACCGACGCGATTGGTCAGAAGAACTTCTCACCAACGTATTCTGCTCTTGGTGACTACGATGTGAATAAAATTTACATCGAGAAAGAGTCACTGGAAGAACGTGGTTTGACTCTGGATGACCTTCAGCATCTTGTATGGGAAGACGAAGACGATGACTGGGCGGAAAAAGATTCTATTCGTCTGGTAACACGTACTGAACTTGCTGACATCCTGGATGAACAAGACGTACTTTTAAATTTCTAGGAGATTAAAAATGGCAATATTACATACAGTAAATAAATCTCCATTCGAGTCCAACAACTTTGAAATATGTCTGGGACTTGCTAAACAGGGAACCACCATTCTTCTGATTGAAGATGGTGTCTATGCAGCAACAACCGGTCATCATATTGCTGAAAAGATTACCAGCACCAGTGGCATTTCATTTGCTGTTCTGGGTCCTGATCTAGAAGCAAGAGGTTTAGGAAATAAACTGGCCGATGGTATCAAAGTCGTTGATTATGAAGGCTTTGTAAATTTAGTAGCTGAGAATGACTCTGTTCAATCCTGGCTTTAACTAATTTTTTTAATTTTACGCTAACTACGAGGAAATCAACATGGCATCAATCGATGTAAACGGTAAACAATTTGAAGTGGATGAAGAAGGATATCTTTCAAATCTAAATGACTGGGAACCAGCAATTGCTGAAGTAATGTCAAAAGCGGAAGACTGTGAATTAACATCTGAACATTGGGATATTATTAACTTTCTTCGCGAATATTATGAAGAGTACCAAATTGCACCTGCAGTACGTGTACTAACTAAGGCAGTTGGCAAAAAACTTGGTAAAGAAAAAGGTAACAGCAAATACCTGTATGAACTGTTCCCATATGGTCCAGGTAAACAGGCATGTAAATATGCTGGCCTGCCTAAACCAACAGGTTGTGTTTAATTTACAGCTAATACCGTAAATTACCTGGTAAATAATCTGGGGGACGCTGTTAATCCCCCAGATTTTGATAAGCCAGGGTTTTGATAAGAAGTTCTCCGATTTTTTCGGTTTACTAATACTGGCGAGAAGGTAACCAATGAACGCACTTAGTATTTTGTACGTCATTCTGTTTTATGTAGCAATGATCACACTAGTTGTTGGTATTGCGAACAAACTTTTGCAATATAAACGAGTGCCTGCTCCGTTTAAAATAGCAGTTACACCTGCCCCGTTGACTAAAACGGGTGTTGTCTATCGATTTTTTACTGAGATTGTTTTTTTTAACAGCCTCTTTCGGTCATCAAAATGGACATGGATTTTCAGCTGGATGTTCCATTTATCACTATTACTGGCATTTTATCGCCACCTGCGTTACGTCATTTCACCTGACTCTTTCATCTGGCCATTCGTGAATAACGAGCTTATACAGAGTTTTGGTCATTATGCCGGATTCACCATGTTTATCGGTCTGTGTGGATTATTTGCCCGCCGTATCTTTGTTGATCGCGTACGCTATATTTCGGCAACATCCGACTATCTTATGTTATTGCTTATTATCGGCATCTCGGTTTCCGGTCTGTACATGAGCTATTTTGCACACACCGATATTATCCAGTTAAAAGAATTTATCCTTGGTCTATTTTTCTTTGACTGGAAGAATATACCCGGTGATGCCATATTGCTCGCCCATTTAACAATGGTGCTAACACTGATGATAATTTTCCCGATAAGCAAGCTGTTACATGCGCCAGGCCTGTTTATGTCGCCAACTCGTTATCAGGTTGATAATCCTCGTGAAAAACGTCATATATCACCCTGGGGTGCAGAGCTGGAAGCTAGTGATGGTCGCAACTCATAAATACGGAATCAATACCGGTATCAATTATTAAAATTATATAGTGTCGATCTGCCCCAGGTAGATTTAACCTGGCCGACTTAACTGGAAACTGAATTTTACGCTGAGAAACCAAAATGGCTGATTACGAAATACCAGAAACGCATGAATTTCCCATTATCCCGTCCATCATGGAAGGGTCAATGGCACATAGCTCACCTTTTGTTGCAGCTGAAGAGTTCCAAACTGCTCTGGGATTTTCCAGCGGCAAAGAAACCGGTGATTTAATTGACGGCTGGAAAGAGAAATTCCTTGAAGTATTAACCGATAAACTGAAAAAATACCGCTCATTACAGGTATTCATGGATATCTGTGTTAAATGTGGTGCCTGTACAGATAAATGCCACTATTTTATTGGTACAGCTGATGCCAAAAATATGCCAGTCGCTCGACAGGATCTGCTCCGGAAAGTTTATCGCCGCCACTTTACCTTTGCCGGTAAATATTTCCCTAAACTTGTCGGTGCCGTTGACCTGACCGAAGAACGTGTCAGAGAAATGTACAGTTACTATCACCAGTGCTCGGAATGTCGACGTTGCGCGGTATTTTGCCCTTTTGGTATTGATACGGCTGAAGTTACCATGGCGGCACGAGATATCCTTGCACAGATTGGTCTGGGGCAAAAATACGATAACCAGATTATTGCTAAAGTACATCAAATTGGAAACAATCTGGGTTTGCCCGAACGGGCACTGGCCAATACATTAGAAGGCCTGGAAGAAGAAGTCGAAGAAGATACCGGTATCAAGGTACGTTACCCGCTTAATGAAAAAGGGGTTGATATACTTCTGGTTACGCCTTCTGCTGATTTCTTCGCCGAACCTCACGTGGATGGCCTGATTGGTTATGGAAAAGTTTTCCATGAGGCAGGGGTTACCTGGACAATGAGTTCAATAGCCTCAGAGGCTGCCAACTTTGGCTTATTCATTGGAAACTATGAAAATATGCGTCAGGTTGCCCTGCGTGTACGTGATGCTGCTAAAGATCTGGGTGTTAAACGTATTATTTTTGGCGAATGTGGGCATGCCTGGCGCGTAGCCTATAACTTTCTGGACACACTGGCAGGTCCCTGGGACTTCCTTGACCAGAGTTACCCGATACCACAACATATTCTTGAGTTTACCAAGGATTGTCTCGACCGCGGTATATTGAATATTGACAAGTCTGGAAATGACCACATGACGATAACTTTCCATGATTCATGCAATATTGCACGTGCTTCACGTATCGGTAAAGAACCAGGCAGTCAGTTTACTACCCCGCGTGAAGTTATCAGGGCAGTATGTAATAACTACCACGATATGGCCATTGAAACCATCTATGATCAGACCTTTTGCTGTGGTGGTGGTGGTGGCCTGCTTACCGACGATTTAATGGAATTACGTATCAAGGGCGCACTACCACGGATGGAAGCACTGAAAAATGTTACAAAGGATCATGGTGTTACCCACATGGCAGCGATATGTGCCATTTGTAAATCACAGTTTACAAAAGTACTACCCTATTACGGTATGACTATGGATCAGATTGTCAGTGTTCACCAACTGGTAAGCAATGCAATTATTTTAGAAGGACAGGATAAAGAAGTTGAGGACAGCAGCGATGCTGATGAAGCAGCCTGAATAAATATCAATGCAGATTCAAAACATAGCGGCTACCTGTTATTGCCCATGACTCATGTAAACGAATCAGCATTAACCAGGAAGTAAAATTAAATAACAATTATTTTTGACATAGAACCGGAGAGATATCTCGGGTACAAGCGACAGGAGAACTGGCATGGCCACTTCCAAAGAAGATATGCAAAACACCAAGTTAACCTTTAGACGATTTGAAGATGGAAATCAGAGTTGGGGTAATCTCTCAAATAAGATATTCAAAGAAGACAGCTCACACAAGTGTCCTACTTATGTACATCGCACCCCCCCCTGCCAGGGTAGTTGTCCTTCAGGCGAAGATATCCGCGGATACCTTGATATTGTGCGTGGTATAGAAACATTACCAGAAGGTGTTTCTATGCAGGAATATGCTTTCCGCCGGTTAACCGATGCCAATCCGTTCCCGTCCATGATGGGACGTGTCTGTCCAGCCCCCTGCCAGACAGGCTGTAACCGCAATAAGGTGGAAGATTTTGTAGGGATTAACTCGGTTGAACAGTATATTGGTGATACTGCTTTTAAGGAAGGCTTTAAATTTGATAACAGTGCAGAACTGTCCGGTAAAAAAGTTGCCATTATTGGTGGCGGACCGGCTGGCATGTCAGCAGCCTATCAATTACGTCGTAAAGGTATTGCATCAACCATTTTTGATGACCATGACGAACTCGGTGGCATGATGCGTTACGGTATTCCAGGCTATCGTACCCCGCGCGATTACCTGGATAATGAATGCCAGCGTATTGTTGAGATGGGAAATATTGAGACCCGTATGAATACACACGTAGGTAGCGATATTAGTGTTGCAGAGCTTGAAAAAGAATATGATGCTGTTCTGTGGGCTCTGGGTTGCTGGACCGGGCGTGGACTACCGGTTGAAGGCTGGGATGAAACGCCTAACTGTATTTCGGCGGTTAAATTCCTTGAACAGTTTAATAAAGGTGAAATGAAATATACAGGTAAACGCGTACTGTGTATTGGTGGTGGTGATACCTCAATTGATGTTGTTTCCGTATCACGCCGCATCGGAACCATTGCCGACTACAATGAGAAACCGGAAGCTGTCGTCAACGGTGAAATTTCTCACGCCAGTCACGACACATCGAAAAACATTCCCTGTAAACAGGTAACGCTGACTGCTCTATTCAAAAAAGAAGAAATGACTGCGGCCGAACATGAAGTAGAAGACGCCATTATTGAAGGTGTCAATTTAATAAATGAAGTCATGCCAGTTGCACTTATCCGTGATAACAACGGACGTGCAACGGCAATGAAGTTTGTTGACTCAACATGGGTGAACAATGCGCCAGTAGCGGTTGAGGGCGGTAAAGAATATACCATTGAAGCAGATATTATTGTTGCAGCTATTGGTCAGGGTGGTAATCTGGAAGGCTTGGAAGATATCAATAATGGCCGTAATCTTGTGGATTCAGACAATGTATTTCGTGTACCTGGAAAAGAAAACCATTTTGTCTGTGGCGATATTGTTCGTCCCCATCTGTTAACCACGGCTATCGGTCAGGCATATATCGTATCAGAAACCATCGCCAATCATTTCAAGGATATCGAACTTAAAAAACGTCCAAAGGTTGATGTTCACTATTTCAGGCTTGAACAGAAGTTACATGAAGCTGGTTTAGATCCCAAACCATATAATGCGGATGACTATCATGAAGATGAACAACGTGGTACCTATACACAGGACTACGCCATTCATAACTATGAAGACCGCTCTCAGCATGAGATTATTACTACTGATCACATGTTCCTTGGACATTTTGACTACACATTGCGTAATTTACGTGATACAGATGTACCCTCTTCAGATGAAGTACTAGGTCATTTCGCTGAACGCCAGATCAATCTTGAAGAAGAAAAAGCCGTTGCAGAAGCAGACCGATGCATGAGCTGTGGCATGTGTTTTGAATGTGACAATTGTGTTATCTACTGTCCACAAGGCGCAGTTTTCCGTGTTAAAAAAGGCCAATCTACAACTGGTCGGTATGTTGATACAGATTATGCCAAATGCATTGGTTGTCACATCTGCTCAGATGTATGCCCTACCGGTTACATAGATATGGCTCTGGGTGACGGTTGATATATTAACTATCACTTTACATATTCGAGAGTATCGACTGAACAAGGTAATCTAATGACAAGATTCTTATGTATTATTTATGTGTTGACCGGGTTAATGCTGGCATCTCTATCTGTGCAGGCGCAGGAGCCGCTGCCCACAATCAACCTACCGACAGATCAAAACGTGAAATGTGCAATACCCGGGTCCAAGTATAACCAGCGTAGAAATCACATGAAATACCTTCTGCATGAACGCGATGAAACTATGCATGAGGGTATTCGTAATGAACCTATAAGTTTGGCAAAATGCATCGACTGCCATGTAAAGCCTGACAAAAATGGTCATATACCCAGCATTAAAAGTAAGGAACATTTCTGCCATGGTTGTCATGAATATGCTGCGGTGCAGATTGACTGTTTTGAGTGTCATGCAGATCGTCCTCAAAAATACATTAAACGTAACGTAAAATTGAGAGAACAGTTGCAAAAAACACTTTCTGGCAATGAATCGACAGAAAAAGGGGTTACACAATGAAGAAGTCAGTAAATAAATCAAGACGTGACTTTTTATCTAAAACTGCCATTGCCGGTACTGTCACCATCGCTGCAGGCGTTTTATTGCACCGCACAGCAAATGCAGAGAATATGAACACATCTGTTTCAACTCGACCTCTGGATCAGCCTGTCAGCAATAAAAATCGCTGGGGAATGCTGATCGATACCAATAAATGCTCAACAGGCTGTACTGCCTGTGTAAAGGCATGTGTTGAAGAGAACGGTCTGGTTGAACATCATCATCGTAAAATTGATGCACAATATATCCGTAAGGTTACCTTAAAGAGTAAATCAACTGGCTACGAAACCTCGTTGCCGATAATGTGCCAGCACTGTGGCTCTGCGCCCTGTGTTGATGTATGCCCGACAGGTGCTTCTTTTATTCGTGCTGACGGTATTGCACTGGTAGACAGACATATTTGTATCGGTTGTCGTTATTGTATGATGGCCTGCCCTTATAAAGCGCGCTCTTTTGTACACGAAAATCTTGACGATCAAATGACCAGTGATCCACGGGGTAAAGGAACCGTGGAAGCCTGTAATATGTGCGTAACCAGAGTAGATAATGGCAAAATCCCTGCCTGCGTTGAAGCCTGCAGTGCTGAAAGTCATAACGCCATGATTTTTGGTGATCTTAATGATCCGAACAGCCCAATTTCAATTGAACTGAAGAAACATGGTGGTAAGCAGATTCGTTCAGATCTGGCACTGGATACCGGTGTGCGTTATCAGGGTTTGAATGAATAATACCGATAGGCATCATTAAAAATTTTATCATGTAACCCCTTGGGGTGAGTGTCAGGATGACACGAACAATAAAGAAGAGAATCAATCATAATGAGTAAAATAGAATACATATCTCTACCAGGTAAAAGCCCGGCCTATTTTGGATTACTTGCCATTTTTGGCCTGTTCACATTTACCGGCCTGCTTTCTGCCTTTTTTATGGAACATTATGGTCACCATATTACCGGTATGACCAATCAGGTTGTTTGGGGAATGCCGCATGTTTTCGCTGTCTTCCTTATTGTAGCGGCCTCTGGTGCATTGAATGTTGCCTCCATTGCCTCCGTGTTTCGTAAAAAAATATACGAGCCAATGGCACGGCTGTCTGCTCTACTTGCAATTGCATTGCTAGCTGGCGGACTGACTGTTCTGCTACTTGATCTGGGGCGTCCAGATCGACTAATTATTGCCATGACCTATTATAACTTCAAGTCTGTTTTTGCCTGGAACATTATTTTATACAGTGGCTTCTTTACGTTTTGCGGCATTTATCTGTGGACGATGATGGATCATGGTGCGCATAAATATAAACCTTATGCCGGCTTCTCCGCTTTTGTCTGGCGCCTGATTCTTACCACGGGTACCGGCTCTATTTTTGGCTTTATTATTGCCCGTTCAGCCTACGATTCAGCACTTCTGGCACCAATGTTTATTATTATGTCTTTCTCCTTCGGACTGGCTATTTTTATCCTTGTGTTAATGGCAAGTTACAAATGGTCTAACATGGAGCTAGGTGATGTGGTTTTATTACGGTTAAGGAATCTACTTGGTATTTTTGTTGTATCGGTATTATATTTCACCGTGGTTTATCACCTGACAAATATATATTACACACAGCATCATGGTATTGAAAAATTTATTCTCCTTGATGGTGGCATCTATACTGCTATTTTCTGGATAGGTGAAGTACTAATTGGAGGCCTCATCCCACTGGCCTTAATTTATGCGCCGAGCTTGAAAAAGAATCGTAATGTACTGGGTCTGGTGTGTGCCATGATAATTATTGGTGGCCTGGCACAGATGTATGTCATTATTATTGGCGGACAGGCTTACCCGATGGATCTGTTCCCTGGCTATACCGTAAGCAGCTCTTTTTATGATGGTATTGTAAACAGCTACACACCTTCATTACCAGAAATTATGCTTGGATTTAGCGGTATGGCAATAACATTACTTATTGTAACCTTTGCGCTTAAAGTATTACGCTTCCTGCCTAATTCACTGGCAGATAGTGTTGCCGACCCAAACTATTCTGCCAAATAAAAGCAGAGGACAACAATATTTATTACCCTTAACGGGGTGTGGATACGAGGCAGAGATAAAATTTTATCCCTGCCTCGTATTCTCTCTTTACCCATCTGTGAATTTCTTGTTCCATTATTTGAATTGATTGATGCTGGGTCGCAGTATGCTGACCGACAGACGGCGTTACCAAAACTTGCTTTAGAAGTGCTAAAGTGGCGTTTTGATGCCTTGCTGTC
>VAOX01058358.1_pt1 | contig 22561 bp, 24 predicted proteins | sample 3393891 | NCBI WGS metagenome assembly VAOX01 (sample SAMN08290429, study PRJNA428436) | hydrothermal vent metagenome | isolation source: Deep-sea hydrothermal vent chimney | place: Indian Ocean: Southwest Indian Ridge | depth 2822 m m | reverse complement strand
GAAGGGGTCCGGGATGATTCATCCCAATATGGCGACATTGTTGGCTTTTATCGCAACTGATGCGGCCATCAGCCAGCCATTGCTGGACGGGATGGTACGCGATGCGGCACAGCGATCATTTAATTGTATTACGGTTGATGGAGACACCTCCACCAATGATTCTTTTGTGTTGCTGGCGACGGGTGAGGCAGGCAACACCGAAATTGATGATGCCGCCTCAACAGATTTTGCGGTACTCCGCGATGTTATCGCCGAACTGTCGATAACGCTTGCCCAAGCGATTGTGCGTGATGGCGAGGGGGCAACTAAATTTATCACGCTTCATGTTACCGGCGGTGCCAGCGAGGCTGAGTGTCGTCAGATCGCGTACGCTATTGCCCATTCGCCGCTAGTAAAAACTGCGTTTTATGCGTCTGACCCTAATTTAGGCCGGATTCTCGCCGCTATTGGTTACGCGGGTATTGCTGATTTAGACGTGAGTCGGCTTCGACTGTATCTTGACGATGTGCTCGTGGCAGAAAATGGCGGGCGGGCCGCTGGTTACCGTGAAGCGGACGGGCAACGGGTCATGGCGCAAGCCGACATCACGGTGTGTGTCGAACTCGGACGGGGCACTGCTGCCGCCACCGTGTGGACCTGCGATTTTTCCCACGATTATATTCGAATCAATGCCGAATACCGTTCCTGATCCGATGGACCATTTTGCTCAGTGGCTGAACCGGGCGCACGGATTGCTTGATCGTCTGGAGGTCGGGTTAGCTGTGCCCGCTGCGCCTGACTGGCGTGTTTCGCCGGCCTTTCGCTGGCGGCGGCGCGGTGGTGTGGGCTTCTTGCAGCCGATTACGCATCTTCATCGTATTCGGCTCGACGAACTCTACGGGATTGACGAGCAAAAAGCGCAAATCGACCGCAATACGCGTCAGTTTCTGGCAGGAGTGCCGGCGAATAACCTTTTGCTTACTGGTGCTCGCGGCACAGGAAAATCATCGTTAGTCAAGGCAGTGCTGAACCAATATGCCGCTCAAGGATTGCGCCTCATTGATGTGGACAAGCATCACCTTAGCGATTTGGCCGATATCGTTGACCAACTCCATGGTCGTTCGGAACGCTTCATCGTTTTTTGTGACGACCTCTCATTTGAGGCGAATGAGCCGGGTGCTACGTCGTTGAAGGCGGTGCTCGATGGTTCTCTTGCTGCAATCGGTGACAACATGCTGGTCTACGCAACTTCCAACCGCCGCCACCTAATGCCAGATTACCTCGGGGACAATTTGGAAACTAGCGCTATGGGGGAAGAGGTGCATCCTGGTGAAGCGGTGGAGGAGAAAGTTTCTCTGTCCGAGCGTTTTGGTTTATGGCTGTCATTTTATCCTTTCGATCAAACCGCCTATCTCGCTATTGTTGATGCTTGGCTCGAGGTGTTTAAGGTTTCCGTACCTGGTGTTGCCGAAGTGCATCGAGCAGCGTTGCAATGGGCGTTAGCACGCGGGTCACGTAGTGGCCGCGTCGCCTGGCAATTCGCGCGTGATTGGACAGGGCGGCGACGGTTGATGGCGGGCACGTCAACGGAAAAATGACTGAGTCCTTACCCTTGATTGAAGTGGCTGTGGCCGTAATTTGTCGTTCAGACGGCTGTTTTTTGCTGGCGGAACGGCCTCAGGGGAAGCCGTCTGCCGGTTATTGGGAATTTCCCGGCGGCAAGGTAGAGGCGGGAGAAACCGCACGGCAAGCGCTAGTGCGGGAGGTGCGAGAAGAGCTAGGAATTGAGGTAACTGACGCCTATCCGTGGATTACCCGTATTCATCATTATTCACATGCGTCGGTGCGGCTCAATTTTTTTCGCGTGATTCATTGGGTGGGCGAACCGCATGGCAGGGAATCACAACGGTTGGTCTGGCAGTTTGCAGATAAAGTAACGGTTGCGCCGTTATTGCCAGCGAATGCACCGGTCTTAGCGGCTTTGGCGCTGCCAGCGGTTTATGGCATCACCCATGTGGGCGATGCCGATGTAGCGGTTTTTCTCGTGCGGCTCGAGGCAGCGTTGGCGCAGGGACTGCGGTTAATTCAGGTGCGTGAGAAAGCGTTGTCACCACTGGCGGTAGAAGATTTTGCGCGGGCAGTGATCGCGCGTGCTCGACCCTACGGCGCTCGCGTTGTGGTTAACGGGGATGCTGTACTGGCTGCCGCCATTGGTGCGGACGGGGCGCAGCTCACTGCGGCCCAATTGATGACGCTCACGCGGCGCCCTGATCTCTCTCTTTGTGGGGCATCGTGCCACACTCGAGAGGAGTTGGCGCGCGTTGTGGAATGCGGGTTGGACTTTGCCGTATTGTCGCCCGTCAAGCCAACATTGTCTCATCCTGGAGCGCAGGTTTTAGGGTGGGCGCGATTCGGCGAGTGGTTGCATCGTTACCCGTTACCCGTATACGCGTTGGGAGGATTGGTGGCGGAAGACCTTCCCACTGCATGGGCGCATGGTGCTCATGGTGTCGCTATGTTACGCGGTGCTTGGTAGTAGTCATCTTTTCTACACAAAATTCTGGCATGCTGCTGCTTCCATTACGAGGCTTATTGGATCTCTACGAGACAGGGAGGTAATATGGCGTTACTGGGACTGGATTACTTCGCAATTAACCTGATGTTGTTAACACTATTCCTCTGGTACCATTTCTACCAACGTTGAGGAAGCGTTTCTCTTTCTACCCTTGCATTGGGCGCGGGTCTTGTTCTGCGCCCAACCTCTGTTAGACACGCGGTTCTTTCTATCGACCTTTTCGTCGCGACCACCGTTGGCTGTTCTTGTTGGGGACATAGTGTCCTCGCAGGTTAATCTCTTGCCATAGCCATAGCCATAGCCATAGCCATAGCCATAGCCATAGCCATAGCCATAGCCATAGCGCTTTATGATAGATGGCTGTATCGTGCGCGCATAATTTACTCAGCCGGAGCGTGCCGCTACAATGACCAGCTAAAGAATCCGGCGCATTATGGCCGCGACATATAGAGACGCAGCGCGCTACTGGATCGTTTAAGTACGTCGCACGACGCGTGCCTTAATAATATAAGAGTTAGATGCATAAAAAAGCCCCCGTCTACCTAAATCTGACTCAGATCCACTTGCCGTTGCCCGGTGTCGTGTCACTATTGCATCGTGCAAGCGGTACCTTGCTGTTTCTGCTGTTGCCGGTTTTTCTCTTTTTGTTGGAACGGTCGCTGGCATCTTCCCATGGATTCGAATCGGTGCGGCATTTGCTGGCGACACCATGGGTCAAGTTGACGATGCTGAGCGTGGCTTGGGCCAGCCTGCATCATATTTTTGCCGGGTTGCGGGTGCTTGCGTTAGATTGTAATTGGGGTGTCGAGTTGCCGATGGCGCGCTTCACCAGCCAGTGGGTATTGGTCGCCGGTGCGGTGTTTGCCGCGCTGCTGGGTGTGTGGTTATGGTGAGACGAGGCGTCGGCGGCGCTCACTATGGCGTTCGTGACTGGTTGGCGCAACGCTTAACCGCTGTAGCAATGGTGGTGTTAGGTCTCGTTTTTGTGATATTTGTCGCGAGACACTCGCCACTACGTTTTTCAGTTTGGCGCGAGATATTCCGTTACCAAGAAGTGCGATTGGCGGGTTTCTTATTCTTTATCAGCCTGGGCTATCACGCTTGGGTTGGTGTGCGCAATATCCTCATGGATTATGTCAAGTCACTGACGCTGCGGCTAGCTGCCGAGTGGCTGGTGATTATGTTGCTATTGGTTTATATGGCGTGGACGGTACAGATTTTGTGGAGTGTGTAGATGGTTCTGACCAAACGGACTTTCGACGCGGTAATTATTGGCGGTGGTGGCGCTGGGTTGCGCGCCGCGCTTCAACTGGCGCAATCTGATGTCAAAGTGGCGGTGGTTTCCAAGGTGTTTCCTACGCGCTCCCATACTGTTTCCGCCCAGGGCGGCATTACCGCTGCCTTAGGAAACGTGACGGCCGATCACTGGCACTGGCATATGTATGACACGGTCAAAGGATCTGATTATCTGGGCGATCAGGACGCCATTGAGTTTATGTGTCGTAACGCCGCCGAGGTTGTATACGAGCTGGAACACGAGGGATTGCCGTTTTCCCGGCTAGATAACGGGAAAATTTACCAACGGCCGTTTGGTGGCCAGTCACAGGAATACGGCGGCGCGCAGGCCAGCCGCACGTGCGCGGCGGCCGATCGCACTGGTCACGCTTTATTGCATACTTTGTATCAGCGCAACATCCAGGCGAAGACGCATTTTTTCGATGAGGTATTTGCCCTCGACCTTATTAAGGACGAGGCGGGCTACGTGCTGGGTGTGATGGCGTTGGATATTGCCAGCGGTGAGCCATTGCAGATTGAGGCTCGAGTGACTTTGCTTGCCACCGGTGGTAGTGGGCAGATTTTCCATCAGGCAACCAACGCCCTGATTAATACCGGTGACGGACTTGGTATGGCATTGCGTGCCCACTTGCCACTAGAAGACATGGAGTTTTGGCAATTTCATCCAACTGGACTCGGCGGCGCAGGTATTCTCGTGACCGAGGGCGCGCGCGGTGAGGGCGGCGTGTTGCTAAACCGCGACGGTGAGCGATTTATGGCGCGCTACGCACCTCACGCCAAGGATCTTGCCAGTCGCGACGTTGTTGCCCGCGCCATCGCGCGCGAGATTCACGAGGGACGTGGTTGTGGTGAGCATGGCGACTATGTTTGTCTTAAACTGACTCACCTGAATCCTGATATCATTAAATCGCGGTTGCCGGGGATTCGTGAGCTATCGATTAAGTTTGCTCACATCGACCCGATTGATCAGCCAATTCCAGTGGCACCCACGGCCCATTACATGATGGGCGGCATTCCCATTAATCTCCATGGCCAAGTTGTGGTTCCCGCGAGCTTTGGTCCGGAAGAACCAGTGCCGGGTCTTTATGCGGCGGGAGAATGTGCTTGTGTATCGGTGCACGGGGCCAATCGCCTAGGAGGCAATTCATTGCTCGACTTGGTGGTGTTCGGTCGTGCTGCCGGTAAACACATGATTGATTATTTGTGGGAAAATCCTTTCCCACGGCCGCTGCCGACGGATGCTGCTGACGTCGCGTTGGCACGACTAGCGCGCTGGGATCAGCGGCGCAGCGGCGAAGCGATCGCGCCGATTCGCGATGATTTACGCCGCACTATGCAACAGCATTGCGGCGTGTTTCGCACCCAGGCGATGTTGGATGCGGGTGTGCGCCGGGTAGAGGAAATAAGCAGCCGCTTGCAAGCGGCTGCTTTGCAGGACGACAGCAAGGTGTTTAACACCATGCGCATCGAGGCGCTGGAGCTGGAAAATTTGGTGGCAGTGGCACGCGCCACGCTGGTTGCGGCGGCTGCGCGCCTAGAGAGTCGTGGTGCGCATAGTCGTGATGACTATCCTCAGCGGGATGATGATCATTGGCTCAAGCATTCGCTTTATTTCCTGGGCGATGACGTACCCGATTATAAACCTGTACGATTGAAACCACTGACGGTGGATACTTTTCCACCGCAACCGCGAGTTTATTGAGTGCCTGGATTTATTGGTTGGGGTAGAGAAAAAAATCATGCGTTTTTCAATTTACCGTTATGATCCAGATACTGGCGATTCACCAATCATGCAGGACTATACGCTAGAGCTTGGCGATAGCGATGGAAAGATGCTGCTAGATGCCCTATTGCGGCTCAAGGAACAAGATGAAACGCTGGCGTTTCGCCGTTCCTGTCGTGAAGGTGTGTGCGGTTCCGACGCCATGAACATTAACGGGCGTAATGGTTTGGCGTGCGTAACACCACTCGCCAGCTTGAAACAGCCTGTGGTATTACGTCCGTTGCCGGGGTTGCCGGTCGTGCGTGATCTCATTGTGGATCTGACGTTGTTCTATCAGCAATATCGTTCAATTAGACCGTATTTAATTAATGAAGACCCTGAGCCGGAAATCGAGCGTTTGCAAACTCCTGAAGAGCGTGCCGAACTGGATGGTCTGTATGAGTGTATCTTGTGCGGTTGTTGTTCCACTGCTTGCCCGTCATTTTGGTGGAGTCCTGACCAATTCACTGGTCCTGCCGGGCTGCTGCAAGCGTACCGTTTTATCGCGGACAGTCGCGACCATGCGACTAATAGTCGGCTGGATGCGTTGGAAGACCCATATCGATTGTTTCGTTGTCACAGTATTATGAATTGCGTGGATGTTTGTCCGAAGGGACTGAACCCCACACGGGCCATCGGTAAAATTAAGTCGTTATTGGTACGGCGTACCGCGTGAGACAGAAAGACGTTGCGCTTGGCGTTTTACGTTGGCATTGCCGTCGCGGCATGATGGAGCTGGACATAGTATTGGCGCAATTCCTGGCACAGCATTATGGCGCGTTGACTTTGGCGGAGCAGCAGGCCTTCGGCGAATTGCTCGAATTGCCGGATCCAGTGTTATGGAGTTTGATTATTGGTCAGACACAAAGCGATAATACAAGGCTCGTGCGGATTATTGAATGGCTACGAGTTGCCTGAGCACCTGCCGCGCGACGGTAAACCATTGCCCGCCCGGCGTATCCGGGGGGAGGAGAAGAATATATGCAACGTAAAGTCACGCTGGATTTTAATGATGGCTCACCATCGATCGATTTACCGATATTGACTGGCACTCTGGGGCCGGATGTTATCGACATCAGGCTACTCAGCAAACAGGGATATTTCACACTCGACCCAGGATTTTTGGCAACGGCCAGCTGTGCTTCCGCCATTACTTTTATCGATGGTGAGAAAGGATTGCTCTACTACCGCGGTTATCCCATTGAGCAACTAGCGGAATATTCCGACTTTTTAGAAGTCTGCTATTTATTGCTTTACGGGGAATTACCCACAACGACGCAAAAGGTTAAATTTGACACCACTGTCTACAATCACACGTTGGTGCATGATCAACTGAGCTACTTTTTTCGTGGTTTTCGTCGTGACGCTCATCCTATGGCGGTTATGGTTGGCGTGGTTGGCGCTTTGTCCGCTTTCTATCATGATTCGCTAGATATTAGTGATCCGCGTCACCGCGAGGTTTCGGCATTTCGTCTAATTGCCAAGGTGCCAACCATCGCGGCCATGTGCTACAAGTACTATGTCGGCCAGCCGTTCATGTATCCCCAGGACCGCTTGGGTTATGTGAGTAGCTTCCTACATATGATGTTTGCTACTCCGTGCCGTTCCTATGAACCAAACCCCGTGCTGGTGCGGGCGCTGGAACGGATATTAATTCTTCATGCTGACCATGAGCAAAACGCCTCGACCTCGACTGTCCGTTTAGCCGGATCCAGCGGTTCTAATCCTTTTGCGTGTGTCTCCGCCGGTATTGCTTGCTTGTGGGGGCCGGCACATGGTGGCGCGAATGAGGCAGTGCTGGCGATGTTGGCGGAGATTGGTGATGTTTCACGCATTGGCCACTATATTGCGCGTGCTAAAAACAAGGAAGATTCCTTCCGCCTCATGGGTTTTGGCCACCGCGTCTATAAAAATCGGGACCCACGTGCTGAGATCATGCGCCGCACCTGTCATGAAGTGCTGGACGAGTTGGGCCTGAACGACGACAAGTTGTTTAAGATTGCTCTCAAACTAGAAAAAATCGCCCTCGAAGACGAATACTTCATCGAGCGCAAGCTGTATCCTAACGTGGATTTTTATTCCGGGATTGTCTTACGGGCAATGGGTATTCCGACCAACATGTTTACTGTAATTTTCGCATTAGCGCGTACGATCGGGTGGATCGCGCAATGGAACGAGATGATTAGTGATGCCGATACTAAAATTGGGCGGCCGCGCCAATTATACCGCGGTGAGAAAATGCGTAATTATTCGCCGTTGGCGCGCCGCGCCGGATAAATCAGCGGTTGTCGCCACCGCCGTTTGGCGGTGGATGCATCTGACGTGGTGACGGATATGTTCCCAAGGAGAAGCTGTGACCATGGCAAAAGGTGGCAAATGCCTGACTGAGTGGCGCTGGCGTTCCCTTTTGGTACTATATGTTTGTGCTTACGATGGGAGCAAGATCGGCGCTTTATCCAAGATTTTTGGGTGGTTTGTCTCGATGGTTCATTGGCTTGTCACAAAGTTATTGTTAATGTTGTGAGTTATCGTTTGGCTGATGCTGCGTTTCATTTTTCTCGCGGACGCTTTGCGCCAACGCCAAGTGGGCCATTGCATTTCGGCTCGTTAGTAGCAGCAGTGAGTAGTTTTTTACACGCCCGCTCACGAGGCGGCGAATGGTTCGTGCGTTTGGAGGATGTTGACCGGTCGCGAGTGGTTCCCGGTGCGGCTGATGCGATTCTGCGCTTACTAGAGGATTATGGCCTGGAGTGGGATGGACCGGTGATGGTTCAAAGTGAGCGCGGTGATGTTTATCGCGCTGCGCTGGACGCGTTGATTGCTACCGGAGCAGTTTATTCGTGCGGTTGTTCTCGCAAGGAGATCGCCGATTCTCACTATAATGGGCGGCGAGAATCAGTCTACCCTGGTACTTGCCGTGAAGGGCTGCCGCCGGGACGCGTGTCGCGCTCGTTGCGTGTACGTACCGCCGGTGTGATGGTCGCCTTTGATGATTTGTTGCAAGGGCGTATCTGCCAGACGCTGGATGCCGATGTAGGCGATTTTGTGGTGAGCCGATCCGATCAGTCGTTTACCTATCATTTGGCGATGGTGGTGGATGATGCCGCGCAGGGGATAACTGACGTTGTGCGTGGTGCCGATTTATTGGGTTCGACGCCGCGCCAGATTCACTTGCAGCGACTGTTAGGGTTATCCACGCCGACTTATGCTCATGTGCCAGTGGCAGTGAACGCCAGAGGGGAAAAACTCAGCAAGCAGGCTCACGCGGAGGCCTTGACCGGTCATCGACCAGCGGCGATGCTGTGGGCTGCGCTGCAGTTTCTTCGCCAAGCACCTCCTGATGAGATTGCGCGCGCTGATGTGGCGGCGGTGTGGCAGTGGGCGCTCGCCAACTGGCGGCTAGATGCGGTTGCCGGTATTGTCACGGCCACCGCACCTTAGCGCGCTTACATGTTTTTCCAGCCACAGTGTTTTCTGTTATTGCCAAGGCGGTGTCTAGCGACACTTATACCCAATTCCACTGGTCAGGTATTGCCGTTATAATGCCGGTTGTTTCCATTTTTTCGCCGGAGAGCCGAGATGCCATATTATGTGTACAAAATTATTCCACCGTTCAAACAGCTCGAATTGATTCAACAATTTGAAAAATATGCTGAAGCAAGCACACAGGCTAAAGCGATGCGGACTGCGATTACGCCGCAGGATAATTACACAATAAAAATTATCTTTGCGGAAAATGCTTTACAGGCTGAAGACCTCCTTTCCCAGGAGCGTGAGCCGGAACCGATGATCGGCGATGATTATTGAGTTCGTTGATTGACTACGCGCGACGGTACGGATATGGAATGGCCGGATGATCCGGCGGGGGTTTAATGGACGAGAATGCTTACCGAAACACATTTAGTGCAATCGATCAGATCACCTGTCCGTTTGAGAAGGCAGTGCTTTCTAGGCGGGTAGATTGCGAGAAGTCCGTGCGCATTAATATCGCAGAGCGAGAGGCGGCGGGATGCCGCTCGTTGACCGCGCAAGAAACCTGTGCCGGACTGTTGCTACATTTGCGGCGGAATGCGTTGTTTGCCCTGCACCTGACGCATACGGAGGGGGTGTTGCCTCACGCCAAGGAAATGAAAGTGCAATGTGGTGGCCTGTTGGGGTTGCAGGCACAATTATTCCCCGCATTGGCCGACGCGGTGCAGGTGGAAAATGTCCATGTTCTCGTGCGGACAGCGCTGGCTCAATTCGGTAAGGTAGAGGATATTCCCTACCAGGAAATTGTTAAAGCGGTTTCAGCTTTTGAACTGCGCCGTTCGCACCGGAAATAAATGGAAGGTGGGTCGACAACCTGCAGTGCTTTCCCGGCGCTGTAGGTGTGGTTGCTTTTAAGGGTGATCGTAAACCGCCATGATTGCCTGAAGTTCAGTGAGTACCCAGTGGCGTTCTTCGTCGGTCAGTGTGTTGACCTCAGGGGGTAATTTACCCTGTTTCATCCGACCAATGATCCTCAATATTTCCTGGCATCCTTTTTGACAAAGTGTTTCGATCGCATAATCGGCTTCTTTTTGATTCATGGTGGACAGCGTAAACAAGCGTTAATGTAAGATCAGGTGGATGATAAAGTAAAATTCACCTTGGCGGTAATCAGTGTGGTTGAGTGAATGTGATATTTTTCACGAGATTCGGCGAAATCATCGCAATTGTGGGATGTTTGTCACCGATGACGATCGCTATCCTGATGGTTTCTTGAAACATTTCACGCGATGAGCACTCTACCATGTTAAAACAAGCTGGCGCGGTTTTGTCGTGCTGAATGATCAGGGGACTATCATGGATATTCGCGATATCCTACAACGTTTTATTTTTGAACATGGGCCAGTGCGTGGCGAGTACGTACGTTTAGACGCCACCTGGGCGGCGGTGTTGGCGCGTCACGATTATCCTGTGTCATTGCGGACCTTGCTTGGCGAGATGATGGCCGCGGCGGCATTGTTGTCCGCGACCCTCAAATTTGATGGCTCTCTGATTATGCAGCTCCGGAGTGAGGGGCCAGTGAGTCTAGCTGTCGTTGAGTGTGCCGACAGTTTGATCATGCGCGCTACCGCTGAATGGCAAGGGACGCTACCAGATTCTAGCGTGTTGCCGCAGTTGGTGGGGAATGGCGGTCATTTTGCTATTACCCTCAATCCTCGAGACGGGGGGCGAGCCTATCAGGGGATCGTCGCGTTGAATGGAAGCAGTATGGCAGAGATATTGGCGCGCTATATGCGCCATTCTGAGCAGTTGGATACTTGTTTTAGACTAGTGGCGGATGGCGAGCGTGCGACAGGGATGTTGCTTCAGCGTTTGCCGGGAGATGCTGACGGAGACCCCGATGCGTGGAATCGTGCTGAACGGCTAATGTTGACCTTAACTGATACCGAACTATCCGGCTTGTCATTGCACGAGATATTGCACCGTCTCTACCATCAAGAGGATTTGCGTCTATTTGATCCTCAGCCGGTAGCTTTTGGCTGCCATTGCACCCGTCAAAGCGTGGTGGGGATATTACGTACAATTGGTTATGACGAAGTGAAAAAACTGCTGGCCGAACGAGGTACGATCGAAGCGGATTGTGTGTTTTGCCATCAGCACTACCGTTTTGACGCCGTGGATGCGGAACAGGTGTTTGCGTCGGACATTACCGCTGCCCCGGCCCAATGGCGGCATTAGCCAGCACCGTTGATGAGAGCTGGGGTGATCGCCCGGATGGGTAGTGCCCGCTCTTTAGCCATTGCCACGCCGCCGCTCTACCCACCGCCAGACCGAACCTCCCGGCGCTTCCCGACCGGATAGCACATAGCTCAGAGTATTATCGTTGTGGAGCGTCAGTATTTGTCGTCTCGCTATGCCGGCCGCGCCGCAAAATAATATCTGGTCGTTTTTTTCTAGCGGCGTGTTGCTATCGGGTAAGAGAATGGCGCGCTGTTTGCGAACGAGTAGCAACGGCAGTGTCGCCAGTGTCTCTGACCAGTTCGCTGGATCTCGTTGTAGATGTTGGATTTTAATCTGTTTTTTATGCTGTAGCTGGTGGTAGACAGCTGGTGCGTGCGTCTGGGTGATATTAACGTCCCAGTTGCCCGGCGTGGTTTCCCCAATGATCGCACTCAAGCGACTAATAACCTGGTTCCCCCAGTCATTGTCCTGGGCACGGCATAACGTCAGGAATCGAGAGAGTAGCGGGGTGGTGAGGATGGCTAAACATTCATGCGCGATGATGTCGCTCGGCTGCATGGTGACATCGGCACCGAAGGCACTAAACAGCGGATCGTTGCGGCGAAGATTTTTGCGCAGGACCACAAATAATTCTGGGTTCAGTTCCCGCGCAGTCATGACGATGGATAAATTTGTAATGTCATCGTTGGTTCCAGCGACGACACAAGTAGCGTGTTCGACTCCAGCTGCCGTTAGCGTATCGGCATCGGTGCCCGTGCCGGTAATGCAATTTTGGCACTGGGTGCGCGTGGGTTCTGCCTCGATTATGGTGGGCGTGATCGCCTCGTGAGTGACGTTCTGTGCCACCGCCTTACCAAAGCGACCGTAGCCACACAAAATCCAGTTTCCTCGTGGTGGGTGGAGCGGCTGCATTAATGGCGCATCGGGGACGCCGGTGATCCATTCATAGAGTAAGTACAGTGCCGGGGTGTTGATGGCCATTGCCAGATGCTCACCGAAGCGCTCGAAAGGGTTGATAATGTAGTCGGTGCCGAATGACGCCATGTTGGTCATGACCCCTTGAGATTCAGCGCGGGCGATAACCATGACGTTGGGATTAAGCAGTTTGGCGGCGATGGCGACGCTCAAATTGACATTGTCGTCGTTGGTGAGTGTGATGACCCCTACGCAATGCCGATGCTTGATCCCAGCGGCGGTCAAGTGTTCTGGAGGACACGCATCGGCGCATAGTCCCGGCACGTAATTTTGGTAATCCTGTAAATCTAATTCATTGATGCGGTCGGGGTTGCTGTCGAGAACCACGCTGCGGCAGCCGAGGTGGTCAAGGGAGCTAACCAGCAGATTGCCAGCTTCACCGTAGCCACAGATTAAATAGAATGGTTCACCAAAGCGATTGATGCGGTGGGCGAAACGTGCCGAGCGAACAACCTGGCGAAACGCCGGATCTTGTACGAGGGCGAGAATTTTGCCAATGGCATAAACCCAGGAAATGACAGTCAAGTAGATTGACACAATTACCCACAGGCGCTGCGCGTCGCTGAACGGGTAGGGTATCTCACCAAAACCGATGGTCGTAGCCGTGTAGCTAAGGAAATAAAATGCGTGGAAAAAGCTCATGTGCCATGGTCGCCCCTGGCCATCGATGCCCGGCATCAACACTAGACCGATCATGGAGATGGCATAAGTGGCAAGCAGCGCCAGCAGTGGCGCGCGCATCCTCCGCATGGCGAGATAAATGACGTTATTCATCGTTGGCGGCTAATGGCGGAACATAACCGTTTCGATAATTAGGATAATTACCGACATCACATTCGCCAGGAACGCGCCGCCGGAAAGAGAAACGATACTGGCCATAGTGACTGGCTGGAGACCGGTGGCGGTCATATGAACGGCAATGGCCCAGACAATCGCGGCGGTAATTAATTGCAGATCGGCCACCAAACTGGTGGCTAAGTGGATGGCCCCGATTTGGGTGCGGTCACCGAATTTAAAGATAGTCGCGATCAGGTTGACGATGATGGCAGCGAATAGTTCATACACGTGGTGATGTGCGGGATTCTCGAACTCGCCGATGAAAAAGCCAAAGTTCAATGTCATTGCCAGCACGATAAAAAATGCGAACGCCACTTTTTCGATATTCATCGTCTTGCCTCGCCATGTGGATCGAGAACCCTCCGTGTATTGTAGCAGTCAACCCTATGGAATTCCGTGGCGGGCCTACGAGTTTGCTGTCTGTCGCTACTATGGTGTAATAGGCTCTATGGATGAATCGGCGCAAAAATTTCGGTTGGATAAATGGCTGTGGGTCGCGCGGTTTTTTAAGACGCGCACACTCGCCGCAGCGGCGGCAGACAGCAGCAAAGTGCACGTCAATGGTGTGCGGGCCAAAGCCGCTCGGCAGTTACGATTGGGCGATACGGTGATTATTCGTCAGGGGGCTTCTGAGCGAGAGATCATTATTCGGTGTTTATCCTCACGGCGTGGTTCGGCGACGGAGGCGCAGCGGCTTTATCAGGAGACGGAGGCGAGTTGCCGCAGGCAGGAAGAGCTCGCGGTGCAACACAAGGCGCAGGGGGCACCACTGGGTAAGGGTAGACCAACCAAGAAGGCTCGACGCCAAATTTACCGCTTTACTGATAAACGCTAAGCCAGCGTTACGCTTGCGTGGCCAACGTGCTCGATTTTACAGTAGTTGTTTCCAACACGACGTTATTGCACGACCTTGCGAATTGCGCCGCCAATTTCGTAAATGTGGCCTTCCTCAAGTTGGGTACAACTATAGACCTGGATTAGCGCACAGAGCGGCTGGGTATTGCTGCCGGCCGGAGGTGCGACCGTGATTTCCAGTAATTGGCCGAAACGCGGTACATATTCAGACTCGAAAGAAATATCCTCGATGCTTAAACGTTTGGTGACACCGTAATAGGTTTCCCGTGTTTCCGGGATTTTGAGCTTGACCTTACAACTGATGGGAATTCGGCGGGTATTGCGGTTCTCATAATCAATCGCACTGTTAATCACCTCTTCGCTCCTATTCGTGCCGACGATGATGTGTGAACTCACCCTCGTTGGTCAAGTCAAGAAATCGCTTACTGGTTATTTCCTCAACTACACGATCATCAATTCTACATATTGATGTTGCCTTGTCAACAAAATACCATATGTTGTGTGCTGTGGCATTACCCACAATGGGTGGATGGGGTGATTTGGCCGGTGATGCGGCCGTCAAAGACGAGGTGGCCAATACGATCGTATTGGCTTTTTTGTCTAGCACTGCCTTACTGGCAGGCTGCGACCTTATGAGGTGCCGTTTCCGTTTGATGAGTGCGCGAAAAACGCAGGAATGATGTTATTCGCCAATGGGGAAATTATGGTTAGTAATCAACTAATTTCCACGTGTTTTCAATGCATTTATGGGTATGAATATGCGCGAGTTAAAGATCAAATCTCGCGTTGGGAATAATTAATGGGTTACCTGATTTCTGCTACGAATGGGTGATTATCGCGTGATTGCGGGGGGCTTGTTTTTATTCTAAAGCGCCAAATGATGTGCGAATCAGCACGGCTGTTACAACAGTTTACCCAAGTTTACCCAAAAGTAGGGCCTGCTGGCGGGCAGGCCCTTCATTTCTGGTGCTGATGAGAGGAGTCGAACCCCCGACCTACTGATTACGAATCAGTTGCTCTACCAACTGAGCTACATCAGCCGAAAACGGGGATTATACGGGTGGAATTCCACGCAAGCAATCAGGCAGTTTGTGGACGAATGCGGACGATGACGTCGACGCCATCAGCGGTCACTCCTGGCGGGAGCGGCGGAAGTCCTGCGATATCAAACTCTGACGCATCAATGTCGCTGAGCTTGCCGGTGACGACGTTATAAAAGTGATGGTGATCATGGGTGTTGGGATCGTAGAACACTTTGCTTGGATCAACAATTACTTCACGAATCAATCGTTTACTAGCGAACAAGTTCAGCGTGTTGTAGACGGTTGCCTTGGAGGTTTCGCTGTGTTTTTCGTTAACAAATGCCATGATCTGATCTGCGGATAAATGCTCCTGGCGAGAAAATAGCGCATAGGCAATCTCAATCCGTTGGTGAGTCGGATTGATGTGGTGGCTGCGGAGTAGCTCAGCCATGTTGTCGCGTGTAAACTCTTTTTTCCCCATGACGTTAATGTTACCAGAAAATCTGGACATTGTCTAATGTGGCGCGTCTGTATGGGGGTGCTAGGGTCTTCGTTGAGTCGAGAGCGATGCGCCACGTGTTCTATCGTTGCTAGTAAAGTAGAAATTAGGGGTATTGTTGTGAATATGTAGTTAATTCATAGCGAACGACAACGTTCTTTTTTGCCGCTTGTTCTGTCAAATGAACCGTTTATCAGTTTAAGCTGGCGGGTGGGCGAGCGGGCCACTATTATGCATATAGTATAAAAAGGATCGGTGATGGTAACGAAGCAATCCGGTTTTACTTTGCTGGAATTATTGATCGTGGTGGCTGTGATTGGTATTTTGCTGGCGTTCGCATTGCCGGCCTACCAGCGTTATGTGCAGCGGGGAAAGTTATCCGAGGCAATCGCCACCCTGTCGGATCTGCGCGTCAAAATGGAGCAATACTATCAGGATAATCGTAATTACGGCGCGGCGGGCGGCAGTTGCGGCGTCGCCATGCCAACGGCCCCGGCTGCCAAGTATTTCGTCTATACCTGCGCGTTAGGGACTGGCTCTGGCGATACCACCGGCAATCAATCCTATCGGTTAACCGCGAGTGGTAACACCAGCGAAGGCATGAACGGTTATACGTTTACCATCGATCAGAGCAATAGTAAGCAAACCACAGCGTTCCCCGGTGCGACCGGGATACCGGCGAACTGCTGGCTAACACGTAGAGGAGACACGTGTTGACGGTTTCTGCCCCATCTGGCTATCGTGGCTTGTCATTGATAGAACTTCTGATCGGGATGGCAGTATTTGCTGTTCTCGTCGGGTTGGCGCTGCCATCGTATCGTGTTTGGGTGCAAAACGCGCAAATCAGCGCTGCGGCAGAATCGATACTGAACGGCTTGCAATTTGCCAAGGTAGAGGCGGTACGGCGCAATACTCAGGTGCGGTTCCTGTTGCCATCTGGTACAGGGGTCACAGCGTGGACAATCGGGTGCGTGTCGGCTTCAGCGACTTGTCCGGCAGTGATTCAAAACCGGCCAGCACAGGAGGGCGCAGCGAATGTACGCGTCGGGGTAAGCACGGCGGCATTGTCTGGTCAGGACTTTGACACCGCTTTGATTGCTGGTGCTGGTATGCCTGCCGGGGTAACGTTTAATGGGTTGGGGCGGGTAGTGAATATTGGTTCTGATCTGACACGAGTTGACGTAGTAAGTACCGTCCTGACGTTGGCGGAGGGTATGCGTCGGTTGGTTATTATGGTTGCCGCTGGCGGACTGATCCGTTTGTGCCGCCCTGACATTACCTTGTCGTCCAACCCACAGTCCTGTGCTTCCTGAAGGAACCGTGACGTGAACAGGAACCGCGCTAAACAAGGTGTTGCCAGCGGCTTTATTTTACTGGAATCGCTGATCGCTATTTTGATCTTTTCCATGGGTATTTTAGCGTTAATGGGACTACAGGCAGCGTCGATTAAGAACACGGTGGAGGCTAAATATCGAACCGATGCGAGTTTCCTCGCCAATCAAATTGTTGCCCGCATGTGGGTGGATCAGGCGAATATCGCGAGTTACGCGCATCATCCAACTGGCGCGTCGTGTAGTCCAGGTGGTAGCGCATCCACCTACACTAAGGTAACCACCTGGCTCAACCAGGTTAACGCCGAGTTGCCCGGTGCCGGTGCTGCCCATCAGCAGATTGTGGTTGGGGCGAACCGCTTGATTACGGTGAGAGTTTGCTGGAAAAGCCCTCAAGAAACCACGTATCACAATTACGTCATGGTAACCCAGATTAACTGACGCTAAGGAACGACATGGGCCATCACAAGGAAATGAGACCGCGCAGCACGGGCTTTAGTCTGGTGGAATTAATGGTCGGCATGGTGATCGGCCTGCTAGGGGTGCTAGTAATTATGCAAGTATTCACCGCTTCCGAATCGCAGAAACGCACTACTAGCGGCGGTGCGAATGCGCAAATGAATGGTGCCATCGCACTATACACCGTGACGCGGGATATTAGCATGGCTGGCTATGGCCTGACCTCCGCGCAATCTGGGTTCGATTATTTCGGTTGCACTGTGCGTGCGTACAATGCGTTGGCACCATCCCCCGGCACATTCACTTTCAATTTGGTACCGCTGCAAATAAACCAGGGCGCCAACGGCGCGCCTGACGAGATCGAAGTCACCTATGGTAATTCTGATGGTTTGGCGGTGGGGGTTCCCTTCGACCAACAATCTGGCTCGGCGGCAAATTATAAAATACAGAACGGTTCATTGCGCAATAGTTTCCAAGTTGGTGACCTGGTGATTGCCGTGGAGCAAGGGAAGGATTGTTCGTTAGCACAAGTGACGCAGTTGCCGGGCAGCACGGTTTGCTCAGGGAGCGGCGGTGCGGGGCAAAGTGATGTCGTTGTTCACAATGCGGGAAATTTTAAAAATCCATACAAAAATTGCAGCATGGTCAGTTCTAGTTACAACAAGCCAGGCGGATTGGGCGTGACTTATACCAGCGGTCTGCTATTTAATGTTGGATCAGCACCGGTGGTGAATAAATACGAGATCGACGATAACCATCTCGAATTAAAGGCACGTTTTCCTTACGTGGCGGCGGAAGATAATGATAACGACGGCTACAGTGATTATCAATTGGTTAACGGGGTCGTTGATTTACAAGCGGAATACGGTATGGACAACGGGATAAATAACGGCACCGTGTCCAATGCTAGCTATGTGGCCAACGATGGCGTCGTTGACGAATTTACCACCACCACGCCGGCGAACGCGGCCCAATGGGGGCAACTATTGGCAGTGCGCATTGGCCTGGTCGCTCGTAGTGGTACGCGGGAAGTCGGTACAGTAACCACCAGTGCACCAACCTGGACGGGTGGTGCCTTTACCCATGTGACCACGTTGGCGGATTGGCAGCATTATCGTTACAAAGTATTCGAGACCGTGGCACCGTTGCGGAACATGATTTGGCGGCAATGATGGTGAGAAACGGTATTCATACCTTGCCTCCCGTCCGCTTATCGTGGGCACAAGCGCCTGGCCGCCAACATGGAGTGGTGCTGTTTATCGCCTTGATCGTCCTGGTGGCGATGACGCTGGCCGGCATCGCGCTGATGCGGTCGGTAGACACTACCAACCAGGTGGCGGGTAATTTGGCGTTCCAGCAGAGTGCGGTGCGTTCCGGCGATGTCGGGATGGAAACGGCGATGACTTGGCTGGCTAATAACAGCAGCGGCACGTCATTGTTCAACGACCAATTCGGCAACGGATATGTTTCTCATAGCACCGCTCCTTCGCCCGGCCAGAGTTGGAGTGATTTTTGGACTAACAGTCTGGCGGCTAACAATGAAGTGAAAACCATGGCGGTCGATGTTGCCGGCAACACGGCCTCCTATATTATTCAACGCCTGTGTGCGACACAAGGTGATCCGGTCAACATCGGTACCGGCTGTTTGACCGATTTGTCCCAGAGTAATAGCCAAGGCGGCAGTAAGGGTTCTGGGACCGTTTCCCTGCAAGGTACCACCCAAGTTTATTATCGGATTACGACGCGAGTTGCCGGCCCGAAAAACACGGTGAGTTTCGTGCAATCCATTGTGTTGATGTGATAAAAATCCTTAGCGACGAAAGGAGTGCGCGCATGAAAACGCAACCGGCTTTCCCGATGGTTGTGGCAGCTGTTTGGCTAGCCGCATTGGCCTGGACGAGCGCACCGGTGGCCCAGGCCGCGGTCACCGATCTTGCCACCACGCCGCTGGTGATCGCCTCTAGCATCGCTGTCAGGCCAAACTTGATGTTTGTCCTCGACGATTCCGGTAGCATGGGGTGGACGGAGCTGCCCGATAGCGTCTGGGAGGGAAGTTATTACGCCCTTGACGATTGTTACAAGAATAGCACCTATAACCGAGTCTATTATAACCCTAATACTACTTATACGCCGGGGATCGCCAGCAACGGCACTAGTTTAGGGAATGCGACGTTTACCGCTGCGCGTGATGATGGTTATCATAATTATGACTCCATCGTGGGGACAACCGATTTATCGGCAGACTTCCGCGCATATAAGTATGGTGGTTGGGCTGACACCGCACAGCCAGCCTATTATTACCGCTATACGGGCACCTCGCCGTCAACCCCAGCCACAAACACCTGTTATCCTGACAGTAGTTACACTAAGGTCGTGGTTAGTGCTACTTCTAGCCCGAGCGGTGGTGACGAGCGGCAAAACTTCGCCAACTGGTACAGCTATTACCGCACGCGAATGCTGATGATGAAAACTGCGGCTGGGCAAGCCTTCAACACCATCGGCAGCAATTACCGGGTGGGGTTCACGACCATCAATTCCAGCCCAGTCATAGGTGGTAGCGATTTCTTGGATATTGCTGATTTTGGCGCGTCCCAGAAGTCAGCCTGGTATAGTAAATTTTACGGTATCGTGCCTAACGGCGGCACTCCGCTGCGCGCCGCGCTGGCTGATGTGGGACGGATGTACGGCGACCAGTTCAGCAGTCATGATCCGGTGCAATATTCCTGCCAGCAGAACTTTACCATTCTATCCACCGACGGCTACTGGAACGGGGCGACTAGCGGCGCCGTCGATTTGGCGGGGACAGCAGTCGGTAATCAAGACAACGATACGGCGACCTCGCCCCGGCCGTTGTTCGATGGTGGCACGGCGACTAACGCCAGCAATACTCTGGCCGATGTGGCGATGTACTATTACAAAACTGATTTGCGCCCCGCGGGTTCCGTCAACGCGTTGGGAACCGATGTGTCGGCTAACGATGTGCCGGGCAGCGGTAGCGACAAAGAAACGCAGCAGCATATGACGACATTTACCCTGGGCTTGGGCGCGCCGGGGGAGATGACATACTCGCCGACCTATAAAATCGACACCAGTGGCGATTTTTATAACGTCAAGGTGGGAACGATTAACAGCGCGTCCGGAACCCCATGTTCGTGGGAAGGCAAGAACGCACCGTGTGACTGGCCGGTACCATCGCCCGGTACACCATCAACTATCGATGATCTATGGCACGCGGCAGTAAATGGTCGGGGAACCTATTTTTCTGCGACCGACCCCGCATCACTGTCAACCGGACTCAGCGGTGCGTTGGCTGGCGTGAGCGCGCGCAACGGCACGGCGGCAGCGGCGTCAACCAGTAATCCCAACGTAACTTCTGGAGATAACTTTGTGTTTAGCTCCACGTTTACTACTGTGGGTTGGTTCGGCGAACTGGAGCGCCGCCATATCGATTTAACGACTGGTGAGGTGTCGTCGACCATCGACTGGGCGGCGCAGGCAAAGCTGGATGCCAGGGTTGGCACCGCCGCCGATACCCGCACTATTTATACCTTCGATGCGGCTGATGGCTATGCTCCGGGCACCAAGTTGAAGCCTTTCCTCTGGGTGGATTTAACAACGGCTGAGCAAGCAGATTTTGGTGCGGCGGATGTTGCCACGCTTAGCCAGTACCCTAACCTGACGACAGCCCAGAAGAGCGCTGCTGCTGGGCAGAATTTAGTTAACTTTATTCGCGGTCAGACGGGCAACCAGGATACCGCCACGGTTACTACTAATCTGTACCGTTATCGCCAGCACACGCTCGGCGATATTGTGTCGGCGGAGGCGGTGTACGTTAAGGCACCACTCTACAATTATAGCGATGCCTACTACAGCACTTTTAAGAGTAATAACCAGTCGCGCCAGGGGGTGGTTTATGTTGCCGCCAACGACGGCATGTTGCATGCGTTCAATGCTGATACTGGCGAAGAAATGTGGGCGTATATTCCTTCCATAGTGATGCCGTCGTTATATAAGCTGGCGGACAAGAACTACGGTAGCCAGCACCGTTATTATGTCGATGGAACCCCCACGGTGGGCGATGTTTGCCTGAACACCACGTTCGACGCCACGACCGGCAAGGCCGTTTGTAACTCCGCTAGCGATTGGCACACGATCCTCGTCGGCGGATTAAATGGTGGTGGTCGTGGCTACTATGCGTTGGATATCACTAATCCCAGCAGTCCTAAGGCGTTGTGGGAATTTACCGTGCGCGATCCCAATGTCACCGCGTGTGCGGCAACCGCCACCGCCGCGGTCGGTGCGGCTGATGATTGCGACTTGGGCTACAGTTATGCTAACCCGGTGATCACCAAGAAAAAGGATGGCACTTGGACAGTGATGGTGACCTCAGGGTACAACAATGTTTCTCCGGGAGACGGGCAAGGGTATCTCTACGTGCTCAATGCTAAGACTGGGCTGATTATCAACAAAATCGGCACCGGCCAGGGCTCCACTACCAGTCCCAGCGGTTTGGCTAAAATCAACGCCTGGGTGGACGACCCCATGACCGACAACACCGCTTTGCGGGTGTACGGTGGCGATCTGACTGGTCATCTGTGGCGCTTCGATATTAATGGCGATATTACCGCTGCTGGCATTGCCGCTCAGTCGCTGGCGACTTTTCAGGATAGCAACACTAATCCGCAACCCATTACCACCAAGCCAGAGCTAGGAAATGTCGACGGCCATGCCGTGATTTACGTGGGTACCGGCCGTTACTTGGGCGCCAGTGATCTGGCAGATACTCTTCCCCAGTCATTCTACGCTATTAAGGATCCGTTGAATGCGACCAGTTACGGCGATGTGCGTACTAACACCGCCCTGGTCAAACAGACCTTGACGACGACCATTGATGCGGTGACCGGCGGCAAAATTCGTACTGGCTCTAACAACGCCGTTAATTTCGCCACCAATATTGGCTGGTATGTCGACCTGCCGGATAGTGGTGAGCGGATCAATACTGACCCCGTACTCGGGTTGGGGACGCTGACATTCACCACCAATGTACCGAATAGCAATGCGTGCACAGTAGGCGGGTACAGTTGGCTTTACTTTTTTGATTATCGCAATGGCACACCGGTTGCCACTTCCGGCAACGGTATGGTGGCGGAGCGATTGGGCAACTCGCTAGCAACCAGGCCGATACTGGTGCGGTTGCCCAACAATACCGTAGAGGCGTTGACGCGCTTGTCGGAGGGACGGACGATCAAGAGTGATGTT
>VAOX01035565.1_pt1 | contig 22726 bp, 20 predicted proteins | sample 3393891 | NCBI WGS metagenome assembly VAOX01 (sample SAMN08290429, study PRJNA428436) | hydrothermal vent metagenome | isolation source: Deep-sea hydrothermal vent chimney | place: Indian Ocean: Southwest Indian Ridge | depth 2822 m m | reverse complement strand
CACGCACCAACTGGCTGAGGGGCGAATTCAAGTTGCAAGTGCACCACTCATTGAACCAAAGAAGACTTGGCTTCGACGGCTTCAAAGTGTGCGATCAAAACAATGCCCGGTACGAACCGGTTGTTCGATAACTTCCTGTGCCCCCAGCTCGACCAGCCGACGTTTGATTTCTATTACCTGATCCCGCGATGTTAATTGAGGATGAACCGTGATACGAAACTGATGCGCTACTTTGCTGGCCAGCACGTTAGCCACACTCGCCCAGGCGACCTGACCACTGTCCGGTACTGAAGTGATAGCGGGGTAATCTGCCGGTAATGCTTTCACATCCAGCCCGACCCAGTCGATAAGCGGAAGAATACTGGCCAGGCGTTGTGGGTAGGTTCCCGCTGTATGCAGACCTACTTTAAACCCCAGTGCTTTTACCTGCATGATCGCCTGATTAATCGTTGCCTGCATAACCGGTTCGCCACCGGAAAACACCACGGCATCCAGTAGCCCCTGGCGACGTACTAATATTTGCATCACATCCTGCCAGTGCCACTGTGTATTATCACTTCTGGCAGGCAGTAAATCGGGATTGTGACAATAACGACAGCGCCAGGGACAACCCTGAGCAAATACCACAGCAGAGAGTTCACCAGGGTAATCTACGGTGGTAAGTGGCACAAAGCCACCCACCCTGAATAGGTCGGGGACGGATTCAGGGTGAAGGCGCTTCATGATGATCTGGTTTCCCTGAAAAAGTTACGCTCCTTATGCTCTGACTGCTTTCCGGGATTCCAGGTTGATACTGGACGGTGATAACCCATCACCCGTGTCCATATTTCGCAGCGGGTACGTTCTTCGGTTTTAAGTTTAATGGTTTTAAGTTTAATGTTAGTTTGTGTTTGCATCGAGTATCTCCTCGGGTCTGGGTTGATTGATTTTTTTGGGACTATTTTTTTTCTGCAGAATCTCCTGGTCACACCGCGGGCAAAATTCATGCTCGCCACTGAGATAACCGTGGTGAGGACAGATGGAAAATGTTGGTGTAATGGTGATATATGGCAGACGAAAATTACTTAGCGCCCGTTGCACCAGTTTACGGCAGGCATCACCACTGGAGATGCGCTCGCCCATATACAGATGCAGTACGGTTCCACCGGTGTATTTTGATTGCAGTGTCTGCTGTCTTTCCAGCGCTTCGAAGGCATCATCGGTAAAACCCACGGGTAACTGGGAGGAATTAGTATAGTAGGGTTTATCGATGCTACCAGCCTGTAGAATATCAGTATAGCGTTTGCGATCTTCTCTGGCGAAACGATAGGTCGTACCTTCTGCGGGTGTAGCCTCAAGATTGTACATATGGCCGGTGGCTTCCTGAAACTCTGTCATCCGGGTGCGGATATGATCCAGCAGATCCAGCGCAAACGCATGCCCTGCCGGGGTGGTGATATCGCCTTCATCCTGACTGTAATTGCGGATCATCTCGTTAATACCGTTAACACCCAGTGTAGAAAAATGGTTTCTCAGTGTCCCCAGATAACGTTTTGTATAAGGGAACAGTCCTGCGTCCATGTGCCGCTGAATAACTTTGCGTTTAATTTCGAGGCTGTCTCGTCCCAGTTCCAGCAGGCGATCCAGCGCCTGAAGAAGCCCGGCTTTATCCGCTTTATAAAGATAACCCAGACGGGCACAGTTAATGGTGACTACCCCCAGCGAGCCAGTCTGTTCTGCCGAGCCAAACAGACCATTGCCGCGCTTGAGTAGCTCACGTAAATCCAGTTGCAGGCGGCAGCACATGGAACGTACCATATTAGGTTTAAGTGATGAATTGAGAAAATTCTGAAAATACGGCAGACCATACTTTGCTGTCATCGCAAACAGACGGTCGGCATTTTCACTGTGCCAGGGGAAATCGGGGGTAATATTGTAGGTGGGAATCGGAAAGGTAAAAACGCGACCTTTGGCATCACCTTCAGTCATAATTTCAATGTAGGCGCGGTTGATCAGATCCATTTCGTCCTGTAGATCACCGTAAGTAAACGGCATTTCCTCACCGCTAATTATCGGGATCTGTTCGCGTAAGTCCTCCGGGCACACCCAGTCGAAGGTCAGGTTAGTGAAGGGTGTCTGCGTCCCCCAGCGTGAAGGCACGTTGAGGTTATAAATTAGTTCCTGTATATATTGCCGTACCTGTGTATATTTAAGCTGGTCTTTACGTACAAAAGCAGCCATATAGGTATCAAATGAGCTGAACGCCTGCGCCCCGGCCCATTCATTTTGCAGCGTGCCAAGAAAATTGACAATTTGCCCGATAGCGCTGGACATATGTTTAGGCGGTGCTGATTCCACCTGCCCGGGTACACCATTCAACCCTTCGTTTAATAAAGTGCGTAATGACCAGCCTGCACAGTAACCACTGAGCATATCCAGATCATGAATATGAATATCACCATTGCGATGCGCTTCACCAATCGCCGGAGGATAGACGTGGCTGAGCCAGTAATTAGCGATAATCTTGCCTGCGCTATTGAGGATTAGTCCACCTAAAGAATAACCCTGGTTTGCATTTGCCGACACCCGCCAGTCAGCCCGATCCAGATACTCATTGACCGCATGGGAAACATCGACCAGCGTCTTTTTATCTTCTCGCATACGCTGATGCTGCTCACGATAAACAATATAAGCGCGGGCAGTTTGCAGATAATTAGCGCTGATTAGCACCTGTTCGACGGTATCCTGTATACGCTCTATAGTGGGTGTATCGTCAGTTAAGTGGGCAAGCACCTTGAGTACATGGGCACAAATTAGCTGAGCTTCTGTTTCGGCAAACTCGCCAGTTGATTTTGCCGCTTTAGCTATTGCCTGTTCGATGCGGGTATTATCAAAAGCCTCTTCTCGGCCGTCTCGTTTACGCACACGGCGCGGCAGGCGATATTCAAGTTCATGCTGATTATTTATTATTTTTGTCAGGTTTTCACTGATGACGCTGGCATCTAAAGACATGTTATCTCCTCTATGTTTTAACTATAAATACAGGAGACGCGCAGGCGAGGTGGATCAGGCAGGCGAAAAGCGGCTTTATTTCTGATCCTCTCTGGACTTTACGCGAGACCATAGGAAAAAAACCAAATGCATGGCATTTGTTGGCAGGTATTCGGGCTTTAAGAGCGGTTGGTTAGCACTATGGCTACACTATGATGGTTAAGCGGCTCTGTTACCGTTGCGCGACAGCCCCGGATTTACACCGGGTTCCCCTGCATTACTCAATACAAAAAATGAAATTAAACACAATATATTGATCGTGTTCGGTATAATAACACTATATATTGATTATTAGCTACCTTATTTGTTATTTGATAAAATTCAGGGAATCCCATGACAATGGCATGATAAAAAATGAATTTTATATTGACGAAGAGTGAAATCCACAGTAGACTTCCCGCCCGTTGTAGCAGGGCCTGAAGATGATGTTACAACGCTGTGCGTCCCCATCGTCTAGAGGCCTAGGACACCGGGTTTTCATCTCGGCAACAGGGGTTCGACTCCCCTTGGGGACGCCATTTATTATGTATTACACGGGTGTGCTGATTGCGCGTAAGGCTGGCCAAATTCAACAGGAATTTGTACCGGCCTTTTTCATGCCTGTCACACGTGGTATATTTCTCTGCTCACAGTTGTTTAGGAGGCTGTATTGACCAAAGCCATATTAGTGCTCGAAAATGGTAGCCTGTTTTCTGGCAAGTCTATTGGCGTTTGTGGTGAAACGGTCGGTGAAGTAGTTTTTAATACGGCAATGACGGGATATCAGGAAATTCTGACCGATCCGTCTTATTCCCACCAGATTGTTACATTGACCTGTCCGCATATTGGTAATGTTGGTACAAATGAAGCTGATAGTGAGTCGGCAGCGGTTCATGCCAGTGGTCTGGTTATTCGTGATGCCTCTATGCTAATGAGTAACTGGCGTGGACAGCAAAGTTTGCAGGACTATCTGATAATGAACCGGGTGGTTGCGATTGCCGGTATTGATACCCGCCGTTTAACCCGGATATTGCGTAATGAAGGGGCAATGGGAGGCTGTATTGTTTGTGGCGACATCAAGGTGGATGATGCGCTGCAAAAAGCCAGAGGTTTTGCCGGACTCAAGGGGATGGATCTGGCGCAGGTGGTAACGACTGGCAGCCAGTATAACTGGGCGGAAAGTGTCTGGGACCTGGATACCAGCCAGTCTGTTCCAGTAGAGGCTTTACCACGTTACCATGTGGTTGCTTATGATTATGGTATTAAGCGCAATATTTTACGGATGCTGGTTGCACGTGGTTGTCGCGTAACCGTTGTCCCGGCAAAAACTCCGGCAGAAGACGTACTGGCAATGCAACCAGACGGGGTGTTTCTCTCTAACGGGCCGGGTGATCCACAGCCCTGTGATTATGCTATTACGGCAATCCGGCAGATTCTTCAAACAGACCTGCCGGTATTTGGTATCTGCCTCGGTCATCAATTACTGGCACTGGCCTGTGGTGCAAACACGATGAAGATGAAATTCGGTCATCATGGTGCCAACCATCCGGTACAGGATTTAACCAGCGAGAAGGTAATGATAACCAGCCAGAACCACGGCTTTGCCGTGGATGAAAGCAGCCTGCCGACTAATTTACGCGCCACGCACCGTTCTCTTTTCGATGGTTCACTACAGGGTATACACCGCACCGATAAACCGGCATTTGGTTTTCAGGGTCACCCTGAAGCCAGTCCCGGACCGCATGACATAGCGCCGGTGTTTGATCACTTTATTGAGTTGATGAGTCAGAAGATTAAAGCCTGATTGAGTCCGCGAAGGACGCGAAAAAAGCAAAAAATTTGTATTGTAAAAGCAGGGAGGTTTTATGTCTGATTCAAAAAGATTGAGTGAGCAGGTTATTGGTTGTGCTCAAAATGTAGGTTGTGAGCTGGGTAATGGTTTTCTGGACGTATAATGAAACAAGTAATATATAACTTTTTGCGCTTTTTGCGTTCTTTGCGGCTAAACCGCTTTTATCTGTGAAAATAATAGACTTATGCCTAAAAGACAGGATATAAAAAGTGTATTAATCATCGGTGCGGGGCCGATTGTTATTGGTCAGGCCTGTGAGTTTGATTACTCCGGTGTGCAGGCGTGTAAGGCATTACGGGAAGAAGGTATACGGGTTATTCTGGTCAATTCCAACCCGGCAACCATTATGACCGACCCGGAAATGGCTGATGCTACCTATATTGAACCCATTACCTGGCAGACACTGGAAGCGGTTATCGCGAAAGAAAAACCTGATGCGCTGTTACCCACTATGGGCGGACAGACAGCACTCAACTGTGCGCTGGATCTAGATCGTGAAGGCGTGCTGGAAAAGTATAATGTAGAAATGATTGGTGCCAGCAAGGATGCGATTGATATGGCAGAAGATCGTGAGCGGTTTCAAAATGCTATGCTGGAACTGGGGCTGGATATGCCACGGGCAGCTATTGCGCACAGTGTGGAAGAGGCCTACCAGGTGCAGTCTCAGGTGGGTTATCCGACCATTATCCGTCCTTCTTTTACCATGGGTGGCAGTGGCGGGGGCATCGCCTATAACCGTGATGAATTTGATGAAATCTGCCGTCGTGGGCTGGATTTATCTCCGGTGAATGAATTACTGGTGGAAGAATCGATTACCGGCTGGAAAGAATACGAAATGGAGGTAGTGCGTGATAAAAATGACAACTGCATCATTATCTGTTCGATTGAAAATCTTGACCCGATGGGCATTCACACCGGTGATTCGATTACCGTCGCACCGGCGCAAACCTTAACCGATAAAGAATATCAGCGTATGCGTGATGCGTCGATTGCGGTACTGCGTAAAATTGGCGTGGAAACAGGTGGTTCCAATGTGCAATTTTCGGTGAACCCCGAAGATGGACGGATGACGATTATTGAAATGAACCCGCGGGTTTCACGTTCATCCGCGCTGGCATCGAAAGCCACGGGTTTTCCGATCGCAAAAATTGCGGCCAAGCTGGCCATTGGTTACACCCTGGATGAATTACAGAATGAAATTACCGGTGGTATGACACCGGCATCCTTTGAACCGACGATTGATTACGTCGTTACCAAAATTCCACGCTTCACCTTTGAAAAATTTCCGCAGGCAGAAAACCGTCTGACTACGCAGATGAAGTCGGTCGGTGAGGTCATGGCAATCGGGCGTACTTTCCAGGAATCATTGCAAAAAGCCATGCGTGGGCTGGAAGTAGATATTGACGGATTTACACCCATTTTAAATCCCGATATGCCGGAAGAGAGTATTGAATCATTTCTCAATCAGGAGCTTACTCTGCCCGGGGCAGACCGACTGTTGTATGTGGGGGAAGCTATGCGCCGGGGGTACAGCGTTGAGCGGTTGTTTGATCTGACCAAAATTGACCCGTGGTTTCTGGTACAGATCGAAGATATTATTCAGCACGAAATAGCCCTTGGCGGGCGGGTGTTAACCGATCTGGATAAAGAGGAACTGCGTGAGTTAAAACGCAAGGGCTTCGCCGATAGCCGTCTTGCCGGGCTATTGAATGTGTCCGTTGATACCGTGCGTGCCAGACGTCATGATTTAAATATTCGACCGGTATATAAACGTGTAGACACCTGCGCGGCTGAATTTTCCACATCCACCGCTTATATGTATTCTACTTATGAAGAAGAATGTGAAGCGCAGCCAACCGATCGGGAAAAAATTGTTGTCCTCGGCGGCGGGCCGAACCGCATTGGTCAGGGGATTGAATTTGATTATTGCTGTGTGCATGCCGCTTTTGCGATGCGCGAAGATGGTTATGAGACCATTATGATTAACTGTAATCCGGAAACCGTATCGACCGATTACGATACCTCGGATCGGCTGTATTTTGAGCCATTAACCCTGGAAGATGTGCTTGAAGTAATGGAAAAAGAAAATCCGAAGGGGGTTATCGTGCAGTATGGCGGGCAGACACCGTTGAAACTGGCACGTGAACTGGAGGCCGCTGGTGTGCCGGTTATCGGCACGACACCGGATTGTATTGATCTGGCGGAAGATCGAGAACGCTTTCAGCAACTGGTGAATGAACTGGGGCTGAAACAACCGCCTAATCGTCTGGCACGTTCTGTTGACGAAGCGGTTGCAGGGGCGCAGGCAATCGGTTTCCCGCTGGTGGTACGTCCTTCCTATGTACTCGGCGGTCGGGCGATGGAAATTGTCTATAACGAGGCTGATCTTAAATTTTATATGGAGACAGCAGTCAGTGTTTCCAATGATGCACCTGTCTTGCTGGATCGCTTTCTCGATGATGCGGTCGAGGTTGATGTAGATGCTATCTGTGACGGCCGCGATGTGTTGATTGGCAGCATTATGGAACATATTGAGCAGGCAGGTGTGCATTCCGGTGATTCCGCCTGTTCTCTGCCGCCGTATTCGCTTTCAGCCATGGTACAGGATCAGTTGCGTGAGCAGACCCGCCAACTGGCGCTCAGGCTGGGTGTGGTCGGGTTGATGAATATCCAGTTTGCGATCCAGTTTGGTGAACAGGGGCCGAGCATCTATCTCCTGGAGGTAAATCCGCGAGCCTCAAGAACCGTTCCTTTTGTATCAAAGGCAACCGGTGTTCCGCTGGCAAAAATTGCTGCGCGCTGTATGGCCGGGCAGTCACTTGCAATGCAGGGTAGAACAGAAGAAAAAATTCCGTCACGGTTTGCTGTCAAGGAATCCGTCTTTCCGTTTGTAAAATTTCCTGGGGTCGATCCTTTGCTCGGACCCGAGATGAAATCTACCGGTGAAGTGATGGGCATAGGTGAAAATTTTGCAATGGCCTATGCCAAAGCCCAGTCAGGTGCGGGGATGATACTGCCAACAAAAGGCCGGGTGTTTATCAGTGTGCGTGAGCGTGACAGAGAACATGCTGTAACGCTGGGTCGTGATCTGGCTGCAAAAGGGTTTGAGCTGGTGGCGACAAAAGGTACTGGTAGTACGTTACAGGCGGCAGGAGTAGACTGTCGACTGGTTAATAAAGTTTATGAAGGTCGTCCGCATATTGTGGATATGATCAAGAATGATGAAATTGCGCTGATTATTAATACCACAGAAGGCAAACAGGCAATTTCTGATTCCTATACAATACGGTCATCAGCATTACAGCATAAAGTCAGTTATACCACGACAATGGCCGGGGCCAGTGCCACTGTCAGAGCGTTAGACTACCTGAATGTGGATACCATTACCCGGTTACAGGACGGGGTATCGTACAATAAAAATAGCGATACCGCATGTATTAAGTGATAGCACATAAATATTATAGTATTTACAACGAGGTTATATCAGGGTGAACAAAGTACCCATTACTGTTAAAGGCGCAAAAAAGCTTCAGGACGAATTGCAACAGCTAAAAATAGTTGAACGTCCCAGTGTGATTGAAGCGATTGCCACTGCGCGCGCGCATGGTGATCTGAAAGAAAATGCGGAATATCATGCTGCGCGGGAACAGCAGGGCTTTATAGAAGGACGTATCAAGGATATTGAAGCCAAGCTCAGTAATGCAACCATTATTGACATCACTACCTTGAAAAATACAGGTAAAGTTGTTTTTGGTACCACGCTGGTAGTTGCTGACGAAGAAATCGGTGATGAAGTTACTTATCAGATTGTGGGTGATGATGAAGCCGATATTAAACAGAACATGATTTCAATTAGTTCCCCGATTGCCCGTGCCCTGATTGGTAAGCAGCAAGGCGATATTGTCGAGGTAAAAACCCCGGGTGGTGTGCGTGAACTGGAAATTGTTGAAGTAAAATATATATAGAATATGTTATTAACTAAAAAACAAATTAAATTCCTGCGCACAAAGTGTCATGAGCTAAAACCGGTTATTCTACTGGGGCAGAAAGGGTTAACCGATGAAGTGTATAACGAGCTTGATATTGCCCTGAATCATCATGAACTGGTGAAAATTAAACTCTCTGTTGCCGACCGCGATCAGCGTTATCAGATGGCGGCAGAAATCTGTGATAAAACAGGTGCAGAAGAGGTTCAGTCCATTGGTAAGATGTTATCGGTATATCGGGTAAATCCTGACGATGCGATTATTAAGCTACCGAATTAATCATCGAAAGATAAAAAGTCAAAAGACAAAAAATTGAAAGACAAAAATGGGCTGTAAAGAACGCAAAAAAAACGCAAATATTTCAGTAATATCTGCCATTGCAGGGATGAATTTATTGCATGAAGTATCTCCCTGTTGAGCTTTGTGTGAATAATTCACCCCACCCTTACCTGGTTTTTATCTGTGACTAACCTATCTGTGAATAGCTAAAGGTGCCCTAAAATAACATGGCAAAAAGCAAAAGCAGTAAAGGCTGGTTAAAAGAGCATTTTAAGGATGAGTTTGTCCAGCGTTGCCAGCAGGATGGTTATCGTTCCCGTGCGATCTATAAGCTGATTGAAATTGATAAAAAAGATCATCTGATTCAATCGGGCATGACGGTTATTGATCTTGGTGCAGCACCCGGGGGCTGGTCGGAGTATGCGGTAAAGAAAGTCGGGTCACAGGGGAAACTGGTTGCCCTGGATATTCTGCCGATGGCACCGATAGAAGGTGTTGCATTTATTGAAGGGGATTTCAGAGAAAATAGTGTATATGAAGCGTTGATACAGATAATGGGAGATCAACGTGCGGACCTTGTAATTTCAGATATGGCCCCCAATATTAGCGGTATGGGGTCTGTGGATATGCCCAGAGCTTATTATTTATCTGATTTGGCGCTGGATTTTTCTCGTCAGGTACTAAAACCCGGAGGGGGTTTTCTGGTCAAGTTATTTCAGGGTGAAGGTTTTGAGATATATAATAAGACATTAAGAAGCAGTTTTTCAAAGGTTATAATGCGAAAACCGCGTGCATCGCGCGCGCGCAGCAGGGAAATCTACGCACTGGCGACAGGTTTTCTGGAAACAGGCCGTAAAGTAGTGTAACTTTACCGCTGTGATAAGAATGATTCTGTATGATGGTAGACCTTCATATCTATTTTTTTAAATTTGGAGCGATCAATTTTGAACGATCTGGCAAAAAATCTGATTTTATGGGCGGTAATAGCGGTTGTGTTGTTATCTGTGTTCAGCAATTTTAATAAAACAACAACAACGTCCAAAAAAATCCCGTATTCCAACTTTATTCAACTGGTTAAATCCGGTCAGGTAGCACAGGTCACCATTGATGGTCGTGATATCAAAGGCAAAAGGTCGGGCGGTAGTGCCTTTACCACTTATAGTCCTGAAACCAGTAATACCGCAATGGTGGGCGATTTACTGAGTAACAAGGTTGAGATTAATGGCGCGCCACCGCAGGGGCAGTCATTACTGATGACAATTTTTATCTCCTGGTTCCCATTCCTGTTATTAATTGGTATCTGGGTTTTCTTTATGCGTCAGATGCAGGGCGGTGGCGGTGGTCGTGGAGCAATGTCTTTTGGTAAAAGCAAGGCGAGGATGCTCGGTGAAGATGATATCAAGGTAACGTTTCGTGATGTTGCTGGTGCGGAGGAAGCCAAGGACGAAGTCATCGAACTGGTTGACTTTCTCAAAGACCCTGGTAAATTCCAGAAGCTTGGCGGGCGTATTCCCAGTGGGGTATTAATGGTTGGCTCTCCGGGTACCGGTAAAACGCTGATTGCCAGAGCCATTGCCGGTGAAGCCAAAGTTCCCTTCTTTACGATCTCGGGTTCGGATTTTGTAGAGATGTTTGTTGGTGTCGGTGCCTCACGGGTACGTGACATGTTTGAAAATGCCAAGAAGCATGCCCCCTGTATTATTTTTATTGATGAAATTGATGCTGTCGGCCGTCATCGTGGCGCTGGTCTTGGCGGTGGACATGATGAGCGCGAACAGACCTTAAATCAGTTACTGGTTGAAATGGATGGTTTTGAAGGCAATGAGGGTGTCATTGTTATTGCGGCCACCAACCGCCCGGATGTGCTGGATCCGGCATTGTTGCGTCCGGGACGTTTCGATCGTCAGGTAGTGGTGCCGCTGCCGGATATTCGTGGTCGTGAACAGATTCTAAAAGTACATATCCGCAAAGTACCGGAAGCCGATGATGTAAAACCGGCTATTATCGCGCGGGGTACACCGGGTTTTTCCGGAGCGGATCTGGCTAATCTGGTGAATGAAGCGGCTTTATTTGCTGCCAAGGAAAATGCTAAAAGCGTAAACATGTCACATTTTGAACGCGCCAAGGATAAAATCATGATGGGGGCCGAACGCCGTACCATGGTGATGTCGGAGCAGGAGAAAGAGCTGACCGCGTATCACGAGTCCGGTCATGCTATTGTTGGGCGGCTGGTGCCAGAACACGATCCGGTTTATAAAGTCAGTATTATTCCGCGTGGTCGTGCGCTGGGTGTTACCATGTTCCTGCCCGAAGAAGATCGTTATAGCAACAGCAGGCAACTGCTGGAAAGTCAGATATCCAGTCTTTTTGGCGGGCGTATTGCCGAAGAGTTAATTTATGGAAAAGACAGTGTAACTACCGGTGCCTCGAATGATATTGAACGCGCGACAGAAATTGCACGTAATATGGTCACCAAATGGGGGTTGTCAGAGCGTCTGGGGCCACTGGTTTATTCGGAAGATGAAGGTGAAGTATTCCTGGGACGTTCCATTACCCAACATAAAAACATGGGTGATGATACCGCGCGAATTATTGATGAGGAAATACGCGCGCTGATTGATCGTAATTATGAGCATGCTGAAACGTTGCTGCGCAAAAATATAGATATCTTACATTCCATGGCAAAAGCATTAATTAAGTATGAAACTATTGATGCCGACCAGATTGATTCACTGATGGCTCGTCAGGATGTGCCTGTACCAAAAGACTGGGTTGAGCTGGATGATAATAATGATGTGAATGGTAGTGGTAGTACCGGATCATCAGAGAAAGAAGATAAGGCAGCTAAAAAAGATGGGCCTATTGGTGGTCCGGCAGGTCAGCACTGATACTGCCGTAAGCTATAAGCTATAAGTCATAAGTTGCAAGTGTATGCGTTTTTATCTACGGCTGTTAACTTATAATTTACAGACTGTAAGGTAAACCTGTTATTTATGCAGCAGATTCTCAACAGACTTCACGCAAACCGGTGGGTCGTTATGGGGATTCTCAATGTCACCCCCGACTCCTTTTCGGATGGTGGCCACTTTGATCATCTCGATAAAGCTGTTGCGCATGCCCTGGCAATGGAAAAAGCGGGTGCAAATATTCTTGATATTGGTGGTGAATCAACCCGTCCTGGTGCCCAACTGGTGGCGGTTGAAGATGAAATAAACCGTGTTGTTCCAGTTATTACTGCAATTCGCCGCCAATCTGCTATACCCATTTCTATTGATACCAGCAAACCAGCAGTGATGTGTGCGGCGGTTGCTGCGGGTGCGGACATGATTAATGATGTCAATGCGCTGCAGGCGGATGGCGCCTTGCAGACATGTGCTGATCTCGCTGTTCCTGTATGTTTAATGCATAAACAGGGTGATCCGCAAACCATGCAGGTAAATCCGCATTATGAAAATACGCTGGTGGACGTGCAGACTTTTTTACGCAGTAGAATTCGCGCCTGTCTGCATGTAGGCATACCGCAAGCCTGTATCAGCATTGATCCGGGGTTTGGTTTTGGTAAACGTCTGCATGATAACCTGCAGTTACTGGCGCATATCGACGCACTGGTAGCACTGCCTTATCCGGTGCTGGTTGGTGTGTCGCGTAAAAGTATGTTTGGCACTCTGCTGGATCTACCCGTGGGACAGAGAATGTGCAGCAGTGTTGCCGCTGCCGTGCTGGCCTATGAACGCGGTGCGCGCTTTTTCAGAGTGCATGATGTTAAAGAGACGGTGGATGCGCTCAGACTTTGTGAAGCGATAGAAACGGTTGGTAAGGTGCCGATCTCCATTAAGGATGCTGTTGAGTAAAAAAATTATTGAGGTTGTCAGGGTATTATGAGTAAAAAATATTTTGGTACAGACGGAATTCGGGGAAAAGTCGGTAGTGGGTTAATGAGCCCGGAATCTGTATTGAAACTCGGCTGGGCCGTGGGCTGTGTACTGGCATCTGATAGTAGCCGTAGTGAAGGCAATAATCTGGTGGTGATTGGAAAAGACACCCGCATATCGGGCTATATGTTTGAGTCTGCACTGGAAGCGGGGCTATCGGCAGCGGGAGTGGATATCCATTTGCTGGGGCCAATGCCAACGCCGGGAATCGCTTATTTAACGCGTACTTTACGTGCGTCCGCCGGTGTGGTTATCAGTGCTTCGCATAACCCGTATTATGATAACGGGCTAAAATTTTTCTCTCCACAGGGAACAAAGCTTGATGATGAGGTTGAACTTGCCATAGAAGCGAAGTTTGATTCGCCAATGGAAATTGTTGATCCGGCAAACCTGGGCAAAGCCAGCCGTGTTATTGATGCACAGGGGCGTTATATTGAAGCCTGTAAAGCGACTATACCGATTGGAGTCAGGCTGAATGGTTTAAAGGTTGTTGTCGATTGCGCGCACGGAGCAACTTATGATATCGGGCCGAAAGTATTTGCTGAATTAGGGGCACAGGTCATCACCATGGGGCACGAACCTGATGGGCTGAATATTAACCATGAATGTGGATCTACCCAGCCGTCGGGTTTGGTCAAGCGGGTACTGATTGAAGAAGCGGATCTTGGTATTGCCTTTGATGGTGATGGTGATCGGGTAGTGATGGTTGATCACAAAGGTGAAATTGTAGATGGTGATGAGTTACTTTATATCATCGCCCGTTCGCGTCAGCAAAGTGGTGCACAGATTCACGGTGTTGTCGGTACGCTGATGTCGAATATGGGGATGGAAATTGCAGTAAAGGCAATGGGGCTGGAATTTGTGCGCAGCCAGGTAGGTGACCGCTATGTGCTTGAAGCGATGCGGCAGCAACACTGGCCCCTTGGTGGGGAATCTTCAGGGCATATTATCTGCCTTGATCGCACTACCACCGGTGATGGTATTGTTTCCGCCTTGCAGGTACTGGCGTATCTGGTTGAAGTAGGGAGCTGTCTGTATGAAGCAAAATCAGGCATGTCCAAGTTCCCGCAGGAAATGATTAATGTTCCTCTGCGCGATGGTTCTAATCCAATGCAGTCAGCGCAGGTGCAGCGGGTAGTACAGGCTGCTGAGCAAGCGTTGAACGGACGTGGTCGGGTATTATTGAGACCATCGGGCACTGAACCACTGGTGCGTGTTATGGTCGAAGGCGAGGATGAGGTACTGGTCAAAAAACTCAGTCGACAGATTGCTGATTGCGTTACACAGGCGGCCTGAAACTTGTAACTGATAATCTGAAAGAGCATAATTGCGCTGTGACGGATAGTTTTTTATCAGACGTTCGTATTTAGATATTATTTATTGCCCCATATATTGATTAATAGAGGTGCTCATTAGCTAAATCGCCTCTATTAACATTGATTTATTCACTGTTGGCAGGTATCCTTCTCACCCTTTAAAAGTATAGGTGGAGAATGTCAATGCGTCAGGTGATGGTAGCTGGCAACTGGAAAATGAATGGCACCAGTGAATCGGTCAGAGAATTGATGACAGGTATCAAACAGGGGATGGCAACAGTAAATACTGCCGAAGTTGTTGTCTGTCCGCCTGCGATATATATTCCCCGTGTCTGTGGTAGTGTCGATGGCACCACAATCAAGGTTGGATCACAAAATATTTGCGATCAGGATAAAGGTGCATTTACCGGTGAAATTTCTGGTGAGATGCTCAAAGATGTGGGTTGTGAATATGCCATTATCGGACATTCTGAACGGCGTTCACTTTACGGTGAAACCGACGCGCTGGTTGCCAGACGTTTTGCCGCTGCCCGCCGCAATGGAATTAAACCCATTCTCTGTATTGGTGAAACGTTGCAGGAACGTGATGCAGGAGAAACTAATAATGTCTGTGCCCGTCAGATTGATGCAGTTATTAACCTGGAAGGCGTTGAAGCACTGGCGGATGGGGTCATTGCTTATGAGCCGATATGGGCCATTGGCACAGGTAAAACGGCTACACCAGAGCAGGCGCAGAAAATTCATGCCTTTATTCGTGGAAAAATTGCGGCATTAAACACTACGGTCGCGGAAGGGTTGCGTATTTTGTATGGTGGCAGTATGAATCCGGCTAATGCAGCAGAATTAATGACACAAATGGATATTGACGGTGGACTGATTGGCGGTGCATCATTACAGGCAGATGATTTTCTTCGTATCTGCCAGATAGCAGGTTAGGCAAATATGAATATAGCACTACTGATTCTTCACGTTATTCTTTCGCTGGGCATTATTACACTGGTTTTACTCCAGAAAGGTGATGGCGCAAGTGCTGGTGCGGCATTTGGTGGCGGTGGTTCCGGTAGTGTTTTTGGCGCCAGAGGTTCCTCTAATTTTTTAAGTAAAACTACGGCAGTTCTGGCCACCGGGTTTTTTCTTAACAGCATCGCTCTGGCCTATCTTGCTGGTCATCGAGGAGTCACTACAGACAGCATTATGGATTCACTGTTGAGACCGAAGCACGTAGTAGTCACTCCAGCAGTTGTAAAGAAAAAAACACCAGCAAAGAAACAGGATACTGATATTATTCCGGCTCCTGCTCCTGATCTAACGAAAGTGAAACCGGCAGCGGCAGTAAAAACTGTCAATAAGGCTGGAAGTAAAACACATCTTGACAAGGCTCGTAATACTCCATCAACGGGTGTTATTCCGCCAGCAGATGGTGCGACAAAGAAATAGCAGTATTTCTACTGTCTGAATTTGCCGATGTGGTGAAATTGGTAGACACGCTACCTTGAGGGGGTAGTGGCGTAAGCCGTGCCGGTTCGACTCCGGCCATCGGCACCATTAAAAACAGGTGCGTCCATAGCAGGTACAATATAACAATTTACCAGAGAAATAAAACAGGTCTGTTTATTACATTGCATATAGTCGGTTAATGTAGCAGGGTTTAACAAAACCGAAAGGGTCGGGAAATGCTCGAAAATTATTTACCAGTTCTTATCTTTCTTGCCGTTGGCTCAATGGTAGGGATAGGTGCGATGTTCATGGGCGGTTTTATGTTAGCCCCATCGCGCCCCGATAAAGCAAAAAATTCTCCCTATGAATGTGGCTTTGAGCCCTTTGAAGATGCGCGCATGAAATTTGATGTGCGTTACTATCTGGTTGCTATTCTCTTTATTATTTTCGATCTGGAAATTGCATTTCTTTTCCCCTGGGCAGTTGCCCTGAGTAAAATCGGTCTGTTTGGCATACTGTCCATGGCAATTTTTCTGGGGATACTGGTGATCGGTTTTATTTATGAGTGGAAAAAAGGAGCGCTGGAATGGGAATAGAGGGTGTTTTTGAAAAAGGTTTTGTTACTACCTCGGCCGACAAGCTGATTAACTGGGCGCGTACCGGTTCGATGTGGCCGGTAACCTTCGGTCTGGCATGTTGCGCGGTGGAAATGATGCAGGCGGGTGCATCGCGCTATGATCTTGACCGTTTTGGTATTCTCTTTCGCCCCAGTCCGCGTCAGTCGGATGTGATGATCGTGGCGGGTACTCTGTGTAATAAAATGGCACCGGCGCTGCGCAGGGTTTACGACCAGATGGCTGAACCACGCTGGGTAATTTCGATGGGTTCCTGTGCAAATGGAGGCGGCTATTACCACTATTCTTACTCGGTAGTTCGCGGCTGTGATCGAATTATACCCGTTGATATCTATGTGCCGGGCTGTCCGCCAACAGCAGAAGCTCTGCTCTATGGTATTTTGCAGTTACAGAATAAAATTCGTCGTACAAGTACTATTGCCCGCTTGCCTGATGATGAACAGGTGGCGGCAAAGGTATAGGCAGATTTGTATGAATGTTGAAAAATTATCCAGTGCTCTAGCCCGTACTTTTTCATCGAAATTACTGTCCAATGTAGTTTCGCATAAAGAAGTTACTATTGAAGTTTCAGCCGGTGAATTGCTGACGGTTATGCAAACCCTGCGTGATGATCCGGTTTTTCAATTTGAACAGATGATTGATCTTTGTGGGGTCGATTATTCAACTTATGGAAACGTGGAATGGGAAACGCAATCGGTAACTTCTACCGGGTTCAGTCGCGCCGTGGAAGCGTCAACCGGTGCCCGGTTACATTTTGGTGATGAGCAGGAATACCGCAATCATGATCGACCCCGTTTTGCCACGGTCTACCATTTGTTATCGCTTCATTATAACCACCGCCTGCGGGTACGGGTATATTGTGACGATGAGTCGTTGCCTGTGGTGCCTTCGGTTAATGCGATATGGCCATCGGCAAACTGGTTTGAACGTGAAGCCTTTGATCTGTTCGGTATTGTCTTTGAAGGGCATCCGGATTTACGCCGGATACTTACCGATTATGGCTTTGTTGGCCATCCTTTCAGAAAAGATTTCCCACTCATTGGTCATGTCGAGATGAAATATGATGAGCAGCAAAAGCGAGTCATTTATCAACCGGTGAGTATTGAACCTCGCGTCCTTGTGCCACGGGTGATTCGCGACGATGCACGTTACGAAACAGTTGCCGATCAAAATGAAGCCGACGCAGGAGAGAGTGGTAATGCCTGAAATTAGAAATTACACCCTGAACTTTGGCCCGCAACATCCGGCTGCGCATGGTGTATTGCGCCTGGTTCTGGAAATGGATGGGGAAGTAATCACGCGGGCTGATCCACATGTGGGGTTGTTGCATCGCGGCAGTGAAAAGCTGGCTGAATCAAAACCGTATAATCAAAGCATAGGCTATATGGATCGTCTGGATTATGTTTCCATGATGTGTAATGAACATGCCTACGTGTTGGCCATGGAAAAACTGCTGGATATTGAATTGCCGGAACGGGCGCAGTATATCCGGGTGATGTTCGATGAAGTTACCCGTATTTTGAACCATCTGTTATGGATTGGTGCCCACGCGCTGGATGTGGGTGCGATGACCATGTTTCTGTATGCTTTTCGTGAACGTGAAGATTTAATGGACTGTTACGAAGCGGTGTCCGGTGCCAGGTTGCATGCTACTTATTACCGTCCCGGAGGGGTGGCGCGTGATCTGCCCGATAGTATGCCGAAATATAAAGTTTCCAAATGGCGTAGTGAGCGCAAGGCAGGCAAATTAAATGAAAATCGTCAGGGTTCACTGCTCGATTTTCTGGAAGATTTTACGAATCGCTTTCCCCATTATGTGGATGAGTATGAAACCCTGCTGACCGATAACCGTATCTGGAAACAGCGCACGGTTGATATTGCCGTGGTCTCACCAGAGCGTGCCAAAGCGCTGGGTTTTACCGGGCCGATGTTACGGGGTTCGGGCATTGCCTGGGATCTGCGTAAAAAACAGCCTTATGAAGTGTATGATCGGATGGACTTTGATATTCCGATTGGGACGAATGGCGATTGTTACGACCGTTATCTGGTGCGTATCGAAGAAATGCGCCAGTCTAACCGTATCATCAAACAGTGTATAGACTGGTTGCGCGTTAATGAAGGCCCGGTACTGCTGGAAGACCATAAAATTACGCCGCCAAAACGCGAACAGATGAAAGCGGATATGGAATCGTTGATTCATCACTTCAAATTATTTAGCGAAGGTTTCTGTTTACCTGAAGGCGAGGCGTATGCTGCGATTGAACACCCCAAGGGAGAGTTCGGTATTTATCTGATTTCCGATGGGGCCAATAAACCGTATCGGTTAAAAATTCGGCCGCCGGGGTTTGTGCATATTTCCGCTATGGATGAAATGGTACGTGGGCATATGCTGGCTGATGTTGTCGCCGTGATTGGTACTCAGGATATTGTATTCGGTGAGGTGGATCGTTAAATGACAACAGACGTTACACAACTATCACAACATGCGCGTAAGGTCATTGACGAGCTGTTAACGCATTATCCGGCAGAACAGAAGAAGTCGGCACTACTGGGCGCACTGAGTGTAGTCCAACATGAAAATAATGGTTTTCTTAACGAAGAATTAATGGCCGTAGTAGCAGATTATCTGGATCTGGCAAAAATTGAAGTGTATGAAGTTGCCAGCTTTTATTCAATGTATGAATTACAACCGGTGGCGCGCAATAATGTTGCTGTTTGTAGCAATGTTTGCTGCATGTTAATGGGGTCTCAAAGTATTATTGACCATATTGAAAACAAACTGGGTATCAAGCTGGGTGAGAGTACTAAAGATGGTCGTATCTATCTTAAAAAAGAAGAAGAATGTCTGGCTGCCTGCACTGGCGGGCCAATGATGCAGGTTAATCATGTTTATTATGAAAATCTTACCCCTGAAAAAGTGGATGAGATTCTTGATGCTCTGGAGTAACGGGTTCTATGTCATCCAATAAGCAAACAAAATCCCGCGCAACCAGGCCGATGATTAATACCGGTAACGAACAGGTCTGTTATGCAACTCTGAAGTTTGAGGATAGCCCCTGGTCGTATGAGAACTACCTGAAAGTTGGTGGTTATCAGGCATGGCGAAAAATTCTGCAGGAAAAAATTCCACCGGAAGATGTTGTTGCAGAAGTAAAGAAATCCGGTCTACGCGGTCGAGGTGGAGCAGGGTTTCCCACCGGACTGAAATGGAGTTTTATGCCACGTACTTCCCCGGTACAGAAATATCTGGTTTGTAACTCGGACGAATCCGAGCCCGGTACCTGTAAGGATAGAGATATTTTACGCTATAACCCACATGCACTGGTGGAAGGTATGGCAATTGGCTGTTATGCCATGGGTGCCGATGTGGGTTATAACTATATGCGGGGAGAATTTATGGATGAGCCTGCAATACGCTTCAAACAGGCGTTAGAGGAAGCGTATGAAAAGGGTTTGTTAGGCGAAAACATTCTGGGTTCGGGGGTAGATATTATGTTACATGCCTCTCTGGGGGCTGGTGCCTATATTTGCGGAGAAGAAACCGCATTACTCAATTCACTGGAAGGTAAACGTGGTCTGCCCCGGTTTAAACCACCCTTTCCAGCTAACTGTGGTTTATACGGTAAACCGACAACCATTAATAATACCGAAACCCTTTCATCTATTCCGGCTATTATGCGTAATGGTGGAGAATGGTTTCAGAATCTGGGTGTTCCCGGTAATGGGGGTGTTAAACTGTTTTCTGTTTCCGGACATGTAAATCGTCCAGGTAGTTTTGAAGTACCAATGGGAACTGCTTTTGCCGATTTACTGGCGCTTGCCGGTGGTGTTAAAGATGGTCATAGAATAAAGGCAGTGATACCTGGAGGTTCTTCGGTGCCGGTCGTTCCCGGTAACATAATGATGCAGACCAATATGGACTATGACTCCATTGCAAAAGTTGGCTCAATGCTGGGTTCAGGTGCAGTCATTGTGATGGATGAAATGACGGATATGGTTCAGATTTTACGTCGGCTTTCCCGCTTCTATTATTCTGAATCCTGTGGTCAGTGTACGCCCTGTCGTGAAGGCACGGGCTGGCTATATCATATGCTGACCCGCATTGTTGAGGGTAAGGGTACGGTTGCAGACCTGGACAGGCTGGACAAGGTGGCCAGTAATATTCAGGGCAGAACGATCTGTGCGCTGGGTGATGCCGCTGCGATGCCGGTACGCAGCTTCCTTAAACACTATCGGCACGAATTTGAATATTACATTGAACATAAACATAGCATGGTGAAAGCAGCATAGGGCTGTAAAAGTAAACAATATGTCAGAAACCAGCACAACAGCCAGTACAACGGATACGGTGACAATCACTGTCGATGGACAGGAAATACAGGCTCCAAAAGGAGCGATGCTGATTGAAGTCACCGATGCACATAATATTACGGTGCCACGTTTCTGTTATCACAAAAAATTATCTGTTGCTGCAAACTGCCGTATGTGTCTGGTGGAAGTTGAAAAAGCGCCCAAACCTCTGCCCGCCTGTGCAACGCCTGTTATGGATGGCATGGTTGTACATACTCGTTCAAAAGTTACTCGTGATGCACAACAGTCGGTAATGGAATTTTTACTGATTAATCACCCGCTGGACTGCCCTGTTTGCGACCAGGGAGGCGAGTGTGAGTTACAGGATCTGTCGGAGGGCTACGGTAGTGGTATCTCGCAGTTTGTCGAATACAAACATGTCGTATTTGATAAAAATATCGGTCCATTAATTGCGACCGAGTTAACCCGCTGCATCCACTGTACACGTTGTGTGCGTTTTGGTCAGGAAATAGCAGGCGTACGTGAACTGGGAATGACTGGACGTGGCGAACATGCGGTAATCTCGGCTTTTATTGACGATTGTGTCAACTCGGAACTGTCCGGTAATGTGATTGATGTTTGTCCGGTCGGGGCACTCACCGCAAAACCTTCCCGTTTTAAAGGCCGGGCCTGGGAAATGTTGCGCCATAAAACCATTGCGCCGCATGACTGCCTCGGTTCTAATATTTATGTGCACACCTTACGTGGAAAGATCGAGCGTGTTGTTCCCCGTGAAAATGAAGATATTAATGAAGTCTGGCTGTCTGACCGTGACCGGTTTAGCTATGAAGGGTTACACACTGCCGATCGTTTGCAGCAGCCGATGATTAAGCACAACGGGCAATGGCAGAGCGTTGCCTGGGAAGAAGCCTTACAGCTTGTTGCCGACAAATTTAAGGCCGCTGCAAAATTAAACATGGGTTCATCCCCGATGGCTAAAACAGAGGATGACGTAGCTGAGGATGAGCATCAAGCTGATGCAGCCAGAGAGCAGGGTGGCGAAATAGCCGCACTGGTTTCTGCCAGTTCAACGTTGGAAGAACAGTATCTGACTCAGAAATTATGCCGTGGTCTGGGTAGTGGCAATATTGATTTTCGCCTGCGCCAGTCAGATTTTTCCGATCAGCATGTCGCGCCAGTTATGCCCTGGCTGGGGCAAAGCATTGCACAGCTTGAAAAGCTGGATGCAGCGCTGTTGATTGGTTCAAATATCCGCAAGGAACAGCCGATTGCTAATCTGCGCTTACGTAAGGCGGTGGTGAATAATCAGGCACAGATCTCTTTTCTTAATCCGCGTGAATATGAGTTAAATTATCCGCTGGCGTACAATATTGCTGTCGCACCACAAAATATGGTTGCAGAACTGGCAGCGATTGCTGCTGTGGTTTTCAAGCTTGGTGGCAGCAAGGTACCGGCAAATTTAAAGGCAGCACTTGCTGCGGTGAAACCGAATAATACGCATAAAGCCGTGGCAAAACAGTTAATGGATGCTGGCAGTGCCGCTGTTCTGCTGGGTAATATAGCCGCCATGCACCCGCAGTTTTCTGCTTTGCGTACCCTGGCCGATGCAATCGCCAGGCAAGCAGACAGTCGCCTTGGTTATTTAACCGAGGGTGCCAATGCTGCTGGTGCATGGCTTGCCGGTGCGGTTCCCCACCGTGGTGCCGGTGGTCACAATGAAGACGGTCACGGTCAGGATGGTCACGATCATAACAATATCGGCGGCAAACATCTGGCGGATCTTATGGATGAAACGCTTGCTGCCTGCCTGCTGGTTAATATTGAACCGGACACCGATGCTGGCGATGCAGCAAAACTAATAGCCGCCTTGCAACGCGCTGATTTTGTGGTTTCCATCTCTGCCTATCAATCTACCTCATTAAAACAGGTAGCCGATGTGATGCTGCCTGCTGCAAACTTTACAGAAACT
>VAOX01000659.1_pt1 | contig 22737 bp, 18 predicted proteins | sample 3393891 | NCBI WGS metagenome assembly VAOX01 (sample SAMN08290429, study PRJNA428436) | hydrothermal vent metagenome | isolation source: Deep-sea hydrothermal vent chimney | place: Indian Ocean: Southwest Indian Ridge | depth 2822 m m | reverse complement strand
CGTATACGAGGTGGATGAGTTACGCGTCATTATCGGTGATGAGGACGATCGTTATGCGGCAATCATCCCGGTGGTCGACGCATTAGATCAGCAGTTACGGAAAATGTACGATGATATTATTTCCGGAAATTATCAATTCGATCCTAATGGACCCGATCTACCTTGTATGGCGCTCGCGGACAAGTTGGGGAAGCATATGCCGTTCAAGCCACTATTAAAAGTCATTAACCATACCCATCGCTTCGGCCTGAATTGTAGTGATTCAAACTTGACCTGACAGTTACCGATTTTATAGGAAGCTTATATTTTAAGGTTCCGTTCGGCAGACCCTGAAAAAGAGTTACGTAGATTACAGTCTCACTATTTGGCGACACGTTACGCTTACGTATGGCGTGTGACTATATGGGCGCGATGGCGTGGTGACACCACCTTCAACTGAAGCGATAGCTTGTCGTTTCCTGGTATGACTATTAGCTGCGATGGCCATCACACTGGGGACGCGCTGTTACTCAACGGCGGTGTGTCCGGGTGCAAATCGTCCGGCGATTGCTGTATCGCAATTGGTGCAATGGCCGTCAGCGGTGATACGGTATTCGAGAATGTCGTACCCGTTACGGGTGATGAGCTTGGTGCGGCAGCCCGGACAGTAGGTTGTGGTGCCATCTGCGTCGTCGATGTTACCAGTATAGACGTAATTGAGGCCGTGCTTGAGGCCAATCGCCCGCGCTCGGCGCAGGGTTCCTCGAGGCGTTGGCGACACATCGTTCATTCTGTAGTCGGGATGAAAGGCTGTGAAGTGCAGCGCGGTGTCTGCGCCAAGTTCCTGATATACCCAATTGCATAGAGCGTTAATTTCCTCGTCGGAATCATTATGGCCAGGAATCAATAACGTGGTGATTTCAACCCATACGTTGGTTTCATGCCGTAAGTACAATAGCGTATCCAGAACTGGTTGGAGGTGCGCACCAGTTAATTTGGCATAAAAATTTTCGGTGAACGCTTTGAGGTCAATGTTGGCGGCATCTATTTTGCTGTAAAAATCGCGCCGTGCCTGGCCGAGCATATAGCCATTAGTGACTGCGACTGTCTGGATGCCAATTGCATGGCATTCGTCCGCAGTATCCATGGCGTATTCAGCGAAAATCACCGGATCGTTATAGGTAAAGGCGACACTTTTGCAATGATGGCGAGCCGCAGTTTGGGCGATCTCGGCGGGAGAAGCGGTATCAGCCGGGCCACCTAGGTCACGCGACTTGCTGATATCCCAATTCTGACAGAATTTGCACGCCAAATTGCAGCCGGTGGTACCAAAAGAGAAAACCAGGGAGCCTGGGTAGAAGTGGTTAAGTGGTTTTTTCTCAATAGGGTCAATACAAAACCCGGAAGAGTGGCCATAAGCGGTTAGTATCATGCGATCGCCGATCCGTTTGCGGACAAAACAAGCGCCGTGTTGGTTGTTACGCAGCTTACAGTTGCGAGGACAAAGGTCGCATTGAATGCGACCATCGTGGGTTACGTGCCAGTAGCGGGCTGGGTATGGTGTTTCAAGAATGGTGTGCGGCACACTCATGATTCTCCTCTTTCCACTTCGTCACCGTATAACGCGATAATTCTATCTCTGGTGCCCAGAAATCTGCGGCTAGCCCCGCCTTTATTTTTAACTGTGCTAGAAATATGGCTGGTTCCGTCAGCTGTTGCCAAACTTGCGGTAAGAACGTGCTGCGATGGCGGTCGTCATATCGGAGTGCAATGCCATCTACTCCAGGACGCAGTAAGGCAAGTGCCTCAGCTTCGGAGGCGTAGGTTAACTGTTCTAACGGAGACAGAAGAGAAATCTCTATCGAGACATGTGTTAGCTCGCTGGCAGTGAGTGGGGGAAATCGCGGATCGTGCAAGGCAGCAGCGATTGCGTTGGCTTTGATGTCTTCTATTAGTGGTCGGTAGGCCTCTAAGCTACCGATACAGCCGCGCAAGGCGTCGCCACGGGCGAGTGTAATGAAACAAGCACCAAGTTCCCGCAGCCATGCTGCTGTTTCGTTTGCTTGCCCGTCTAACCCCAGCTCCAGGGAAATGGTGGCGCGGGCGATGGCCAGCATAATTTCTCCGTGTGCTTTAGTGAACAGGGGACGTCTCCTCAAAAAAGGCGAAGGCACCATATCCCACGACGTTTGTGTGATCGCCGACGGTATCACCAGAATTGCGTAAATCTAGTAGTTGGGCGCGTAGCTGGTGACGTTGCGCTGCCAGCAACATGCCGTTCAGCGGGGTGCTGCCACAGGCTTGCTCGTGAGACAGCGGGCCGTTGAAGCTAATGATGGTATCGGCTGTGGCGATGTCCTCGTTTTTGGCAATGTTGTATGGCAGGTAATGGGATAGATCCGAACTCACAACAATGAGTGTTTCTTTTCCGTCCCACAGGCGGTCTAGTACCGCCGCGACTTCCTCCGCACTGGCGTCACCAACGACTAGTGGAATCAACGTAAAGGTGTCTAATGTTTTCTGCAGGAATGGCAATTGCACTTCCAGTGAATGTTCCCAAGTATGGGCTATCGCATTAGTGGTGACCTGTGGTAAATCATTAATAATTGCAACGGCGTCATGGTCAACAGGGATGACGCCAAGCGGCGTAGCAAAGCTAGCCGCATCGGGTAACACCAAGCCGCGCACCGGCACACGATGTGCCGGGCCGAGCAATACCACTCGGCGAATCCAGTCGCGTCCACTCACCACTTGCGCATAGGCACTGGCAGCGATAGGCCCGGAATAACGATAGCCAGCGTGTGGTTCCACCAGCACCTTAGGTGTGCAGGTGGACCGTCGGGCCGACATGATCAAGCTGTCTATTTCTTGAGAAAGAATTGTTTTCTCTTCTGGATAAAATGTACCAGCTACGGCGGCTGGGCGAATTTGTTGCATGATGAACCTCTCTTGGCGTGCCGCTATAATTGGGGAAGCGTTTGCGTTATTCTCGAACAACACTCAGTTTACATTATAGAAGTTATTTGAGACGCGTATGTGGCTTAGAACATTAGTGAGGAGCAAAGCAAATGGCTAATTATTACGCATTGGTTCCAGCGGCGGGAACTGGCTCCAGGATGGAAAGCCGTATTCCCAAACAATATCTGACCATATTTGACAAGCCGCTGATTCATCATGCGTTATCAGCGCTATGTGATTATCCGCCGATTGAACGGGTGTTCGTGGTGCTCGCTCCGAACGACCCTCATTGGGCACACGTAGATAACCCCTATGTTCCTTCTCGACTAGAACCCTTATTTTGCGGCGGAGAAACGCGTGCGGAAAGCGTACTAAACGGGTTACGCGCGATACATAATCAAGTTGACGCGAATGATTGGGTCATGGTGCACGATGCAGCCCGACCCTGCATTGGCAAAGAGCACTTAGACTTGTTGTTGGCTGAGATCGGCGACGACGAGATCGGTGGGTTACTGGCGATGCCGGTAGCGGATACCCTGAAGCGCGCCGACCAGACTAAGCGGGTAATCAACACCGAAGAGCGCTATGATTTATGGCAAGCGCAGACGCCACAGATGTTCCGTTTCCATTTGCTGTCGCAGGCACTGGAACAAGCTGAGACAATGGCGTTTACCGATGAATCTCAGGCACTTGAACGGCTAGGATACCAGCCCAAATTGGTGACGAGTGATAACCGCAATATCAAGGTGACTTATCCGCAAGATTTGCTGGTCGCCAAAATGATTCTCACGACTGAACTGGAAATGGAAGAATAGTGCGTATCGGCCAGGGATTTGATGTGCATCAGCTGGTTGCGGGCCGTCGTCTAGTTATTGGTGGCGTGAATATCCCCTTCGCATACGGTTTGCTCGGCCATTCTGATGCCGACGTACTGTTGCACGCTGTGTGCGATGCGTTATTGGGAGCGGCGGCGCTGGGGGACATCGGTACGCATTTTCCTGACAGCGATCCTCATTATCACGGAATCGACAGCCGTGAATTGTTGCGCGAAGTCGTGGGACTGGTCGGCGCTCAAGGATGGCGGGTAGAGAACGTGGACGCGACAATTATCGCTCAAGCACCGAAAATGGCGCCACATATTTCCGCGATGCGGTGTCATATTGCCGCCGATTTGTGTTTGCAAGTGACACAGATCAACATCAAAGCGACGACAACTGAAACGCTAGGGTTTGCCGGTCGTGGTGAAGGTATTGCGGCTCAGGCTATTTGCTTGCTGGCGTTTGTCGACTGATGCGTGTGTGGCTTACGCGTTTCGCGCAAAAAACACGAATGGCTTCCACCACACCATCTGCGTTATAGGTGACGATACACCTATCCTAGCACCTGGTTGATGTATTTACTTTACCTTTCTCGGTGAATGATTCTATAGTGCGTGGCCCGCTTATTTACCCAGACTATCATATTTTATTGTCGCGCCACCGGGGGCGAACGACCGTTATGGTTCAACTTTACGTTAGGTCATGGCGTCTATTCTGATCCGGTAACTATTGAATGATCTGGCCGCTGCCGTTGAGCCAGGTTGGTGGCTATGCGCTGTCATAGAAAAATATATTTTTCCAAGTAGCCACTAAGTTCCTTCTCGTTCACCTTAGTATAGTCTTTTTGCAGGCGCTCACTGAGCAAGCTGCGGACGTGGCTGCTGAAATGTTTGTTAAGTAAACCGAGAAAATTTGGTGCGGCCACGACGATTAGCTGGTCATAGTTGTTCGCGATTCGGCCCTGTTCCAGTTTCTTAGTGAGCCGCTGGGCGAAGCTTTCCGCTGCATGGTATTTAGGATCAGTGGCCGCTACGTAAGCGCCATGACCGTTGCCTACACTTTTATTGTGTCCCGGCCGGTCTGTCACAAGTTCTGCAGTTTTTTCCCGACCTTCCGGATGGTCAAACGTTTTGAGTAATTCCAACCCTTTTTGCGGGCCACGGTTGGAAAATAGTCGTGCTCCACCAGCGTTAGCAATTAGTATCCATGTTGTGCGCATGAAGGTCCAATCCAAATAGGTAACACCCTGATAGATAAAAAGGCCATACATTTTCAGACTATCATTTTTTACCTGATCGTCAAGGTGACAGAACCAGTGTGGGGTAATAGTCAAATGGCGACCGTAGCCTTGATGGTTGGATGGGGATCGTAATCTTTCAGTGTGAAATCTTCGTAGCGGAAATCAAACAAATTGCCAATAGCCGGATTGAGATTCATGGCTGGCAGTGGCCTGGGTTCTCGTGATAGTTGTATTTGTGCTTGTGTCAGATGATTGAGATAGAGGTGGGCGTCCCCCAACGTATGGATAAACTCGCCGGGCGTGAGTTGGCACACATGCGCGACCATCAAGGTGAGCAGTGCGTAGGAGGCGATATTGAAGGGAACACCGAGGAAAATATCGGCACTGCGCTGGTAGAGCTGACAAGATAATTTGCCATCGGCGACATAAAATTGGAACAGCAGATGGCATGGTGGCAATTTCATTTGGCCGATGTCGGCGACATTCCAAGCGCTGACGATCATTCGACGAGAGTCGGGGTTGCGTTGAATCTGTTCGATTACTTGAGTTATTTGGTCAATATGACCACCATCTGGCGTGGGCCAGGCACGCCACTGGTAACCGTAAACTGGACCAAGTTCCCCGTTTTTATCCGCCCATTCATCCCAGATCGTCACGCCGTTATCTTTTAGATAGCGAATATTGGTATCGCCTTTGAGAAACCATAACAGTTCGTGAATAATGGATTTTAAATGGCATTTTTTAGTGGTAACCAAGGGAAAACCATGGCTTAGGTCGAATCGCATCTGGTAGCCGAATATGCTTCTGGTTCCAGTACCTGTCCGGTCATCCTTACGGTGGCCGTGGGTGAGCGTGTGGCGCATTAGATCAAGATAAGAGTGCATAACGAATTCCGAATGTTAGGGGCTACTCGTGCCGAGCCGCTGACGATAATGACTCTAAAGTATGCCAGTGGTTGGTAGTCAGACATTGGAGTGGGTGGTAGTGCATTTTGTACGCCATTTTCGGACACTGGGCTATCCAGTAGCCAAGGTAAATGTAGTCGAATCTCAATTGTTTGGCGAATTCTATTTGCCATAACACGCCATAGACTCCGAAACTTGCTCGTGGGATATCCGGGTCGAAAAATGTATAGACGGCCGACAGGCCGTCGTTGATGATGTCGATCAGGCTAACCATGCGTAACGTGCCGTCCGCTTCGCGGAATTCGACGAGTATGCTGGTAAGATTGCTTTGCAACAGAAATTGGCTGTACTGCTCGTGGTCGTCCTGATCCATGCCACCGCCGGCGTGGCGGTCGGCTTGATAGCGACGGTATAGTTCGTAGTGGTCGTGGTCAAACGTTAATTCTCGTAGACAAACATTTAATTTTTCATGGCGTTTCCAGGCGCGGCGTTGAGCGCGGTGGGGACGAAAATCAGCTACCGGAATACGCACCGGGACGCAGGCATTGCAATTATCGCAGTGGGGCCGGTAAGTATATAAGCCGCTGCGACGGAATCCAGTTTTGACAAGTGCACTGTAGGCGCTGCTGTCGATTAGATGCGTGGGCGCCGCTACCAGCGAGCGCGCCTTGCGATCCGCCAAATAACTGCATGGGTGCGGTGCTGTCAGAAAGAACTGCAAGTTCCTTAAAGGGAAGTCATGCAACGAGGTCATGGTCGAACTGCCAATGTCCGATGATTCCAGGAGCGCTGACCTGTGTCGCCAGGTGGCGGCTGAATTCTATGCGGGGGATACTTCGTGCACCGAGGGAAGCGAGATGAGCTGTTTTCATTTGACAGTCGATCATGCCAAATTTCCAGCGCGCTAATTGCCGGGCTAAATGGACGAAGGCAATTTTGGACGCGTCGTTGACGCTGGAAAACATGGACTCACCATAAAACACATGTCCCAGACTGACGCCATAGAGTCCGCCGACTAGTTCGCCGTCAATCCAGGTTTCCACAGAATGGGCCGTACCCAAACGATGCAGTTGGGTGTAAGCGGCAATCATTGGCGCACTAATCCAGGTGCCTTCCTGACCACGGCGTGGCGCCGCGCAACCTATCATGACTGAGCGAAAGGCGGTGTCAGTCCTGATTTCGTAGTCACGCCGCCGCAGCCGCTTGCATAGCGAGCGTGAGACATTCAATTCTGTCGGGAATAGCACCATACGCGGGTCAGGACTCCACCATAGTACAGGCTCTGTTTCATTAAACCAGGGAAAAATTCCTCGCGAATAGGCATCTAACAGGCGCTCGACTGAGAGGTCGGTGCCTGCCGCCAGAAGCCCGTTTGGTTCGACAAGTGCTCGGGCTAACGGCGGGAAGGGGGCATTTAGGTCAAGCCAAGGGATCATGGTGTAGATGGCGTTGACCGAAGTGAACCGTTAGCCTTGGAGGCTATCGCGCACGCGCTCCAATTTTTCTTTGACTTCAGTCGCTAACGTCTCGATGTCGTCCCGGTTTACTAGTTTTAGTACCGTGACAGGATCCATGAAGGCAACGGTAATTTTTTTATCCGTTTCCTCGCGTACTACCACGTTGCATGGAAGTAGCAGGCCGATGTCGGGGTCGGCTTCGATCGCTCTGTGGGCCAGTGGTGGGTTGCATGCGCCGAGAATACGGTAGGGGCGACCCTCTATGTTGAGTTTTGCCTTCATCGTCGCTTTGACATCGATATCGGTCAGCACGCCGAAACCCTCTACCTTGAGGGCGTCGATAACGCGTTGTACCGCCGGGTCGAATGGCATATCCAGTTGGATGTTGAATCCGTACATGATGAGTTTCCTTTCATTCGGGTCTGTGGGTAACCATTATATTATCATTATGTCGTCGTCAACAGTGGTCAGGCAGCGCGCCAGCATACCGCCGCGCAAGTCGCCAGGTAACGGGATTTTGATGTGCCAACCACCACCTGGAGCTTCTTGAAGCGGTTGTCCATCGATATTTTCCATCCGTTCCAGCCGAACGAGATGGTTGCCGCTGGGATGTAGTATTTCCAGCATATCGCCGGTTTGGATGCGGTTCTTGACCTGAATTTCCGCCATGCCGGTGGCGGTGTCGTGGGCGATAATATTGCCAACGTAGAGGCGCTCACGATTTTCTGATTGACCGCTGGTATAGTTTTGAGCGGCGGAATGATGGCGTTGGTAGAAACCATCCGTGTAGCCGCGATGGGCGAGACCATCTAGCTCGATGAGCAGTGCCGGATCGAAATCATGTCCGGCGGCAGCATCGTTAATAGCTCGACGATAGGCTTGCGTTACGCGTGCTACATAGTAGGCTGATTTAGTGCGGCCCTCGATTTTTAGCGAGTCCACACCGATTGCCAATAACCGACCGATATGCTCGATGGCCCGCAAATCTTTAGAATTGAGAATATAAGTACCGTGCTCATCTTCTATGATCGGCATGCGTTCATCGGGTCGTTTGCCCTCCTCCAACAGAAATTCCTGTGTTGCCTGTGGATGGTGCGATTGGTCGTTATGGGCGGTATCAGCGATACTGCTAATGATGTTACCTTTTGCCTGATGTACTTGATAATTCCAGCGACAGGCATTGGTGCAAGTGCCCTGGTTGGCGTCACGGTGGTTGAAGTAACCTGACAGTAGGCAACGTCCGGAATACGCAATGCACAATGCACCATGGACAAACACTTCAAGTTCCATGTCGGGACAGTGGTCACGAATTTCAGCTATTTCGTCGAGGGAAATCTCCCTTGATAAGATGACCCGGCGTACGCCTGCCGATTGCCAGAATCTGACGCTAGCATAGTTTACCGTGTTGGCCTGTACGGACAAGTGTATTGGCAATGTGGGCCATTTTTCCCTTGCCAACATGATAAGTCCGGGGTCGGCCATGATTAGCGCATCGGGTCCAAGTGCGACCACCGGGTCAATATCGGCAATAAATGTCTTGAGCTTAGCGTTGTGCGGCGTCAGATTGCAGGTGACGTAGAATCGTTTACTCAAGGCGTGTGCCTCGGCAATGCCGGTGGTTAGCTCTGCCAAGCGGAATGTATTATTGCGGGTGCGCAGGCTATAGCGCGGTAGACCGGCGTAGACGGCGTCAGCGCCAAAGGCGAAAGCGTAACGCATTTTTTCCAGCCCGCCGGCTGGCGATAGTAATTCTGGGAGGATTCTCATGATGGTAGAATTCAGTTCTAGAACGGATCAATTCCACAGCCAGAAGATAGGGCGGTGGTTCACCTGAAAAAATACAATCGAGATAGTATACGCCATGCCGCCACCTGTTTTCATTCCGCTACGCCAACACAGTGAATACTCCATTATTGACGGTATTGTGCGCATTCACGATGTTGTCCGGCGCGCCGCCGAGGACAATATGCCCGCGTTAGCACTGACCGATCTCAATAACTTGTTTGGGATGGTGAAGTTCTATCAGGCGGCGCGCACTAAAGGAATAAAGCCAATTATTGGGTGCGATTTGTGGCTGACTAATGACGTTAATCGCGACCAACCGTTCCGAGTGTTGTTGTTGTGTCAGTCACAGGCTGGTTATTTGCGCTTGTGCGAGTTGTTGAGCCGTGCCTATCGCGATAATTCATATCGTGGGCGGGCAGAAGTCCGTAAGGAGTGGTTCGACGAACTGGGGACAGAAGGATTGATCGCTCTTTCGGGTGCGGCAGGTGGGGAGATTGGTCAGGCGTTACTTGCCGGTCATTATGATCGTGCGGGTGTGTTTGCGCAGGAGTGGGCGGCACGGTTTCAGCATCGTTTTTATCTGGAAGTGCAACGCGCGGGTTTCCCGCGAGGTGAGGTGTTGGTGCGAACAACCGTTGAATTGGCGGCCCAACAATCATTACCTCTGGTCGCGACTCATCCCATTCAGTATTTGCGCCCTGACGATTTTAAGGCACATGAGGCGCGTGTCTGCATCGCCGAAGGGTACATTCTGAGTGACCAACGTCGCCCGCGCCGCTTTACCGAGCAGCAATATTTCAAAACGCAAGCAGAAATGGCGAAGTTGTTTAACGATCTGCCCGAAGCGCTCGCCAACAGCGTGGAGATCGCCAAGCGTTGTAACCTGGTTTTGCAGTTGGGGAAGAATTATTTGCCGCAGTTTCCTACCCCCGATGGTATTTCTCTTGACGACTACCTTTGTCGGCGGGCGGAAGTGGGCTTGCGTGAACAATTGGTATTGCGTTATCCAGTAGATGAGATCCGTATTGCCCATGAGCCAAAGTATCACCGGCGCCTTGAATTTGAAATGGGCACTATTACGCAAATGGGATTTTCCGGCTACTTTCTCATCGTGGCTGATTTTATCAATTGGGCGAAAAAGAACGGCGTACCGGTTGGGCCTGGTCGTGGATCGGGTGCTGGCTCCCTCGTTGCGTACAGCTTGGGGATTACCGATCTAGACCCGTTGCGCTATGACCTCTTATTCGAGCGCTTTCTCAACCCGGAACGGGTGTCGATGCCTGATTTCGATGTGGATTTTTGCCAGGATGGGCGTGAACGGGTGATCGATTACGTTAAGCATACCTATGGCGCTGATAGCGTATCGCAGATAGTTACTTTCGGCACGATGGCTGCTAAAGCCGTCGTGCGTGACGTGGGGCGGGTGTTGGATTTGCCTTATTTGTTTGTTGATCAATTGGCCAAATTAATCCCTAATGAATTAGGCATTTCACTCGCCAAAGCGCGGCAACAAGAGCCACAGATTAACGCACGCGCTGCAGCCGAGGAAGAGGTGGCGGAGCTGTTGGAATTGGCAGAACGCTTAGAGGGCTTGACTAGGAATGTCGGTATGCATGCCGGCGGAGTGTTGATTGCACCGGGTAAGTTGACTGATTTCTGCCCGCTCTACGTCGCTGCGGGATCAGAGTCAGTGGTTAGTCAGTTCGATAAGGACGATGTGGAGAAAATTGGCCTGGTCAAGTTCGATTTTCTGGGACTGCGCACGCTAACCATCATCGACTGGGCCGTGCGCTTTATCCATCGCCTCGAGGGAGCAAGAAGTGATGGAGGTACTAGTAGTTTTTCGGTGAATTTGCTCCCACTCGACGACAGTAAAACTTATGATTTGCTAAAAGCGTGTAACACCACTGCGGTGTTCCAATTGGAATCACGAGGCATGAAGGACCTGATTCGCCGTCTTCAACCAGATAATTTTGAAGATATTGTCGCGTTGGTGGCGTTGTTCCGTCCCGGGCCATTGGGTTCTGGGATGGTGGATGATTTTATTAACCGGAAGCACGGCAAGGCGGAAGTAGATTACTTTCATCCAAAGTTGGTTGGCGTATTGCAGCCTACTTATGGGGTGATCGTCTACCAGGAACAAGTGATGCAGATCGCTCAGATATTGAGTGGCTACACGCTAGGCGCAGCTGATATGTTGCGGCGTGCGATGGGTAAGAAGAATGCCGAGGAAATGGCCAAGCATCGGAGCATTTTCGTGGACGGCGCGGTGGAGCGAGGAGTAGATAAGCGCCAAGCTGAGTACCTGTTTGACTTGATGGAAAAATTCGCTGAATACGGATTCAATAAATCACACTCGGCGGCGTACGCGTTAATAGCTTATCAGACCGCTTACCTCAAGGCGCATTACCCTGCGGCATTTATGGCGGCGACGTTGTCAGCCGATATGGACGATACAGATAAGGTCCGCACTTTCTACGAAGACAGTTTAATCAATGGCCTGGAAATTTTGCCACCAGACATTAATCAGGGTGATTACCGCTTTGTCCCTGTAGATAATCATCGTATCAGTTACGGTTTGGGTGCGGTGAAAGGGACTGGTGAAGCAGCGATTGATGCAATTCTCCAGGTGCGAGAGGCGGACGGCCCATTCCACGATCTATTCGATTTTTGTACTCGTATTGATAAGCGCATTGTCAACCGACGAGTTATCGAATCGTTGATTCGCGCGGGTGCGTTTGATTCTTTCCCCGGGAATCGCGCCAACCTGCTGGCGTCAGTTGGTGTCGCTTTGGGGGCCGCCGAGCAACGAAACCAGTCAGTTAATCAGATTAGCCTGTTCGATATGAGAGAAAGCATGGCCGAGCGAGTTTCCTTGATTGTAGCTCCGTCCTGGGACGAACGGGAGAAATTGCTGAACGAGAAAGCGAGCCTAGGATTTTATTTTAGTGGCCATCCATTTACCGCTTATCGTAAGGAAGTGGCCGCATTTATCAAAACCTCTCTAGATGATTTGACGCCACAGTCACAACCAACATTGCTGGCGGGGATTGTCCATGCTGTTCGTACCCAAATAACGCGGCGCGGCAAAATGGCGTTCGTCACGTTGGACGACGGCAAAGCCAATGTGGAGATCGCGGTCTATAACGAAATGTATCTCGCTCACCGTCAATTACTGAGCGAGGATCAACTGCTAATCGTCGAAGGCAAGATCAGCCATAATGATTATTCAGGCGGGCTACGGGTGGTGGCGGATGTGCTTTATGATTTGGCTGCCGCCCGTACTCGTTTTGCCAAGGCAGTTCACCTCAGATTCAATGGCGAGGCCGATAGTACCAAGTTGCGGAATATTCTTTCGCCATATCGGCAACGAGGTTGTCCTGTACATATTCAGTACCGCAATGGCCAGGCGACTTGCGAGCTGGTGCTGGGCAGCGATTGGCAAGTAGCACTGCACGACACGTTGCTACAATCCTTGCGTGACTGGGTGAATGCCGACAATGTTTCCGTTTACTATCAGTAGATCACGCTATCACAGCGCTAACCTTCATAAGGACGCTTTATATTAAAGGGAGGTTATGTATTTGTTGGTCATGTAGGGGGCGAGGAATATTTGTTGTTTCTGATGAAACAGCTTGCAAAGAATATTCGAATATAAGATAATTCTTATCAACGCGGGATGTTCATCCCCTTTTGAGTGTTCCGTGTTGTCTCCTCCATCCTCCTTTGGTGGATATTTTGGCGCGGCTTCGGCCGCGCATTTTTTTGCGTCTAGTAATGTTAGCGCGTACGGTCGTGATCGTATATGGTTTATCCAGCCACTGCGTACGGAGATTGACTTAACTTTGCTAAAAGTAGCGCATACCATTAGTGCGAGAGTCATCACTGAATCTGTTGTTTAGCTAGTTGAATCAAGCGATGGGGCCTTATCGAATTCTGTCACCTCGACACCAATCTTTAAATCTGATTCTGGTTATCACCTTCGCCAGATAATCGAAATCGCGTAATTGTTCCCATTTCTTCTTGGCACATTGTCCGAGCTTGAACATAATATGCTGCTTCAGGTAGTCAGCCAGATCGTGATCTCGAAGAAGTCATGTTAGACAGCGCTGTTGTACGCGCCATCAGTATGCCGCCAGGACTAAAAAAACGCTTACCGCAATCTCTGAGCCGTTCTCGCGGCTGGTTTAGCAGCAAAAATTCACGCTCTCGTCGATACGCTTAGTAATCTCATCGGCTTCATGGTCACCTGTGGCTGTATCAGGCTGTGATCAAAATAATTGTTAACACAGCCTAGTAGATAGTTTTGATAGCGCCGTGCCAAATATTAACGTTTTTCTGAACGTAGATTAAGAAGGTGTCCGTAATTTTTGTGATTCTCCCATTCAGGAGAGTGCTTTGCCTATCCGTATTACGGCCTCATCGAGATTTTCCATGGAGGTGGCGAAAGAAAGTCGAAAATAGCCTTCGGCACCGAAGGCGGAGCCTGGAACAATGGCTACACCGGCATGTGCCAATAGATATTCACTGAAAGCAACATCACTTGCTTTCTCAGGAATCAGTCCGCGTGCCTTCATGTTCTCCACCGCCAGCCGAGCATCGGGAAACGCGTAGAAGGCACCGCCACTTGGTACACAATGAATGCCTGTAATTCGATTTAGTGCTGCGACGACAAACCGATGTCGTTCCGCGAAGGCGCGACGCATAGGCTGAATGCATGATTGATCACCATTTAATGCTGCTTCTGCTGCCACTTGTGAGATTGATGCTGGATTCGATGTGCTTTGCGACTGAATTTTTTCCATCGCGCTGATTATTGTCTCCGGCCCGGCAGCGTAGCCAATACGCCAACCGGTCATGGAATAGGCTTTAGAAACGCCATTTAACACTATCGTACGCTCGGCGAGATCGGGGCAGACGTTAATGATGTTGACGAAGGGAACGTCATCGAACACGATATGTTCGTATATATCGTCGGTGGCGATGAGTAGTGTCGGGTGCGCGCGTAACACCTCGCCCAAAGCCGCCAACTCTTCCCGTGTATAGATAGCTCCACTTGGGTTACTCGGGCTGTTTATTACCACAAGTTTGGTTTTGGGTGTGATGGCAGCAGCTAATTGCGCTGGCGTTATTTTGAATTGCTGCTCGATACCGGCGAAGACAAACACAGGGTTACCCCCGGCGAGCAGGATAATGTCCGGATAAGAGACCCAATAGGGTGCAGGAATGATAACTTCGTCACTCGGGTCGATGATTGCTTGCGCAAGGTTAAAAAAACTTTGTTTGCCGCCGCAAGAAACAAGTACCTGCTTTGATGAGTAGTCTAAGTGGTTTTCCCGCTTGAGCTTGTTGACCACGGCTTGTTTCAAGCTAACGGTTCCTCCCACTGGGGTATATTTGGTAAATCCGTCGTTAATCGCGCGGATGGCCGCCGCTTTGATCGGCTGAGGCGTATCGAAATCCGGTTCACCGGCGGCGAGTCCGATGATATCGTTTCCCTGTGCCTTGAGCTGAGCGGCTAGTGCGGTAACAGAAAGGGTAGGGGAGGGCTTGATGGCCCGTACGCGCTGTGCAAGTTCCAAAATACTAACCTCGTGCGGTAGTGTAGGTTGAGAGGCAGGAGATATTCTTCTCTATGCTAGAATCTCACTAACCAAAATTCATAGATTTTAATCGTGATTGTTACTTTTCCCAAGAGCCCTTTTAAACTTCACCAACCATTCGAGCCTGCTGGCGACCAGCCTGAAGCAATTCAACAGCTAGTGGATGGGATAGAAGATGGCTTGGCGTTTCAAACATTACTGGGAGTAACAGGTTCTGGTAAAACATATACGGCGGCTAACGTCATCGCCAGGCTAGGCCGCCCTAGCCTTATCTTGGCGCCGAATAAAACCTTAGCGGCGCAGCTTTATTCAGAAATGCGCGAGTTCTTCCCGGAAAATGCGGTGGAGTATTTCGTTTCCTATTATGATTACTATCAGCCAGAAGCCTATGTGCCATCGCGTGACTTGTTCATCGAAAAAGATTCTAGTATCAACGAGCACATCGAGCAGATGCGACTTTCCGCCACCAAGGCCTTGCTTGAGCGTGAAGATAGTATCATCGTAGCAACAGTATCAGCGATCTACGGCATCGGCGACCCGGTAGACTATCATGGCATGATTCTCCACTTGCGTCAGGGAGATGTGTTGTCCCAACGCGATGCCATCAAGCGTTTAACGGGGATGCAATACGAGCGAAACGAGACAGATTTTCATCGCGGCACTTTCCGGGTGCGCGGTGACGTGCTCGACGTATTTCCGGCCGAAAATTCGGAAACAGCTGTCCGCGTGTCATTGTTCGATGATGAAGTGGAACGCATTTCCTTGTTCGACCCGTTAACAGGCCATGTTCTTCAGAAGGTCACGCGCTACACGGTTTACCCTTCAAGTCACTATGTGACGCCTCGCAGCACAACGCTGCGTGCGATTGGCGCCATTAAAGAAGAGTTGCGGGAGCGCATTAAATTTTACCAGCAAGAAAATAAATTGGTAGAGCTACAGCGCGTCGAACAGCGTACTCGCTTCGATCTGGAAATGCTGAACGAACTGGGTTTCTGTAAGGGAATTGAAAATTATTCTCGTCATTTGTCAGGACGTCAGCCAGGAGAGCCGCCGCCAACTTTAATCGATTACCTAACGCCTAACGCACTGATATTTGTCGATGAGAGCCACGTCACCATTCCACAGATCGGTGGCATGTACAAAGGAGACCGTTCACGCAAAGAAAATCTGGTAGCTTATGGTTTTCGTCTTCCCAGTGCACTGGATAATAGGCCATTGCGTTTTGATGAGTTCGAACAAGTGATGCGCCAAACTATTTTTGTTTCCGCGACACCAGCTCAATACGAAGCCAATCATGCCGCGCAAGTGGTCGAGCAGGTCATTAGACCGACCGGGCTAGTTGACCCTATCATCGAGATTCGCCCGGTCACAACTCAGGTGGATGATCTGCTCTCCGAGGCAAATAACCGTATCACTCAGGGCGAGCGGGTGCTAGTGACAACCCTAACCAAACGTATGGCCGAAGAATTGAGCCATTATTTAGCTGATCATGGTCTTAAAGTACGCTACTTACATTCGGATATTGATACCGTGGAACGAGTAGAAATTATTCGTGATCTACGCCTTGGGATATTTGATGTATTGGTAGGAATCAACTTGTTAAGAGAGGGGCTGGATATCCCCGAGGTCTCTCTGGTCGCGATTCTGGATGCAGATAAGGAAGGATTCCTGCGCTCAGAGCGTTCGCTGATACAGACCATAGGCCGCGCCGCTCGTCACGTCAACGGCACTGCGATCCTGTACGCGAATACACTGACAAAATCTATTCGACGTGCCGTCGAAGAGACAGAAAGGCGGCGCACCAAGCAACTTGCCTATAACGAACGTCACGGCATTACACCGAAGAGTGTGCGCAAGCGGGTCAAAGATATTATTGATGGCGTTTACAATACCGAGTCGGCGCGACAGGCGATGAAAGCAGCGCAGACACTGGCAGCTTACCATGCCATGGATGAGAAATCGGCAATCAAAGAAATGAAGCGGCTTGAAAAAGCTATGTTGGCATGCGCAAAAAATCTGGAATTTGAGCAAGCAGCGGCATTACGTGACCAAATGAAAGAATTAAAACACGCCTATTACGGTGTGGAATTGCATGATTAAAGTATTGTTTGTTTGCATGGGCAATATTTGTCGTTCCCCGACGGCTGAGAGTGTCTTCCGACACGTGGTGGCGGCGGCGAGGCTGACAACGCAAGTTGAAATCGATTCTGCTGGCACACACGGCTATCATGTCGGCGAGACGCCTGACCCTCGGATGCAACAGGCGGCCTTACGCCGTGGTTACAATATCAGCAACTTGTGCGGGCGCCAGGTCGGCGTCGATGATTGCCACCGATTCGATTATATTTTGGTGATGGATCGCACTAATCTACGAGATATCCAACGATTGTGTCCGTCAGCGCAACGCCACAAAGTTACCTTATTTCTTTCGTACGGCCACCGTTTTCTGGCAGATGAAGTACCTGACCCTTATTATGGCGGTGCCGGCGGGTTTGATTACGTACTGGACTTGGTAGAGGACGCGGCGCAGGGCTTGCTGGCCAAGTTGAAGGAAATCGTGACGACCGCTGACTAATAATGATGCTGGTCAGCTACACTGAACAATCCCAGCCAGCTAAACTAGCCGGGTTTGTCAGTGATTGTTGCTCAGGTTACGCTGGTTTCTGCGTTTCCACTTGTTCCAACGGACCAGAATGACTAGTCTCCACCGTCTGCCACGGACGCGGCGCAATAGGGCGGCGTGGCTTTATCTCGGTGTCAGGTTCCAGTGGTTTAATGCTCACGGATTCAGGCCTGGTCTCGATTTGAACTAAGCTGCTATCCGTGGGCAGGGACGCCATAGTTGGTTTTCCTTCAACAGACCGCGGCGCGGCGCGGCGGCGACGTGGCCGAGATCTGCTTCTGGATTTCACTTCATTTTCGCTGCTGTCTTTTGTCGCGACTATTCCTTCCTGAACCTCATCTGTGCTGCCTGCTTCTTGCTTTGATTCAGATCGTGCCGGTACTGTTTCCGTTGTCTTCAAGGTATCTTGTGGGACAACAGATTGTTGACCCATGCTTGGAGACGGCGCTTGTGTCGGTGTTGCGATTTCTTCCACGACTGGTGTTGTCGGCGGTGTTGCTACCTCGACAGCAGTCGCGGCAACTGGTTGTGCTATTGAGATATCTTGCGATGTGCTTGCGTCGCGACGACGCCCACCACCGCGACGGCTGCGCCGCTGACGCTGCTCAACAGTATCAGTCGATGGTGTTTCCACCGGCGCTGACGCTGGTTTTGATGCTGGTTTCCTGATCGGTTGAGGAGAGCGTGCTTCCTGACGAGGCCGTTGTTGCGATGGTCGCCGTGCTGGTCTGTTTTCCGTATTCTGTGCATGCTGGTTGCGATGGCCGACTTCTGTCGGCCGTTCACGTTTTTGTGGGTGCGGTTCTTCCGCTGGCGTTTCGGTGTTGGTCGTTAGATTTCGGAACCATTTTTTGACAACCACTAACCAGCCAGACGTTGCTGGATGATGAACCGGCGCAGGCCGCTCAGGCGTAATATTTTTTACCATCGCTTGCTGACGCGTTGGTATTACTTCACGGGCCGCTGGTTTTTGTTCTTCGTTTGCTGTGGGCATTTCCGCCATTAGGTAACTGGGGCGTGCGTATTCAGGGTTTTCCAATTCGTCACTACGGATACGAGTGATAGTGTAGTGTGGTGTTTCCAAATGAATATTTGGAATCAACACAATATTCATTTTTAAGCGAGACTCCACTGCGTACATTTCTCCGCGCTTCTCATTCAGCAAGAACGTGGCCACGTCAACCGGCACTTGGGCATGCACGGCGGCTGTTCCCTCTTTCATGGCCTCTTCTTGAAGGATACGCAAAACATGCAACGCGGATGACTCTATGCCGCGAATATGGCCAGTTCCATGGCAGCGAGGGCAGAGGATATGGCTAATCTCGCCCAGTGATGGCTGCAATCGTTGGCGAGATAGCTCTAGCAAGCCGAAACGTGAAATCTTGCCCATCTGTACTCGCGCACGGTCGTAATGGAGGGCTTCCCGTAGGCGGTTTTCTACTTCACGTTGATTGCGTTGGCTTTCCATGTCGATAAAATCGATTACCACCAATCCGCCCAAGTCACGCAAGCGGAGCTGACGTGCGACCTCGTCTGCTGATTCTAGGTTGGTCGCCAGCGCCGTCTGTTCAATGTCGGTGCCGCGTGTCGCTCGTGCTGAGTTGACATCGACAGAGACCAGCGCTTCTGTATGGTCAATGATAATTTCACCACCAGAAGGCAGTGACACCTCGCGCGTAAAAGCCGTTTCAATCTGGTGTTCAATCTGAAAACGGGAGAAGAGAGGAGTGTCATCTTGATATAGTTTGACCCGGCTGACATTCTGCGGCATGACATGCCCCATGAACTGCACGGCTTGTTCGTAAATAAACGGGGTATCAATCAGGAGCTCACCAATATCCGGCTGAAAATAATCACGAATAGCGCGAATGACTAAGCTACCCTCTTGGTAGATGAGATAAGCACCACTTTGCTGTTTGGATGCGCTCTCTATCGCGGTCCACAACTGCAATAGATATTTCAGATCCCATTGAAGATCTTCCAGACTGCGACCGATACCAGCGGTGCGGGCAATAACGCTCATGCCACTAGGAATAGCTAGTTGGGCAATAATTTCGCGTAATTCGTTCCGTTCCTCTCCTTCGATGCGGCGCGACACGCCACCACCGCGAGGATTGTTAGGCATTAGCACCAGGTAGCGCCCTGCCAGGCTAATGAATGTCGTCAGCGCAGCGCCTTTATTGCCGCGCTCGTCTTTTTCTACCTGAATAATTAATTCCTGGCCTTCACGCAATGCGTCTTGTATACGGGCTCTGGAAAATTCTTTACTATCAGATAGTTGAAAATTGCTCCTGGAAACCTCTTTGAACGGTAAAAAACCATGCCGCTCCGAACCATAATCGACAAACGCGGCTTCGAGACTTGGCTCGATTCTGGTGATAACGCCTTTGTAAATGTTACTCTTTTTCTGTTCTCTCCCGGAAGATTCGATATCCAGGTCTACCAATTTTTGACCATCGACGATGGCGACGCGCAGTTCTTCGGACTGCGTTGCATTAAACAGCATACGTTTCATAAAGTTATCTCCCGCGCTCTAAATCACGGGAAGACAAACCGTCCCCGCCCACCGGTGGAGATAGCTGTTTAGAATGTGTTAGTCATCTTATTCAAAGATTTATCTTATGTGTATGAACCGCCATCAAAATAACTAAACTATTCACTAGGTTTGTCGTATTTGTTCTCCTGTCGGTCTCGACAAGAAAACATAAATCCGCGAATGCGTTGAGCGCGCAAATCATTTACTATCGCTACTTTTAGTAGTTTGTGGTGAGCGAAATTAACCAAGCAATCTATTCTATTCATCCCGTCAGCGGGGATTATCGACTTCAGGCTGCCGCTGAAAATTTTGGCGCGGTCACTGTAGTGATAATTGATATGGTATCTTAATTATAATCAGAATGATAGAGTTAAGCAAAGGCCTTGTTACCCGGCTTGTCGTTGATGAGCAGGAAGCAGGGCAGCGAATCGATAACTTCTTGGTCAAACGCCTGAAAGGGGTGCCGAAAAGTCGCATTTATCGGTTAATACGTAATGGGGAATTACGTGTCAACAGTAAGCGCGTCACTTTTTCTTATCGGCTACAATTGGGTGATCAATTACGGGTTCCACCTGTACGTGTTGCCGCACCTGCCAACAGACCGCCTAACGGGCCAGTGGCGCCGCGGCTGTCACGCCTGGTCTTGTATGAGGACGACACATTACTAGCAATTAATAAACCTGCCGGCATCGCCGTACATGGTGGTAGCGGTATTAGCCGAGGATGCATTGAGCAATTGCGATTAGAGCGGCCTAACGAGAAGTTTCTCGAACTAGTGCACCGGCTCGACCGCGATACTTCTGGTGTGCTGCTGTTGGCTAAAAAACGCGTTGCGTTGCTTGGAATGCACCGGTTGTTGCGAGAAGGGCAAGCGGATAAACGCTATTTGGCTTTGGTGAAGGGGCGGTGGCGCGATGAAAAACGTCATGTTAGCCTGGCATTACACAAATTTCTAACTACTAGCGGAGAACGGCGCGTTGCCGTAATGGACGCAGGCCAATCCGCCCACACGATATTTCGTCTCCAACGATACTGGGAACAATTTAGTTTGCTGGAAGCGGAACTCAAGACCGGGCGAACTCATCAGATACGAGTGCATCTTTCCCACTTGGGGTTCCCTATAGCTGGTGACGATAAGTACGGTGATTTCCAGTGGAATAAACAGTTGCAAGCCCACAAATTGAGGCGAATGTTTTTACACGCTTACCGGTTAAGTTTTCAACATCCAGTGACAGAAACGCATTTGTGTATTGAAGCGCCACTACCTGAAGTGCTGCAGGTTTTTCTCAAGTATCTCGATACACCTGATGCTGCGTCTATAATGCACTCGGGTGCTCGCTGACAATGTTAAAAAAATTCGATTTACTCGTCTTCGATTGGGATGGCACGCTGATGGATTCAGCAGCCGCGATTGTTTCCTCTATCCAGTCGGCGTGTCGCGATATGAATTTACCGGTGCCAGATGCCGCAAAAGCCAGCCATATCATTGGTCTTGGGTTGAATGAAGCCATCGCTGCACTACAACCGCAGTTGGCTATTGTTGATTATCCACGTTTTATTTCGCACTATCGCCGCCACTTTTTATCCCACGATCAGAAAATGCCGCTGTTTGACGAAGTGGCGGCGGCCATTCATACGTTGAACTCTGCCGGGTTTTTACTTGCGATCGCAACGGGAAAAGGTCGGAACGGACTTGATCGTGTTTTACAATCAACTGCGCTGGCGCCTTATTTCCACACGACTCGTTGTGCTGATGAATGCCATTCCAAGCCACATCCCGCCATGCTACTAGAAATTATGGAAACATTAGGGGTAAGTCCAGAAAAGACATTGATGATTGGAGACACGTCTCACGATCTTCAAATGGCGGCCAATGCCGGTGTTTCATGCGTGGCGGCTTGTTATGGCGCACACCCGCGAGAACACCTATTAAGTTTTACTTCATTAGCATATCTTGATGATTTTCCAACGCTTTACCGCTGGTTGCAGCAGCATGCCTGATTGGTTTTGCTTAGCCATCTTGGGGAAAATTAGAAGGCCGCCGGATCACGGGGTATACTGCACACCTGCAGTCAGTTTATCGACCAGGAAAGGATAATGCCTAATGTCGCAGCCGGACACTTGGGAACGTGAGGTGCTGGAGAAAATGGCCACACAGGCGTTGCGTGAGCAGCGTAGTGCCAGGAATTGGGGCATCCTTTTCAAGTCGTTAACTTTCATTTTCCTGTTTCTCTTGTTATTCACTCTTCTGGGCTGGTTCAATAAGGTCGATGTGTATTCCGGGAAGCATACGGCGTTAGTAGACCTGCAAGGTGTTATTTCGGCAAACAGTGACGCAAGTGCCGATAATATTATCCATGGGTTGGATGCTGCCTTTAAGGATAAGAACACCCAGGGAGTTATTCTTCGCATCAACAGCCCGGGCGGTAGTCCGGTGCAAGCGAGTGATATCAACGAGGAAATATGGCGGCTGCGCGGAAAGTATCCTCGCATTCCCATTTATACGGTCGTAGAAGACATTTGTGCTTCCGGTGGTTATTACGTGGCCGTGGCAACAGATAAGATCTTTGTCAACCCATCAAGTCTTGTGGGTTCTATTGGCGTTCTGATGGACGGTTTTGGTTTTACTGGTGCGCTGCAAAAGCTGGGCATTGAGCGCCGTTTGTTGACGGCAGGGAAAAACAAGGGGTTCCTCGATCCATTTTCGCCTATGGAACCGGCGCAGAAGCAATATGCGTTGAACATGCTTAAAGATATCCACCAAACGTTTATCAATGCTGTGCGTCGCGGACGTGGCAGCCGACTGAAAGTGAATAAAAACACTTTCAGCGGT
>VAOX01029779.1_pt1 | contig 22803 bp, 23 predicted proteins | sample 3393891 | NCBI WGS metagenome assembly VAOX01 (sample SAMN08290429, study PRJNA428436) | hydrothermal vent metagenome | isolation source: Deep-sea hydrothermal vent chimney | place: Indian Ocean: Southwest Indian Ridge | depth 2822 m m | reverse complement strand
ATCAACAACATAGGTCGACTCATAAAATCGAACGATTGCCTTATAATAACAAAATGCAATAATGACCCCAACCACAATATAGTCAAAAATCGCGGTAGGCACCTTAAACGGCAACCAGGCAACCAGAAAATTAAATACAGGATGAATAATGCCTTGATAAAATGTAATGAGTTTTAAGATATAACCTTGCCAACTTATAATACTGTCTGCAAGACTTGATAACGACAAGATTGCACCCAAGGTACCAATGCTATTCCAGACAGTAAATAACGCATAATTATTTTTACTCATTTAAAACTCTTCACACATCATCCGATAAACAATTGGAGTTAAGACTAATTCGAATAACTTCAGACACAATACAGAATATCATCGAAGCACTCGACTTAGCCTTAACAAGGCTGAAGCATTAATCAGGGGATATTGGCTGGATTAACGGGAGTATGCAAGGCAATTGTACATTTCGAAGAACCTGTCAGTACCTTGGGATCAGCTTGGTTAAAATTGAGCACACCATTGAAACAGATAGAGCCTACCATTCCCGCATACTTCCCCTTACCCGCTATTTCTTTAAGTCCACCACACCCCAATATTCGTATTGGAATAATCCCCTGACTTGGATTAAAGATCAGGACTATTTACCACTGGACCCCAAAAATTAATCGCACGCCCCGTTAGTGGAACACCGGCATCTGATGTTAATACAGATCCATCGGCAAATGTCATTGTGCAACTCCCTGGTAGACAAGTGAATTTGACTACAGGGTCCGTAGGAGATCCGCTAAATGTTATCTTCGCGCCTTTCAGCTCAGTCACTTGACGGTTTTGTTTTATTTTGTCAGAAATTTCGCCTGTTTTAAAAATCTTTTTGGGAGCGTAGCCCGGCCTGCCGACAGTAAATATAGGAATGCCTGTAGACGTAACACCTACTGCCTTTCCTGAAATTTTAAAATCGATAAGTAACTCAATTGGTTCAACTTGATTTTTTTTACCGCTCGCCTGCAACACGGGAAATCCAAGTAATAGTACCGACAATGTAATAGCCATTAAGCAATTCACTAATTTCACCTTTAACATTAATCTCTCCATTTATTAACATAATTATGCATTAACCATCAACGACATATTATGCTTTAATTAGCAATTCTGATACTGTTTTGCAGAACAAACATTTAGGGAAGACGCTGACAAATTTGGTAAAGAATAGAAGGGACAATTTACTTAGCAGTAGACGTGGTGGTGCGATAACCGCTAAAAGCATTAGGCTTGAGCGATGACACTCAAACCTGACACATTCTTATTTACGCGATATCACCTTCGGGATTATCACCACTGTTGTTCTCAATGTGCTTATCTTTTCGCTTGAAGTTAAGAGTTCCCCAGTCCAGTTTACGTGTTAGATACATTGTCACTACCAGCAGAGCAAAGACACTTCCTGAGCCAATAAGGAACGAAAATCTCGCTTCTTGTAATAGAAAATATAAGAACACATACAAAAGCGCTGTCGTTACACCAACCATTGTTGCTCGTCTGGTATTCTGTAAGACCGTTTTTGAATATCCGCCTACTGTAGCCACAACCAGTAATGACGCTAAGAAATAGGCTGCGCCAAAGCCAATATGTTCTGATAAAGCCGTTAGTAATAAGTAAAATAAAGCGAGTGCCAGACCAATAAATCCGTACTGAATTATATAAACACGCAGTTTGAATATCGCCTCAAGCAGCCAGATCAACGCAAAGGTAGAGCCCACGAAAAGTAGAAAATATTTCATGCTTCGAATAGTCATGCTGTAACTATCGACAGTCATAATAAAATCAGCACCCACAATTGACTTAGACAATCGGGATGCAGGAAATTCATGGTTTTTCCATTGCTGCGGATAATTTCTACTTATATCAGAGACGCGCCACTGCGCGACAAAACCGCTCTTACTTATCTTTCTCTTATAAGGCAACCAATTACCTTGAAAGCTAGGATCTTTCCAGTTTGATACCATCGTAAACGAATTGTGCTTGCCCACTGGAGCGATAGATAGATTGCGACTGCCGTTCATGTCAATTTGTACATGAAAGGTAAATTCATCACTTGCTAGCAAGTTTTTAATAGGGACATGAAAGCCTTGTCCACTGGTCGCAGCTGCACCCAGACCAGGCTTAAATTCCTTATCTTGTTTATTCCACTGTAAGCTTACCTTGTTTTGTATTGCGCGCGCATCGGTGACTTCTACTAATAACTGTGCTTCGTTCCATAGAATAATTGAATTCGACAAGCCCAATTTTGCAAAATCCGGGCGGGCGAACTTTCCTGTTAAGTTAATCTTGCTATCATAGACAGGAATTGAAAAAATACCCCTATACCTTAATCCATTGTTAACCTTGGCATGTGCATTGAGTAATTTCGGAAGAAAAGTAGCATATCGTTTCACATGACTAATACTCGCACCCCCTGAACCATTGCTTTTCTCCAGCTGATAATAGGGAACTACAAGCCTGGGCCCAATGAGTGTTTGAGTTTTCCCCCATTTGCTTGATATATCAGCTTGCGCTTCGCTTTTTGATTTCTGGCGCTCAGTCACCTGATTATTAATCATGGATACAGGTATATGTAATAGCATAATCAATAAACCGATTAGTGCAATTCGACTCATATAGCCAGATTCTTCAAACCACCCTCGTAACTTCTGTAGTTTAGTGCTCATCTTTTCTCCTCATTGTAGCGATTAGCTCGTTAAGAAGTTACCGGCGAAAGTTGGCGCGGTCATGGCAATAAAGGACGGTAGAGTTATCAATTATGACAATATTATGGCGATCAATTTTTTCGTGAACCAAGTCGACATTTTCTTAAAATAACAGACTATCGCTTTAATTGATCAGGACAAGGTAATGCCGCCACCAGAAATAGTAAGTGACCACATGCCTTCTACCAAGAAATTGGTGCGTCGGGAATAGGAGATAACAAGAACAAGCTCACTATTGCCAATCCCTAGTTAAAAAAAGATCTTAGGAAATTGTCTTCTGAGCATTGATAATCATGATTTTCTGCCATATTTTGCGGCTTAAACCAGTAGTTAGAGATTCGATCTCATTGACCGCAGTAATAACAACCGAATCATGATAATTTTGCGCATACAGTGCGGCAATTTTACCTATTAAAGACAACATCTCACTACAATAGTCAAGATATCGAGACAATTCAAACGGCGTAAATTCACTACGAGGAGAGTTTTCGGTGAACATTGTTTTCTGTAGCACTCGACTAGGATCTTGCGTAAGCTGATGCATATCGATCACATGCGCCAATGATCTAAGTTTACTAATCGCCTTAAGTGTTCGAAACCTTTTTATGCGAGTTTCACTTGTCACTAAAAATATGATTGCAGCGCCCAACAATACTGTGGTACTTAAGCCCGCTTCAAGGAAACTGACGAACACTGTTAGATCAAAGCCTTCTTTGGGTAACTGGAAATGATAATAAGCGAGACCAATACCTAATACTAAAAACAGTATAACTAGTGCAACACTGGACCTCAATAACAAATTCGGCTTCATGATGTTTTTTACAACAGCCAAGGTCTTACCAACGACTTTAAATAACTCTGCTGAGACTGCGCTTAAATTTGACCCTGGAAACCGATCGGCAATACGCAACTGCAACTGACTAATGCTACGAGCAATGTGCTCTGAATGCAGTTTTGTAAAATCATCATTATGCTGGGGATCCGACATACAAAGTATTTTAACAACTTATCAAAATTTTAGAAAGTATATTTAAATGACTATTTGATCCCACTCTCAGCAACGGTACATGATTCTCTCGTGACCTATAAGATTTGTACTGCACTACACCAAACTCAACGAGACTATTGAAAAAATTTACTGTGACCTCACGCATTGCGTTTATATTGATAGTGCGAACCAGTTAACGAGTTGCTTTACATAACGCGAAATCGATCACGTTAATTGTAATCCACCAAGCACAGAATAGCACCCCTGCTGTTGGACTATGGAGGGTTCCACCAAATGACTAAACTTTATTCTATATTGATACTATTTTTTGCCTGGACGTTATTACCAACAAAACCGGCAAGTGCTGTCCGCCTGATTGAGTCACCCTACTCATATCAAAAAACAATTGAGAACATAAAAGTAGCGATTGCTTCTAATAACTTCAAAATTGTTCGAGAAAAATCTAATCCCGGTTCTCATACATTATATTTCTGTAATTTTAATATTGCCCATAAAATAATTGGAAAAGATAAGCGTGTCGGGGTATTACTCCCTTGTAAAATAGAAATCATTAGGAGTAAAACTAAAACATTGGTAGCGACATTAAATGTTGATGCGTTGGTCAAACAAACTGGTATCAATATAGGAAGCCTATGCAAGAAAATCAAAACATCGATCGACACAATACTTGAGGAGGCAATGATCTAATGAACAAGACTAGACACACAATAGTTGCATTAAGTCTAATCCTTGGTATCCTGTATTTCTCGTTACTCTCCGATAAAGGAGGTATCAAGGAATACCAAACCAATAAGGATTATGCCGATGTTATGATGAACTTGCAGCAGGGCCTCATTGACAAAGGCTATGAAATTGAAAAGGTACAACCTATCGATAACGGACTAGCGAAAGCGGGACTGAACATCAAGACCTACAAAGTTATTTTTTTTAACCCTCGATTTACGCTCGAAGCTATTCAAAATAAGTATCCTGGATTTTCTGCGCTACTCCCGTTAAGTATTACAGTTGCCAAGGAAGATGGAAACATTAAAATTGTAAGCAGCCCATTTAAATTCCTCACCAATGCAGCGCACGGACAGGATCTTCGTGCACTGATTAAATTATGGGAACAGCACTCAGACAACATAATCCAAAAAGCACTTAAACAGAGCGAAACTGTATTCACACTGCAAAATAAAGCGGCCTCTACATCAATGTGACTATTGACCTCTAATTTATTAACGCGATACAGCTCAATAGTTTTATGAAAACTGATCGCCCTGCTATATTTTTCTGGTAGTAGTACATTAGTTTTCATGAAAAAGAAGCGCACTTACATCATGCTAATATAGTTGAATAGGCTACTATTTCTCAAATGCAGGCCGGCTATCAATCATCAATTTATCTAATGCCTTTTGAGCCTGTTGGGGGTGCTCAATATCATAACGACTTAGCATTTCACAACCGTCTTTTATCATTTGCTCTATAGAAATCGGATAATATTGGCAGTCTTCCGGGCGATCAAAATATATAGCACAGGTATATAAATTTTGATCTGAATTGCTTCTTAACCAAGGACAGATTGTTAACTGTTCGCCTGTTTCCGGGTTCATCCAAATATCACCATTACTTACATAATCAAAAATCGCAGGCCGATAGGTAGCCCAATATTCAATTTCGCTTGAAGAGGCTGAGAGACCTCCATCGCTATATTTGATACAACATTTTCCACATTGGTTACAGTTTTTCATCAATTTAACTAACCCTTCTCCCGGAAAACTGACATGGCAGTATTTCGGCTTATTATAGACTAATACCAGACTTTCCCAAACCGTCTTTGGCTAGAGATATAAGGCCTCTCTGTGTTATGCTCTCGCCATGCTGTAGTCATTCTTGATCAGGCCCTCGGTCTAACTTTTTTGTCAACAAGCACGCAACCATTAAGTATCTACAGCGCTACTAATTTAATTACAATTGAGGTTTTTGGTGAATAATAACGACGTATTACGACGTATTCGGTATATATTTAATTTTAACGATACAAAAATGATATCTATATTTGGCCTCGCTGACTGCGAAGTGACCCGTGGTCAAATTAGCGATTGGCTAAAGAAGGATGAAGATCCCGAGTTTGAGAAATGCAATGATACCCAGCTAGCCACTTTCTTAAACGGTCTGATTAATGATAAACGCGGCAAAAAAGAAGGCTGTCAACCTGAACCAGAAAAGCAGCTCAATAATAATATTGTATTCAGAAAATTAAAAATTGCGTTGAACCTTAAAGCAGACGATATACTGGAACTAATGACTGACTCTAATACCAAGATCAGTAAGCACGAATTAAGTGCATTTTTTCGTAAACCAGACCACAAACATTATCGTGAATGCCTCGATCAAATACTCCGGAATTTTCTAAACGGCGTGCAAGGTAAATATAGAGTTAAATAGTATCACCAAAGCTATATGAATTCTTACTAGCCAAGTGATTAATATTTATTAGACGAGCATCTTATTGAATATAATATTGAGTGAATATTAAATCGACTATCACTTCCTGGAAACTAAATATCGCAATAATGAGAAAGCAAACCAAGACTCACTATACTCATATATCGCGATATCAATCCACTTAACCTAAACTTACTATCGGCCTCTAGTTTCTGGACGTTCTGGTGAATCAGGGCGTTCTGGTGTTGCTGGGCGCTCTATTTCTGGTCGCTCTGTTTCTGGTCGCTCTGTTTCTGGTCGCTCTGTTTCTGGTCGTTCAGATTTTCCATGGTGCTCTCTATCAGAGTGGTCAACATGCGTTGAACGAGTCGCGTGAACCTGGCTAGCTTTATCCTTCGCCTTTTCACTTACTTTCTTGCCAAATTCTTTGCCTTTCGCTTTAGCATTATCAATGGCTTTCGCAGCAGTACTTACGTGCTCACCCATATCATTTTTAGCAGCTTCACGTTGTGCATCTGCAGCCCATGTTGCGTTAATTCCAAATGCAGAGGCTGCAATAGAACAAATAAGCCATTTTGAACCTGTCATAATACTCTCCTGTCTGTTAGAATTTATACATGGGATTATTTCCCATCTGATGACAAGATTATATGGGATTTATTCCCATGTCAACAAACTATTAGCTAAATTGCGTGACGAATTCAATAAACCGTACAATTAAGTTCGACATATATAAGAGAATTAAATTGAGTGAAACAGGGAAAAATCTGATAACCACAACACTATTAAAGGCTGCTTGGTGGATTCTTCAGCCTTTAGTTAAGCTATTGATAGATAGAGGCATTACCTATCCTGTCTTATGTGACTTGTTAAAATCCGTTTACGTCAAGACCGCTCGAGATCAAGTTGATTCTAATGGTGAAACCCCCTCTTTAAGCCGTATTTTTGTCAAAACGGGGATAAATCGTAAGGAAGTAAAACGTATTCTTAACGAGGTTTTATCACAAGAAGAGCCTTCTTTCAAATCTTCTTCGCTTGGTGCCTTGCTAGTCTCACGCTGGCTTGCAGAGCCTAAATATACCGATGAAAATGGCGCACCCAGGAAATTATCACGTATCTCAAAAACCGGCGAGTCAGGATTTAATAATTTAATCGAGAGCGTTAGTAAAGATATCCATCCCCGCGCATTACTTGACGACTGGCTCGAACTCGGAATAGTTTGTATCGATGATCAAGATCGAGTATGCCTAAACGAGACTTCTTTTATTCCACAAACAGGGTTTGACGAAAAAGTATATTTTTTCGGAAAAAATGTGAGAGATCACATTGATACCTGTGTCAGTAATTTGCTCGAAAAGAAACAATCCATGCTGGAGAGAAGCGTATTCTATGGCTCATTATCCGTAGAATCAATTCACTTATTGCAGGAGCTTGCAAGCCAAAGGTCTATCGAGACGTTAGAACTGTTAAATAAAGAAGCTTTGTCTTTAAAGTCACATGATTCCAACATCACTGATTCCGGCGAACCCACTAATCAATATCGATTTCGTTACGGCTGCTATTGGTTTGATACCAATGATAGTAGTGATCGGGAGAACAAGAAATAATGCTATATAAAGTACTCACACTACTCATTCTAGGGGCAAGCACTTCTTGCACCTTTACCGCATCGACCCACTTGGCAAAAGCAGCAAACGACGAAGATGGTGTTGGAGGTACGGGTCATACCAAAGATTTTAGAACACCTGAGACTTATATCTCTGGCCACATTACTGCTTTTGGAAGCATTTACGTTAATCGCGCACATATAAAATACAACTCACGGACACTTATTAAAGTTAACGGTATTACAACACCCAATTATAAACTCAAGTTGGGCGAAGTCGTAGAGATAAGAGCTTCACGCAATTCGACCTTCGGCTCCTATATACACGTGGTACACGAAGTGTCTGGGAGAGTGAGTAAAGTTAATCGGAAAACCCGATCATTTATCGTACTCGGTCAAACTGTGCAGATCCGAAAACATAAAATAAAAATGCCTAGAGTCGGGCAAAGAGTTGCGATTAGCGGATATACTGACAATAATCTGGTTATTCATGCTAGCAATATCATACCAACGAATACCAGGCACTCTGTACTTAGCGGCTACGTACATATCAAACAAGGTCGTTCTTATATCCGCAACATATTGATCGCTAAAAGTCCCCGCATCTCAAAATTTAGTAATGGCTATTTAATTGTTACCGGACGTTATTCAGAACATGGTTTTCATATTAAGCAAGTTCATAGGCTTAGCGATATAAGTAGGTTTCGATCTATCAGGAGAGTAATTGTGCGCGGTTATGTCACCCGCATGCCTGACGGGACCTACACCTTAGGCAAGCTTGGAGTACATTTATCCAGTCGACAAGCCAAAAAGAAACTAGGAAAATTAGTAACTTTGGAGGCAACCAGAAACAACAGGGGTGAATTCAACTTCGAGAGATTTCACGGTAAAAGTAAAAGCGAACATCCTGGTCAAGACAATGAGCGCGAACACGAAACACCCGAGATGAAAGAACCCCCTGATATAGAAAGAGAGTCCCCAGATATTGACCGCTCTGCTGGCGAAGATAGAGATCGCGAACGTCCTGGACCCTAGAATAGGCAATTAGAAATTAATGTATTAACGAAGATGAGACGCTAAACTAATTTATGAAATTTCACTCTATTGATAGAGCACTATGTTTGACTGTAAACCACTAGCGTTAAATTAACGCTAGTGGTTTATTGGTAAGATGTAGAGAAACACACCTAGTAGTCGTCTACATTATCAAGAGTATTTCTATTGGCATCAGTCATATGCCCCATGTGACTTTTATCAAGTCGGGAAACACGCTTCGCCTTGTAGACTTCATTCACATTGTAATCGTCTGGTGAATTTAGCTTAATGTCTTCGTTGACAGTGATTTTTCCACGATTTTTGGCACTTAAGACAGAAGCAACATCGTAATCATCATTCTGCCCGATACTTTGAGATGTTGCTGCAGAGGCATTAAATGAGACTATCATGCCTGCAAGAACCATGGATACTACCTGTTTGCTTTTGTTCATAATACGCTCCAATAATTAACTTAAACTCTTAAACTCACGTTCCAGACAGAGACTCGTCACTGATACTGAGAACAATTACAACTTCATTAAGCCATAATATTTTGTATCTCTTATATAATTTGTGTAAACACCTAAATATTTAAAGTGGTTAATGCAGTTGTTATGGAAGAGTATATCGCTATGCCCTGCGCGCAGGTCAACCCCTTATTCCATTTATATTGAATCTTTTGTTAACTGATTGAAGATGAATGTAATGTATCGATAAACGTTATTTTGTTTGAGTAATTAATTTGTCTTGATCGCAATTAACACTACAGCACACTGGTACGGTTTGTGCCGTAATCAAGGTTTAACAGGGCCTTTTTTAACTACTTGCAGACTCACATTTTTTGGAGTCTGAATCCACCCAGCGATCCAGCTTACTTTTCAAGCCACGTATACTTATTGGCTTACTGAGATAATCATCCATTCCTGCATCAAAACAATGCTCCTTGTCTTGTAAAGTAACACTGGCAGTCAAAGCTACAATTGGAATATGCTCATCATTTTCACCGGCACGAATAACTTTGGTTGCCTCGATGCCATCCAATACGGGCATTTGCATATCCATGAATATCATTGCATAGTTATAATCGTTAATAGCCTTTATCGCCTGCATGCCATCACTCACAACATGACTCTGGAAACCTAGTTCTTCTAACATTCCTTGTGCCACTATTTGATTAACCACATTATCCTCAACCACTAAAATAGTTGCTTGGCCACTATTTTTATCAGTGACAATCGTTTGTATTCGTGATTCTACTTCCAAGATTACTTCACCACCCGGAGTATAAACTCCAGTAGCATTTCTATGAGCACTCTTCAGCTTATACTCTCTTTTTGGCGCACTCCCGAGCTCTAACTGAAGAGTGAAATAGAAACGACTTCCCTTACCTTCCTCCGATTCTAGTCGTAACAAAGAGCCAAATTTTTCAACAATCTTTTTTGAAATGCTAAGACCCAAACCGGCTCCGCCAAATTTTCTTGTGGTTGACGCGTCAGCCTGAATAAATGAGCTAAATACATTCATTTGTTCTTTTTCAGATAAACCTACACCCGTATCTGTTACTGAAAACTCTACAAGCGGCTTAGTTTCCTCCCCACACGATGTAATCCTTACAGTCACACTTCCATTTTGTGTAAATTTGATCGCGTTGCTCAATAAATTATTAAGCACTTGTCGTAATCGAGTCGGGTCTACCTTAACCCATTGCGGCACATTACTGGCAATGTCCAGCTTAATTGCGATGTTCTTTAATTTTGCCCCTTGCCTATATAAATTGTGGATCTCTTTTAGCATGCCCCTTAAATTAGTATCAATTGTTTCAAGATCAAGTTTCCCTGCTTCTATCTTGGAAAAATCGAGAACATCATCAATGATGGCCAATAAAGATCGTGCTGATATATAGGCGGTAGATACATACTGTTTCTGTATCTTATTCATTTTGGTATTTTGAATTAACTCAAGTAAGCCCAAAACACCATTCATAGGCGTACGAATTTCATGACTCATATTCGCCAGAAATTCCGACTTGGCCAGGGTTGCCTGCTCAGCATCGTGCAAGGCTAACCTAATTTCCAGGGTCTTAATTTCGACCTGTTCGTTAAGTTTACTTTTATCATACTCAAGCTGATCTGAATTTTGCGTAATACGCCTAATTCTTAAGGAAGAACTAATGGTAAGTACAATAATGGCCAAGGTGCAAATAAGCAATACAATAGCGATCGGCTGAAATACCGCACTGTGCTCTCTTTTCAACGAACTTGCGCGCTCAACTAATACCGTAAATGCTTCAATGACAGGAATGTATCTTAGAGTAATTAGATTATTTTCAGCATCCAAAAATACAGTATCGTTTAATTTTTTTAGCCCAAAGTACTTTATTACTTTGCCAAATCGCTGATGATTGGGCCCCAGTAATTGCTGTGCGGAAGAATCTAACAAATAATATTCGTCAAACACCCCTGCCGACTGAGTCGATAAAGTCATATCGTAAATTACTGAAAGGTTTAGTGTTAACGTAAAGACTCCATGAAATTGTTTGTTAGTACCAATCGCAACACTCCAGTCTAGAGCTGTGTAATTTTTTCCCTTTCGATACGTCGGTTTGTTAATTACTCCAAATGCGCTTGCCTTCGCAGCGGTAAAATATTTACGATCATTTCGATCTTTATACTGATGACGAACCTTTCCATTCTTGATTAAAATTGACTCTTTGCCATCTACACCTATAAAGCGAATATATTTTATTAGGCCTGGCTTTAACCGGCTGTACTCTAAAAATATTTTTTCTAATTTCGGCTTAAGTCGATTTCGCTCACCTACGTCGCCCCTATAGGTAGCGGCCGCGTATTGTTTCAGTATCTTTTTCTTTGAGGCGATTTTTAACAAAACTTTCCAATCACGCGTTAAAATGATAAGTTTTTTCTGTTCTGCTGCCACTAGTTTTCCAAGCCTTAGCTCGACTTCACGCTGAACATAACCTTGAGTAAGATAGTTTAGGAGAAGGCCTGCTCCAAAGGCAATAGCAACGATCATTAGTGTGCTAACAATAATATTTTGTTGAATTACATCGATTTTTTTCATGGTTTCAGGTTATAAGAGTAGATTAATACTCACTTTATCGGGTCTATTTTTTGAACCTTTAGCCTAAAACGTGCCACTGTATTTTCATCATCGGCATTAAACCCCACACGAGATAAGCGAACCTTGCTCTTTATTTTAGCGGCAGGAACTGATAAATTGGCGGCCATTAACACCTTACTTTTATGGAGTTGCCATGTACCACGTAGTTAATACAGACAAAACATTCGAGCAAGCATCAGATGACCTGGGTGAAGAAGTCAAGAATTTGGGGTTTGGTGTTCTGCATATTCATGACCTCGGCGAGACCTTGCGCAGTAAAGGCGTGGATTTTTCCGAAAATTGTAGAGTATTTGAAGTATGCAATCCTAAGCAGGCTGCTAAGGTTCTCGCAATCGATATGCAACTGAATATGGCGCTGCCCTGCCGTATTTCTGTATATACCGAAAAGGGACAGACTAAAATTGGCTTAATTAAGCCTGCTAAAATGCTTGCGACCTTATCAGAAAACAAAGACTTACTTGCAATTGCTGACGAAGTAGAAGACCTCACCATTCAAATGGTCAATAACGCTAAATAAAAACTGAGTTTTTGGTTAATAAACTTCCAATACAACCCTGCTGTAAAACACAGCAAGGGCTGTATTGTATTGAATCAGGCAAACGCAATATTTTTATAGCAATTTATTCTGCCACAGCATAATGCACTTTGTTCCATTCAGTCATACCCCCTTTCACTATATGCACGTCGGTAAAACGGTGTTTGGCTAATAGCAACGCGGCCTTGTTAGAACGACGATCAGTCGTACACACCACCGCAATAGGCTTTTCCCTACAACTGGATAATTCTTCGAGTCGCCCAACAAGGCTTTCAACAGGGATATTAACGGCAGAAGAAATATGGCCAAGGGCGCCCCTAAATTCTTCATTCGTTCGCACATCAAGAATAAATATAGTTTCTTTTTTGCTCATCAACTCATTAAGAGTTTGCACACTCATCATTGCCCCTTGTCGCAGACGGCTGATTATTCGCGGTAAAAAAACTACGATTGCAATCAAGGCTAGAGCAATAGAACCTATCTGAACCAACTTAGCCACCGAGGTATCACCCGCAATTGCTGCACTTCCTGCATAGCCTAAATAGGTATAGGCTACCGAACCTGGTAACATACAAATAAATGAGGCGACGATATAGTGTAACAACTTGATTCTAGTTAAGCCCAACGCATAATTTAAGAGGTTAAACGGGAACAAAGGCACCAAACGTACAAACGCAACAAATCGCCAACCTTCGTTTTCAACTCCTTCGACAATTTGTTTTAAACGCCCACCTGACTTACGACTAACCCAATCAGAGCTAAGATAACGCGCTATTAGAAAGGAAATTGTCCCTCCTATCGTGGCCGCCGTAAGATTATATAGGCTACCCAAGACCGGACCAAATAAAGCACCACCCGCCAGAGTTAAGACTGAACCTGGAAAAAAGAAAACTGTACCCAACACATAAAGCAACATAAACAACAAAGGGCCAGCAAACCCTGCACTTTGTACCCACTGCTTAAATGCATTAACATCAAGTAACTCACGATAGACTACAGCGACTACAACACCTGTAAGCACAAGCAAAAAGGTTACCCAGCGAACTATTTTAGCCTTCATCGTTATTACTCCACTGACGGCGATTTATCACGTAACCCGACATCTTTCCCTTAAAAGGTAATATCAATATTCCACTCAACCAAGACACCTGCTTAGGGTCATGAAACTTATGAATACCAATAGTCATACCTTCATGACCATCTCTAGGTTGGTTAATGTAAGTGCCAAAGAGCCTATCCCACCAAGGTAAATTGAAACCAAAATTGCTGTTTGCCTCGTCATCATGCACAGAATGATGTACACGATGCATGTCTGGAGTCACTATAATCCATCGTAAAACACGATCGAGGCCTTCTGGCATACGAACATTACTATGATTAAACATAGCTGATGCATTTAAAAGTACCTCAAAAATGATTACTGCAACGATAGGAGGCCCTAATAACACAATCACTGAGAACTTTATGAGCATAGACAATATGATCTCAAGCGGATGAAACCTGGCACCAGTAGTCACATCAAAATCTGGATCCGCATGATGAACACGGTGTAAACGCCATAACACTGGAATAGCATGCACCATGACATGTTGAAGATAAATGATAAAATCAAGAATTATGACTGAGCTAAGAACAGAGATCCAAAAAGGAATTTGGTAGAAATTAAGTAAACCCCAACTCTGTCCTTGCACAAACCAGGCAACACCCACAGCAGCAGCAGGAAATAGTAAGAATATTACATAACTGTTTAAAAACACCAGCCCAAGGTTATTAGCCCATCTCACAGGTTTAGAGGCTGTCAATTGTCGCCGTCTCGCGGTAATTTCCCACAGTGCCATGAGCGTTAGCATTCCAAAAAAGAAACTCATTCGAATAATTTTTTCATACTTAATAATGAATTCAGTAATACTCATGTTAATTACCCCAATTTAAACCGAGAAATTTGAATGATTTAGTCAGTTTGATAGAATCAGTCTTGGTGCTATACTGACCGTATACTTCAAAAGTATTCTATTGATTAATAGAATAGTAGATCATTCTAATGGGCGGTGATTAAATGTCAAGCAAAAGCTTCAAACAAGACCTGTTCTCACAGTTTGCCCGTATCGGCAAGGCTTTAAGTAACGGTAACCGGTTAGAAATTATGGAATTTCTGGCGCAAAGCGAGCGTAGTGTGGATGAAATTGCCAAGTTATCGAACCTAACCGTTGGCAACACTTCCCAGCACTTGCAGCAGCTACGATTGTCAGGGTTAGTACAAACACGAAAATCTGGACTTAAAGTGTATTACCGCATTAGCGATGATGAAGTGATCAAACTACTCAACTTACTCAGGTCAGTAGCAGAAACTAATCTCGCAGAAGTTGACCGATTGGTAAATACTTATCTAATTACGAAAGATAAGCTTGAACCTATTTGTCGAGAAGAACTAATGAGTCGCGTTAAAGATGACCTGGTGACTGTCATTGACGTGCGCCCTGCTGAAGAATACGCAGCAGGACATTTACCAGGCGCTACTAATATTCCATTAAATGAACTCGAAAAACGTATTGCTGAACTAGATCCCGGAGTTGAAGTAGTTGCCTATTGTCGCGGCCCACACTGTGTGTTGGCTTTCGAGGCCGTGGAAAGATTACGCCAAAAAGGGATGAAAGTAAGACGCCTGGAAGATGGCTACCCAGAATGGAAATTAGCAGGTTTACCTGTAGAATTTGACGAGACTGTTATTCACTGACACCCGTAGTACTGTATAATTTACCCGATCCGATTTATCACCCGTTTTCCCACGCTTCTGCCTCTGCAAGGACGAACCGCAATGATGAAAATCTCTTTCCTACTATATTTCACTTTACTCAGCTCATTAAGTGTTGCTCAGCAAGGGCCATTAAAGACCGTAACTGTTATATATAAGAGTACTCCAGTCGTTCGTACACTTTACGCAAAAATAAAGGCAAAATATCAGGCAACCATTTCAGCGCAGACTTCAGGTCGTGTTGTCAAAGTACTAGTAGACATTGGGGATCACGTCAAAAAGAATACTATTCTTTTACGTCTTCGGGCGACCAGTCAAAAGACACGATATAATGCAGCGTCAGCCAGATATAAAAAATCTGCCTCTGACTATTCACGAGCCCGAAAACTCTATCGAAAAAGATTAGTCTCAAAAGCTTTTTTAGATAAAAGCTCGGCTGACTACCAATCAGCCTTGTCTGAACTCAATCAATCCAAAGAAGAATTAGAACGTACCATTATTCGTGCCCCTTACCATGGCATTGTCGTTAAGCGTCATATCAAAGCAGGTGAAACTGCACGGATAGGTCAGGATTTATTAACCGGACTATCACTCGAGAAATTACAGGTAGTCGTCGAAGTACCGCAAACGATTGTAAACGCAATTCGTCAATACAAAGATGCCACCATTCAACTAGGAGGGAAACTACACAAACTTAATAAGCTGAATATTAGCCCCTACGCTGATCCAGACTCACATAGCTTTACTGTAAAAGCGTCATTGCCTGAGGGTAATTTTGGTGTCTATCCTGGCATGTTTATTAAAATTAATTTTACCACCGGACAAAGCCAACGTTTACTCATCCCCCTTAAGTCAGTGATACATCGCAGCGAAGTCAGTGCTGTTTATACATTAGGGGAAGATCAACGTATTACTATGCGGCAAGTTCGTGTAGGGCGAGTACTCGCCTCAGGACAAGTTGAGATCGTCGCTGGATTAAATAAAGGTGACCGTGTTGCGCTTGATCCAGTACGTGCCACCGTTCTTTTGAAAATGGAAAAATAACGCATGGACACTAAACTTGGTATCTCCGGAAAGATAGCGAAAGCATTTCAATCATCCCCTATTACGCCGCTACTTGCGTTTATAGGCGTGTTGTTAGGTGTTATGGCTATAATGATAACTCCCAGAGAAGAAGAACCTCAGATAAACGTTACCTTTGCTAATATTTTCATCTCGTTTCCAGGCGCATCTGCCCGTGAAGTAGAGCAAATGGTAAGTACTCCGGCGGAACAGATATTATCTGAACTTAAAGGTGTGAAGCATATCTATTCTGTGTCCATGCCGGGCCGATCTATATTAACAGTACAGTTTAAAGTAGGTGAAAGTAGAACTCAGGCCATCGTTCGTTTGTATAATGCTGTTTATTCAAAAAACGACTGGATTCCAAAAAGAGTCGGCGTTTCACGTCCTATTATAAAACCGAAAGGCATTGACGACGTTCCAATTGTTACTCTCACTTTATGGAGTAAAAACCCAAAAGTAGGCGCATATGAACTTAGTAGAATATCGCATGCTCTGGAGTCGGACTTAAAACGCGTTAAAGGCACCCGTGACATATATACCGTTGGTGCAACAAAAGAAGTCGTGCGGGTTATATTAAACCCTTCCTCACTAGCCGCTTATAAACTATCTGTCGCAGATATTCGTAAAGCCATTCAACAATCAAACAGCAGTCGTAGCGCAGGAAAACTAGTCACAAACGATAAAGAGATTACAGTACAAGCAGGAATGTTTTTAACAACTGCTGCTGGCGTTAAGGATTTGCTTATCGCTGTACATAAAGGAAAGCCCGTTTATTTACGGGACATTGCGCAAATAAAAAGTGGGCCTGCCACACCCATTCAATATACCATGCATGCATTTGGCGCTGGACATATAGCACAGAATAAAGTGAAAGAAAATCTAAATTCAACGCCCTACCCAGCGGTCACACTTGCGATTGCGAAACAATCAGGCGTTAACGCAACGACACTTGCCAGCAATATTATCAAGCGTATAGAACACCTAAGAGGGGTAATCATCCCTAAAGATATTCAAGTCACAGTAACCCGTAATTATGGAAAGACTGCTAATGACAAGGCTCAGAAACTGATGAAGAAACTGGTCTTTGTTACCTTGTCAGTTATATTGTTAGTATTAGTGGCTATTGGTTGGCGCGAATCTTTAGTCGTCGGCGGAGCAGTCGCAACAACATTGGCGCTCACACTTTTTGCTTCGATGGTATGGGGCTTTACTTTAAACCGTGTTTCATTATTTGCACTGATATTCTCGATTGGTATTTTAGTCGACGATGCGATTGTAGTAGTCGAAAATATTAGCCGCCATATGGGGCTTTATAAAAAGAAAATCACAAGTATTATACCCAAGGCCGTAGATGATGTCGGCGGTCCCACTATTTTGGCAACATTTGCAGTAATAGCAGCCCTACTACCGATGGCATTTGTCACAGGTTTAATGGGGCCCTATATGAGCCCAATTCCGATTAACGCCAGTATCGGCATGCTCATATCACTTGCAGTCGCTTTTATGTTAACGCCATGGCTAGCGCGTTTGCTGCTTAAAAACAACAGCCATCATAGTGATTCTTCTGGAAACCTACTCTTATCATTTTCCAATAAATTTGCAGGATACTTCATTGTCGATGGCAAGCAAGGAAAGAGACGGCGCAATGCGCTATTACTCGGAATTATAGCATTAATCGTAATTTCATTATCGTTGGTCGCCTTTAAGCTGGTGATCATGAAAATGCTGCCTTATGATAATAAATCTGAGTTCCAAATAGTACTGGATACTCCTGAAGGAACCACCATTGAAAAAACCTCTCGTATATTGAACGAGATGGCGGCCCACTTACGGAAAGTGCCAGAAATATCGGACGTGCAAATCTATGCGGGAACAAGTGCTCCCATTAACTTTAATGGGTTGGTTCGTCAGTACTATCTACGACAGGGATCTAACGTTGGTGACATTCAAGTAAACCTTGTAGACAAACATAAGCGTAGTCGAAAAAGCCACTCTATTGCCCGCGCAGTACGCGATCCTTTAAGAAAAATAGCACTTAAATATAATGCCAACGTTAAAATTGTAGAACCGCCGCCAGGGCCACCGGTTCAAGCTCCTTTGGTTGCAGAAATTTATGGCCCTAATTATCAAGGGCAAATCCGTCTGGCAAAAGAAGTAAGAAAGACATTCGAATCAACACGAGACATCACAGATGTCGATGACAGCATCGAACATCTCGACAAAAAAATAGTCGTTAAAATTGATCAACAAAAGGCTGCCTTACTTGGAGTTTCAGCGCAAACTATTGTCGACGCTCTTAGTGCCGTGCTAAAAGGGGATGATGTAAGCTACCTGCATTCCAAACATATGAAGTACCCTATACCAATAAGACTGGAATTTGGTGTGGCCGATAAAACTAGTATCCAAACTATTACCGCCTTGAAAGTACGAGCAAGTAGCGGCAAGCTAGTATCAATCTCGGAGATGATTACACTAAAATCAATTCCAAGAGACAATGCAATTTACCATAAAGACTTACAGCAAGTAGTTTTCATTAGCGGTGATATGGCAGGCCCCATTGATAGCCCTTTATACGGCATGTTTTCTATAATGGGAAAACTTACGCAATCGTTACGCATACATGGAGAGCCTGTTGACCAGTATCTTATAGGACAACCTGATCGCCCCCATAAGTACGGAATTAAGTGGGATGGCGAATGGCAAATTACCTTTGAAACATTTCGTGATATGGGCATTGCCTATTCAGTGGGCCTCTTACTCATCTATTTTCTAGTGGTTGCTCAATTCAAATCTTATCTAATCCCATTAATTATTATGGCGCCTATTCCTTTAACCGTCATTGGTGTATTACCTGGTCATGCGATTGTAGGAGCAAAATTTACCGCAACCTCTATGATTGGGATGATTGCGCTGGCCGGAATCATTGTCCGTAACTCCATTTTACTGGTGGACTTTATTAATCAGCAAATTGCCAATGGGGAAAAATTAAAACAGGCTGTAATTCAGTCTGTCGCGGTCAGAACAAAGCCTATTGCTTTAACTGGCCTTGCGGCTATGTCTGGAGCCTTTTTTATTCTGGACGATCCTATATTTAACGGACTCGCAATTTCACTAATATTTGGCATATTAATTTCGACGATACTGACTCTTATTGTGATACCGGTAGTTTATTATGCCTATTTGGCGAAATTTTCTCCTAAAGAAAGCTGATACCAAACTATGCTACTAGCAATTTTAATTAACGGCGCTATTGTTACTGTTGTCGTCCTAATTCACTATGAATTTCTGTATCGTATTACAATGTTCATTCCTAAAATGCGGATTAAATATCGATATCGGATCGTAGCAGGAGTTTATAGTGCATTAATCGCTCATGCTGTTGAAATTTGGATCTTTGCGATCGCCTATTATTATATGAACAATAGTTCGAACTGGGGCGAGTTGAAAGGAAATTACAATGGTAGCTTAATGGATTCGGTATATTTTTCGTTTACGACATTTACGACCCTTGGCTTCGGGGACATCACACCGCATGGAGAGATTCGATTTTTAGTAGGCATTGAATCTCTCACAGGACTAGTCCTCATCACATGGACTGCATCGTTCTTGTATTTAGAAATGCAGCGTCATTGGAAATTGAAATGAATATTCAACTTAATTCTTCTGATATGAATTTTACATCCCAAAGGGATAACTCGCTCTATCGTAGATACCAGCTGCACGAATCCCTACAAATGCATCAGCATAAACTTTGAGCATACGACAACTATAAAGCAAGCGGTCTCTCAAATATTGATCATCGTCACTTACTGGTTTATCTTCATTAAATACGTTACAAACATCTTTCACTATAACATGGTCTGGCATATAAACCAGCCGGGTATTCTTGGCGCCATAATTTCGAAGTTGTGCAACGGGATAAGTTCCCCCTACTCCCGAAGAGACTCCAACAATCATAGCAGGCTTATGTGCCAACTCATCTTTACTGGCGAGTAAAAATATATTCATTAGTGCTGGAGGGACCATCCCATTCCATTCAGGCGCAATAATCACGATGCCAAGACACTGCTTTAACTTGTCGGAGGCAGCAGTCCACTCAGCTGAAGGAGGTTCGTCACCCCAAAAATCTTCACTCCAATTTGGAATGTTCGCAGTCGCCAAGTCAATTATTTCAGCGTCTTTTCCTTTATCAGCTTCCTGTAAAGACTTAATCACTTGCTGAGCTACCTTTGCTGACTCACTATTCGCACGTGTACTGCCGCTTATCACTACATACTTACTCATACCCGATCCTCCTATCATTCAAATTCCAGACAAACTTAATACTTAGAAATGCCATTTTAGACCGCAGATATTTATACTCAAGCCTTTTTGTCTACTAATTATTCTTCGTACCAGGATAACTGTGATAAAATCAGTATCCTACTGTAGAAAATGTAAAATATTCAAATGTCCCTAAAATCAAAGAAAACCTCTAACGCCCACACTAATACCTGGACAGGAAATCGAATTTTTAATTTATTTCTCAATACCGCACTGGTTGTTATGCTAGCCTGGTATGGATATAAATATCATGGATTACTGTACCCCTCTACGCGCGTCGCAGAAGAAAGCAAAGCAAAAGTAATCATGTATTCAACAAAGTGGTGTCCGTTTTGTATTGAGGCACGCGCTATGTTTGCAAAAAAAGGAATCCCCTATTTTGATTACGATATCGATAAGTCAACGGATGGTCGTGATCAGTTTATTAACCTTGGTGGTCGAGGTGTACCTCTTTTTATCATAAAAAAAGACGTCATACACGGACTTCAAAAAAAACGTATCAACCGTTTATTAATTGGTAAATGAACGATTAGTGGTTAACCATAGAAAAACATTTTCAAAGCACTCATATATACTATATCGCACAGCATCATCAACCCAGATTCCAACCACGTCGCACACCATAAATTTGTACCATAATTTTGAACTGGTTTCACATTTAGCAGTCCTAAAATATGGTATACCTTATACATGGACATTCATTAGAAATGAGCTGATTACCTGGTTTCTTGAATACTTTAAGCAAAGTAATCTCCCTATCTGCCGATACATAAAAAAGGTAGGATTTTCTCATAAGCTATAATGCGAAGTTTGGCCTAATCGTTACTTATTCCTTTACTATTTTTTTATTATTGGTATTACATGATTAAAGCGAACTCAAAGTTTACACTACGAACATTACTATTTGTTTCTTTTATCTTTATTTCCACAATTCCAGTCGTTATATTATCTTTTTGGATATACGACAGCGCACTAAAAAAAGAGTATGAAGCTGTTAATGAAAAACATCTTATTATTGCAAAAAACCTAACTAACTCATTGTCGCGCTATATAGTCGACTTAAAGGCCGGGCTACGCATAATTTCAGAATCACCAAACAGAAAACCCCCTTCTAAACCATTGAAAGAATTTTTCCATAAATTGCATGTAAAACAAATCTGGTTTATTAATAACGACTTGCGTTCAAAAGCCTGGTTATACACTGAACCTCTAGCGAAGACTCGTATACCTGACTACCTCAGAAATTATTTGAAAAATTACAAAGATCTCGTCAATATCGCTAATAGAAAATCGCATGTAAGTGGAATTTTAGGGAACAAAGTGAGCGCCAACGAATTCGTTATTATTAGACGAGTGAGTAGTAATAGCTTAATAGTCGCGAACATTGGTACTGACTATATTCTCAAAACTCAAAGAGCAATTTCGTTTGGAAAACGCGGGCACGCTGCTATTGTGGACCGCTCAGGCAAGGTTCTTGCGCATCCTTTACAGTCATGGATTACCTCTATGCGCGACATGAGTTTTTTACCTCCCGTGAAGAAAATGCAACGCGGGATTACCGGAGTCACTACTTTTTATACCCCCGCGATGAAAGCGAATATGGTGGCGGGTCACACGACAGTAAAAGAAACAGGCTGGGGAGTCATGATTCCACAACCGGTTCTAGAGTTAGAATTACGTGCTGACTATGTCAAAACTGTCGCCTCACTCATTGCATTTATGGGAATACTGATTGCTGGCACTATTAGTTGGTGGATCGCAAACTACATTACCTCACCTCTATCAGCGTTAGTTGACTTTAGTAAAAACCTCGCTGAAGGTACTATTGAAGAGTTCAGTATTAAAGATCAGAGATTAAGACCACGTGAAATTTCTGTGCTCATTAATGCATTTAAATCAATGGCGATAAAATTAAGAGAAAAGTCCTCAGCATTGGAAGCAACAACATTTCGATTAAAAGATGCTCAGCAAATCGCAAAACTCGGAAATTGGGAATTAGATCCGGTGAGCAATCGTATGTGGTGGTCGAGTGAACTCTATAAAATGCTTGGCATTGTCCGTGATAAAAACAATCACCCAACATTCAATGACTTTATTTCAATGATCAGTGCAAGTGATCGCAGTCGCTTTATTGACTGCATTCATTCGATAGAACCTTATAATGAAAACAGT
>VAOX01003900.1_pt1 | contig 22837 bp, 27 predicted proteins | sample 3393891 | NCBI WGS metagenome assembly VAOX01 (sample SAMN08290429, study PRJNA428436) | hydrothermal vent metagenome | isolation source: Deep-sea hydrothermal vent chimney | place: Indian Ocean: Southwest Indian Ridge | depth 2822 m m | reverse complement strand
TTATTTCCACCAAAAGCTAAATAATCACTTGCACTATTTATTGCAAATCCATTAAGTGTTGTAATTCCATTACCAGAAACCTTAAACCTACTACCACCAACAAGAGTATATGCGACACTCGAGTTAGCACCTGTCCATGCTCCTGTTGTTAGTGAAGTATCAGAAGCTATTGCAGATATTGTCTGTGTTTCTGCGTTTACTGTGATTGTATCCCCTACCTTGAAAGTATTTGTAAATTGTGTTCCTATACCAGTTACTGTTGTTCCTGTCGCTGTTGTTGATACTGTACCAGTTCCTGTTGTAGGTTGAGATACTTCAAAATTACCTGTTGGAGTTCCTCCTATTCCAAGTCTATTATTTACATTATCCCATACAGTTGTTGCCATTCCACCAAAAGCTCCTGCATTATTGTACTGTAGTTCTGTTGTAGCACCTCCTGGAGTTCCACCAGTACTTGGAACTTTCCACGCCAATCCTGTTGCGGTTGTTGAGTCAACTTCTAGCACTTCACCGTTTGCTCCCACAGGTAGTCGTGTGCTTACTGTAGAGAAAGTATATAAATCACCTTTTGTAGTTAGTGGTGATGGAATTGAAGTGATTGAAACGAGTAGTCTTCCAGTAATAGGGTCTGCAATAAATGGAGTTACGGTGTTAGAACCGTCATCAAGTACTGCACCTGAAACTGCTGTATCATTGTCATCTCTTGGAAGTGCACCGTTTGAAATTATCATAGCTATATTATAACATTATTAGTAATTATGCACTTATCCACATAGTGCCATTGAAAAAGACTGGGACTGTTACAGCACCACCTCCGACAAGTGCTCCAAGGTATGTAGGAGTAGTGGCGTCTGTAACGTATGCTCTCTTTCCTATCACTCCTGTTGGAAGTGTTGCGACTGTGTAACCGACAAGTGTAGAACTCACAAGAAGTCTATGCGTTATAGGGTCGGCATAAAGAGGTACTATTGTAATTTTATCAACACTTGATACTGCCGTGAGTGCTGGTCTGCTATTCTGGTCTATTTGTGCGTTTGCCATATTTAATTTGAGTTAATGAGTAATTCACCGTTTATGGTAGTGTATAATTCTACAAGTCCAAGTGTACTTTCTGCCAGAAGAACACTGACACCACTTTCGTCTATTAAGGCATTCCCTTGGTTGTTGCCTAAATCACTCCCAGTGGTGTTATCGTCTACGAGGAGTACATCGTTTGCGTATATGCGTTGTATGGTCTTTCCGTCAGCGTTTGATACCGCTATTATTGCTGGACGTCCGTTGTTATCTTTTAGAGCATTCATAGGCGTGCTTGCATTCTGTCAATGGTAGTGTATGGTTGGTCTATGCTAACATTTATATTTATTGCATTCGCCATATTCATAATTATTCTTATGTCCACTAGAAGTATATGGAAGAGCATAAAGTACACGTTCTGGACTTGTGTGTATTTACTCCCTGTTTTGTTTGTTGTCTTGGTCATATATGTTTTAAGTTTACACTAATCTAGTGAGTTAAGTAGTTAGATATATTACTCGTTTGGCTGGAGTTTAGAAGACCAGCACCAGTTGCTCCGTATCTAAGTCCAGTGCCAAGCCCAGCACTTAATTTACCTATTGGCTTTGCAAATCTTCCAAGAAGACCAGCTCCTTTTTTTACAGCTCCGTACTTCATTCTCTGAATTGCTAGCATTGTAGCTGGGTCATTAAGAAACTTGGAAGCTTCATTTCCTAGATAATCACCAGTTATACCACCTAGCAATCCACCTGTATGAGTCCCTATAACAGCTCCTGCGAGTCCTGTAGCGATGTTTCCTACTCTTCCACCTCTTATTAGATTTACTCCATTTAAGTCACTTAATCTTTTAATAGAGTCTATTAAATCGCTACGTTGTGAGTTTATCTCTTTAAGTCCAACTCCTACATCTGATTTTGATACAGCTTTCTCTTCTGCATTTTTTAGTTCTTTCCCAATAACATAGAATACATTATTATTTAATTTCTCTGCAGAAGAAGGTAGTTTTGCTTTGAATGTTTCATTCCAGAAAGCTTGTTTTATTTTGTCAGAGGTTTCAGGATTTACAACTGAGCCGTAGCGATTTATCTCTGCTTGCATTTCTTTGTTGACATTATTTATAGACTTATCAATTTGACTTGATGTCATTCTTGATTGCTTTATTTTTTCTACAGCGTTCTTGAGTACATCTGATAGACTCACACTCTTTATATCCCCTTGAGGGTTCTGTAACATTTGCGTTACTTTTTCATTAAGAGGTGCAAGTTTATCTCTCAAGATTGTCAGTGCTGTGTCTGCATTCAATGTACCGTCTGCATTTCTTGAAAGTGGTGCTTGATTTTCTACCAATACCTGTGCAAGGTCTTTTCCTGTACGATTTTCAAAGCGTCTATTTGTAACATTTAGGTTCAATATCTTCTCGTACGTATTTTTGAGTCCTCCTATAGCTTTGTTTGTTTCCGCGCCTGTAAGTCCGTTACCTAGTTTTTGCAACCCTCTGCCTACGACATCTGATAGTCCTGCAGTAGTAGCCCCTATACCTGCTCCAAAAACACCTTCACCTGCTACTGATAATGCTCCTTTACCTTGCGACATGGCTTGTCCAGCTCCCTGCAATGCTCCCATTCCAGCAGTCGCACCTAATCTTGCTAGAAGTCCACTTTCACCTAACCCTGGAACGAAGTAGCTACCTACCTGTGCAAGGTCGCCTGCTTTCTTTTCCAAATTAAGTGGGGAGATTTGTCCAGCAGGTTCAACATTTGGTATTCCTTGTGCAAATGGGTCTGGTTTACCCAATGATTTTGCAAGTAGTTGAGTTGGAATAGAAGCTACCCCTATAAAAGGTTTCTCAAGATTTGTGAGAGCACCGTATGCACCTTTACCGATATTATCCAGTGTATTTAAGAAACCACTAGGTTTTTGAGACATTTGTATTTGCGTAGGTTGTACAGATTTAGGAACTACGGCTTTTGGTAGGTTATATATTCCTTGTGTATTATTCTGTGGAGTACTGGACATAACAGATTTAGGTAGATTATGCACACCTTGTCCTGTTAGTTGCTGACCATACTTTTGTACACCTCTTACATATTCTGGTGTGTTTCCCACTGCTTGTTGAGTTCCGGGTTTCCACGAGTTAGGCGAACCTTCTCCAGCATTCCACATTGAAGCTACTTGCGCAGGAGTATATCCTTTTTGTAGCCAATTACTTACTTTTGTATAGGCTACTTTATTTTGGTTCTCTGGTGTCATTGGAGCATTTGGGTCTCCTAGCACTTGACCTGCATATTTATTCCATGTATTTGGCATAAATTGGTATCTCCCACCTGCTTGAGTAGCGTTCGGCACATCTCCGCTGTGTGCTGTATATGGTAGATATTTTCCACCACCCTCTTGTAGAGCTATTGCCTTTGTAAGTGTCTGCGCTCGTTGGTTTAACATATTCTATTGTCCAAAGAAATTGGAATTAGAGAAGTCAGCTGATGTACTGGTTTGTGTACCTTGTGTTCCAGTAGAACCCTGTAGCTGTCCATACGCTGTATTAGCTGTATTCTTTAAGTTATTGAGTCTAAGATTTCCCTCATTTATTGCTTGTTTATAGACAGCCTGCAATGTAGCAAGTGGCATAGTCCCATTTGCTATTGCAGTTCCCCATTTTGTTATTTGGGTTGGTATTGCTCCTGAACTATTAGCATAAATTGACGATAGTGCCGATTGGAAGTTAGCCATGTTGCTATTAAACGCAGCTTGAGAAGGAGATGATAATTCGTTTCTTAAGTCTGCGATAGTTGAGTTGAGTGCCTGAACAGTCAATGGATTAATTGCTCCTCCTTTTTCTGTGTTGAGAGTTAACTTACCAAGACTTTCAATGTTGTTAAGTGAATTATTTAGTGTATATGCCTTATCAGCGTTAGCTCCATATATCTTTGAAAGAGTATTAGCCTGAGCAGTGTTCTGTGTATTCACTATACTCTGTGTAGCGTTAGCTTGCGCTTCTAGTTGTGTTACATTTCCACCCTTATCTGTTATTGCAGTTTGTAGAAGCCCTGGACCTATACTACCAGCGTATCCCATAGCTGATTGAGCGTCTTTGAAAGGTATCGTTCCGTTGATTACATCTTCCGCCAATGTCTGCGCGTCTTGTGAGGGATTATATGTGAGAGTTGGTGAGTTCGTACCAGTGCTTGCTCCAGTTCCAGCGGTATCAAACTTTCCTGTCAAAGGATTGAATACGAATGGGAATGCTCCTGTTGGTTTCGCCGCTCCGATTGAAGTTCCGTAGAGAGAAGCTAGCGGTGCTTCGTATCCTGATAGTTTAGCTTCTTGCTGTCCGATATTTGCAAGTGTACTCTGTTTGATTTGTTCTAGTTGTGCAAGTCTACCAGCTTCATCTGACGCCGTTCCTTGATATTGTCCTGTTATATTTGCTTGTTGCTCTCCTATTCTTTTAGCTACGTCCTGTGCCTGTGTAGTTAATCCTTGCTGTTGATTGTAGTATCCCCTCGCTTGATTAAGTGCGTTCGTTACCAGTCCACTCATATTTGTCGGTGAGGATGCTGTTACTGGTGCAGTTTGTGTAGGTGCTGTTTGTGTAGGTGCTGGTGTAGTTTGTGTAGGTGCAGTTATAGGTGTAGGCGTTCCTAGATTTCTCGGTTGTATGAGTCCAGTAGTTGGAGGTGTGTAGAGTTTCGGAGAAGATGTATAGGGTTTCGGAGCTGTATAAGAGCCATCAAGACTTGATATGGTTCTCGGTCCGTATCTTCCTACGCCCCCTCCGGAAGTGTCTACGTTGTCTTGCTGTTGAAGTCTTGATACTGCACTTGCAGTTCGTGGTCCGTATATACCGGGACCTGTGTTCATCTCATCTTGCGTCATCAATCCTTTAGAAACTAGATAATCCTGTAACTGTCTGACACTTGAACCTGTATCCCCCCGCTGTAGTTGTGTGGTTGGTTCTACAACCTTCGGAGAGAAAGATGTTGGATTTTGTGAACGGAATACTGTTGAATTGAATGAAGATGGTTTTGCTCTCTGTGGTGTCGTTTCCGAAATGTTTGTACTGGATATATTCTTCGGAATGCCGAAGTTTGGAACCAGCCCTCTGTATGTTGTTGTTGTAAGTGCCATAATCAGTTTCCTTTATAAGGGAATAAGTTAGGGTTAATAAATGTTGGTTGACCTCCGAGGTCTACGTTGACACTCTTCGTGCCAGCGTAATTATCAAGTTCGGCTTTCTTTTCTATGAATAGCATTTCATTTTGTTTAAAAGCTTCTCCGTCTTTCACGATTGTTGAAAAATAAGTCATCAAAGATTTATATACCAGCATATCGTGGAAGTCTTCTTGCAGTAGTGGGATTTGTCCGATTGTATAAGTGCTAGCTGTCGTAATATCTGGTGCGTCTAATACTCCTTGTCGCAGAATTAAATGTGTGTCATCTATAAACCTCTCAATCCTGTACCACATACCGTCCCCATACGGAGTATCTACTTTAAGAGCGAGATACTGGTCAGATATATCTGTATTTGCAGGATATTTACCCCCTACAAGCCACGAGGTTGCCGTTCCTACCACGCTAGTACTACCTTTGGTCATTGTAGTAATGTTGCCTGTAGAGTAGTCCTCATAGGTCATATCTCTTACACGAGATTTATAGTTGAATGTGAGTAGATTTCCAGTAGTTGACGGTATCGGCCATATTCCCACCTGATTGTCATAGATGAAATAGTAGTTTGGAATATCTGCCTCGTATGGAATGAAGTTTATCAAGTCCCACTCTGCTCGTGTTGAGATTGGAGCAGGCACAAACTTAAGTTGTCCGATAGTAATTGTTGCGTCTGTTATCTTTGAAACATTTGGCGGTATCGTATAGAATTGACCACCATTTGTTGTTATAGAAGTTGTTGCTGAGGATTTAAGACCTGCACTCCACGAAATGTTTGCCGAGTTTGGAGAGAATAGTATTTCTCGCATATCGCTGTTAGAGAAGTTTACTGTTTGAGATACTGAACCAAATGCCCATGGTACTGTGAGTGTCGCACTGGTATCACCTGCAGACGGAGCAACGGTGAGTGTAAGTTTCTGTGTTCCAACGGTTGTTGTAGCAAATGTCTTTTCATTATCAAAGTACTTCTGTAGAAGATAGCGATGACTTATATTTATCAGCTCACCTCCAAGTGATACATTTTCTGCAGATTTGTTCTGTGATAGGTTTGTGTAGAAGTTTTTTAATTGCGTGTATGTTTTCATATTATTGTATATTTAAGATAAACGTAAATCCTGTATTTGATTGAGTGAATACTCCTGCATTATGTGTATAAGAATAAAAACTAAATATGTTTGTAGCAACTAGATAAAGTTGATAAGCGTAGTTACCAGTAAAGTAAGGGGTAAGAGATACATCATAATCAGCAGTTCCAAGGTTGTGAGTAATTGTTGTATTCCCTACAGCATTTATTAAACCAGTCCAGCCAGCTGGTAACGTAAACACTCCAAACCTTGACATATGTCCACTATAAGTACGAACAGCCGCAGGGGGGTTTGCAATATCTGAATACGCAATAACAGGCGAGTCAATTCCAGTATGCCTGTGGAATGGTACACGCATTTCATTTTGTGGGATTATGTTTGGTTGTGGTTTGTTTGTTTTCATCGTATATATATTTCCTGAAGCCTGCAATAGCTTGGATTTACTTTCGTAGAAGTAAGTATAATTTGCAATTGAATGAGTTGTGCTTTTTGGAAGTTCACTCCTTGTATTATACCAGATACCGTGTTGTTTTCCGTTGAAACAGTGCCTGCAGAAACGAAAGGTTGCTCCAAGTCTGTTCGGTAGTTTATCGCTACACTCTCTCCTTGAGTAAGTGCAGAGGCGAGTTTGTATTCTATTTGGCTGAATGTCTTTTTATCCAAGAATGTTCCCACTGGAATAGCGTCAGTTTCTATAATCGCTTCACCATTTGAATAAGGTTCTGATGATGAGAAGTCAGCCGATTGTATAGGAGCAATGACTGTCCACACTACTGTTCCGTCTAATATGGTTTGACCAACATTAGATGATGACGCTGTTATATCGGCAAGTCCTGTAGTACCAGCAGTCATGCATTCGTACGAGTAAGGTGTACTCCTAGCGATTGGCGTGCCTGTAATCTTATCCCCAATGGAATATGATGTTGTGGCTTTCCAATAGTTAGGCGGTGTCCAGAATGCTATGTATTGCGGACCGTCCTTGTGTTGTGCTTTCACTTCCAATCCTGAAAATAGTAGCGTTGCAAGTTGCTCGTATCCAAAAGATGAGCTGACATTTTCCAATCTTAATGCCAACCCTGAGTCTTGGTTTATAAAGTAACTGAATGTAGGAACAAATGACCACACACCACCGATGTTCCCTTTATGTGTAGGTGAATGGTCTGTGATTGAGAAGAATAATCTTCCTCGTAGATACATAGCGTCTCCCCAAATATAGTATGGGTCTTGTACATAGTTTTTACTCCCTGCTATGTAATCTGGAACTGTTCCAATAGGAGAAACCACCGTTCCGTTTGTGATATAGATATTTCCCTTTGAACCTGAGAATATGAAAATATAGTTGTTCGCCTGAATTAACTTTGCTGTATGAGCTTCTGGTATCCACATAACACTTAGTGGCTTCGCAGACTTAGATGCTTCCACATCAGGATACACATATAGATTGTTAGCCGTTCCCCCTACTACAAGCGAGATAGAACCACCACTCGGTATTTGTGAGAGAGCTGTGGCAGTTTCCCACGGAGGGAGTATGTATTGAGAACCAGTGAAAAAGAAAGTAGTTGTATTAGAGGGGTCAAATGTCTGACCTGCTATTTCATAGAATACTCCGATATTTGAACCATTTGTGAAGTAGACAACATTATCTGCACCAAATATAGATGAATGAGGTATGATTGAAGCACCAAGTCCTTGCCACACAGTCATGTCCGCCCCTGTTACGGAGGGATAAGTCCCTAATCTAGAATAGAGTACCTGACTATTAGTAAATACAATTAGGTATTGTCCCATTATAGTTATAGAGCCGTTATATATATTGCTCAGAGAACTAGCTTGTACACCCATAGTTGCTCCATGCGGTGTTATCGCAACCCAGTTCATATCCGTCTGCAATACAGGAGGCTCGCCTACCGTGGAAGTTCCGCCTCTCCAAATCACTCCGTTGTAGTCAAGAACAAAGTACAAATATGAGTCTGAATTCCAAGCTACCCAGTCTATAGCTGTTCCCATTGTGAGAGTTTCAAATGTAAGTGTACCAATTGTTGTAATGACTACCGAAGTAGTGCCGAGGTCTGTGTATAGGTTATATACCCCAACGGTTGTTTCTACTACATAGTAATAGTTTCCAACGGTAAGTCCTGCTAGTCCTGTAAGTGCAGTGACTTTAATCCAAGTGCCAGTCTTAAGTGATGTTGCAGATGTAAACTCCTGCGGAGCTGTTATGGAAGTAGCCGTTATCGTTCCAGTAATGAATTGCGGAGATACCTGTACTCGTGAGTAATTGACAGACGCCTCACCTTTTATCGTAGTGATGTTTACATTTTTAAGGTCGCCAATTCCCTCGTGTGGAGAGGGAGCTATACCTTTTGCAAAGTCTGCTATTGTTATCTGGTTTTTGTCGTACTTATACATAAGTTATATCTACCATTATTGCTCCGAAGTCATCTATGAGAACAGGAACTATCTTGCCAGTTCCTTGCTCCACCATTGCACATGGTCTTTGCCCATTATCATCACGCAGGAGTTTAGAGTTGTGATTTGTATGCGGTTGTATTATTACATCAGCGAGTAGTATTCCAGTAATAGGGTCTGCACGCACAGGAACGATAGTCACACCGTCTATAGACGATATAGCTTGTATCACTGGTGTTGCGTTGTCATCTCTTATCATTGTATGCGTTTCTTAATATAGCTTGTTGCGATTGGATATGCTTTTGAATATCTAGTAGCTCTTGCTTTTTTAGTAATAGGTGGGCGTATTCTATTTTCACATCTCTTTCTCTTCCTGCAACATCTCTCTCTCTGTTTCTGATTTCTATGCTTTTTGACTTCTCATGTTTCTTTGAGATAATGTTGAGCTTTTCAGCCTCGTTTCTTAAGGACACCGCTTCTGTATGTTTTGTCTTTATGTCTTTTAGGAGAGTTTCAACATTTGATTTATCAGTATTGAGTTTCGCCTGTTCTGTTGTAAGACTTTTCGCATTAGATTTGTATTCCTTTTCAAGTGAATACATTGCTCTTTCCCTTTTGAGGATATTGAGAGTATCTTCCGCTATGCTTTTCTGTTCTTTTTTTATCATCTCCCACGCTTTAGTAAGGTAAACAGGTTGCATAAGAGCTTTCCGTTCTTCTTCAAGCCTCTTGTTTTGCTCCTTGAGTTGCGCAGACTTTTCAACCTCAATACTCACAGCGTTTGATATTGCCACCATTGAAACATCCCTCCATTCGTTGAGATTTTTCTGTTCCGTAAGCCGTATCTCTCGCAGAGTAGTTATCTTATCTATGAGCAACTGACCCTCCTCTACCTCTTTTTTCCGTTCAAGAGATTTCGCTTGATGTATATCGTTTTTAGATAACAGGCGCATTTTTAGATAACAGGTGCATTGATTAGGTCGGTGTTCTCATCTACTACCTTTGATACTCTTTTCCCCTTTGCATCTCTGGACATGATTGCCTCTACATCACTTGATTTATCTTTTCCTTTTATATCAGTGATTGGTAGTGGTTCAAGACATCGTGCAATGAATGCTTGCAAGTCTGCGTCTGTATAACTTCCGGGGATTTGCCCTGCCTGTCCTTCAGCTCGTGTGACATCAATCTTCTTGATTTCTTTTGAGCCGTAGAATACGAGTGTTGCAAGTTTCTTAGCAAACATCTTGCGTATCGTCTGTAGTTGTTCAAGCGATACATTAGGAATAAGACCTGTGAGAGATACTGTCGTCTTTGCTGGGAATGTATATTCTACACTGTCCCATGAGGCGACAAAATCTGTCGCGGTGTAATTTGTGAACGGGAACAATTTCTCATTTACTCTCACTACTGCGTCTAATGTTGTTGTCATATATTTCAACTTTTTCAAGTGTTAAGCCGTTTCAGGCATGATAATCGGGTAAATTAACTTCCCCGTGCTTGCCCTCAATTATTTTAAAACAATTTGAGAGCAAAGCGGAGAAACTATAGCTGTACTATAACTGTACGGTTATAAGTCCTGCTGTTGCAGTAACACCTACTTGTGTAGATACACCGACACGATTGCCAGTAGTAGCACCACTCGTTGTGTTCACTGCGTATGTTTCAACAGCACCTGCGGTGACTGTAGAAGCCATAACATCAAGCCCTACGGCTGTACCACCCTCGTTGAGGCATGATACTGCTCCTTTAGTCTGTACAAGTCCGTATGAGGCTTGTGAGGCTGTAGAAGCACCGATGTCGTAAAGAGTAACTCCAATAACTGAGCCAGTGGCTACGATTGGGTTAATGATTACTCCATTAGCGTCTTTGGTTGCACCTTTATCTGAACCGAATGGGTTCAAGATAAGGTTTACCTTTGAGGTTACAGTAAGAGCTATAACAGGAGCGTCTTCAAATGTTATAACGACTGAAGCACCTGCGAGAGCTGATTTGTGTGAGGCGATTTTAAGCGTCTGACCAATTCCTGCCCCCGCACTCACTACTGCAAATCCTCCTGCGTACTCGTTGGAAGAAACAGATGTTGCACCAAGTGTGATACTTGCTTGCGCTGGCTGGTTACCATTTGCACTGTAAGGAGTAAACGCTGTAACTGCTAGTGTTTGGTGGTTCGCTACGATAGCTGGACCCTGAACTAGAGTTCCTGCGGTGATTGCCGTACCTGCATTTTGTACAAGTACAACTTCACGACCGTCTGACAAGTCAAAGCGTTGTCCTACATATGTACCGTTCTGCTCATCATTTGAAGTGTTAAACAACGCAATGGGAGCTACAGTACCTTTCTGTGTAATTCTGCTCATAGATAGATAGAGATTAGGTTAATAATTAGGCACTTGTGATGCCTGTAAGCACTCCCTGACGGAATGGTGCTTCACAGATGAGCTGACCTCCGAATATCATGAAGCCGTTTATCGCAGCCTGATTATATCCGTGAATGAAGTTAGTCCATGTGAAAGCTGAAGGCACAGAGTATCCTGATTTCCCATACACTGTTCCGACAATATCATCTCCGTCTGGCGAGACCGACTTACCTTGCCAGAACTTCAAAGAATGGAACTTGAGGAAGTCCGTATTGAGCTGATAGAAGTTTCCAGTCTTTACTTTCTTATCTCGGTAGATTTCCATCCCACCCCAACGCTGAACATTGTAACCAGTACCAGCTTCCATATTTCGGTAGTCAGTATAGTTATTGCGTTGGAAAGGATTTTGAAGTTTCTCAAAGTTAGCCCATGTACCGTAGTCCGTGATGAGCATATCTGGTGAGATAGGTCCGTCGGAGATTGAGTTATTGAGCTGACGTATTTTAAGAAGCGTCATTACACCACCTGAAGGTGTTACTGTAGCGTTCAATCCCGAGTATGTTGCTCGTGAAAGACCACCATAGTTTGCAAGCGTAGAACCGTCATCTACGATACCTGCAAGCCCCATAGGTGCTTTGCCACCGTCGCCAGTACCATCTCCTTGAAGATAGTTACCAACGTCATCGGCAGCGGTTTGGGAACGTGACTCCATCATCGTGTCAATAAGTTTGAGAGTCTGGAGCGCACCGTTTCCTTCTGCTTGGTTGATTGAGAGTTCAGTTCCAGAGAGCGCAACATTAGTCGCCACGAATGACGGATAAAATGTCATGTTCACTGTTACTGGCTCTTGAGTAATAGGCAACACATCAAAGCCGTTGAAGGCAATTGACGGTACACCTTTCTTGTACTGAATAGGTATATTCATCTGCGAACCTCTGTACTGGCGTGGATTTTTCAAAATCTTTGCGAAGAACAGGTTATCACGAAGAACTAGGTTCACCCAACGTGGGGCGAGGTACTGGTTTGTCGTGGTAGTTACATTTACTGTTGGAGGCATAGTAATAATTTAGTTAATTTATAAGTTAAATGTTAATTCCGATTGAACGAAGGTAATCTCTCTGAGAGTCTACTTTAGAGTCTGTTGAGTCCGCATTACCTGCTTTGTCCATTCCTTTAGAAGAAAGTTCTTTCTGGCGAGCAGAAGTTTCAGGAGATTTGGCAGGTACTTTTTTAAGATTGTAGTATTCCCACGCGGCGTCTGTATCTGCAAACTGTGTGATGTTTCCGTTATCGTCTTTCGGCGATAGTGCCTGTAGAGCTTCCAAGAACCCTGTACGTGCTTTTTTAGCGGCTGGTGAGTTAGAAGTGAGGTCTACTTTTAGGTCTTCTTCCAATGACTCTAGTTGTACGTCAATGTAGTCTTCCTGTTTTTTCACTTCTTTCTTATCCTGTTCACGCTCTTCACGAATTGAGGTCATTATACTCTCCTTGGCTTTCTTGATTTCATCATTGAGTATTTGCTGGTGCAGAAGTGCGGCTTCTTTTCCACCTTCTTCTGTTCCATACATGCGTGATAGTCTTTCATCTACCTTAGTATCGTCTTCTTTATACCGAATAGCTTTCATTTCAGCCTCTAGTGCAATACGAGCTTCTCGTTCATCTTTCAGTTGGCTTTCAAGTCTGCGATGATGACGATTTGGTTTACCAGCTTCGTTAGTTCCTTTGTCTGTTCCTTCCTCGTCAGCTACGGTATCTTTAGCTTCCTTTGTGTCTTCTTTGCCTACCTCTTTCCCAAGAATGTCAGCAAATAAGTCTTCTTCTTTCTCGTCTTTGAACATTTTTTCTATTTCTTTTTCCATAGTTTTGCGCCCTTTTCAGGGATTAGTTTATAATTCAAGCTTGTTCAGGCGGACTGCTTTACAAACGCCACTCCCTTATTTCGGTATAGGGGGTAATTGCACCTGACTTAATGCGGAACTAGCATTCTCTCCACCGAGTGTGGGAGGTTGCGCTCCTTGCTGTGGTTGGACTTGAGCCTGAGGCTGACTTTGCTGACCCTGAGGTTGCCCCTGAGGCTGGCCCTGTTGTCCCTGTTGCATTTGCTGTACAAGTTCTGGGAAGTTCATTTCTATATATTTCTGGGGGTCTACAAGCCATAGAACAGTACTCTCGGCTGTCTTTTGTACATCAGGTATGTTGAGTATCGTAAGTAAAGTCTTTGGGTCTAGCGCCTTTGCTTCCCATAGGCTGATAGCTTGGTTCATCTTAGTGAGTTCATCTTTTGGTTGCATTGAGTTAGGAGCAACGGAGATAGTAAACTTCCTATCCAAATTGGTACTCGTTATCATTGAGTATTCAACAGCCTGTGCTTTCCCTATGATAGAAGCCTCGTGCTGTTCATCGTAAAATACATAGTAGAGTTGTGTCCACCAGTTAAATACGTTATCGGCTACTTGCTCTATTGCGTCCCCAATTCCACCACCGATACGTGAGTTATCATATTGCTGATTAAGTATCTGTCCACGTGCTGTGATGTCTGTATTTTGCTTTGTCGGTGTAAGCCCTTCTGTGCCGAATATAGTGCGTAGGTGCTGTATGTTATTGTTTAGCTCTTCAAACGCCGCAGGAGGGAAGCTAGGAGCATCAAAGCGCATGATAGCTTCGTTCATTGGTTTGCCAGCTGGAACTATTATTGGATGTCCTTTCTCCATAGCAGTAGAAGCTTGCTTTGCTGTTTGCTGTGTGAAGTTCTCTTCTGAGTATGCTATTGAGTTATTTGCTCTTGATAGATTTGCGTCAATTTGCTCTGTCCTGCGAGTAATTAGGTTCTGATTTGGTATATTCTGTTCTATAAGTCCAGTGATGTCATGTGGTTGTTGTCCGAGAGAAAATACAGAAAGGAATGTGTATGGTTTCTTTGGTCGTGCAAAATGGTTTCTCCCTTCCTCAAGTATATTGTCTATTCCGTCTTGCTTTGGATAGTTAAAGTTTGGGTTCTTGTACTTATCAAGCACTTTTTTCTTGTATGTAAAGAAGCAATAATCATCAGTCCACCATTCTATATAGGTTACTTTCGTTCCCATTCTATTCTCCACCTGTTCTTTTATGAAGTCTTTATGTGTAGGGAAGCGTGCAATTAGTTCCGAAGCTTGACATGTAATTCTCTCGCCGATTGGTGTGTCTATATCTCCGTACACATCTACATAACCCTCTGGGTCAAATATAAAGTTCTTTGGATTGCGTACTTCGGTTCGTATTTCGTGTAGTTCATTATCCCACCCGTGTTTTAGTACACCAATAAAGTAGATTGACCAATGGCGTGTCATCATTGTTAGTTTTCTACGCAATACAAGAATATCTGCATGATAGGCGAGCATGGTCTGTATATCTTTGGAGGCTTTGTTTCCTGCAGGTGTATTATCGGAGTACACAACAGGAGTTGGGTTTTGAGATAGAGCTACTGGCAAGAATGTTTCTTCTGCCTCAAATAGAATGTTAGAAGCTATCGGTGTGGTCGCTACCACTCCAGTTCCTTCCTTTTGTCTTCCAGAGTAGAATTTCTTGTTGAGTTCCTGTCTTTTATTTATTGAACTTTCGTACTCATTATATCGTGATACCCATTGACTTGAGAGATTAAGAAGCTCATCATCTGACATATCTAGTTTGAACTCATCTTCCGATACTTGTTGCTCTTGTGCAGGAGATTGGTCTATCTTATTGACACCAGATGACACTAGCGAGTCAACGGCTGATACATTTAATTGGATTGGGTCTATTTCTGCCATATATATAAAAAGACGGCTCTCCGCAGAGAACCGCCATGTCGTTTGGTTAGGTTATTTATTGCACTGATATAATTATACTACATCTGTCGTATACAAGTCAATTACTTTAATGTGGAAAACGTATGTATATGAACCTTAACTGGTTTCCCCTCTCCATTGAAGTGAACTTCAAAGCTTCCGTTCTTCAATTCAAATACGTCCGCCTCCATAAGGACACGAAATAATCTTGCTTGCGAGTTTGACATTTCTATCATCATAAGTTTCCGTATATCATCATAAGTTTCCGTCTAAGAATACACGTGAGCGTGCTAGTCCTTCAAATAAACTATCATCTACCACAGTCGCCATTTGTGTTGCGCGTGAGTCTAACCCTACGAGGCTATAAAGCAAGCTGTGAACAAAGTGGTCTGCACCGTTGCGTTCCCATACATATTCTACACCATACTTACTATCTTTATGCGTTCTATAAATGTTGTCAAAGTGTGATGCAAAGAGTTTCCATTCTTCTTGAGTTCCGTTCAATCGTATTCTTCCTGTATCTCTTAACTGCTCTACGATTAGTTGCAACATCTTGTTTCTATCTACGGTTACAATCCCATACTTCTCTCCCTTTCCCCATACTATAATCTCATCTGTCTTACGGTCTTTACGGTAGTAGCAGAGGAATACCCTCCCTTTGTACTTCTCTCGTAATATACGTATTCCGATTAAATCACCACCTTGGTCTGATACTATGATTGACTTATTCCACCGCTTTAATAAACCCTCCAACACATCGTAGTCTTTGCACGTTCCATAATGAAACACACCGTCCTTGTTTGCACATACGAAGTGTATTGGTAGTCCTGTATCTACGCCAATTACTATCGTTCCCTCCTGCGTGTTCACATTAGGTACTACGTTCTTCAGTACAGTAGCCGAAGATATTTTATCTTGTGAGGATACATAGGGAAGCCCAAGCACGTAGTTATAGAAATACTGTTCATCTTTCTTGGGGTCGTCATGGTACTCGGTGATAGTCTGTGCGCTTATCCATGGACACATTAACTGTGAGATGTGGTAGCCAGAGAACTCACCGTCCCCAGTCGCTATCCACTCTCCCATTTTTCTATCTTTGTTCGTAATCTCTGTACCGCATTCTCTACATATATATTTTCCATTCGCTACGTTGTCTTCCCATGTGAGTATCTGTCGTTCTTGGCACTCGTGGCAAGTTATAAACCATTCTTTCTTGTCGGACCGTTGCCAGTATATATCTATCCCATATCCAGAAATAGAAGGGTGAGAGAAATACCACCTCCACCCTCCCTCTTGTGCTTGAAGTCGTGTTTCGTATTGAACAATAATCTCTGACGAGCTTGCGTCCACTTCATCGTGCACATTCAATTGAGAAGAAACCATCATAGCTGACTTCTGACTGAACGTACCTCTGTAATATATTATGTTATCTCCGATAGTCTTCTGCTCTACTGTGTCGTGTTCTTTTACCCACTTTGAGAGTATAGGGTTTTGTGCTACAAGTCTGTTTATCTTTCCGCCTGCCATATCGTTTATGTCTGTCTGAGTCGGTAGGGTATATATAATATCTTTATGAAGTTTCTTTGCTACCCAGAATGTTTTTATAATTTGTCCCACAGTTGCACCTATCTGCGGTGGTTTCAATATAGCCTGCAGTGGAGATAGGTCATTGTATATCTTTCGCATAAAGCGGTGGTCATCAAACTCTATAGGCATTCCTGACTCATTCTTAATCGCATACTTCTCTACCCATAGAGTTGGGAGAAGTTCCGAAGCTTCAAGTACTTGGCTCAATGTGCTTTTCATGATGTTCTAGTTGGTGGTCTTCCGGTAGCTGGTCTTCTAGTATCTTTCCCTCAAGACTTTGGATTACTTCAAGTCTTTGTGCGAGGAGTATCATTGTATTGGTTGTTCCGATTTCTTTATCGTTTGATGTTAAGTCAAGTTTATCTCCGTACTTCTTTGGCATTATCTTTGAGAGATACCATTTTCGTGTATCTACTCGTAGACGTGAACGCATTGGACTTTCATCTTCGTCTTTTAAGTCTGCTATATCATTCAATTCATCAAACATATTTTCTGTTCTTACATTGATAGCCGTATTGTATTGGGTGGAAAAGATTTCATTTTTTAATACCCATTCGTGTATAGTTGACCTATTGGGCATTTTATTGTCTTCTGATATTTTACGTAAACTTTCCCCACCTGCAATCCTCTTGCATATCTTTAATGCAAGTTTATCTGTGTATATAGTAGGACGACCTATTATTTTAGTTTCTGTCATATCTTCATTACAGCCATAATCTTTTCTATGTCTTTGTTGCATTTACCACAGATAACTGATTTACTTGTCATACCTTGTTTGTACTCTCTCCTTTTGCAGAGTCTTATCTTATTGCATATTAGACATCGTTTAATCATGGTGATGTGTTGTAGTTTACGGTGATGTGTTGTAGTTTACTACGTGTTTCATCTCTGGCTTATCTAGTGTTATAACACTTCTTGTCGTAAGAATAGTACCTGCAACACTTATAGCTGAAATGATAGCGTTCTTTACCACCTTAGCTGGGTCTATTATATCATCTTCCCACATGTTTACGACCTTGTGTGTCTTTGCATTGTATCCCTCGTCTTTCTTTAGTGTTTTGATAATTTCCTTATCTCCTCCTGCGTTTTCAATGATTTGCTGTAATGGTATTGAAAGTACCTTGGACAGTATCTTTCCGCCAAGTGTATCGTTTGTAGTGAGCTGATACAGTGTAACTCCTCCTCCACATACTACGCCCTCATCTAGGGCTAGTTTTGAGGCGTTTATAGCGTCTATAGTCTTGAGTCGCTTGTATGATAGTTCTGCCTCTGAATTAGCTCCTATCTTCAAAATACCTACCTTTGTGTTGAGCCATGATATTCGTAGCTTCTGTGCATCATCATCGGACGTGTTGCCGGACGTGTTGTCGAACGCCTTGATGTATTCCGCAATATCCTTTGTTCCTAGTATTCTTGTTTCATCTTTCGTACTTATGAGCTTATCACACGTACCCAAGTCTTCCACTTCTATATTTTTGAATGTCTTTCCGTTTGCATAGTCTATCGGGGTTGCTCCAATTAACTGTGGGAGGTCTTCGTATATCCAATCTTTCCAAAGTGTAGGAGCTTTTATGATGTGAGTTTTGAAGTTTCCATTTAAGTGTGTGAGAGCTATTCTTGAAGCTACCGCCATGTCTATATCTTCGCAATAAAGTACCATTCCAGTTATGTTTTGAGCCACCAGTTTCTTCACTATTCCCTCAATCTGGTCTATGGTAGATATTTTCTCTTTTGAAATGAGTATCTTCGGGTTTTTGTATTCTGCCTTTCCTTGTGAAGTGCATGAGTATTCACCGAAATATCCTGTACGTATTCTTACACCGTCTACGATTTCATAAAATGTATTTGATAGATTTGAGTTATCCATCTCGATTATGCCGTCTTTACCTATTTTCTGATATATCTCTTGAATAAGATTTCCTATCTCTTCATCTTCACTTGATATAGTTGCTACTTTCCCAACACTCTCTACGGTGATTTCCTTTTTGATTTCATCAATTCCCTTTTCAATTTCAGGTATACATGCGTCCAAGGACTCTTTTATCTCCAGAGCATTATCTTTATACTTCAATCCTTCGTGGAGAATTGCCTGTGCAAGAACTGTTGCAGTTGTTGTTCCATCTCCGCTATATTTATGTGCTCTCCCTGCTATTTCTTTTATAATGTTAGCGCCGATGTTCTCTATAGGGTCTGATAGGATTATAGATTTAGCAATGGTTACACCGTCATTTGTTATTCGGTGGAATGGTGTAAGTCCTACTTCTATCACAGCATTTGAACCTCCTGCTCCGAGAGTTAGTTTGACAGCGTCTGCTACTTTGTCGCAACCTGCGATGAGTTTAAGTGTTGAGTTTAAGTGTATATTATCCATGTTAAAAGTGTGTTAAATGTCTGCCCCCGCTATTTTCTAAGAACTCTGTATATTGTGGGTACTCGTGATAAAATACCTTTCTATCTGGCTGTAGGCTTTCACGAATATGGTAAGATAGGTACTTTTTATCAGGTATATTTACTCTAAAGTATTGTACATCTTTACATTTTTCGCATACCTCTTTGACACACGTTCTGTATTCTTTACTAATCCGATAGTTATGTAACCAACTCCCTACGCAAAGACTGTTCTGGTAAAGAGCGTCATACATATCAGATTACCTTTCCCATAATAAAGCGAGGGTCATCAAGTACCGTCCAGTATTTCCTTCCTTGGTATTCTGGTGTTTCCTCCGCTCCATATGCTAAAAAGAAGAACGTGTCGCCTTCCTTTACGAAAGTAACACCTTCTCCGACTTTGATTACTTTCCCTGCCTCCATATTATCTCCTTCCGCAGAGAATACAGAGTCTTTGCGTACAGGTTCGAACAGTATTTTTTTTGGATATGGTGTAAATGTCATTTTTGTTTCTTTGTTTCTATTTCATCTGTTAAAACAGTATCAAGGTTTATTTCTGGCTTAAGTATTATCGCTGGATGTTTTGCTTTGGTACTGTCGTTTGTCTTGTTGTCGGTCTTGGTAAATTTCTTTACAATATCACCTGCTCTATTGTTTGTTGACCAATTTAGGTAGATAGCTTCTAATGAAGCACCGATGAGAATGCCAATTATAAATGAGAGTATCATAGCCAGTGTGTATCAAAGTATTTTTCAGCAAAATACCACAAACCAAGAATTATTGGTAGTGCTATAAGTGAGAAAATAAGAAGTTGTAAATTAGACAATCCCATACTACTTATCAAACACTTCCTTTGAAATTGGAGATTTCTGTGGCAATTTCGTTCGGTCTACTATTTGGATTTGCGCAACGACAGAAAAAACACCATCTTCTCTCGGTACAAACTGTGGATATGCGTAAAAATCACACTCAAGTCGACTTGAGGCTTCGGTTAGTATAGTTTTGAACTCTTGCATCCGTTTTTGTGACTCCTCGTCTACTTTTTGTTGGGATACTTTTTGTTGTGGTTCGGCTTGAACTGGTGCTTGAACATCTACTTTCTTTTCTTCAGGTGAATTAGACATACTTTTATATAATTAGTGAACTTCCCTTTTATAAATTATTTACCTACTAGCGGTGTAACTTGTTCTTCTTGCTGTACCTGCTCTGGCTGTTCTGGCTGTTCTGGTGTCGTTTGTGTTGGAGTGACATCTCCTGTGTGTTCTTCCATAAAATTATTATTTAATGATAATACTATAAATATATAATGCTGATATTATTTGTCAATACGCTGATATTATTTGTCAATTATTATTTTCTACCTGCACTTGCCATTGCTTCCATTCTCTTTGCTCCATACTTCTTTTTTCCGATAACATATGCTAGCCCCGCTGGGTCTGTAACTCCTTTCTCACCTTTCAATTTATTCGTCAATGCTTTGAACCTTGCACCTGAACCTAGTTTTGCTTTTGCCATGGTTGTTTAGTTTAGTTTCCAATATGTTTTTGGAATACATTTTTCGTGCAACATATTGCCGTCAAAAGAATATGCGTTCCCGATTACTTCTTTATGACAAACTCTACATATCGGATTTATGTATTTCACTACTTTATTATAACACTATGTCAAGGATGTTTGTATACTATCTATCTCCAACATTTTCTGCTGTACTTCCATGAACCTGTACCGTAGTTAAGATATATCCACTCTGCCATTTTAGTGTTGCCTTTTTCTGTTGCTAGGTTGAAACCTAGTTTTGTTGCTTGCTTTCTCCAAACGTACATATTTATCTGGTACTTTCCTATGTCAGTAGTTCCATTCTTATTTGCATGCAATAGAACCTGACCTCCTCTGAACTGTGTCCCTGTGCCCTTCTTACCGCTTCCGCTCTCGCAGTCTGCTATTCTATCCAATACGTTGAAATGTGGGGGTGTTGGTGCTTTTACATTATCTGCTATCACTGTGTTAGTAGAAAATGAGTATGCTCCGATAAAGAATGCGATAGTTAGTATTCCACCGACAAATGAGATACTTATAACCAATTTGAACGCTTGCTTCAATCTATACTTCAATAATGCTATATAACTTCGCTTACCATAGTATTTGATTTTCATGAGTGTTTGTTATTTTTAGTAAATATTCTTTGATAAGTACTCATTCTTTCACCTAGTTATTATACACTAACTTTAGTCATGTCTAGTTAATAATTATGTTACCTGTGGATAACTTTTGTTGAATAATAAATGTGGTGTATCTAACTATTAAGTAATTTAATAGCCCTATCGTAATACTCTGGGTGTATTTTAAGCTCTCCAATTTTGGTGAGTAGGTTTTTCATTTCCTCTATTACATCGGCGTCTCTAAACTTCAAAGGAGTATCTCTGTTTCGTACACGCAGTTCATCTGTGTCTATTCCACGTAGGTTTATTTGTCGTTCAAACTCTTTCCAATCGTCATAATCTCCCCATGCGTTGCTGTATGCAGACTGTAAAAATATGTTATCTGTATCAAACTTAAATATGCCGTTGCACTTTGAGTATGAAATGAAGTGTCCAGCCTGTCCGTCTTTCCAATTGTAAATCGGTCTATTTGACGCTATACAACGTTTTGACTTGCTCCAGTCCCTAATCCTCACAAAATCAGAGCAGAGCCTCCACAGGCGCTTCTGTAGCGCTCCAGAGCCATGTGCGTTGCTTTGTGGTATTGCTTTTATCCATTTTGGTGGATTTTTCATATTTGCTTCGTGTATTATACCACACTATAATATCCATTAGTCTATTTTCAGAATGGTCTGCCCACACTGTTGGTAACTAGATATTATAAATACATACAACTCTAAACAGTAAGGAGTAGATAGAGCCAACCTTCTACTTTTGCTACTTTGATGATTGATTACTTTAAGTAATGCTGTATAGATAGAATAAAGTCCATTTATATCAAGCAAAATTGAGAAAGAAAATCAACTCGCATTCACGCTTCAAACTTATGTTTAGTTTATTGATTGCAATGTACCCATATTCTGACCCCCCAAACCATGAGGGGCTGGTATCTGGGTACATTACTTACCTTTTATTGTTTTTTAATTGGTAGAGGCAGGGCTAGCCAATTCTGTATTTTATGAAAGAACGACACAAAAAACCCACTGATTGCTCAGTGGGTTAATTGTTGATGTTAGTATGCAACACCGAAAAAGAAACTAGTGAACTAACGTCCTCTTCGCTGTATATAACAAATATATTTTGATATTGCATACTAGTTACATAGTAAACTAACGCAATATAAAAGTCAAGTAGTTTTAGTTATCCACCAAAACCACTTGCTAGCTTTTTCATACTTTCATCTTGTCTGAAATCGATTTTGTTACTTCACTAACCTTATTATTTTCAAGTGCAGGTAGGTTTGCATTCTTGCCAATCAAGTGTTCCTGTTTTGTTGAGATAAGATACTTAACTTTTTTTGATGTTGACTCGTATGTTTCAATAAGTGATTTCTTCAATCCAAGTCTTGAAACTTCTTCCCAATCTTCTTCTTCAAACTCCCAATTCTCGTTTTGTAGTCCAAGAGCTTTATGATAATCAGGAGTTATTGCGATAATATCTTTTCCACGCACAACTCCGGACTTGAACATTCCTTTTGAGTCTGTAGTAAAGGCATAGATTGCTGTTTCAAGTTCTGTTTCGTCTATTGAGATAAACTCTGTGTTTCTATACCCTATCTTAATTCTGTAATATTTCATAGTTAGTAGCTTGTTACGACTTTTGGTCTTTTTGATAATTCTTCATCCTTTTCAATCTTTTTGGATTTCAATGCGTCTGATAGTTTTTGCCATTTCTCTTTTAATTCGTACGGACTGTTGATTTTCGGAATGTACGGCATTTGATTTGTTTGTGGGAGTATTGCGATTACTTCAAGAACTTTATCTAATCCGTATTCTTCAATCAAGAAGTCCGACGAGTTTCTTTGTGTTTTGTTTGCGTAGTACGTTTTGTTTTTT
>VAOX01013446.1_pt1 | contig 22883 bp, 21 predicted proteins | sample 3393891 | NCBI WGS metagenome assembly VAOX01 (sample SAMN08290429, study PRJNA428436) | hydrothermal vent metagenome | isolation source: Deep-sea hydrothermal vent chimney | place: Indian Ocean: Southwest Indian Ridge | depth 2822 m m | reverse complement strand
CGCGCTTGTCGGAGGGACGGACGATCAAGAGTGATGTTCCCATCGGTGGTGGCGGTGTCAGTCTCAAGCGCATTAATTGGCGCGAAATCAGCGAATGATGTGCAGTGCGGTGGTCGGCGAGCTGCTAGGAGATGGTGGCCAACATTTTTGGCAACGGGAAGACGACGTGTTCTTCCACGCCGGTTATTTCCTCGACCGAGGTCGCGCCTAATTGCCGTAGCCGCTGAATGACCTGTTCAACCAGAATCTCCGGGGCGGATGCCCCGGCGGTTACACCGACAATATTTTCTCCCGTAATCCAGTAGGGATCGATATCTTCGGCTCGGTCCACCTGGTAGGCGGTAACGCCTTGATTTCTAGCTACTTCGCGTAAGCGTCTGGAATTGGAACTGGCAGGTGAGCCGACGACGATGACCATCGTGCATTGGCGGGACAGTGCTTTGATCGCGTCTTGACGATTCTGCGTCGCGTAGCAAACATCGTCCTTTTTGGGGCCGGCAATCAGGGGGAAACGCTGCTTCAGCGCGGCGATCACCTGGCGGGCGTCGTCAATAGACAGCGTGGTTTGTGTGACAAACGCTAAGCGGTTTGGGTGGCGTACATCCAGATGTGCGACATCCTCGACTTTTTCTACAAGATGCATACCGTTTTGTACTTGTCCCATAGTGCCTTCTACCTCGGGGTGGCCGCGATGGCCGATCATGATAATTTCCTTGTTTTTCTGGTGTTGTCGCGTAACCTCCAGATGCACTTTGGTGACTAGCGGGCAAGTGGCATCGAATACTTGGAACCCGCGCGCTTGCGCCTCCTCGCGTACCGCGCGGGAGACGCCGTGGGCGCTGAAAATCAAAGTGCTGTCCGGGGGCACCTCGGATAATCGTTCAATAAATATCGCGCCTTGGCGTTTTAGCTTGTCGACGACAAATTGATTGTGCACGACTTCATGGCGGACATAAATGGGGGCGCCGAAGCACTCCAGTGCCCGCTCGACAATTTTGATGGCGCGCTGTACCCCAGCGCAGAAGCCGCGAGGACGGGCGAGGATGACGTGCATGGTTAGGCTCGGTTGGTTTGTAGTAATTCAGACGCGATCTGACGGTTATTAGCCTTGACGTGGTATCTGTCAGGTCATGATGGGCGCGTCTATTGTCGTAGCGATCAATCCAAAGATCCAGATACTTTTGTGACTTATCGATATTTTCATAGATTTTTTGCGGAACGGCGCCTGTTGTCTTACCCGGGGAAAGTAGAGAGATTTTTGATCACCTGATTTTATCAGGGAAGTGTAATCAGTAGATACGGTAAAATTTACGGGTGAATTCAACCACGAAGTAGCACATCTGCCGCAGACGAGCTTATGCCAGCTTAGACAGCTTGCCGCCAATCGAACAGGGAGGTCGTCGTGGCTTGTCGCGGCACTACGCTTGACGACGACGCTGCCTAATTTTTAGAGACAAGCTTCGTCCTCTGTGTTTTCGCGATACTCTTAGAAAGATCGTCCCGTACCCCAATTTCCTTTGCAATGTCCTTCCACTTCAAGACAGCATCCTGAACCTGCTGCAATATTTCTTCCGCACGACCGCGCTTCATTGAAGCGTTCTTTGCACAAGCCTTAAAATCCGCCAGATTGAAATCATCGCGCTTACCGTTGAGCGACATTTGATGGGCATTCGTCCAATCGCCTGTCGGGTTGTAACTGTAGGTCATGTCAAAGGCGGGGGACAAAGACCATGTTCCGAACCGGTCCATGAGGAATGCAATATTCTTAACGTGGTCATCTTGATTACGCGCGATGATGTTAAATGCCATGCGCCGAAACTGCTCCTCGATGCTGTCCATGGGCATATCGAGTCTTCTGATGGTGCGTAGAGCTTGCTCGTAAGAATAGGCGCCAGCCTTATTGAAATCGAAGTGCTCGATGGCGCAAAAGGATTGCATATGAATTTTCCGACCGGTATCGGTCCGGTCAAAGCGCTGGGTCATAAAATGGCTGCGACCATTTTCTTTGAGTAACCGGCATTCCGTCATGTTTATTCCAGCCGCCAATGCCATTTTGTAGTAGGCGTACTCAATGAGGCCATAGTCTGCCGGGTCCGCAAGTTCCTTATCCTTATTACCAGAGACACCGTCGAATTTGAGAAGCCAGTATGAGAAACCATGCCCCGCTTTGACCTGCCCTGAGCGCACCTCGTCAGTTTCAGGGTTCCAGGCGATAATCGCCTTTGCTCTGGCTCCCCCCGCCGACGTGCCGACACGAAGAATATCTTGTAAGGCGTTCTCACGATCAACAGGCGCGAGATAACCTTGAAGATTATTACGTTGAGTTAAAATTTTACTAGAAAGTTCGACCAACGCCTTGACATCAACGCATGCTGACTTGGTATCCGACGGGCCTTGGGATGGAACGTATTCCAGCGCACCCATGCCCCGATTGCCAGTATAACAAAGGCGCTCGACCGGGTTGAAGCTTCCCGGCGAGCGCCCTTCCTTGGCGAGCCACGTATTGATAAGGGCATTTCCGAAATCATCCGGCAGAGAGTCCGCGAGGAGCCCAGGGAGACCGTGGAAGGTCTTATGAGATAAGATTGGAAAGGCGTAAATTTGATTCGAAAGCGGCATCGTGATGGGAGCAACCTCAATACCACTGCCGATGAAGTCCGGTTCATACTCAAAGTTGGCAAGTCCGGCGGCCTCATCCCAGCTTACCGCGCCGATGGTCTTACCCCATAATTTTACCTCCGCAGTGGTCATTCTTCATCTCCCCATGACCATGGGGTATTCTGATTCAATTCTTCGGGTTTGGCGGAAGCACGCTTACGTTTTTTTCCGTGCATTTTTATTTGCTGTATTGGACTTACCGCAGTCTCAGGGATAAGTGATTCAAGATTATCGAGCAAGCGAAGGACCCGTAGAATACGGATCAGGGTTGAAGTTTGGGCGGAGTAACCATGCTCAATCCTGTGGAGCGTCCGCTTCGAAACACCTGCTTCTTGTGCCAACGCGTCTTGGGTCTGGTTTCGATTCAGACGATACTTGGCTATGCGCCGGCCCAATTCCTTAAGCGTTGCATCATCAGAATCATCTTCATGAAGCATTATAAGATGCCATTTTTGTCAGATTGATGCCGGTTACGCGTATTAACGTGATATGTTTGTCCGTTTCTTCCAACAAGAAAAATTAAATTAATATGCCAAAATTGGCCAATTCTTGGCAAGAGTTTTCCACAACCTGCCATATTTAACAATTTATCTTAGCATCTAAGATAATGCCTGAAGCTATTCGCGTGGGAAAATGATGATCGAAGTCGCTACCTCCAGGTTTAGAGGTTGATGGTTAGCCTGAGTCAGGCACCGCTTGAGGTGACGAGAAAGTAAGTGTCAGTATCCCAAGTAATCAAATTCAAGAATTGAAATCTTGCTACGATATTGAATATATCGGTGCATCAGACATGATTCGATCATGTGGTTTCTGATGCCAGTTGAGTGTCAGCGGCGAGTATATCTACTTCAAATACGATGGCGCAATCACTTAAAGGGTGGTTGAAGTCAACAATGACGTGGTCAGCTTGGTGACCGATGATAGTACCGCTCACGCAGTCGCCGTTGGGAAGTGCGAACTCGATCAGAGTCCGCTCGCGTAGCGTCATGTCGGAAGGGAACTGATTTTTCGGCAGCACCTGTACTTGAGCTGGGTCACTGTAACCAAAGGCATCTTCTGGCGGCAAGCGAAATATCTTGCGTTGCCCAGGCATTAGGCCGATCAATCGTTTTTCCAGGTTGGCCGCCATGGTTCTCTCGCCGATCCTGATGGTCAGCGGTTCACCATCGAAACTACTATCAACCTCCTTGCCGTCGGCCGTGCTGAGGCGGTAGTGGAGCGTCACGGTGTTGCCTTGGCTGAGAGGTGATTTCATGAGAGTAATTGGCCGCTCATTCCGGGTTTGTTGTGGGGTGTCTGAAGCTATGCCAAATGAGCAACACCGCACCCACGGTAATGGCGGAATCAGCAACGTTAAATGCTGGCCAATGATAACCACGCCAATATAGGTCGAGAAAATCGACTACATAACCCAAGCGGACGCGGTCGATCAGATTACCTAATGCGCCACCTAGAATTAGGCTAAGCGCGAGGCTAAAGCCGACATGGCTCGAATGTTTGCGGAGCAAATGGAGAATGATAATCGCGGCGAGGATGGCGATGCCGCTGAGCACCAACCGTTGCCAGCCAGCGGCATTGCTGAGGAAGTTGAACGCCGCGCCGGCATTGTGAACCAGGACGAGATTGAAAAAAGATGCGATGGCGATCTCATGGCCGAGCGGCAGTACGGCGCTGATCCAATGTTTGCTGAATTGGTCGAGGGCAATGACGGTGGCGCTGACCAACATCCATCTTGTCCAGCTACGCATAACGGCGCACCTCGCCATTGCCGTACACGTTGCCAATGCAGCGGTTGCATAAATCTGGGTGTGTGGGATCGGTACCAACTTCTTCGCGGTAATGCCAGCAACGCTCGCATTTTTTATGGTTACTAGGCGATACGTGGATGGTCACACCAGTCAATGAGGTTGCGGTGGCCTCGGGATGGCTGCCAGGCAGAAGCTGGGCCTGGGAGGTGATAAAGACAAAGCGGAGATCGTCAGCGTCGGCTAAAGGTTTCAGTCGGTCGTAGGCGTCGCCGCTGGCGTAAATAGTGACTTCACCGGCAAGGGATGAGCCGATGGTGCCAGCGACGCGTAGCGTTTCCAGTTGTTTTTGGACGTCAGCGCGGAGTGTTTGCAGCACGGTCCAGCGGTCAGCGAGTGCGGTGGCACTGGTACCAAGTTCAGGGAACGTGTGCCATCCTTCGCTGAAGAACACGCTGTCATCGTTTGCGCCAGTCAGGTGTGTCCAGGCCTCCTCGGCGGTGAAGCTGAGTACCGGTGCGAGCAGGCGGATTAAGCTGTGGCTAATGTGATACAACGCGTTTTGCGCGGAACGCCGTCCATGAGCGGCTGCTGGTGTAGTGTACAACCTGTCTTTAAGGATATCTAGATAGAACGCGCCTAAGGTTTCCGAGCAGAAAATTTGCAATCCTTGTACGACGTGGTGAAACTCATAACTGGCATAGTGCGTTAAGGCTTGCTGCTGCTGCTGCTGTGCTAACAGCAGCGCATAACGGTCAATTTCTAGCCAATCATTAACATGCAGCGCATGTTGGCGAATATCGAAGTCGACTAAGTTTGCGAGTAGAAAGCGCAACGTATTGCGGATACGACGATAGCTCTCCACCACCCGCCTGAGAATTTCGTCGGAGAGCGTCAGTTCGCCAGAATAATCGCTGGCAGCGACCCATAGCCGCAGGATGTCAGCGCCGAAAGTATTGACTATTTCCTGTGGCTCAATCCCGTTTCCCCGGGATTTGCTCATCTTATGGCCTTGGCTATCCACGACGAAGCCATGGGTGAGTAATGCCTGATAGGGCGCGTGGCCAGTGGTGGCGCAGGCGGTCAGTAGTGACGATTGAAACCAGCCGCGGTGTTGGTCGGAGCCTTCCAGGTAGAGATCGGCCAACGGGGCACCACGACTTATGCGTTGGGCGACTTCCTGGCTGAACTCCGGTCGCTGTTGCAACACGGCGGCGTGTGTTGTGCCGGAATCAAACCAGACGTCAAGTGTATCGTTCACTTTGCGGTAATCAGCGGCGTCTGCGCCGAGCAGCTCGGCGGTATCTAGACTGAACCATGCCTCGATACCTTCATGTTCTACTCGTTGCGCGACCTGTTCCAGCCATTCAGCGGTTCGCGGATGTAATGCACCACTTTCGCGATGAACGAACAGCGGCATAGGCACACCCCAATTCCGCTGGCGCGAGACGCACCAGTCAGGGCGATTGCGGATCATCGCTTCCAACCGCGCGCGGCCCCATTCAGGGAAAAACTTGGTGGTCTCCACCGCTTGTATTGCCGTCGCCCGTAGCGCCCCGTAGCGACCGGTGTCGTCCATGCGGATAAACCATTGATGAGTGGCGCGGAAGATGATTGGGGTTTTATGCCGCCAGCAGTGAGGATAGCTATGGTTGATTCGTTCTGCGCGTAACAGCAAACCATTTTGGCGCAAGATTTCTTCTACCCGATCATTGGCTTGCCATACAGTTAGTCCACCTACTTGAGGAATCCGGTCAAAGAACTTGCCATCTACATCCACAGGATTGTCTACGGGCAAATGGTAGGTGAGGCCAACGAGAAAGTCGTCTAGTCCATGAGCCGGTGCGGTATGTACTAGGCCGGTTCCAGCCTCTAATGTGACGTGATCACCACAAATTACCGGCACCTCGCGATCGTAAAAAGGATGGCGCACGATGAGTTGTTCCAGCGCGGCACCCTGGCATGATGCCACGATTTCCGCTGTGTCAAAGCCATAGCGTTGGAGACAGTGTTCCATTCGTTCCTGTGCCAAGATCAGTGCGCCGTGGGTGGTTCTCACGAGCGCATAGGTTAGTTCTGGATGCACGCAAATTGCTTGGTTGGCTGGTAGCGTCCACGGGGTTGTGGTCCAGATTACCGCGTAGCATGGTCCAGCGATGGTCGGCAGGCCGAAGGCGCGGGCCAGGGCGTCACGATCTTTGACCAGGAAGGCTACGTCGATGGCCGGTGAGCGTTTGTCTTCGTACTCTACTTCAGCCTCAGCCAGCGCGGAGCCGCAATCCAAGCACCAATGAACCGGTTTTTGTCCTTGGGCGAGATAACCGTTGTCGATAATCTTACCAAGTTCGCGCATGATCGCGGCTTCTTGCTTGAAATCCATCGTGAGATAGGGAGTGTTCCATTCGCCCAAAATACCGAGGCGGATAAAGCCCTCTTTTTGCCGGGCTACTTGCGTATTGGCATATTGACGGCACAGCCTGCGAAATTCTGCTGCCGACATGTTCTTGCCATGTTTTTTTTCTACCTGGAGCTCGATGGGCAGGCCGTGACAATCCCAGCCTGGCACGTAGGGGGCGTCGAATCCGGCTAGCGTTTTACTCTTAACGATAATGTCTTTAAGAATTTTATTAACAGCGTGGCCGGTGTGGATGTCGCCGTTGGCGTATGGCGGGCCGTCATGTAGGATGAACAAAGGGCGGCCGCGACAGGCTTCGCGGATTTTCTGGTAGCGTTGTGTGGCTTGCCACGACTTCAGCCAAATCGGTTCACGCTTGGCAAGATTGCCACGCATGGGAAAGGGAGTGTTGAGTAAATTTAAGGTCTTTTTGTAATCGGCCATGGTTTTATATCCAGAAAATAAGGGGCGGCTCAGGTCGCGGTCGCAAAATACGCCTTGGCGTCGCTCACGTCCTGGCTAATGGCTTGAATCAGAACGTCGAGAGAAGGAAATTTTTGTTCATCGCGCAATTTATGTAGGAAATCCACCCGTACATGGCGACCGTAAATTTGATGGTCGAAGTTAAACAGGTGTGCTTCCAGCGTCGGTTTGTCGTTTGGCCTGATTGTTGGGCGCACGCCGAGGCTTGCCACGCCGATGATGCCGGTATTGCTCAGCCCGTACAGTTTAATGGCAAAAATGCCAGATAATGGGGGTTTGTTATGCTTCAGCTGGACATTCGCTGTCGGGAAGCCCAGTTTGCGGCCATTTTTGTCGCCGTGGATAACGCGACCGCTGATGCTGTAAGGTCGGCCGAGCAACCGCGCAGCTAGTGCTAAGTCACCAGTCGCGAGTGCGTTTCGTATGGCGGTGCTGGATACGCGTAAATCAGCGGTGACTACACTGTCCATGCTAACTACCTCGAAGCCGTGGACTTTTCCCGCCGCGTTCAGCAGCGCAAAATCTCCTGCACGCCGGGCGCCGAAACGAAAATCGTCGCCGGTTAGTAGCCACTGAACGCGCAATTGACGACACAGATAGCGCGTAATAAATTCCGTGGCGTCGATATGGGCGAGATAGTGGTTAAATCGGCAGATAACCACTTGGTCGATACCGTATTGCTCAAACCGTTCCAGTTTCTCCCGTAAGTTTGTTAGCCTGGCGGGCGCTGCATGGGGCGCAAAGAATTCCCTTGGGTGTGGTTCGAAAGTCATGACGCATGCGGGTATGCCTAGCGTGCGCGCTGCTTGTTCCAGGCGGGTGAGCATGGCTTGGTGCCCCAAATGCACACCATCGAAGTTACCGATGGTCATTGCGACAGGCGACCGATTGTGTTCCGGTATTCCTCGGAAGATCAGCATGATACGGTAAAATTTCGCATTGTACCGTATTTTTTGCCAGGCGGGATAGCGTGATGACGCTTGGCGTGGTGGCCTATGTGGTTATTGGCGGAGCGGCGGCGAGTATTAATTTTGATAATGAGCCTGTTGCCGGCAGTGAAAAAACAGTGTGTCAATCGTCGCTGATTTTCCTGGCTGGCGGTGAGTGCGATTACTCCGCCGCTTGATGAATAAAGTGTCTGAAGCGCAGGCCGAAGGCGGCGAGTGAGAGAAAATAGCTGCCAGCACCCAGAGAAACCAATAACAAGAGATGGCCCAATCGATAGTCGAATGAGGTGTGCAGCCAGTGGCGCTGTGTCCCCATCATTAGCCACAGCGTGAGTGACATGATCAGTGATCCGCCAAGAATCTTCAATAAAAAGCGTGTCCAACCGGGCTGCGGTCGATAAATGCCGTGGCGGCGCAGATGGTAAAATAGAAGCCCAGCGTTGATACATGCGCCGAGAGAAATTGCCAACGCTAAGCCGGCGTGCTGTAGCGGCCAGATGAATATCAGATTCATCAATTGCGTGGCGGCGAGGGTGAATAATGCGATTTTTACGGGGGTTTTGATGTTTTGCCTGGCGTAGAATCCTGGTGCCAATATCTTGATGAGAATTAGTCCGAGCAGGCCGACGCTGTATGCGACCAGTGCATTTCGCGTCATCCATACGTCATGGGCGGTGAAGGCACCACGGAAAAATAACGTGGTGATGAGTGGCACCGCGAGAATGGCCAGTGCGGCTGCCGCTGGTAGCGCTAGCAGCAAAGTGAGCCGTAAGCCCCAATCTAACAGCTTGTTATAGGCTTCGGGCGCGTTGTCTGTGTAGTGTTTTGACAGACTGGGCAGCAAGATAGTACCTAACGCCACGCCGAGCAGGCCAGTAGGGAACTCCATCAGGCGATCGGCGAAATAGAGCCACGACACGCTGCCGGTGACGAGAAATGATGCGAAAATCGTATTAATTAGTAAGCTGATCTGGCTAATGGAAACACCAAACGCCGCCGGCCCCATCAATTTTAGGACGCGCCAGACGCCATCGTCACTAAAGGCCAGCTTGAACCGTGGTAGTAATTTTAGTCGCAGCAGGAAGGGGATCTGAAACGACAATTGCAATACACCGCCGATGAGTACCGCCAGCGCTAACACTAGCACTGGCGGATGAAAGTACGGTGCGAGCCATAGCGCGCAAGCGATGAAAGATAAGTTCATCAACACCGGTGTGAACGCGGGAACGGAAAACTTGCTGTAGGTATTGAGAATGCCACCAGAGAGAGAAACTAACGAAATAAACAAAATATAGGGGAACGTAATACGCAGCAGGCGGACTGTGAGTTGAAACTTTTGCGGGTCACCAGCAAATCCTGGCGCGCTGATATAGACTAACAACGGTGCGGCGACGACACCTGCTAGCGTGACGAGAAACAGCGCTAGGCCTAGCCAGGCAGAGATATGGTCCACGAGTTCGCGGGTAGCGGCATGGCCGCGGCGTGTTTTATACTCCGCTAGAATGGGAACAAATGCTTGAGAAAAAGCACCTTCGGCGAATAATCGGCGCAACAGATTGGGAAGTTTGAACGCGACCAGGAACGCATCTGTATAAAAGCTTGCGCCGAAAGTGCTGGCGATGATCATGTCGCGCAGGAACCCCATAATGCGTGACAGCAGTGTCATGCTGCTGATGGTGGCCAGCGCTTTGAGTAGGTTCATCGGGTCAACCGAAAAAAGCGTCAATCATAGCCCGTCGCTGGAGCCGCTGCTAGTTTTCTCCTTAGACGAATGCTGGCTGGGTTGCCGCTTGCCAGCAGGGGGTGAGGTTGGCGGCAACCAACGCAATCAACGACGTATCCAAGCGTTGTCTCGCGGCTAACCGCTGTAATTCTTCTAGAATCGAGTGCGGCGGCAAGGGTGCGCGATAAGGGCGCTTTTGCGCTAGCGCTTGGAAAATATCTGCAATTGCGATAATCCTGGCTTCCACGGTTAATTGATTTGCGTTATGGCGATAAGGATAACCTTCGCCGTTGAGAGTTTCATGATGGAACGCGGCCCATTGTGCAATTTTTTCCAGGCCGGGGATGCGCCGGAGAATTTGGTAGGTTTCAAAGCTGTGGCGGGTGATGGCGGCGCGTTCCGCCGGATTCAGTGGCGCTGGTTTTTCCAAAATATCGTCACAGACCTGGAGTTTTCCTAGGTCGTGCATGAGGCCAGCGATTTCTAGCTGATCACAGGTGTCTTGCGGTAGGTCGGCGAGATTCCCCAGCAATTTTGCCAAGCGCGAGACCCCTAGAGAATGTTCTGTGGTAAAGCTACTTTTCGCATCGACGATACTGGAAAAAATGGTTGCCAATTGCTTGAGCTGATGCGTATCAATGGGCACTATCGACTCTCTCTGTGCCATTTGCGCTAAATACTGGTGAATATGCGGTGGTTCCAGCGTCAGCCAGAATGCTTCTTTGCGTGATGCCGCCAAGAAGGTGTCAACTAAGGACGGGGCAAAAAATTTGCCGCTGAATTTGGCGATGCTGTGTTGAACGGCGGGGACGCTCATTAACAGGTCGCGTTCGTAGTGCGCTGTTGCCAGCATGTCGGTGCGGTCAGCCAGGAAGAGCAGATTGCTGAGCGTGGCTACATGTTCCGGCAAGCCCATGTGTATCAGCGTTTCCCAGTGAGTGTGATGGTAAAGAATGTATGGGGCGAGGTGTGCCAAGGGCGTGAAGGTCTTTAATAGCGTGTAGCCACGGTCGCAATGAGGTTGGGTGTCTTTCCAATCCATTTTCGTGACTAACTGATGATGGACGCGAGTGGAAGATACCCCACAGTCATGCAATAAGCCGGCATTGAACAGGGTAGTTAAGCACGCATCATCGAGACCCAAGTGGCGGCCGCACTCTGTCGCCATCAGCGCGACCCGTTTGCCGTGGTATACATCGTCTACACCCACCAAATCAAGGGCATCAGACAGCGCGTAGACAACTTGGTGTAGGTCGAGTGGGATCGTCATTTTCTATGCGTTGTCAGGAAGCGTTCCGCTATATTTTGTTCTGGTGACCGTTGCGTCTTCAATCTTAAGAAGTCTTGGCGCGGCTCGCCACCGATCTTTTTCCCTATTGTCAGACCAGTAAATTCCCTATAAAATAGCTCGTTTGTTCACTTCGATAATCGAATCGGACGATTAAGGGGCATTTATGGCCAATACCGCACAAACCAGAAAACGCGCAAGACAAGCGGAAGCACAGCATCACCACAATGTCAGCTTACGTTCTACTTTCCGCACAGCAATCAAGAAAGTTGTTAAAGCTGTTCAGGCGGGCGACAAAGAGGCTGCACAGGCGACTTATCAAGCGTCTGTGGGCGTTATTGATCGTATCGCCGATAAAAAAATTGTTCATAAAAACAAAGCATCACGTCATAAAAGTCGCTTGAGCGCTGCTATTAAGGCGATGGGCTAATTCGCCCGCCTCCTTAACCATAGTACAATCAGCGCTACTAGCCGCTAATTCTCAAGAGTTAGCGGCTTTTTCTTGTGCCGGTAAAACTTCCAGTTCATTGTCGTTGGCAAACCCTAAGAGGAAATTATAAGCTAGCGGTTCCGCCTCTTGCAGTTGAGGGCTGACGATTACGCAGGGGATTCCTTCGATCAGGGTTGGGTGGACGTAAGGTGAGTAGCTGGTGCGGCGGTCATGGCCGAAGGTGGTTAATACTCCAGCGAGTCGTTCGGCCCAGTCGCTCGGCCGGAACTTTTTGCCTGACACGGTGATGCCGCGGATGATGATATCGGATGATGCGTTATTCATATGTTGGCCTTTCTTTAGCTAATTAGTGAATTTAAGTTGAGCAGATCTCCCGAGACGCGTCGCTACTTTGCGTTGACGTTTCGGCTGTTCGCCAAGTCAGTGGTCGTGTAGCGCAGAAATCTCTTATGTTCATCGTTGGTCTGTTGATGATGTCGTTGACGGAAAGCACGCGGTCGTCGCCTGTTCGCCACCGGCGGTCGCTGTCTCGTGGTTTTATTTTTCGTGTTAGATTCAGCATGTTGCTTTGTTTGCGTTTTCCTTCAACGCTTGCGTAAAGACAGTCTGTGCAGATGGGCTGATCATGGAAAAAAGATTTTCTCATGAGAACGATTTTCGCGAATCGGTTACCTTAAGATGCGTACGACAGCACCACCCTTAACCGAAACATTATCGCACACGATCTCTTCCGACTGGAGATATTCATGGGAATGGCGCGTAAATTAATCTTAATCGTTCACCGGATGCTGAGAACGCGTCTTTAATCGTTCCGTTGACGTTATCGTGCTTCTTGCATTATGCCTTTAGGCTTGGCGTGAATGCTTGTCTAGCTGGATCGTGACAGTGATTCATCGTTTTGTGGGTGATTCTGTAATCGCCGATAAAACAGCAAAATAGCAGAAGCTGTCCAAAAGGGCAGTATTGGTTAGAATTTCTTGTAATTTTATATCAATAATCTACTGTAGTAGTTGATGTTTTTTATTAGTAATTTCAGTTTTCATTAAATTATTTCTGAATTAAATTGTTTCTGGCCGGATTGTCATTTTTCACAATGCGCAAGGTCCTCTGAAGTCGGCGGAAAGACTGCTAGAGCGCTATCCTCATTCTCTAGCGGAGAAGAAATGTCACGATGCCCGCGCCTTCGCGCGGCGTTATCTTTGTAGTTACCGAGAGATTAACCATGGTGCGATGGTTCTTAGCACGATCCATGCTGTTCAAGCTTGTGGTGGTTAGCACTGCGGTACAGGTTTTTATGGTTTTCTTGTTGGTGGCGAACAGTGTTCGCTTGATCCACCATGGACTGATCGAAGTGGTGGCGTTGCGTCATCACGACATTGAATTAGCTCTTAACACGCCGCTGGCACGGCAAATTGTTGCGGGAAATACCGCGCATTTGCAGCAGATGCTTGACCGAATCCGTAAGAAAAGCGGGGTCGGTATCGATTATCTGGTGCTTTTTGGCACGAATCATAAAGTTCTCGCTGCGAGTGGCTGGAAGCCCCTGCGTCCGCTGCCCAAAGCACTCAATAGTCTTTCTGCCGCCGCTGACTGGGATTATCTTCACACCAAAATGAATGTGACGCTGGGTGGACGGGTCTACGGTACGTTGCATTATGGTTTTTCCACGCATTTTCTGGCACGTGCGCGTGACAAATTGATTCGTGACAGCCTTGTTGTTGCTGGCGGTGGGATGTTGCTTTCAGTATTGGTGTTGATGTTTGTCGGTTATTGGCTGACGCGACATCTTTCCCTGTTGACTCGCGCCAGCGAGGAAGTCGAGAGCGGTAACTTCGATATTCAACTACCCGTGTTGATGCCTGATGAAGTTGGGCGGTTGGCACAAACGTTTAATCGCATGGCCGAGTCAATCCGCTCGCGGATGGTGGCGCTTAAGCGTAGTGAGGAGAAGTTCCACGCGATTGCTGATTACACTTATGGCTGGGAAAACTGGGTTGGTCAGGACGGCCAACTAATTTGGGTGAATCCATCGGTGTATCGGCTTACCGGCTATACGGTGGCGGAATGTCAGGCAATGGTGGATTTTCCGCTTCAACTGGTGGCTGATGCTGACGTCGAGAACATCCGGCAATGCGTGGCGGAGGCCGCCGCCGGATCGACAGGCCATCATGTGGAATTTCGCACCAAGCATAAGACAGGCAATTTGCATTGGTGTGCGCTGAGCTGGCAACCGATTTACAGCAGCAGCGGGGAGAACCTAGGGTATCGCAGCAGTATCGAGGATATTAGAGAACGTAAGGCAATGGAGGAGTCCTTGCGCGCAAGCGAAGCGCGGCTTGAGGCGGCAGAGCAAGTGGCGCATGTTGGTAACTGGGAATGGGATGTGGGCACCAACGGGCTGATATGGTCGGATGAAAACTACCGGATATTCGGTTTGGAGCCGCAAGCGCGGTCTCTCTGCTACGACGATTTCATCAATGCGGTTTACTCGGCAGATCGGCTCCAGGTGCAGTGGGCGATCGAAGAGGCGTTACATCACGATAAACCGTTCAGCATCGATTATCGTATCGTTCTTGCCGATGGTTCATTGCGCGATGTTCACGGGGAAGGTGTGGTAACGCGGGACACGAGTAATGAGCCACGCGGGATGTTCGGGGTGATGCAGGACATCAGTCAGCATAAGCAAATTGAGGAAAACCTGGAGCGGCTTAACCGTCTTTATTCAATCTTGCGTGATAGTACGCAAGTGGTATTTCGTATTCGAGAGCATGCTCGGTTGTATCGGAACATCTGTCGTATCGCGGTAGATAGCGGTCTGTTTCGGATGGCATGGATAGGGATGATTGATCGCAAGACTGAGGTGTTGGTGCCGGTAGCGCACTGGGGTGGCGAGGCAGGATATCTCCGGCTGCTGCGCATCATGGTCGGGGACGATAAACTGGGATACGGCCCTAGCGGCATGGCGGTTAGACAGGGTAGCTGCGTGGTGTGTGGTGATATTGCGCATGACGAACACATGATCCCGTGGCGCAAAGAAGCATTATGGCGTGGCTATCGATCCTCGGCGGCTTTTCCACTATATCAGGATGGTCGGGTGGTTGGTGTGTTTAACCTGTATGCCACCGAAGCCGGATTTTTTACGGACGATATTGTCGATCTACTTGGACAGCTATCGAATGATATCTCATTCGCCTTGGATTTTATCGCTGGGGAAAAACAACGTGAGGCGACTGCTGCTGACTTAGCCAGATTGACCACGGAATTGGAAGCTCGGGTGGCCGATCGCACTCAGCAGCTAGAGGCTACCAATAAGGAACTGGAGGCATTCAGCTATTCAGTTTCTCACGATTTGCGTGCACCGCTGCGTGCCATGGGTGGCTTCAGCCAGATTTTGCTACGTAAATACAGCGATCGTTTGGACGAAACCGGTCGGGATTATTTGAGCCGGGTTGTCGTGGCGAATCGGCATATGGCGGAATTGATCGATGATTTATTGCAGTTGTCTCGTGTAGCGCGGGGCGATTTGCACTGTGGTGACGTTAATTTGACAGAAATGGCGTGGGCGGTGGCTGATGAAGTCAGAAAAACTGATCCGGCGCGCGCTTACCCGCTAAAGGTTCAAGATGGATTGATCGCGCAGGGAGACTCTCGTTTGTTGCGGGTTGTGCTGATCAACTTATTGGGTAATGCGTGGAAGTTCAGCGCAAAGTGCCAGGAGCCACAAGTCGAATTTGGCGTCAAGACCATCGAAAACGAACAGGTGTTTTACGTGCGGGATAACGGCACTGGATTTGATATGCGTTACGTCGACAAGTTGTTTGTGGCGTTTCAGCGATTGCATAGCGTGCAAGAGTTCGAGGGGACAGGCGTCGGGCTGGTGACCGTGCAGCGCATTATCCACCGTCATGGTGGGCGAGTGTGGGCCGAGAGCGCTGTCGGGGAAGGAGCGACATTCTATTTTACATTGGGGTAAGCGGGGAGCATGGTGATGATTGAAAAACTCAAGGTGGTTTTGCTGGTGGAAGATAATCCGGATGACGCGGAATTGGCGCGATTCGCGCTGGAAGATAGCCATTTGCTGAACAAAGTCGTTTGGGTCCAGGATGGTCAAGCGGCGCTCGACTATTTGTTTTCTTGTCGTGAAGGTAGCGAGAATGTGTTGCCTGAGTTGGTACTGTTGGATCTGAATCTGCCCAAAGTGGACGGTTTGGAAGTGTTGCGTCAAATTCGCGCGCACGATGCTATTCGTCACCTGCCGGTAGTAATTATGACGTCGTCCAAGGAGGAGCAGGATTTATTCGATGGCTATAGTTTTGGCGCAAACAGTTATATTCGGAAACCGGTGGATTTTGATCAGTTCGCCAATGCTGTCAGGCAGTTGGGGTTGTACTGGCTAGTGTTGAACGAGAGCGCACTGCCATGCAATCGACGTTTATAGCCGAAAAACGTTTACGCTTGTTGCAGATCGAGGATTCGGTAAACGACGCTGAGCTAATGTTGTGCCAAATTCGTGAAGCGGGGTTTGCGGTGGAATCGCGGCGGGTGGAAAGCGGCGACGAATTGCTGGCGGCATTGACCGAATGCTCATGGGACGTCGTCCTCTCCGATTATAACCTACCTCGTTTCAACGCGGAGGAAGCGCTGGCGATTGTCCGGGCGAAATGCGATGACTTGCCGCTGATTGTTGTTTCCGGTTGTATCGGCGAGGAAACTGCGGTAACCATGATGCGTCAGGGCGCTAACGATTACCTGATGAAAGATAATCTGACGCGGCTGGTGCCGGCGATTGAAAGGGAATTGGGCGACGCCGTCGCCAGGCGGCAGCGGCGTTTGGCGGAGGAGGCGCTACGCGCCAAAGATAAGCTGCTTCACGATATTACATTTGCCATTGGTGAGGGTATTGTCGTCGTTGATCAGATGGGGCGGATCATGTTCATGAATCCTAAGGCGGAAAACCTATTGGGTTGGTCAGAAATGGAGTTATTCGGCCGCAATGTCGACGAGGTATTTTATGGTCAGCCAGGTTCCGCCGATAATATAACGCAAGCGCAGAAAGAATACAGCCAAGTAATGTCTGTGGTGCATGCTGGCAGTATTTACCGGAACGACGACACACAATTTCAGCGCAAAGGCGGCACGATGTTTCAGGTTGCCTTCGTGACGACGCCGATTGTGACAGATGGCAAGGTGGTGGCGAGTGTAACGGCTTTTCAAGACATTAGCCAACGCAAGGCCGTGGAAATGGAGCTGAGCGAGTCGCGTCGTCAGTTGCGTGATTTATCAGCGTTTTTGCAAACGGTGCGGGAGGAGGAACGGGCGTATCTCGCGCGCGAGTTGCACGACGAGCTGGGCCAGATGCTTACTGTTTTCGAAATGGACTTGCACTGGATGAGGGCTCAGTTTACTCCGCAGCAGACGGCACTGATTCAAAAAGTTAACACGTTGACCGAATTGGTGAATGTTTCGATGAATGCCGTACACAGAATCGCCGCTGATCTTCGTCCTTGGTTGCTGGATGACTTGGGGCTGGGGGCAGCGATCGAATGGCAGCTAGAGCAATTTCGGGAGCGCAGCGGCATGATGGTCGTGTTGTCGTTAGTCCCCGAGGAAATTATAGTGGAAGAGCCTTTGGCGACGGCGATATTCCGTATTGTCCAAGAGGCGTTGACTAATGTGGTGCGCCATGCCGGGGCGAATCAGGTCGAGGTTTCTTTATGCCGCCAAGCGGAGACATTGGCGCTGAAAATTAAGGATAATGGCCGAGGAATGGTGGCAGACTATAAACCACAACGCAATTCCTATGGCCTAATCGGCATGCGGGAGCGTGTCTATAATTTGGGTGGACGATTCCACATGGACAGTGCGCTTGGTGAAGGGACTGTTATCGAAATTAATTTTCCGGTTATCGAAACAGAACAAGGAGGAGTCTGTGTTGCAGCACAGGATACGGGTCGCCGATGCCCATATGATCGTCCGGGCGGGTTGGAAACAAATCTTGGCTGATACCGCCGATCTCATTGTTGCGGGGGAGGCGGCTGATGGCGTCGAGGTGCTGAAAAAGATCTGCGAACAAGCATGGGATGTGCTGTTGCTTGATATGTCTATGCCGGGAAAAAGTGGTATCGAGCTGATCAAACAAGTAAGGCTTGAACGGCCAAAATTGCCAATTCTCGTGCTGAGTATGCACCAAGAGGATCAGTATGCCATCCGCGCCATCAAGGCTGGTGCCTCCGGCTATTTGACCAAGCATAGCGCCTCGGACCAACTGGTGGAGGCGCTGCGCAAAGTGGCTGGTGGTGGGCTGTTCATCAGCCCATCAGTAGCCGAACGGCTAGCATACGATACCCGACCGGCGATGGAGCAATTGCCTCATCACCGTTTATCTGACCGAGAATTTCAGATTATGCAGCTGATTGCGGAAGGTAAGACGGTTTCCGCAATTGGCGATCAACTCTGTCTTAGTGTCAAAACTGTGAGCACACATAAGATGCATATTTTACAGAAAATGGGGATGGTCACCGTCGCTGATCTGGTTCGCTACGCGGCCATCCACCAACTCATTGAATCACCGCTGGATTGACCCAGGAGGAAGACCGGTTATTTGCCGTTGCCGACTATTTTAGTTTTCTATGTGCTCTAACCAAGGATTGCCTTATGAAGTTCCTGATTGTGGACGACGACGCCGATATAGCGAATTATATTGCCGCGACGTTGGCGGCGGAGGCGATCGATAGCGCAGTTGCACTGGATGCCGAGGCGGCGCATAAGATGTTTTATCTTGATGATTTCGATGCATTGATGGTTGACGCCATTTTGCCCGGCATGAGCGGGATTGCCTTCGCTAGAGAAATCCGCGCCATGAAGCCAGATATTCCTATTCTCTTCTGTTCCGGTGCCACCGACGAATTCAATAAGCGATTGATGTGGTCCCAAGGCATGGTCTGCCATAAACCGCTGGACGCCAGTTTCCCTTTTATATTGCGGCGATTTATCGCCTTATCGTTCCCTTCCCTCCGTGACTGTTAATCGCGATGCGTCGGTCGATTCCTACGATGGATTTAGGACTGCGCCGATAGTTTTCTCTTGGGCAAACGCCTAGGGTGAGATCGTGATGGAGAGGCCACGGTGCCACTGGTGATATATCGGCGCATTCCTACGCATTATTTAGGATAACGCTGATAGTTTTTGACCTCTTCTCGTTATATTGTTAGATCAAAGGGATCACATCACCACACCGCCGCGGAGAGGGCCGCTGGTGGGCAGGATGGACCAACTTTCCAAGAATAAGATCGGCCTGGCGTTTCCCGAACCTCAGGCATGTGTATGAAGCGATTGGCAGGTAACTTTTTCCTGCGAGGCGAGCATCCAACCCAATATTGTATGATTGACTGAAGGAGAAGGAAAATGAAAACCGCTACTTACGGGAACACCAGCAGAACAGAAAGTCGTCACGTCAAAATATTACCATCGAATGAGAAAAGACGGTTGCGCGCATTTATTGCCGCAGTCGATAACAATGTCGATGTTTTGCGCGAAAATTTGACAGCGACCGATGTGAACGCCCAAGACGAATTTGGCAATACAGCATTGATGTTTGCTGTCATGATGGGCAATTTCGACGCGGTAAAGACGCTCATGGGCTTGGGCGCGGATCCGTATATCGTTTCTCGCAACAGCCGCAACTCGGCGTATGCCGTGGCGGAGGTGCTGGGGAAATGGGATATCCTGGAATACATGCTTAGCCGCAGTAGAAAAGGACGTGACGAAAATAACAGGGTGCCATTGCCGGGGGCGGGGCGGCGCGAACTTTCCCCCATCATGTGAGCGTTAGGGCTGCGAGACGTGTTGCGCAGCCCGTTTGTTATTGCTTAAGTAAGTGCGTGAGGCGTGTGTTAATCGTTTCAGTCTAATATCAACTAAGCTGGAAAAATAATTCTCGTGGAGAATAACGCATCGGCGGTTAGTCTTGTCTTGAGGAAAACCGCTGGATGATAGGGGAATAATGCGGCGGAGGATTGCCCGATATACAAGGGTTTGATCGGGCAACGCGCAATAATCGGTAATGGGGGGTGCGATGCGTAATCTGCGTTACTGGCAGCGAATTCGGCCACGGAAACTTCGTGTCCAATTGGCGATTTTCGTCTCGCTCTTACTTGCGTTGTCCATTGTTGGGCATGCTTGGTATACGGCAGAAGAGCAGACTCGTTTCGCCAGTCGTACGTTTGTTACCCAGGCTAACGTCCTGGCACAGGAACTCGCTACCGCCAGTACCGCTAGTATGCTTACGCGGGATTATGCGATTCTGGCGCAATTAGTTAGCCAAACAGCGCGATTCCCGGAAATCGAGGCGATTACGGTTAGCAATGCGGCCGGTCGTGTCATGAGTGAAGTGGTAAAAGATCGTGAAGGGCGTCCCCAGGTGCGTTTTAGCCAGACGCGGCTGATGCCTCCGCGTGGACTAGATGCCACCACCCAGATTGAGCCTTCCACGACGGCCGCCTCGTTTTTTGGTCACTCCGGCAAGCTCGTGGTGTGGCAGCCTATTAACGGCGGCAGCCGTCTGCTGGGATGGGTGAAGATGGATTACAGCATGGCCCACATTGAAGGCGTTAAAGTACGTATCTGGCGCAATAGTTGGGTGGCTGCCTTGCTGGCGATGGTTATTGGTGTGGGACTTATTCTGGCTTATTTGGCACGGCCATTGCGTTCTCTGGAAGTGGCGACGGCATTCGCCCGCGACTTGGACGCCCACCGCGGCCAGCAGCTGCCAGTTAGCTACTGTACCGAGGAAATGCAGCTGCTGACTCAGGCGCTTAACCACACTTCATTGAAGTTGGCGTTTCAAGAAAGGGAGATTATGGCTGGCGCAAGGCGCCTGCAGGCCGTGTTGGATAACGCTGCTGATGGGATTATTACGCTCAATCCTGACGGCATCATTGAGTCTTTCAGCAAGGGTGCTGAGAGTGCATTTGGTTATCGTGCAGCGGATATCGTAGGTAAAAATATCGCGTTGTTACTGCCACAATCATTCGGGCATGATAACCACGGACAGGAAGCGCCTATAGCCGTCGCTGAGCTTATTAGTGGCGGGGAAATGGTTGCGCGACGGCGCGACGGCAGTGAGTTTCCGGCGGATTTGTCGATTAGTGAGGTGGTTCTGGACGATGAACGGCTATTTATCGGGATCGTGCGTGATTTCACCGAGCGCAAGAAAGTGGGCCGCTTAAAAAGTGAGTTTATCGCTACGGTCAGTCATGAATTGCGCACACCGATTACCTCCATTCGCGGTTCATTGGGTTTATTGCTGGGCGGCGTCATCGGCGAGGTTCCCAAGGAAACCCGGATGATGCTGGAGATTGCGCATAACAATAGCATTCGGCTGCTGCGTTTGGTCAACGATATCCTGGATATCGAAAAAATCGAGGCCGGCAAAATGGTGTTCAATTGGCAGCCGTTAGATATCATGGCGGTGGTTACGCAATCCATCATCGCTAATCAAGGTTACGCTGACCAGTACCAAGTGAAATTTGTGCTTACACCGGAGTCGCAAACGGCGACGATTAACGCCGATAATGACCGATTATTGCAAGTAATGGCGAATTTACTATCTAACGCGGCTAAGTGGTCGAATCCCACTGACGAGGTGCGCATCGCGATTAGCCGTGAGCACGATAAGGTGCGGGTTGCCGTAACAGATCATGGTAGTGGAATTCCGGATGCGTTCCGTGATCAGATCTTCAGCAAATTTTCTCAGGCCGATGGTTCCGACAGCCGGAAAAAATCCAATGGCACTGGCTTGGGGTTGAGCATTGCTAAAAAGATTGTGGAACGCTTGGGGGGTAATATCGATTTTGACAGTCAAGTCGGCGTAAGCACTACTTTTTACTTCGATTTGCCGGTAGTGGAAAATACGCCTCAGCATGAAGTGCCATCAGATACAACGGTTTCTCCGGTACAACGATTTTCTCAGGTTGTCGCATGAACCGGCCCCTCGATAAGCATCGATCTCAGAGGTTTACCTCGTGTGTCGTGGTGATTTATCGTTGGACGCGGGAGGAATGCCAGCGAGGCGATCGATATAACTCACATTACGTTATCGATGCGTCGGGTGGCTTCCCAGATATCGTGATGCGCCACCATCCGTGGCCGGACGTGTGCTTAATGGGGGCTTTTACTCAGACACGGGGCGGGAACGTGGTCTATTTAGATCAATGTACGGCGCATATGGATTTTATGGAGCGAGATTATCTTCATAATATTTTGCTGGAAAGACAGTGAGCAGAGGTAGGTGATGTTCAATCAAGTAGCTCATTCTCGATTTATCATCAATCACGGATTCTCTAATTTATTTCAGGAGTAACACCATGTCTTCGCTTGCTAATTGTTGTGCATTGTCCCCTAATGTCAGTCAGCCGTGGTTTGCCCATGCGCTGCCGCTGAAACTTTACGAGATAAATAGGTTATGGAACCGATCTCAACGGGGAGGTATTCGTTCATCGGAGTCGGGTCAGTTAATCCGGCTCGCCCACGATTTGAAGCGGTCGGCCGATATTTACGGTTGTCGACAACTCAGCAAGCAAGCGGCCGGACTCGAACACTTGTTCCAAACATTACGATTTACCCCATATTTGCCCAGTAGTCGGCAAATTGTGGAAATTGCGTTGTCCTTGGATACACTGGATGACGCCGCACATGAGGTGTTGTGCATGCAGTCGCTATAAGCCGACGCCATTATCAAGGTTCCCCTTTGGTAGCGGGTTTGTCGTTGAGGCGTCTCGTCTACCTTGTCGCGGGGCCAGGAGCTTCCCCCTTACGCTTCTGGTTCTTTCTCGCGGCATTTTTTTTGCGCGCATCAGACGATTTGCCTCCATGAACCGTTAGCGATATTTTTCGGCTATTGGTTTGCCGGAGGTCAGTGCGGCCTCGCCGCTTTTTGCCGGAGTGTCGTCGTATGAAAATAATTGTTCCACCATTGCTAGTCGGGCTTATGCTTTTCATCGTTGGCATTTTTGGGGTGGCACATAGTCTTCCCGCCACGTTGACGATGACTGTTGTTGAAGCGTGGTGTCTTCTTCTGTCCGGTATTGGTGTGGCTGTTTCCCGTTTCTACCGGCTGCGTCAGTTACGGGCTTTGATGGGTGTGGCGGTAGTCTCGGTTGTTTTTATCACTGTGATTTACCCGAGTGCGTCACT